>Ga0070713_100002920_pt1 | contig 11198 bp, 9 predicted proteins | sample LARL82metaG_FD_65465 | JGI IMG/M metagenome (GOLD analysis project Ga0070713, IMG submission 65465) | Corn, switchgrass and miscanthus rhizosphere microbial communities from Kellogg Biological Station, Michigan, USA - LAR L8-2 metaG | ecosystem: Host-associated > Plants > Roots > Rhizosphere ... | reverse complement strand
CATGATGCTGACGAATTTACGCAAGTGATTTGGCGCATGATGGGCTACGCGCAAGTGAGCCAGCCAATCAAGCCGCAACGCCGCATGGATCCTGATTGGGCCGGAAATCCCGAACAGTACCGCAAGCAGGCTGAATACCTGGCCACGGTGAATCTCAGTTCCGTATCCAAATGGGAGTATCCTCTCAAGACTTTGCCTCGCCCCACCGGCAAAGCGACCCACGCGATCATCACCGAGTACGATCTACCGCGTCCCACGATCGAACCTCATGACGTCATCCTCGATGAACACGGCGACGTCTGGTTCACCGATTTTGGCGAGCAGTTCATCGGCAAGATGGATCCCAAGACCGGCAAGCTCAAGGAATTCCCTGTGCCGGAACTCAAGCCCGGCTATCCGGTTGGCTTGCTCGATATCGAAGAAGATAAGGCCGGAGATTTCTGGGTGGGCATGATGTTTCAAGGCGCCCTGGCAAAGTTCGATCCGAAAGCCGAGAAATTCCAGGTCTACAAATTGCAGTCCGAATACAACGACAACGTCGCTCAGCTTAATATGCTGGGTTTGCGATATGACGTGGACGGAAAAGTCTGGACCGACAGCGCTGGCCACCAGGAACTCTACCGTCTCGATATCAAGACCGGCACGTATGAACGTTTTCAGCCAAAGGATCAGCAGCCCGACAAAGGGCCGTTTTCGATTTACGGTATCGATTCCGATTCGCACAACAACGTTTATTTTACGGATTATCAAAGCAACTTTATCGGCCGCGTTGACGCGGAAACAGGCAAGTATTCCTGGTTCCAGACGCCCACGGCGCATTCTCGCCCGCGCCGCGTGCGCATGGATCCCCAGGACCATCTCTATTTCGCCGAGTACCAGGGCAACAAAATCGCAATGCTCGACACCAAAACCGAAAAGTTCACGGAATGGCCGCTGCCGACTCCATGGACCGGTCCTTACTACGTGACGTGGGACAAGAGCGGCGACTTGTGGACCGGAGGCATGACTACCGATCGCGTCGTGCGCCTCAATCCCAAGTCCGGCCAGGCCATCGAGTACCTGATGCCCAAAGACACCAACATGCGCCGCGTCTTTGTGGATGACAAAACGACGCCCGTCACGTTCTGGACGGGCAGCAACCATGCCGCCTCAATCGTCAAGGTGGAACCACTGGATTAGCGCTGTAATAACAGCGCCGCGAGAAGCTGGATGCTATCGCCCCTCATCTCGCCAGAAAAGTCAGAACCCGCCTGCTTTACAACAATCGTAAAGCAGGTGGCACCCAAATTCTGTCGCACGAAAAATCTTAGCCACGCGCTGAACGCTTCCTAAACGACGCCGCATTGGTTTTGTTATTGGACCGTAAGGTCGGGAGGAGAGCAAGAATGACGCTATCCTTGCTGCTTACGGCATTTTTGGCTTTACAGGTTAGCTCTCCGGCCAAGGCCCCTCGCCCAGCGATTTCCGTGACCCTCAGTTTCGTCTCTAGCGAGCTAAAACTCGGCTCCGAAGTTCGACTAAAAATTGCCGTGACCAACACGTCCGACCATGATCTGCGGCTCACACGGTCTAGTGGGAAAGATCAAGGAGAGTTCCTGAATAGATTCGAAGTTCATGAGGACCAGGGAAATTCAGTAGTCAAGACAAGATACTACAGGAACATCAGGGGAGAGAAAGCCGAGAATGAAGAACTCCAGGAGGTCTTTGAGGAGGTTGTCACCCTCTCCCTAAAGCCAGGAGAATCGCTAACCGAGGAGGTTATTCTGAACAAGTTGTATATACTTGACAAACCGGGTAAGTACACGATTCAGGTCGACCACGTGAACCCGGAAACCAGGGTCCCGGTAAAATCCAATGCGATAACTGTAACTTTGACCCCGTAAACAATAGGAGGTTGGTTGGCCGGGGTTGCCGCGCCCTTTCTCCTGAAAGAGTGCGGGTTTAGAGTCAACGTTAGCGAAATTGCGGCGTACAAAGCTAGCGAGATGGAATGGACCAGTTGAGAAGCCGGTGTCACGTCGCGCACATCGCGCAACAACACAGCACCTTCGATTCAATGACCAACGGCTGCTCGACCAATCGAGAAGTCCCCGCGAGTTCCTCTACTTCCACGCCGCGTAAACGGGCTTACTGACCAGGTACGCCGGATTCGCTCCCGCTCGCGGCGCAAATTTCTGTGCGCGGCCGCTGTCCACTTCAGCTACGTAGAAATTGCCTTCCTGGTCGACGCTGAAGCCGTGCACGCCCCAGAAGCCGCCGGGGAAATCTCCCCAGGTGCCCCAGGAATAGAGGAAGTGTCCTTCGAGGTCGTACTTCAGCATCTTGGAGGTTCCGCGATCGAAGGCCCACAGCGTCCGGTCGGCGCCAATGTAAATCAGGTGAACGTCCGAAGGTTCCGCGCCGAGGCTCCATTCATAAAGGTACTTGCCATTCTCGTCGAAGACCTGCACGCGGTGATTGCCGCGATCGTTTACAAACACGTGCTTCGTGACCGGATCGATGGCCAGGCCGTGGACATTGTTGAAATACGATGGGCGCTTGTCGTTCGGCGGCGTGCCCTTCATGCCCCAATCCATCAGGAATTTTCCGGTCTTGTCGAATTTCGCGACGCGCGTGCCGTTGTATCCGTCGGCCACGTACAAGTTGCTGTCCGGCGTCCACACCAGAAACGTTGGCCGGTTGAAGTGCGTGCCGTCCGCGCCTTTCACCGTGGGCGTGCCGATGGTCTGCACGAGCTCCTTCATGTCATGCGTGAATTTGTAAATCGCGTGCATGTGATCGTCGACGATCCAGATGTATTTGTCCGGGTCGTACGGGTTGATGGTCACGAAGTGCGGCCGCTTGAAAAGATGATCGTATTGCGGAAACATCTGCGTGATGTTGCCTTTGGAGTCCACAATCGTCAGGCAGTGTTCCCACTTGGCGTCCACGCCGACAGTTCCCTTCCAGAGTTTCGGACCATCGTCGGGATCCTGGCCGGTGCCTCCCGCTCCGGGCAGCGCGGCCACGGTGGCGTCGCGCCACGGCAGGCGTCCGATGGGAAACGACAGGCTCGGCCCGAAATCAGTTAACTGTTTGGTTGGCGGCCTTTTGATGTTGGGAAGCTCGCCGCGGAACAGCAGGAAGACGCGGTCCGGATTTTCAGCATAGATGCCCTGGCCAGCTCCCCACGTCCACTGTTCATTTCCCGGCACCGTGCTGATGTCCGCCGGCCAATTCTTCACAACATCGTAGGCGCCGAAGGCGTCCTGCCCGCCCACCTGGCCGGGAACCGCCGCGATGCTCGTCATGGTGCCCTGGCCATGCACTGTCGCCTGATTGCCGGCAATACCAAAACCTATGAGGCAGCCAACGCCTACCGCTAAAATCGCTAACGCAATTCGACGCATAAATCTCCTCCCAAGAGTCCCGCTTCAGGAATCATTTCGACGGAGTTATATCCAAGTCCTTGCAAGGCAGCAGCGTTTATACGCCAGCCCTACTTTGTGGTCAATCCCCCGTTCAGCCTGTCGGCCAGCTTCCCAGCCCGGGTTTAAGAGCTCTTTGGTTTCGGGTTGGAACACCTGCAAATTGAACGCAAATTGAATATCACACAGGCTGACGCCTGTGCTACGCGCGCTAGAAAGTGTATTTTATCGCGAGTTGCATGAGCCTGGGAGGGGCGGCCTTCACCACTTGGCCGAACAAGGGGCTGGAAATATTTCCGTCCACAGCTTGCGGACCAAAGAATTGCGTATGATTAAAAATGTTGAAAGTTTCGAGGCGCAGCTGCAGCGCCTTGGTTTCCGACAGCGCGATCGATTTCAATAAGGCGAGATCGGTGTTGAATGATCCGGGTCCATAGAAAGAACGCCGTGAAGCGTTGCCCGGGGTCCCCAGGGCATTCGGTTTGAATAATGCGATGTTGAAATAAAACGACTGCCCGTTCTGCGTGTAATGCCCCACATCGAGCGGTCCGGGAACCATGTCCGGCAGGTCCAGGTAGCGATTATTCACGCCGTTGGGATTGCTTCCCTGCAAAGAATTGTCATCGGCGCTGGAGAGAGTTACGGGAAAACCCGTGCTGGCATGGGTGATCCCCGAAAGCGCCCAACCTTGCGTCCAGCGATTGGAACGCCTTACCAGGCGCTCCACCGGAAGCGTGTATTCGTAGGTAGCCACCAGATTGTGTTTCAGGTCGAAGGCCGAGAGCGCCCGCGTTTGCTGAAAATCAAATGGATTGACGATGTCCGCAAGGCTGGAAGCCTGGTCTATCGATTTGCTGAAGGTATAGGAAATCATGAACGTGAGGCTTTTCGTGCGGCGCTGCAGCGTGGCTTGAAACGAATTGTAATTGGAGTTGCCGATGCTCCCCTCGTAGTCGTCATTGCCAAACGCGCAGCTGAGACCCTGGCGCGTGCAAATGGTCTGCCCCAGGGAATTCGTGTACGTGGAATTTTCTCCACCCGGTCCGCAGCCCGGCAAGGAAAGGCACAAAGCGGGGTTGCCGGGGTTTGCCGAATACACCAGCAGCAGGTGATGAGCCTCGGAGCCGACATAACTTAAATCCAGGACAGTGCTTTCATTCACCTCGCGCTGAACGGAAAGAAAATAATTCTCTGCATAGGGATAGGTGTTCGTGGGAGGCGGCGCCGTCATGCCCGCGATGGATGGGAACTGCGAGTAATCAATCGTCGGATTGGGATGCGAGACGGAAGCGTTCAGCGGAGGAAACGTCAACGGAAAGGGATTGATGCCGGGTTCACCAGTCGCCGCGGTAAAAGGCGTGGCGAATAACGGTGCCACCGGACTCGTATGACTCAACCCGTAAGGAGGCTGCGGCTCATCAAAGGCAATCGTATTTCCCTGGATCACCGAATAGAACATACCGTAGCCCGCGCGAATGCTCGTTTTTCCGGGCCCGCCAAGAATTTTACCCAGCCACCCCTTCGCAGCGCCTGGGCTGTAGGCCAAACCGATTCTTGGTGTGACGCGGTTGCGCCCGGGCACCAACGTGTTCGGCACTCCGGGATCGGTGGGATAAACCAGGCCGACGGGCGCCGTGGGATAAACTTTGGATTGCTCGCCCGGAATGAATGTGGGGATCTGGTTATACTTTTCCGACCAGTAGCGCATCAGATCCCAGCGCAACCCGTAATTCAGGGTCAGGTTGGAGCGAATCTGCCAGCTGTCCTGCGCAAAACCGCCGGCATATTTGTGCCGGGGGTAATAGGCCTGTGAATCAGCCTGATTGTAGAGGCTTGGCGCTCCGACCAGGAAATCCACGAAGTCCGAACCGGTCTGGCTGCCATTGAATGTAAATCCGCCGTTGAATTCGGGATTCGGATTGACGTTGATCTGGTTCAGGTTCAACTCCAACCCAGCCTTCATCGTGTGCTTGCCCATCACTCTCGTGAAATTGTCGCTGGCGGTGTAGGTGTCATTCACCTGAGTGAGGTTGGTGATTGCGGTGCCCGTAACAAATGAGTTGAAAATAAGATTTTCGATACCTTCGATGGCCGGGTCCAGAGGAACAATGCCCTGCGTGCCCGCGCCAGTGACGAATCCTTGCGAAGCGAGGCTGGGGCCTGTCCCTATAGCGGGCTGGCCCACATTGTTATAGCTGCGCATGTAGCTCGCGTGAAACTCGTTTACCGTACTCGAGCCGAATGTTTTCGCGTCGCCCAGGTTCACAAGCTGGGCCGTTCCAAGATTCAGTCCACTAAAGCCCGGGACCGAGGCGCCTCCCTGCCCGGTCGGGAAGGGATTGTTTACCTTAAATTTATCATAGAAGTAATAGCCGGAAATCTGCCCCCAGCGATCGCTGCGTTCATCGATGTGTATGCTGAACTTGTCATCGCGCACAGTCTCAGTGGCGGACCCGGTGGAAAAGTCCGTAGGATCGATGTTGGGCGTGGGGATGCTGGAAAGTAAATGCGGCGCGGGAGAAGACCAGGCGCCCATGGGAAACACGCCATTCGGAAAAACACATTGCGCGTAGCTGACGCATCCCGCGCTGTAATAATTCTCGCCGGGCGACACGGTCACAGCCTGGCCTGTAGCATTCGACAGGCTGTTCGAAAGCTGCGTGGCCAGACACGTCGCGGCAATGTTGCAAGGCGATACGGTGCACGGTCCGCCATTACATCCGGTTTCGAACTGTTTAAGGAGGGAAAGATCGCCCAGAAAATTGCCGGAACGGTCGGCCAGCATAGGGACGGGGATTTTCCCGGTGGAAATCCCCTGCGCCGCGCGCGTTCCCTGATAATCGGCAAAAAAGAACAGCCTGTTCTTCACAATCGATCCGCCGAGAGTGCCCCCAAACTGATTTTGGCGGTACGTCTCCACATCCCGATCGAAAAAATTCTTGGCGTCCAGCACGGTGTTGCGCAAAAATTCAAATCCGCTGCCATGGAGCTGATTGGCCCCTGATTTCGTCACCACGTTCACGATTCCGCCGGAATAGTTCCCGTACTCGGCATCGAAATTGTTCGTCAAGATGCGAAACTCGGAAATGGAATCGAGATCCGGGACGATCAGGGTGCCGCCATTCATGAGTTCCTTGACGTCGCCTCCATTCACGAGGAACCCGTTGGCATCTTCCCGCTGCCCGGAAATGGACTGGTTGCCGGCATTCAAGCCTCCGGAAGGCGCAATGGCTACGGAAGCTCCCGCCATGACCACCGAATCGGGCGTCTGAGTCGACATCGGCACGATGCCCGGCTGCAGGGACATCAAATCCGTGAAGCTGCGCCCGTTGAGTGCGACCGACACCATCTCGGTGCCGGCAACCACTTCGCCCATCTGCGAGCTTTCGGTTTCCACGTGTACCGCGGTATCCGATACCACCACCTCCTCCGACTGCTCGCCCATCGTGAGCGTTATGTCTTCACGAAGCCCGGCATTTACGTCGATCACCAGGCCGGTGCGCTTGTAGGGCTTGAATCCCTCACGAATGATTTCGATTTCATAGCGCCCGACCGGCAGGGATGTCAGCGTGTAAAAACCATTCGCGTTCGTCCTGGTGGTCTGCTGAACCGTAGTATCGAGATTCAGAGCGGTGATGGCGGTGTCCGGAACGACGGAACCGGTTTGATCGGTGACGGTACCGGAAATGCTGCCCCCGGTGTCGGCTGCAAGGACGGAAGCAAAAGATGGAAGCAGCGTCAACAACAGTACGAAAAGCAAACGTTGCGTCCTCTTCTTTCGCACCAGGCCCTCAGTCATGTGTCCCATTCACCTGGTGCGCCCGCAGAACTATGCAGCCATCTGCGACCTTGATGCTCATCGCGCGGAAATTTCCTTCCCATTAACCACAAATTTCAAGGCAAAATCCGGGTTGGAGCTGATTCCGAGAGGCGCGCCATTTTGAGCGGGATGAGTCTCGGCGACAACCTGGTCGCCTCGTTTCAGCGAGTCTTTGCTCCAACCTCTTTTGGACATGGCGAATATGGAAGCCATTTCCAGCGTCCAATGCTCGAAGTGTCCCGCGTCACTCATGACGTCCAGGTGCACCAGGCAATGCGGATTGCCCCAGTCAAACGCCGTGATCGTTCCGCTAAGCACGATGGTCTTCTTCATGTCATAGTGCGCGACGCCATGATGCGCGAATAGCGAAACCGAGAAGAGAAAAATACCAGCGGTCAGAATAAGAAACGACGGTTTCATTCTTCTCATCCAACACCTCCAGCATTTGCACGCATCCCTTTGAAGGTATCCGGATGAGATGCGTTCATCGGTGATTCAGGTCGCACGGAGCTTTTTATAATTTATCCCGGATGGGCGATTGCGAAGCAATATTTTCGCGGCGTTCGTCCTTTAGTGGTTGGGGATCTCGACGGCGGCAGTGACCACGGAAATCCAGAGAAGTAACTCAACAAGACCGGCAAACTTGGCCACCGCGGGCGTCTCCGGCGTCTGACCCCAGGTGGACGTCTTCTGCTGCACCACAATGTGCCAGACCAGCGCGAAGGGCACCAGCATGCCCAGCTTCACCTGGAATGCCGGATTGGCAAAATAAGTCGAGGCCGTGGCAGAGAAAAGCAGAAATCCTCCCAGGACCACAACACAGAATCCAATCCAGTTCCAGACGATCAGAGCGTCGGAAAGTTGCGCGGCAGTCTGGCGCTGCTTCCCCACCCCCAGCAGGCGCATATCAACGGCTGCCGTGGTTCCCAGCCACAAGGACAGCCCTGAAAAATGGATCAGCTGGATAAACGGGTATACCCAAAGCGATGACCGGACGTCCGTGCCCCACCAGGTGCTTTCGAGCCACTTGCAGAAACCTAAAAATGAATCATGCATTCGCTTGGACCTCTCTTCCGCGGACTACGCTCTGGCGCGCTACGTTTGCCTGGCACGGGCTTTTTATCCTGCGATCTTGAAGGACAGACGGTACGGTTTTGATTTGTGCCCGCGCCAGCCCCAAAAACCACACAAGCTGAAGCCTTCGCTGCTGTCCTAACCAAGCCCGGAGATCGCGGCGATCTCCACTCCGGCAAGGATGGCGCCCACCCACAGAACGATGGAAACGAGAGCGACAAGTTTTGCCGCGCCGGATATCGCCGGCGCCTGATCCCACTTGTGCACGTTGCGCTGCACGATGACGGCGGAAATCAAGGCCAGAAGAATCACCGTCATCTTCACCCGGAAGACCGGATCGGGATAATAGTCCCCGCCGTCGGTCGTGAACATAAGAAATCCGGAAAGCAACGCCAAGCCCAGCGCCGTCCAGGTCCACGGAAAAAGCGTGTCAGCCAACTGCGTGACGCTCTGGCCGCGCGCCGCCACGCCCAGAATGCGCAAATCCACCAGGACAATGGTTCCCACCAGCACGAACAAAGTGAAGTAGTGAGTCACCGAAATCGCCGCATACAGCCATCCCGTTTCGGCGATCTTCATGACCCACCCGGCATGTTCGAGCGCCTCAAACATATCCCTCATGCTCCTGCCTCCTTCCCGACAATTTCCCCGGCCCCGGGATTCGTGTTCTTACACGGCTTTCCGCGTACTTTCAAGTGAATTACACGTAGGCGATCCATCGCCCCGCGGCCACGATACCGAACCAGAACAATATGGAAACAAGGCCCGCAATCCGCGCCGACACGGGCGCTACCGGATCCTTCTCCCATTTACCGACACTTTGGTACGCCAGCGAATGAAAAATGAAGGCGTTCAAACCCGCGGCCAAAATCATCAGCATCTTAATCTGAAAAGCCGTGTTGATATACATCTTGGTGGCTTCCGAAGCAAACATCAATAAACCGGTAGTCACTTGTATAATAAAACCGGACCAGGCCCAGGGAAGAAACCTCCCGGCCAGTTTTGTAACCGGCTCGTCTCGAAACGTAAGCCCCATCAAACGCAGATCCAGAATTGATGTGCCCCCCACTAACAGAATGATGCCAAAGATATGTACCGTCTCGATGACAGGAAACAGCCACAGCGACTCGCGAATGGACGTGCCGATTGACGTTTGTTCGAGCCACTGGCAGATAACGGAAATGAGATGCATTCTCCTGGGCCTCGCAGTTTTCGATTAGGTTGATCCACCATCGCCTCACCCATTGTGGACACACACTAACATTCGTCCACCTCGGTAGCAAGACGTGTCGCGTTGCACAGACTCTTCAGGGAGTGTGAGTTTACTGCTGCTGTGACGGAAGTCACAACCGCGCAGACTGAAACCTGCGCCACTGAATTGTAATCATTCCGGTTAACCGATTTTTCTCTATTCCCCTACTTTTCCGAAACTTTTCTGCTTTCTCCCTCGTCATATTAGCGGGTGACGCTGTGCCAATTCTTTGGTAAATTTAGACACGCACTGGTAAATCGAATATCGGAGGAACAGTTGATGAACATCAAGAAAGTGGCTTATTTTGCTCTTTTTATGGGCTTTTTGGCCTTTGCGGGCGTGGCCTCCGCGCATCACGGGACGGCCAACTACGATACGGCTAAAACCATCACGGTAAAGGGCGCCGTCACGGATTTTCAGTTCATTAATCCCCACGTTCTCATTTTCATGGATGGCAAGGATGAGACCGGCAAAGAGCAGAAATGGCAAGGGGAGCTGACCAGCCCCAATCGTTTGAGCCGAGTCGGCTGGACCAAGAGTTCCCTCAAGCCAGGCGACACGATTTCCATCAGCGGCTACCCCACCAAGAGCGGTTCGCCTGAAATGTGGATACAAAAAGTCGTGCTGGGGAGCGGCGAGGAACTTTCCACCGGCGGTGGAAATTAACAACTGCTTCGTCATTGTGATCTCATTGTGATCATAAACCAGGCTTCTTAGGAAGAATTCCCGCTTGCAGTATCCAGCGGCCAATACGGTGGTTCGGAATTCAGCATGTCAGGGAGGCTGTCAGCATGCGGCACCAGCTTAAAGGGATAGTGATTGCGGGCTTTGTTGTCCTGGCGTTTTCTTCCGGACTGCGCGCTCAGATGGGGCAGAAGGCGGCGGACTCCAAGGCTCCGCAGGCATCCGCGCCGGCTCCCGTGCACGACTTGTCAGGCGTGTGGAACATGCACTCCACGCCCGCCCAGCGCAAATTCATTGGAAGCACCTACACGGCGGAGCCACCTGACATGACTCCCTGGGGAAAAGCGAAATATGAAGCTGCCAAGCCTTCGAATGGCCCCCGCAGCAATGCTCTCAAGGTGACCGACGACCCGGTCCTCAGAACTTGTCTGCCTCCCGGTACGCCCAGGATCTACCTCCAGCCATTTCCCTTGCAAATTGTGCAGACTCCCAAAGAAATCATTATGCTCTTCGAGTACGATCACACCATCCGGCAAATCTTCATGGACGGGCGCCAGCATCCCGCCGATATCACCCCCACGTACATGGGGCATTCCATCGGCAAGTGGGATGGCGATACGCTCGTCGTTGACACCACCGGCTTCAACGAGAAGACCTGGCTTGACCGCGACGGCCATCAGCATAGCGGCGAGCTGCACGTTGTCGAACGCTTTCACCGCCTCGATCGCGACAACATGCAAGTTGATATCTCCATGGAAGACTCCAAAGCCCTGGTGAAACCCTGGCTTACGCAGCTGAATTTCCAGTTGAAGCCTGACTGGAACATTATGGAACTGGCCTGCACAGACAATGCCGCCTTCGAAGATTTTGAAAAGTAGAGCAGCTAGGGCTTTCCGGAAAACTATCCCCATCGCAAATTAAAAAAGGGCCGGTCCCGTTGGCGGGACCGGCCCTTTTTTGC
>Ga0070713_100002917_pt1 | contig 11200 bp, 7 predicted proteins | sample LARL82metaG_FD_65465 | JGI IMG/M metagenome (GOLD analysis project Ga0070713, IMG submission 65465) | Corn, switchgrass and miscanthus rhizosphere microbial communities from Kellogg Biological Station, Michigan, USA - LAR L8-2 metaG | ecosystem: Host-associated > Plants > Roots > Rhizosphere ... | reverse complement strand
GACGTCCGCGCCCTCGGCGTCATCGATCTGCAAACCATCCAGCGCTATCTCAATTTCCACTACAGCGTCACGCTCGACCTCTACGGCTCCGACGTCTCCTCCAATGCCGCCAACTATTACACCAGTGGGCTCAAAGGCCGCTTCCGCGAAACCAAACTCACCGACGATCACGTCCTCGCCGAAGCCGACTACACCGTCTGGGAAGTCATCGGCGACAGAATCGCCGGCAAGCAAGTCCCGGCATTGACTGCGCTCAACGAACGCCTCCGCGACGACTACATCGGCGAAATCGAAGACGGCGTGGCCCGCTGGCAAAAAGTAATCGACACTGCGGGCATCCCCTTCAAGCTCACGCTCCCCCACAAAGGCTTCCATCGCGAAATCGGCAACTTCGCTGGCCACCGCATCAGCCCCGAAGGAAAAATCCTCACCGAGGAATCTTGGAAGCAACACGAATCCGAATGGCTCCCCAGCCCCGCCGACTACAAATACGTCCAATCCCTAATGACCGGCCGCGTAACCGAACTAGGCAAATTCGCCAACTGGATCGCTCCCCCAATCCGCGGCATCAACAATCAACCCTTGAATTTCGAATACGTCCGCTTCAACTAAGTCTGTCCGGGATGCCGCACCCTCCGGGTTTGAGCATGCGGACGTTCCGCTCCTCACCGCGCTCGATCCGCGATGCACAATTCCAGTCCAATTCCCTCGCACCCAAAAATGCTAGACTCTCCCGAGAAAAAAATGCCTCTCTCCTCTTCCTCCCAAGTCATCGACCTGCACATCCACATCATGCCTCACGAAATGATGCACCCCGCCCCGCTAGAACTAATCACCCGCGGCCGCACCGACTTCGAACAAGTCGAGCACTTCTGCCACAACCCAAAAGACTTCCTAAACTATCTCGACTCCATCAACGTTGAGCGCGCCGGCCTGATCAATTACGTAGCCCCCGAAATCATCGGCTTCACCCCCGCTGTCAACGACTGGGTCGCCAACTTCGCCAAAATCGATCCCTTCCGACTGATCGCCTTCGGCGGCGTCCATCCTGGCACAGTCCCCGACGCTGGCGCCGAAGTTGACCGCATCGTCAAACTTGGCATCCGCGCGATAAAAATCCACCCCTCCCACCAAGCCCTAACGCCGAACTCCTACCTCCACGGCGACACCGAACTCCGCAAAATCTACGAGCGCGCCCAGCATCACCGCATCCCCATCATGATTCACACCGGCACCTCGATCTTTCCCCGCGCCCGCAACGTCCACGCCCAACCCATCCTTTGCGACGACATCGGCGTCGACTTCCCCGACCTCCCCATCATCCTGGCCCACGGTGGCCGCCCCCTATGGATGGCGGAAGCGTTCTTCCTGGTCCGCCGTCACAAAAATTTTCACATGGACATCTCCGGCATTCCCCCGCAAAAGCTCCTCGAATATTTCCCGCGCATCGAAGACATCGCCAACAAAGTGCTCTGGGGCACCGACTGGCCCAGCCCCGGCGTAGACCAAATGCAACAAAACGTAGCCAAATTCAACACTCTCCCGCTATCGGGCGCCACAAAGCAAAAAATCCTCCACGACAACGCAGCCCAACTCTTCCCCCGCTGATCCGAAATCGTCCCCCCAAAATGTGGGGGCGCAGCAAGCTGCGCCTCAGGTCCACTCGATCTCAGAGGTCGACTCCGTTGTTACCGCCCGACCAACCCCTCCGCCTTCCCAATTTCGCGCCAGGTCACCAATTTAATCTTCTCCTTCTCCAAAAGCCCCCGAAACTCCGCCCCCGTAAAATAATCAAAATCCCTTTGCCTCCAAGCCGCTCCCCAAGTAGCCCGCTCCCGAGTAGCCGCCTTCATCTCGTCATTGTCATACGCAACATGGATCACAAACTCCGTCACCCCAGGCTGCAACGAATGCAGCGCCGAAGTATAAAACTCCGCCCATTTCTCCGCCGGCACCGAAGGCGCAATCGTCACCGTGTGATCGATCACCACATCCTTCTCCCCCAAACTCGCCTCCAGGTACAGATGCTCCGCAAACCAATCCCGCGTAACAAAAATCGGCAGCTTGTACTCGTGCCCCAGTCGCACAAACACCTCAAACAATTCCTTCCCATTCTCAATCAACCGATACTGATGCGAATCCAGGTGCGTCGGCCGAATCCCCATCGCATAAGCCCGCTCGATCTGCGCCCGCAACTCCATCTCCGCATCTTTCGGATCGACATGAAATCCGCTAGGCCAGTCATGCCGAAAATATCCATTCTCATCCACCAGACTCGGCACCCGATCCTGTCCCGCCACTGGCCCCCACCGGTAAAAAACCCGCTCGCTTGTCAGCGTCAGATGCATCCCAAAATCCGCCTCCGGATGCGCCTTCGCATAGTCCGCAATCTCCGCAAACCACGGACACGGCGCCATGATGCTCGCCGAATTCACCAGCCCCGACCCCAGCGCCGCGATCGTCGCGGCATTGACCGAATGCGTCACCCCCACATCGTCAGCATGAATAATCACCAACTTCGCATCCCGCGAATATCCCAACCGCTCCGCCAAGGTCTTCACCTCACCTCCGCTGGCACCCTGCCCTGCAGCCCCAATCAACGCGGCACCACCAATCAGCATCACCGCCACAATGGCCACATAAACAAGCTTCATCGCTCCCCCCGGATGTTTCCCTTCTCTTGGGTGCCGCACCCTTACTGTGCATGTTGCGGAACGGGTACGGGTTCAGATTCCAGACCTCCGAGAATCACTTCCCCTCACCACCGCCCGTCATTCCGAGCGAAACGCAGAGAGGAATCCACCTATTCTTCGCGGTCAATCTAAAATCCCAAACTCCTCACCAGGTTCTCCTGAGTGCCGAAGCTCGCCCAGCGCGACCCACGAAGACTTTCCCCTTCCAAACCTCCGACATCCACGATATGAATCCTAAACGAACAACCCAGGAGCCACACAAAATGCATCACCAATCCGTCGAAGACATCCTAAACCTCTACAACCCCACCAACCCCCTAGAGAAAGCCTCCACCATCCCCGCCCCGTGGTACCGCGACCCGCGTATCGAATCGCTGGAACTCCGATCCGTCTTCGCCAACTGCTGGCAAGCAGTCGGCCGCCTCGATCAAGTCCGCGAAAAAGGCGAGTTTTTCACCGCAGACATCGCCAACGAACCCATCGTCGTAGTCCGCGGCGAAGACCACCAACTCCGCGCCTTTTTCAACGTCTGCCGCCACCACGCCGCCGCCGTCGTCCCCGAATCCCAAGGCTGCGCCAAACAATTCCGCTGCCCTTACCACGGTTGGACCTATGGCATCGACGGCGCGCTAAAGGGCATGGTGGAGTTCGACGGCGTCTGCAACTTCGATCGAGCGGACAACGGCCTGGTCCCCATCCGCGTCGACTCCTGGGAAAATTTCGTCTTCGTCAATCTCGACGGCAAAGCGATCCCGCTTCAAGAATTCCTCGGCGAAGTCCCCGCTCTGGTCGCCCCGCTCCAACTTACAAAAAAACTCCACTACTTCGACCGCCGCATCTACCCGCTCAACTGCAACTGGAAAGTCTACGTCGACAACTATCTGGACGGCGGCTACCACGTCCCCCACGCCCACAAAGGCCTGAGTAGCGTCATCGAATACACCAAATACACGATCGAGAATTTCGAACGCGCCTGCCTCCAGTCGAGCCCGCTCTCGTCCGACGCAAACACCAGCGCTGAAGTCGGCGCGACTAGACAAGGCCGTGCCTTCTACCTCTGGATCTATCCTAATTTCATGATCAACGCTTATGAAGGCGTGATGGACACCAACCTTGTCCTTCCCCTTGGCCCCGACAAATGCGCCGTAGTCTTCGACTACTACTTCGCCGACACCACCTCGGCCGCCGAATCCCGCAATCGCGAAAGCATCGCCGTCAGCGAAGTAGTCCAAGACGAGGACATGGCCATCTGCGACGCTGTCCAGCGGGGCCTGCACTCCCGCGCCTACGTAGCTGGCCGCCTCAGCGTCCGCCGCGAAGCCGGCGAACACCTGTTCCACCGCCTACTCCACGCCGACTTAACCTCCGCCAACAGGTCGACGGCCAACGAACGCTGCCTCACAAAACTCCGTGAGGCACGATGAGCCAAAACGCCGCTGTCGTGAGGAACATCATCGCTCCAGCGACCCTACTCCCATATGTGTGAGGGGCCGCCCAAAACCCGAACAGAACAGGAAACAGCGCCGAGGCGGATTTCGCCACGACACCCCGATTGTCAGGACCCTGCGTTGTTTCCACAGACGGCCAAAACCGTCCGCGCTACGCGTAGATCGCCGCAACCTCATACTCGGTTACGCTAGGAATCGTAAATTCAATTCCCTGCTGCGACCTCTTGAACGGAATGTCCTTCTCCGCCCGCAACAATTGCACCCGCGAAACTTTGCGCCCGGCGGGTATCGCAAACCGCACCCGCTGCTCGCCAATCGGATAAAACTCCCGATACCACCCGCGATGGGTATTCGGATTTGTGTAATTCAAGACATGCAACGCAAACCCCGGCTCCGTCTCCCAGGCAAACATTTCGACCAAGCCAACGCCTTCCACGCGAACGGGTTGCGAATCGCGCAGCATCCACTTCACGGTATTGCGCAAAAGCCGGCTCAAGTCCGGTTGCCCCGAAATCCAAAGCGTTCGTTCGATGTCGCCCGAAAAATAAGCAAGCCGGCTCTGCCCTCGCTCGCTCAAAACGATCGCAGGCTCATCCGTATGCGATACCGGCGGATACGCCAGCTCCGGCGGATACGCCACAAATCCCGGGACCACGGTCAGCACCGGATTCGCGACGGGCGCAACTGGTATCCGATGCTCCGCTCCCATAAACCAGTTCGTATCCGCGAACCCGTCCAGAATTTCGTGCTTCCGCTCGATGCGCGAATAATATCCGTTGCCCGTCGTGCCGACTACGTCGCCGGCTCTATGAATTCCAAAAACGTCGGCGAGCCCAAAATTCTCGCGCCGCTGGTTCCGTTCGTCGAACATGCTGGTCTCAAACGTCGCCAGAATCGATCCGCCGTTTTTCACATACGCGCGCAGTTGCTCGCACTGCGCATCGCTCAGCAGCCCCACATTCGGCAAGACCAGCGCCGAATATTTGCTGAGCCGCTCCGCATCCATTCGATCTTCATGTACGAAGTCGAACAGAAATCGCCCTTCAAGCAGGGCGTAATACATTCCGTTCAACCCTTGCTGCGTGGGCTCATTCAAGGATGAATTCTTCCCTGCTGCCGGCGGATATTTGTAAAACATGTGCGTCCGCTGCCCCATCACGACGCCGAGTTTCGCGATCGTTCGCTTGTTGGCAAAGTGCGCGTCGTGCTTGGAGGACCAATCAAAGTAATTTTTCGCCAGCGCCATCCACCGCCGGTCTTCACCAAGCCCGGTCTCCGCGCCGATCACGTGAAAATACGGCACGAGCCCGCTCGCGCTCGTCTGGCTCGTCCAGATCATCGATTCCTGCGGCGATTTCACGGTGTTGCGGAACCGCACCGGCCCCGTCGACCACGTCCCGGTAATGTTCGTCGCCATCTTGCCGTCCTGAATTGCCGTCGCGACGCGCCCCTGCAACGCGCATAGCCATACCGGCGCATCCTCGCCCCCGCGCCCCTGGTTGTCGCCCTGAAACCAGTCGCAAATTTTCCCCAGTCGGTCCAGGTTCATGGCCGACCGCGCGCCACCTCCCGAATTCGCAAAGAAAAAACTGTCCGCCTTTTTCTCTTTCGCCAATCCGCCGTACATCTTCCACAGGAATTCCATCCGGTCGTTGAACTTCTCCCAATACGCCGGCGAGCCGGATGGCGGTAAATTCCGGCATGTCGAACAATGACAATCTGGCAGCGACCCAAGCGGCGGCCACCCATTGCAGTAAAATCCATCGACGTCGTAAATCGTATTCACTTCGCGAATGATCGCCGGAATGTACTCCGTCATGTAGGCCGTAAACATACAGCTGCGAATCAGCCGCGGATCTTCCTTGCTGCGATTCGGGCTATCGTCCGCGTTGCGCTCAAACCAATCCGGATGTGCCTCCAAACAATCGTCCCAGTTCAGGTCCGGACTCATGCGCGCAATCACGCGCATCCCACGTTTTTTCGCCGCGGCACAGCAATCGCCAAAAAAGTCGCGATCGCCCAGAAATTTCCCCTTCCGATGAAACGGCACCTTGGTCTGGTAGTAAGCCAAAATCCCCGTCACGCTAACGAAAACGACCTCCGCCTTCACGCTCGCCCAAAAATCCGCCCAAGCCTCCACGTTCATCGAATCCGGATCATGCTCGGTCATATTCATCTGCCCAATGCGCCGCACCCGCTGCTGCCAAGGCAGTGCTGCATGCGCCTGCGAAGCAGCATTCACGTCCGGGGCGTTTTCGCTGACGCCTTCGGCGGGGATCGCGACACCCGATGCAACCGCGCCAATCCCCAACCGCGAAGCCACCGGCAAAATGCTGACTCCCGCCTTCAATAAGTCCCGTCGATTCATCACCATTTCTCCAAACCGAATTCTGCGGCGACATGGTACACCGCGCACCAAAGGAACGAACGCAGAAAACAAGTATTCGTCGGGCCCTCTCTGTCGTGCTCACGGAACCGTCGACCGGATCGCAACGTTTGGCCTGTGTTCCGAGATGCGATAGGCTCATCGCGACCACAGGGAGCCCGCCATGCAAACTTTCTGCTCGGTGCCCCGGCAACGTTCGCACAACACCTATATCGCAATAGGCGTGGTTCTCGCCGCATCGCTCGGGCTGCTCAGTTGTAAATCGCAACAAAACACGGGCGGGCCGCCCGTCGCACCGGTGCGCACCGTCACTGACGAATATTTCGGCACGAAGGTCTCGGACCCCTATCGCTACATGGAAAAGCTGGATGATCCGGAAGTGGCAGGGTGGTTCAAAAAACAAGATGAGCATACCCGGTCTGTTCTCGCCGCCATTCCAGGACGCGCTGCGCTACTTGGGAAAATTCGGGAGTACGACGCGGCCGGGCCGGCGCGAGTCAGGGATATTCAGCGTTTCGGCAACGACCGTCTCTACTACCTGAAACGACTGCCCGATGACGACGTCGCAAAGCTGTACCTGCGTACGGGCTTGAATGGAACCGAGAAGCTGCTCGTCGATCCCGCGAACCACGCGGGCTCCGGTGGCGAAAAATTCACGCTGACTTATTTCAATCCCTCGTACGATGGCCGCTACGTCGCGTACGGAATTTCTCCGACAGGTTCCGAAGACGCGGTCATCCATATCCTGGACACGGCGACCGGCCGCGAAACTGGCGAAACCATTGATCGCAGTTGGTACGGCGGCATTTCCTGGCTTGAGGACGGAAAATCCTTCTTTCACATTCGATTTCAGAAACTGGAACCCGGAATGGATCCTGCCGAGCGCCGCCTCAAGAGTCGGGTATATCTGCACCGCGTCGGGACAGATCCCGAAACAGATGTCGCCGTTTTTGGGTACGAAGTTGTCGACGACATCAAACTGGATCCGGCCGATAGCGCTTCGGTCGCGGTGCTACCGGGCGAAACCATCGCTTATGCGTTTGTCGTTCATGGTTTCAGCAACGACTTGACGGCATACGTCGCGCCATTGACCAGCGTGGGGAAGCCCGGCGCGAAGTGGACGAAGGTCATCGACCCTTCCGACAACGTGACCGACGTCAGCCTTCATCATGGCGACCTCTTTCTGACGACTCACAAAGATGCGCCTCGCTCGAAGGTCGTGAAAATTAGCTTGGCTCGTCCTGATATTGCAAATGCGCCCGTCATCGTTCCGGCAGGCGACGCCGTAGTTCAGAACACGATTGCTATGGCCGACGCTCTGTACGTGCAGGAGCTTGACGGCGGCATCGGCAAATTGTTCCGCGTTTCCTACGCGGGCGGGGCGGCGAAACCGCTTGAGCTTCCCTTCGACGGCAGCGTCAACGTGATCGGCGCTGATCCTCGGCTCGAAGGGATTTTCTTTGGACTCGCAGGCTGGACGAGGGCCCCGAAAATCCTTGCCTACGAAGCTAAATCCAGACGCGTCTCGGACACGAAGCTGCAACCGCGCGGGTCCCACGACGAACCCGATGACATCGAATCACTTGAGGTGAAGGCGCCGGGTTACGACGGCACGAATGTGCCCCTCTCGATCGTGTACAAAAAAGGAATTCCACTGGACGGCTCGCATCCGACGTTGCTCAGCGGCTATGGCGCATACGCGATCAACATGGACCCGTTCTTTGATCCGCGAACGCTCGCGTGGCTCGAACGGGGTGGCGTTCTTGCCGTCGCTCACGTGCGTGGGGGCGGCGAGTACGGCGAGGAATGGCACCAAGCGGGAATGCTGAAGAACAAGCCAAACACCTGGCGAGACTTCATCGCCTGCGCGGAATTTCTGCTGCAAAAGAAATACACCTCGCCGACAAAGCTCGCGGGAGAAGCCGGTAGCGCTGGCGGCATTTTGATCGGCCGAGCGTTCACCGAACGGCCGGACCTGTTCGCCGCGATTCTCGACGATGTCGGACTCTCCGACATGATTCGCGACATGTTCTCTCCCGATGGGCCCCTCAACGTTCCCGAATACGGCGGCCTCAAAGACCGGGAAGGATTTCAGAACTTGCTGGAAATCAGCACCTATTACCACGTTAAGGACGACGTGGAGTACCCGGCAGTGCTGCTCACGACCGGCATCCGGGATCCGCGCGTCGTGCCCTGGGAGCCGGGGAAGATGGCGGCTCGGCTGCAGGCCGCGACCCGAAGCAAGCGGCCGATTCTTTTGCGTGTGGACTATCAGGGCGGCCACGGCACCATCGGAGGCACCAGAGTCCAGGCCGAGGAATTGCTCGGGGATCAGTACAGCTTTTTGTTGTGGCAATTTGGCGAAGCGGGATTCCAGATCCCGCTCAAATAGCGCGGGGTAGTGAGGGCGGCTGCGGCGGCACTTGGTTACCGTCCCAGGAGGAGTTGGGGCGGGCGTTTCGCCAAATCATCGCCGTTGTGCCGGGCTGCGCAGGCGCTCATACTTTGGGAACTATGAGAACCGCTGACGCGCCCATGAAGCAGCTTGAGGACTGGGACGATTTCGTCGCCACCCGCTACAAGGAAGGCAAATCCGAAGAGGAATTCCGGAACTACAAGGCTGACGCGAACCCCACGGTCACCGAGTTCTACCGCCAGAATCATGCCTACCAGACGTTTGACTTTGTGATTGAGAAAAAGAAGGAATATTGCGGGTTGAATCGCGGCAAGAAAAGCATCTGGGAGATGGCGGACTATCTGAACACGCTGGTGGATGACAGCGATCCCGACACCGACCTGACGCAGATCGAGCACCTGCTGCAAACGTCAGAAGCGATTCGGAAAGACGGGCATCCGCGCTGGTTCGTCCTCAGCGGATTTCTGCACGATCTCGGCAAGGTCCTCTGCCTGTACGGCGAGCCGCAGTGGGCGGTGGTCGGCGACACGTTTCCGGTTGGCTGCGCCTATTCGCCCGACATCGTTTTTCCGGAGTTTTTCGCGGCGAATCCCGACAACGCCAACTCGACCTACCAATCGAGGTTCGGCGTCTACACACCGAATTGCGGGCTCGACAACGTGCATCTGTCGTTTGGCCACGACGAATATATTTACGAGGTCACGCGCAAATTTATTCCGGAACAAGGCCAGTACATGTTGCGCTACCACTCTTTCTATCCGGCGCACCGGCACGGCGCGTATCGACACCTGATGAATGGGCAAGACGAAAAAATGTTTGAATGGGTGCGGAAGTTCAACAATTACGATCTCTACTCGAAGGGCCGCGAACGGCCGGACCAGAAGGAAATCCTGCCCTATTACCAGGATCTGGTCGCGGAATTTTTCCCCGACAAAATCGACTGGTAGTCGTCCGCGACCCAGCCGGCCACCGGCAGAAGTCCCTTCAAACTGTTTCGTCGGATTTTCGAGCGAAGGTAGGGAAATTTTCCCCAAGAGACCATGTGCGAATCGCGCCTGTCGGAGCGCAACAAATCGATCCAGCCAACGAAAACGCGAACGCCGGCGATCGCAAAATATCCAAGCAAAAATTGATGTTCTTCTTGTCGCTCGTGCCGCTGGGGGGATTCGCCGCCGGGTTTGCGGTTGCGTCCGGAAAGAACATGCCATCCGCAAAGATTTCATCCATCGCGCGAATCAAATCCCGCGCGGCATTCGTTTTTACGATGTAGCCCGACGCCCCAAGTCCCCGCACCCGCGTGACCAATTCCTTCGCGTTGTGCATGGAGAGAACGAGAATTTTCGAGGTCGAACCAAGTGCCTTCACGTCTTGCATTACTTCCAGCCCGTCTTTTTCGGGCATGCTGATGTCGAGAATCACGAGGTCGGGCTTCTGCGTCTTGATCTTTTCGACGGCTTCGAATCCGTTCGACGCCTCGTCCACCACGGACCATTCCGGCCGGCTTCGCAGGATGAGCCGGACACCCTGGCGCACCACATCGTGATCGTCTACGACAAGGATTCGCTTTGCCATCTCGCCTCCCGCGCACATGGTAACACCGCTTGCAAAACCGTCCCCGAATTTGTCGAATTGATGCGGAGTTCGCCGCCCAATTCGCGCACGCGCTCGCGCATGCTGGCCACCCCGACGCCAACCTTGACCGGCTGACCGTTGTGGGAGCCGAATCCTTTGCCCCGATCCTCGATCGTCAGGTCCGCGACGTCATCCTTCAGCATCAGACGAATCAGCGCGACCTGGCTGCCGGAGTGGCGGTGAATGTTCGTCAAGCTTTCTTGAATCAAGCGGAACACCGTCAGTTCGACCAGCGCCGGGAGCCGTTCGAGATCCGGCGGCAAATGGACTTTCACATCGATGCCGCTGCGTTCGATGAATCCATCGACGTACCAGGGAATCGCGGAGGCAAGGCCCATTTCTTCGAGCAAGGGAGGATGCAGTAGGTGCGACATCGTTCGCACGTCGGCGGTACAGCGCTCGAGCACGTTCAGCGCGTCCTGCAACGCGGCCGACTCTTCGCCGTTCGTTGAAGAAAGCAACGCCACGTCGCAGGACATTTTGATCGCCGCGAGGTATTGGCCAACGCCGTCGTGAAGTTCTCTTGCAATGCGTCGCTGCTCGATGTCCTGCACGGTCATGAGGCGCGAGGAAATCTGCTGCAGTTCTTTGTTCGCTTGTTCGAGCTGTCTGCCCCGCTGTTCGG
>Ga0070713_100002915_pt1 | contig 11202 bp, 10 predicted proteins | sample LARL82metaG_FD_65465 | JGI IMG/M metagenome (GOLD analysis project Ga0070713, IMG submission 65465) | Corn, switchgrass and miscanthus rhizosphere microbial communities from Kellogg Biological Station, Michigan, USA - LAR L8-2 metaG | ecosystem: Host-associated > Plants > Roots > Rhizosphere ... | reverse complement strand
CATCCTCGCCGGGCAGAACGCGCGCACGATGGCGTCGACCGATGCCAACCTGTACAGCCAAGGCTATCAGGGCGCGCTCAACACCGCCTACCAGCAGTACCAGCAGAACCCGATGGCGGCGGGCAATGCGCTCGCTAACTACGGCGTCGCCGGACAGAACGCGGCGCTCACCGGCGCGTCGGCGCAGGTCGGCGCGGGCTCGCTGCTGCAGCAGTCGCAGCAGGCGGCCGACACTGCCGGTTATAACCAGTACGCGCAGGCGCAGGCCTACCCCTACCAGCAGACCCAGTGGCTGTCGGGCATCGCCACCGGTGTCGGCTCGAACCTCGGTGGGACATCGAGCGGCACCACCACTGGACCGGCACCGAATCAGACGGGACAATACCTCGGCGCAGGTCTTGCGGCGGCTGGTCTCTTCCTCAATCGCGGCGGCGCGGTGCATCGAGCCCATGGTGGTGGCGTCGCTGGATTCGCGGATGGTGGAGAGGTCGAGCAGTCCTACAATTCTCCGTACCAAATCCGCACCAACGGCGGCCAGCATCAGGTCATCAATATCCAGACCGGTCAGGTCCATTACACCGGAACAGCGTCGGGCGCTGCCAACGCGCAGGCGACGCTGAATTCACGCCGGTACGCCAATGGCGGCGGCGTGGCGGGGTATGCCGATGGGGGTGCACCGGCGCAGCCATGGGGCGGTGTCGCGGGTTGGATTCCGCAGATGAGCATCCATGGCGGATCGGGCGCGCCGCATGCGGGTGCGCCAAGCCTGCCGAACCAGTCCGGCTCGCAGGTCGACCCGGCGAAGTTCGCCAGCGGCATCACCGGCGCGGCCAAGGGCCTGAGCGGGCTCGGCGACCGCTTCAATGCGTTGATGAGCCCCGAGGCCTACGGCGCAGTCGGCACCGGTGCGTGGGGGGCGGGAGCATTTGGCGGATCGAGCGCCAGCCCACTATCCGGCCTGTCGGCTGACGATTACGGCGAGGGTTTTGCGGACGGTGGCGCGGTGGCTCCGCGCCCGTACGGCGTGGCCGGATATGCCGGGGGCGGCGACATCGAAGACCTGCAGCACGGTGACCCCTCGTGGGACATGCCGGACGTGGTCGGTGACACCAACCGTTCGGCCGGATATGACCTGCTGCGCAAGGGTGTCGGAACCCGCTCGCTCGGCGACGCGCCACGCGGCGACATGCCGGTGTTCGGTCCGGACGGCAAGATGATGGGCAACCAGACCTCGGCGCAGGGCGTTGCCCCGGCCGCAGAGGCCCCCGTGGTGGCCGAGGATGACGATGGGGCCGATACACCGGCGTCCCGCGCTGCGCCCACCGGCGTGGCTGGCAGGCCGCCTGTGATGGCATCTGACGGCCAGCGGCCGTCCAACCCCTATTACGCCGCCCCGGACGCCGTAACGCCGCCGGAAAGTTCCAGCTTTGGGCTCGGTCTGATCTCGCCCAACGCCAAGACCGGGTTGCTGGCGGCCGGTCTCGGGATGCTGGCGTCGCGGTCGCCGTTCTTGGGCAACGCGGTCGGCGAAGGTGGCCTCGCCGGGGTCGGAGCCTACGGCGCGGCCAACGAGCATGACCGCAAGGTGGCGGCCGAGGCCTCGAAGTTGTCGCAGGAAGCGCGGCAGAAGAACTTCGACAACTGGCTGAAGACCACCACGCAGGCGGAGACCGCGCGCCACAACCGCGCGACCGAGGAAAAGGAATTCAAGCCGCAGCTCATCCACCATCCTGATCCGGCGACCGGGCAGGAGCTGTACGGCACCTACAACCCGAACACGCGCAAGATCGAGCCGCTGGAGTTTCCGTCAGGCAGCAGCAAAGGCGCAGAGCGCTACGTCAGTCAGGCCCCGCCGGTCGAGGAGCGCCGCCGCGCGCCCGCCGCAAGTCCAGAGGCCCGCGACGAAGGCTACATGAAATGGCTCGATGAGCATCGGCCGCCGGGTTACGCCGATGTCGTGCGCGGCGTGGCCGACTATGAGATGGACCCGAACCGCGTCGAATCGCTGCAGAAGGGCCAGCGCTCGCAGCTTTACCGCGACGCCAAGCTGTACGACCCGACGTACGATCAGACCCACTTCGCCGAGAAGACCGGCGTGATCAACAGCTTCTCGCGCGGTGCGGATCGTGCGGCGGTTAACTCGCTGAACGTCGCGGTCTCGCACCTCGGTACTCTGAAGGACCTCGGCGCGGCGCTGAAGAACGGCAACTTCCCGATTGTGAACCGCATCTTCAATCAGGCGGGCATCCAGCTCGGCGGCCAGAACGTCACCAACTTCAACGCGGCCAAGGAGATTGTTGGCGACGAAGTAGTCAAGGCCATCGTCGGCGGCGTCAGCGCGCAGGCCGACCGCGACGCCATCAAGCACCTGATCATGGCGCAGCAGTCGCCGGAGCAGTTGCAGGGCACCATCAACACCTTCACCGCGCTGCTCGGCGGCCAGCTCGAAGGTCGCCGTCTCGGCTATCAGGCAGGCACCGGCCTGAACAACTTCGACCAGAAGTACCTGTCGCCGGAGACCCGCGATGCGCTGACCCGCATCAAGGTGAACGGCGGCCACGTCGATCCAACCATCACGCGCATGGTGTGGCCGAGCGGCATCCCCAAGCCTGACGTAGCGCAGCCCGGCGCGGGCGGCGGCTTCGTGCCTCCGGCAGGCGCGATCCCGCGCGTCTATCAGGGCCGGACCTACTACTACGATCCCAACACCAAGCAGCCATACGCGGGGCAGTGATGAACCTCGCCCGGCACATCGGTGAGCAGGCCAGCCTCGTTAACGTCAACCCGACCGAGGCGCAGAAGCTGGCTGGCAACTACCGCAAGGGCCACATCAAGGTCCACGGCCTCGACATCACCATCGAGAACCCGAAGGGCTCGACCCGCAGCGGTACCGCGCCGGACGGCAAGAAGTGGAAGTCGCGGCTGCCGAACCACTACGGCTACATCCGCCGCACCGAGGGTGGCGACGGCGACCATGTCGACGTCTATGTCGGTCCCCACCTCAAGAGCCCGCACGTTTTCATCATCGACCAGCACGACCTCAAGAGCGCAAGCTGGGACGAGCACAAGGTGTTCATCGGCTTCGGCAACAAGGCGCATGCGCTGGCGGCCTATCACCGCGCCTTCTCGGATGGCAGAGGCCGCGACCGCATCGGCCATGTCGAGCACATGAGCATCGACGGCTTCAAGGGCTGGCTGCGCGATGGCGACACCACGCGTGCGATCCGCCGCGCCGCCGGTGGCCGCGTCGGGTATGCCGAAGGCGGCGCGCCGCCGCCGTTCGAGCAGACCTCGGCGGTGCCGTCGTTCGACCAGACCGAGCCAGCGCAGTCGGGAAGCTGGAAGGATTACATCCCTGCGGCCGTCAGCGATATTCCGAAGGAAATGGGCCACTCCGCCATGGAGGCGGCGCAGAGCCTGACCGGCAATTCGATCAAGAGCCTCCCGGGCTACGACCCGCGTCCGCGCGCCGAACTCGGCCAGTGGGAGGGCATGAAGCGGAGCGCCGGGCAGGCGTTGGCGATCCCGCTTGGAGTCGCCAACACCGTGGTCGGTGCGCCATTGCGTTCCCTGCTGGGCCATCCGCTGGCTGCAGCCGAGCACATGGTCGGCTCCATCATCAATCCGGATGTCGCGGCGAAAGACGATCCGCAGAAAATGTACGACACCGCCAAGGGCGACGTTGATTTGGCGATGACGGCCATGCGGCCGAGGGGTGTGACGCCCCGTGGCATCACTGCGCCGCCTGCTGGAGTAGCGCCCGAGGTTCAGGCCAATATGGATGCGGCCAACGAGTTCGGCATGCGGCTATCGCGCGGGCAGGCCACCGGCGATCTCGACACTATCCGCTATGAGGACATGGCCGCGCGCGGGGCCTACGGTAAACCGCTGCAGGATCGCGCGGCTCCATTCTTCGATCAGCAGTTCCAAGATGCGCAGGCGGCCGGGCGTGATATCGGAGACCAGACGGCGCGCACCGCGCCCGTCGTGGATACTCCGGCCGAGGCCGCCAACTCCGTGGGTGCCGAGGTCTCCGACCGCGCTGCGCAGGCGCGCGCCATGCAGGCGCAGGCCGAGCGTCGGGCCGCCATGGAGGCGGAGGCGCAGCGTGGCATGGTGGCCGATGAAGGTCGCACTATTGCGGACACGGTGAGAGGACAGGCTGCGCCCATCGGTGATGTCCGCGAGGCGGGTGAGATTGTCGGTCAGAACGTGCGCGACGCGGCGACCGCCAACCGTCGCGAATTTCAGGACCGCTACCGCGAGTTTGGTCAATTGCCGGGCGAGTTCCGCGTCGATGCCGTGCGCGGTATGGGTACCCGTGTTCGCAACGACCTGACGTATCGGGATGAACCGGTGGTGGTCGACGACCAACTCACCCCGGCGTCATCGCGAGCCATCCAAGACCTCGACCAGATGTCGCAGCCGCGCATCCAGAACCGCGCCAGCGCCACCGCCGAGCCAGCGCCCGACGAGATCGCGGGGGTGAGCCTGCGCGGCGTCGACCAGATGCGCAAGAAGCTGGTGGCTTACTATCAGGCCTCGCGCGCCAACCCTACCGACTCTCGGGCCATGCAGGCGATCATCCACGCCTTCGATGGTCAGATCGAACGCGCCCTGACCGAAAACCTGTTCTCCGGTGATCCGCGTGCACTGCAGGCGCTGCAGGAAGCCCGCGCTTCCTATTCGCGGTATCGCAGCACGTTCGGGCCGCAGCGCCAAGGCGACGATGTCGGAGCTGCGATGCGCCGGATCGTGGACCGCAATGCCACGCCGGAGGAGATCGTCAACATGGTGGTCGGCTCCGGCAAGATCGGCAGCGCAGGCCTACCGGTACGGATTGCTGACCGACTGGAGCAGGTGTTGCCGCCTGAGGGCTGGAGCGCCGTTCGGCAGGCAATGTGGCAGAAGGCCTCGCAGGTGCGCAACTCAGCCGGTGTGGTCGATCCGGCGCGCTCGGCAAACAACATCACGGAGTTCTCCAACTCCACTCTCGCGCGGCGCATGTTCTCGCCCGAGGAGTTGGCGGCGATGCGCTCGCATGCGCAGGGGGTCCGCAACCTCGATCAGGTCATCGAACAGATGCCTGCGACACAGAACGCCAGCCGCGCGCGCGAAATCTATCAGGATGTTTTCGGCGGCCGCGATCTCGGCGGCACGCCCGGCACGGTGTTCAAGCGCATGGTCGAAGGCACCGCGACCCCGGAGGAAATCTCCAACGGCATCTTCAAGATCATCGGGGCCGGTAACCCGGGCCACGCGACACGCGCCATCCGCGCTATCGAGCGCATCGTCGGCTCCGATAGCGAGGCAATGGCGGCGGTGCGGCAGGGCGTGTGGCGCAAGCTGACGCAGGCCCCGGCCGGGAAAGACCAGCCGGGCGCGCAGAAGGCGATGCAGGCCATCAACGAGTTCTTGAACGGATCGGGCAGCAGCGTCGCGCGTGCGTTGTATTCGCCGCAGGAGCTGGCGCTGATGGATCGCTACCAGCATGCGCTAAAGCTGACCATTATCCCGAAGTATGCTCGCACCAACAGCGACACCGCACCGGCGCTGCTCCATGCGGTTCGAAAGTACGCCAGCATGGTGATGGGCGCGCTCGGCTACGCCCACGGCGATGGCGGCCTCACGGGTATCGGCGTCGGCAAGCTGCTGGAGGCTGGGTCGGAAAAGCTGGCTGGTATGCGCTCGATCAAGAAGCTGAACGCTTCGCTGGAAAACGTGGTACCTGCGCCGCGCACCATCTCACCGCCTCGGCCGCGCTCGGCGCTCACGAAATTCCCGCTCACGCTGCGCGGCGGCGCTTATCACGGTCCAAATCTCGGGCCGCTTCAGGGACCACTCGGCGCACGCGCCGACGACAAACAGCAGCAGCCCTAACGGGTAGGGCACAAGCAGCCAAACGAACGTAAGGTAGAACACCCATGCAGATCGCCTCCCTCGTCTCACCGACCGTCACCATGAAGCTGGGAGACAGTGGACCGAACGTCGCCGCCATGCAGTTGGCGTTGAGGCAGATCGGATACTCGCTCAAGGGTACCGGCTACTTCGGCACCGCGACCGATACCGCCGTGGAAGCATTCCAGCGGCGCCTTGGGCTCAAGGTCGACGGCGAGGTGGGCCCGGCCACCGCCAAGATGATTGACGCCTCGCAGGGTATTCCGAAGGCCGCCAGCGTGGTCGAGGAGATCGCCCGTCCGCTGTGGCTCGAAGCTGGCATCAAGCTGATCGGTGTGCACGAGGGCGTCGGAGCCAAGGATAATCCCGACATCATCGACTGGGCGAAGGAAGAGGGCGGCGACATCGCCAAGGAGTACACCCACGATTCGATCCCGTGGTGTGCGCTGTTTGCGAATCACTGCCTGTCGTCGGTCGGTGTGAAGGGGACAGGAACGCTGTGGGCGCTGGACTTCGCGGGCAACTGGCCTGCGGTGAAGCTGATCGGACCGGCGGTCGGGGCGTTCGCGCCGATGCTGCGCTCGGGCGGCGGGCACATCATTCAAATCGTCGGTCGTGATCAGCACGGCAACATCATGGGGCTCGGCGGCAACCAGTCGGATCAGGTGAGCATCGTTCCGTTTCCTGTCTCGCGCCTCAACAAGGGTTTTTGGTGGCCGAAGGGTGTGACGCTGCCGTCGAAGATTGGATTCAGCTCACTACCTGTGGTAAGCAGCGGCGGAAAGGTATCCGCGAACGAGGCGTGAAGGGAATTTGAAATGAATTTGCCGAATCAGGATCAGGTTCTCGCCAGCGGCCGCCACGTCATCACCTTCATGGGTGGCGCGGTCACGATGTTCGCGGCGCTGCATCTGATCACCGGCGGCGACGCGACCAGCGCAGCCAATGCGCTGAACCAGATCGGCCACGGTTTCTCCGAGGTGGTTGCCGGTGTCGGTACGCTGATCGGCGTCGCCAGCGGCATTGCGGCCGCGCTCTCCGCCAATCCGCTCATCCAGCTTTTCAAGGGAGCGAAGGCGGTCGCCAACGACCCCGCGCTCGCCAAGAACGCCACCGTCGCGCAGCAGGCCGTCGTCGCCACCGCCATCGAGGCAATGCCTGACGTGCAGAGGGTGATCGCATCTCCAGCCGTCGCGCTCGCCTCGCCCTCCCCCGGCGTTGTTTCTCCCACCGCAAAGGTCTCCGCATGAACAGGATGCTTGCAGCATTCGCTGTCGCCGTCTCCCTCGTCTTCACCGGCTGCGCTCAGCTCCAGACCATCGGCGATGGCATCTCGCTCGCCACCAAATCCATTGCCAACCCGGTCACGAAGTCGGAGGAGGCGCAGGTCGAGCTGGCTCTCGACACCGCCGTGCAGGCGCTGAAGGTCTACAAGGCCGCCTGCGTCAACGGCACCGCCGACAAGAACTGCCGCGCCAACATCGCGCAGATACAGGCCTACACCCGGCAGGTGCCTGCGCTAGTTGCGCAACTTCGCAACTTTGTTGACAACAACGACCAGATCAACGCCACGGTGGTCTACAACCAGTTGACCGCGCTTTACGCCAACGTCAAGGGCGCGGCAAAATCTCTCAACGTCAGCCTCGGGAGCACACCTTGAACGCAGTAGCAATTTTCGAGTTGATCCAGCAGGGGCTGACGCTTCTGCCGGTTCTGGTTCAGGCCGGGATCGACATCACCCAGCGCGTCGAGCAGTTGACGACGCTGGCCAAGGGTGGCGCTTCCGGTACCATCTCCGACGAAGACCTCGCCAAGATTCGCTCCGATTTCGACGCGGACCTCGCATCTTTCAACGAGCCGCTCTGACGTAGGCTTTTCTGGGAATGATCAATGCTGCCGCCCGAGCTGTTGGAGATCATCAAGGGTGGCGGCGTAGCACTTGCCCCGTTTCTTGCGTATTTGTATTGGCAAGAACGGACCGAGCGCATGAAGGAGCGCGAGGAGCACAAGACCGTCGCCAAGGATATGATCACGGCGATGGTCAAGACCGAGGCGACGCTTGCGACACTGGGAAGTATTTTCGTCGGAAAAACCGGCCAATGACATTGCGGGATCGGCTGATGTCCCTATTCGGTTGGAGGAAGGACGATGTTGCCGCCGAGTCGATGCGCGCCCGATTGCTGGCGAAAAGCATCTCGGAGCAGGCCGACCGCCTCACTGAACATTTTCAGAACTATCAGCGATCTCGCGATCCCTTCGCAGCGATGATGGCCGATATGTACAACCGCGATCAGGTCGAGCGCATTTATCTGGGACCTCCGAAGTGAGGTGGCTGGAGTGGCGCTATCTGCTGGAGATGGCCAACGGCCTCTGGACTATCATCCTGTTCTACATCGTCGTCTTTCTTGCCTACCACCTCGTGAAGGTCGGCGTGCAGCGCCGCCTGTTCTGGCGCGGCTGGATACATCAACCGACCAGCGTGCAGCTCGCGGTCGGCGTGTGGGTGGCCTCCATCGGTGTGCTCGGCACCCGGTACGTGACGTGGTATTCGCGCTACGAGAACGATGGCCACATCTCCATGACCAGCTTCGATACCGGCAGCTTCGTGCTGTGCACGGTGATCGGTGCGGCGGGGTTCATGTGCATTTTGCGCGTCATCACCAAGCCGGTTTTGGGACATTGGCCGTGGGTCACCGCGATGCTGTGGTGCCTGATTTATCTGGCGTGGACCATCTCGCGGCTGAGCTGATCGGAACAATTTCAGCGAAACTCTGTTGACACCCCCGTAAACCGGGTGTAGACGCTCGGCCCCATCGGACAACCTTGTCCCTCGAACTTTGAGAATTCCGCCGTGCAAGCCCATCGCACATATACGCCAGCCGCCACCTCGCCGCTAATGCAGCGGACGTGGTCGTTTGCGTGCGCGTTGGAATCCGGCGTGAATATCGATAGCCCCAAGGGGCGCAAAGACTAACCGGCAGCGGGCCCGCCCTCTGCCACCCGGCAGAGAAAGACCCGCACAAAATCCCCCAGTGCGTTCCTGCCAGAAGAATACCGCTGATCGTCGCCGCGTACGCGCGTCCCGACAGCTAGACCCGGGCGTGTACGGGCAGCCAGCTTGCTGTTCGTGGTTTCACAGGGTCGAAAAACTGTTCTTCGTGCTGCCGTAGTTCAGTGGCAGAACGCTCCTCTTGTAAGGGAGATGTCCGGCGTCCGATTCGTCGCGGCAGCACAAAGAACAGATGGCCGTCAAAGACCAAGATAAGCGCAAATACATTCGCTACTCCGAGATGCTCGGAATGCCCCTCGGTACCGCCCGGGCGCGCTTGGTAAAGGCCGTCTTATTCCGGTTGGTAAAGAGCGCCGGTGAGAATTTTTGTTACCGATGTAGCGCCGAAATAGAGAGCGTCTCGGCGCTGAGTATCGATCACACTAAGGACTGGCTGGAGGCTAATAACCCCGCCGAAGCTTTCTTTTGTGTCGACGACATAGGGTTCTCCCATCTCCGCTGCAACACGGCTGCGCCAATGAAGAAGCGGCAGAAGTTTGCTTCGCGAGAAGAGAAGGTGAAGCACCACACAAAATTGCTGACGCAGAGACGTAGGGAACGTCGTCAGCGCGATAAACAACCAGATTGCCCCTGAAGCATTGTGACGATGCACTGCCCTCGTAGCGCAGTGAGCGGTGGTGTTACGGTAGCATGCCGGTCTCCAAAACCGTGCGGCGCAGGTTCAACTCCTGCAGCTCGTGCCAATAGAAAGCCCCCGCGACCTTGACTGGTCCGGGGGCTTTTTTCGTTTTGGGCTCTAGCGGAGAAACTGGTTCCGGGGAACCGTCGCCCCAACGGCCTGCGGAGGCTCAGGAGGGGACCTTAGTGCCACCGGCACTTCGCGATCCTCCTGTGGCTGAACACGCTGCAGGATCGCCTGCGCTTCCGCACCGGCCCTATCCAGCCCTTCCTCCGGTCTCGCTTCCTGTTCGGCCTCGATCCCCTCCTTGATCGAGGCGCGGACGGCCCCGCCGATCACGTCATTGATCGAAAGCAGGCGGCCGAGCAGAACGGAGGATACCGCCTGCAGCCGGATGCGGTCGGCGTCGGCGCGCTCCAGCGCCTCGCGCAGCATGTCGGCCTCGGCGAGCAGGGCGTTATTGGTCGTGGTCAACTCTGCCGCCCGGGCCAAGGCGCGGTTCAGCTCGCCCTCCATGTCGTGGTAGTCGTCGAGGGCGCGTTGCAGCGGATTGCGCTGGGCCGGGGCTGATGGTGCGGTCCGGGGCGCGATCTGGCGGATGATGCTGTCGGTTCTAGCGTTCATGCTCGTTGCTCCTGCTGGGGTTGAGGTTTCCAGATATATTCGGCCATGTCGGCACCGGCGTAGGGGATCAGGTACCGCTTCGGCTTGACCGGCTTCTTCACGCGGATGAAGCGCACATGCCGGACCTTGGGTGCGCGCCATTTCGGCCGGGGCGGCTTCTTCTTGCCGCGCCCGAGATAGTAGAGGACGGTGGTGTGGTCGTGGCCGCCGAGAAACCTCCCGATCTGCGGCGAGCTGTAGCCGAGCGCATCGAGCGCGCGGGAGATTTCGACCCGGGCCCAGAAGAACTTTTTCACCCGGCACTTTCCGGCGACCTTCGTCGGATCGAGACCGCGCAGCGCGCAGGTCTCCAAGATCGCGGCGCGGGCGCGCGGCGGCATCGGCACAAGGTCAGCCACCGATCTTCTCCAGTGCCTCATCGCGGGCCTTCACGAGCCGGTCCATGTCGCCGCCGTTGCCGTGGCCTTCCTTGGCGCGCTCCCGAAATGCCTGCCGGATCAGCTCTCGCGTCACCATCCCAGAACGGGCATGTTGATCGATCTGAAGAATTTTCCAACAGTCTTCTGGCGCAGGTAACGCAGCGAACCCATCGAATGCGCGCTCCATCATTGTCGCGCCGCCGTGGCGCTCCATCTGGCGCAACCCCTCGATGGAGATCGTCAGCGAGCGCATGTTGCCGATGATCGACCAGAACCGGTCCTGCGCCATCACCAGCGCCTTGCCGTTGCGCATGAAGTAGACGGCGACGCCGACATCCGAGATGTTGCGCTGCTGGGCATAGGGCTCGCCATCGACGCGTAGGGGCTGGTTGGTCGACACCACGATGTCGGTCGCCCCGATCCGGCGCAATTCCTCCTTGAGGCCGCGATACACCCGGTTCCATTGGAATGTGGGACCCTTGAAGCGGGTGTCGCTGTCCTGCTGACCCTTGTGGCGGGGCCAGTGGTCGGGCCAGCGCAAAGGATAGGCCTGTGTCATTTTCCGAACCTTT
>Ga0070713_100002914_pt1 | contig 11202 bp, 12 predicted proteins | sample LARL82metaG_FD_65465 | JGI IMG/M metagenome (GOLD analysis project Ga0070713, IMG submission 65465) | Corn, switchgrass and miscanthus rhizosphere microbial communities from Kellogg Biological Station, Michigan, USA - LAR L8-2 metaG | ecosystem: Host-associated > Plants > Roots > Rhizosphere ... | reverse complement strand
CTGGGGGGCAGTTTGACCTTACTTCTGTGAAAAGCTGGCCGGTCAGCCGCCTTCAATCTCGGCATGGGGAGGTGCTAGGCGGCGGCGCCTAGCAGGCCCTCAGTTTCCACGGTCGAAATCCAGCAGGCCCAGAAATAACGTGTCGTAGAGTTGCCGCTCGGCCGCGGCGTGGCATTAAGAGTTGGAGTAAGGCTCCGTTCACCGGCAGTTTTTACAATTTTTGAAAAGAAATGCTTAAACCTTAAAGGCAGAGCTGCGTCTAAGGGCTAGTTTGACCATTTGAATGGGGATCAAGCTGAAGGATCAGTTTACGATGAAGCGGTCTGCGCTTACGTCAGTTGCGGTCACTCTCCTGGCTGCAGTGGCAATGAGTTTTCCCAGTCAGGCCCAGACGCAGAATCAGCCTCCGAGTCCTGCGCGCTCCCGATCCGATGAGATGTTGGACCGGTGGAACGGCATCGGGAACAAACTCGTCGCCATGGCGCAAGATTTTCCGGAAGACAAGTACGATTTCAAGGTGCAGAAGGAAGAGCGTACCTTTGCCCTGAATCTTCTCCACGCCGCCGCCTTGGATTTTGTCCTGATACGCAGGATCGCCGGATCAAACCTCGGGCCCGACTTCGGCGAGGGCGACAATCCCTCCCGTGACCAGTTCAAGACCAAGGCCGACGTGGTTAAGTTCGTACAGGAAGCCGTGGCTGACGGAGCGAAAGTGATTCAACAGCAGGGCGATGCGGGTCTGGACCATACAACGAAATTTTTCGGCAACCGCATGGCCCACAACTCCACCATCTGGACGTTCGCCATCGAGCACAGCGGCGAGCACTATGGCCAGCTTGTCGTCTACTATCGTGCGAACAACCTTGTGCCTCCGGACTCGCGGCGATAACTCGGTAACAACGCCCAGCCGCCACTAGGTGCGCCCGAAACCCTTAGATGCCGCCCGGGTTCGAGCTTCAACTTCCGCTTGAGCTGTGCTACAACTCAGCCGCCATGCTGGTGATTGCCACATGTCTCAGCCGAGTTGCCGGCCAGGTAAACCCGGCACACGTCTCTTCCCGCCCCGATCCGCTTCTGCGGTTGCTCAATGACCCCCTGATATGGGGTCCGGTGGGCACCGTGCTCGGAATCTACCTGTTTTTTCGGGGATTTTCCCTGCTCAAACGCAAGCGCCTGGTGATTAATACGCCGCGTTCCACAGTTCGCGCGGCTGCGCTGGGGCCGGTGGAGGTCAGCGGTCAGGCTTCTGGGCCCTACACTTTAATCGCGCCGCTTTCGGAAACGGAGTGCTTCTACTATCGCCTGATCACTACCCACGTGAAAGACAGAAGCAGAAAGCAGCCGTTTGAACAGTGCGCCCCATTTTTCCTGAATGACGGGACGGGTAAGCTGATGATTGACCCTACCGGGGCGGAAATCCAATTCTCCCCGCTGGGCACGTTTGACTCCGGCACCCTTCCCGATTATCTGCGCCACTTCCTGCTGCAGCACGGCATTGCTGTGGCGGACCTGGTCAAAGTGGAGGAATTCTGCATCAGGCCGGAGGACAAAATCGTGGTTTTTGGAACATTGCAGGAAAATCCCTGGCGGAAGCCGCCAGAGCAAGATCCTGTGGCTCCGATTGGCCCGGGGTTTTTGAGCGAGGCGGCTGCCGACTTGCAGCACCGGGCCGTATGTGATTTACACCGGAGAGGCGACTCGCGCCTGGTGCAGAGTTCCTCCCGCGAGTTCGACCTCTATCCGCCGGTCGTACTCGCCAAGGGAGCTGCGCCGTTTTTCATTTCCACATTCAGCCAGCAGGAAGTCGTGAAAAACCTGGCCTTCCAGTCCGCTCTCTACATCTGGGCCGGACCGGCGCTCACCTTGTTCTGCGCTTACTCGCTCCTGCAGCGTGTAGCTGTACTCTGGCCGCGCTAAGCCCCATGCCGGATGGTTGCCGCGCACGATCGGTGGCTTAGGCAGCGCGCATGAAGCGCCCCGGCTGAGGCAATTCAACCGGATGAGGCTCGCTCTTGCACAGATCCTCTTTGTGATACCGGCCCGCGGAAGAATTCTCAAACGCAACCAGCAACTCCGTATGGTAGATGTATCTGACTCGGCCGCGGCCCAGGTTCAGGCTCTTGTGGTAAACGATGTCTCCGATTCTGAATTTAACTTTTCCGTTCATTTCGGGCTGGTCCTCGGATTGAATTGTTTGTCGTATTCGTTTTTCGCAACACGTTGTGCCCGGTTGCAAGCTTTCGGTTCAGGTTCAGCCTGCAGCGCGAGCTTTGGCGACGGCCGCTTGCCCGGTGGCATCCACCGTGACAGTCAGTTCGGAGCAACACTGGTCGCAAAGCCAGAAATACTCGGCCGTACGCCCCTTGCGCCCCGTAAGCGAGGAGAAACGAGGCAAATCCAGCAGGAACAATTTTCCGCCGCGAAGGTATTGAAATGATGCGCTGCACGAGGGATTCGCGCATTTGGTAACCATGACCACATCTCCCTTTCTGGCTGATGGTTTGGCGTTTCGGGCCACGTGCATTCTGCGACGCTGCCCCTGTTTAGCATGGCTTGAAATTCAGCTTCCGTTTTCGCGCAAGCCTTATGGACAACGCATTAGCCGGCATCCCCGAGCATGTTTGGCGGAGAGAACTGGAGAAAAGAGCAGGAGCCGCCGCTTGTCGCGCGCCTTCCCCTGAATACTTCAGGTGAAGACCCCATGCTTCACATCCCATTGCTGAGGTGGGTGGAACAGCCACAAGGATGGTGCATGGTACTCAGCGACCATATCTCAGGAGAAATGGCGGCGCAACAGTTTTTTTCATTTAGATAGCAAATGATATTCATTCTCTGTTGCAATTTTCAGCGGATAGCAATTGATAGTTAGCATTAATTCTCCGCAATGCCCGTGACAGCGGGTTGACGTGCGCTGGACACAACTCAGTCAGAAAGGTGCGTTATGCAACGTCACCGCCAAACGTGATGTTCGTCACGGACGTATTGACGTTGCCAAACTACAAACATGCAATACGTCTCCGGCATGAAGCTCACATTGAGTCAGAACGTGAAGGTCTGGATTTCTTGCAAGCAATCTTAGGTATTGAGAGACGTCACGCTGGGTACAGGAAGAACCCACCAGCCGGCGTCCGCTGTTGAGCAGGATGCCGCTTCCCTCCCATACCCAGCAATTCCATTGTTTCTCCAGATCGCTGCGCTGAAAGTGATGCCTGAACCCCGTGGCTGTGACGATGTACTGACACCCGGACAAAAAGGGATGCCTCCATTGCGTGGCGGAAGGAATATCCGCCACTAGAAAGTTCTACCGGCTGCCCGGCAACCCGGGGGCCCCGATTCTCCTGAAAGTGAGACCCCGAGAGCAACGGAGCCAGCTTACGGCTCACGTTGATATGGTTTTTGAGCTTTGCTTGGTGGGGGGTCTGCCTTCCCGGCGGTTCTGCGATTGGCCGGCAAGTCCCAATACTTGCAGATGCTCCGCAAAGGCTTGCAGGTGGAGGTTGGATTTTGGGGCCAGAGCCGCCGACGCCGTGGCGGCCGCTTAAGAATCCCCAATGTTTTCAGCCAATTATGGGAGTAAATTAATCCTTTCTTCGGAACCCTGGCCGGTGACCTTGGTAACCGGCTTGCAGGCATAGGTCGCCCGCAAGTTTGGGGACTTCCTCGGTGCCAATTCTCCTTATCCAACCCCCGGGTAAAGACAGCCGTTCCATGCTCTCCAGCCTGCAGGCGGAGCACTGCGCCGTAGAGTGTACGCCCAGCGTGGCGCGAGCGCTCAAGCTCACACAGGACCAGCACTTTGAAGCGTTCGTACTCGACTTGCGGCGCACTACGGTGGATGCCGTGACGGCTGTCGGCGAGCTGCGCCAGCGGCACGAACTGGCGGCCATTGTGGTCGTGGGCGGGAGGTACACGCTGGAGGAACGCCTGCAGTTGCTGGAAGCCGGGGCGGATGACTGCATGGCCGAACCCCTCTCCGAAAAGGAATTGGCCGTGCGCTTGCGAGTCCTGCTGCGGCGCGCGGCGCGGCTGGATCACAGGCTTCACCTGGGCGACCTGGAGCTGGATCTGGTGCGGCGCCGAGCCACGCGCCAGGGTAAGCTCATTCCTCTCACCACGCGCGAGTTTGCCGTGCTGGAGTGTCTGTTGCGCCACGCCGGCCAACCCGTGAGCCGCACCCGCATTCTCGAGGATGTCTGGAACAGCGAAGCCCGCAACACGGCCACCAACATCGTGGACGTCTACATCAATTATCTGCGGGCAAAAGTTGACCGCGATTTCGAGCCCAAACTCATCCACACGGTTTACGGGCTGGGGTATGTTCTGGCGCTGGAGCAGAAGCGTACTGCCTGAGATGCAATCGCTCTACTGTCGCGGGTCCTGGCCGGCAGCCACCTGGCAGCTGCGTCAATAGAAACCTGTTGCTGTCACCGAGCCTCCACGTCGGGCCGCAGGGCGGCGCCCGAGAGCGGGACGAACAAACCCACCTGAGACGGGTTCAATACCATCGCCACCAGCATGGCGGCTAAAAAACTTCAGCTTTCATTGCGCGGCCCGCCAGTGAGGAGTAAACTTTACGGAATTTCTCACACCAGATGCGGCGGTGACGTGGCTCGCGCCTGCCCGGTTGCTGACCGGCTGTGTGGCATCCCCCAGCCTTGAGGTCCGGTTATGGCCAACCGCTTTTCGACACCACAACCGTTGCCCAGTGCTCGGAAAGACAGTTCTGCGCGTCCCCAGGCGCAAAATTTACCTTCCCCGGAGCTGGCCGAAGTCGCCCAGAGCCTGCAGGCGCATCTGCAAAGCCTGGCGGACGAGATTCTTCTGTTAGCCCGCGGCGACGGGGTGGGCATCGCCCTGGCTGAAAATGGCGAGTTACGCTGCCGCGCTGCCAGCGGCATCGCTCCGCCACTGGGAACGCGCATTGATGCGCGCTCCGGCCTTACCGGCGCTTGCCTGGGTACCGGCACCCTGCTGCGCTGTGACGATAGCGAAGTAGACACGCGCGTGGATCGCCAGGTTTGCCGCGCTCTGGGCGTTCGCGCCATGGTTTGTGTGCCGGTGAGCGCGGGCAACGAAGTAGTGGGCATATTTGAAATCTTTTCCAGCCAGCCGAACGCCTTTCTGAGCATTGATAGCGCCGTACTGCACGCGAAAGCGGAAGAAATCGCCAACTGCTTTGCCGCCGAGGAAGCGCTGGCCCGGGCCGCCGTCGCCAGCGTTGCCGACCTGGGGACTGCCGGAGATCTGGCTACATCGTGGACGCCTGCGCCCCCGCCGGAGCATCTGCCGGCGCGGTTTCGCCTTTCATCGCGAAGCTGGCAGGCGGTACTGGGAGTCCTGGTACTCAGCTTGGGCCTGTTCCTGCTGCTGCGCGCGATTCGGGCTTCCGGACCGGCAGCATCCGCCTGGATCACGCCCCAGGCCGCCTCGGCTGCACCCAAAGCGGCACAACCGGAGCAGGCTGACACAGACAGCGTTGCCCCGCGGCAGCATGCGCGCGTACGTTTGCGTCCCCTGGGCACCGGTTTCAGCGGACAGGCCATGATTGTGGCCAGCGCCTCTTCACGCCTGGCCAGCGCCAACTCCGGCTCATCCGAATCGACCCCGCCGCCGCTTCCGCCAGGCACTGTGCTTGAGGCCAAAGCTTCCGGCAGCGACCCTTTAAACGACTTGCTGACCGTGCCGGCGGCGCAACCCTCCCTGCCGCAGAACTTGCGCGTTTCGACTGGCATTCCGCCGGTTCTCATCCAGCGGGTGGAACCGGTTTATCCGGTGCTCGCCAAGCAGAGTGGAATTGAGGGAGCGGTGGTGCTGGAGGCGTTGGTTAATAGTTCCGGCCAGGTGAACGAACTGCGCGTAGCCAGCGGGAACTCTCTGCTGGCAGCGGCCGCTTTGCGTGCGGTCCGGCAATGGCGCTATCGCCCCTCACGCCTGAACGGCAAGCCGGTGGAAGTGCCGATCCGCATCACGCTCAATTTTGAGCTTGGCAGGTAAGTTCAGCAACGAGGTCGCTTTCGCGGTTCTCTCAAGGAAGGCGACGTCTGGAGTTGGCCTGTCCGCGGCGTAAGTGCTACGTTGTGGCGCTCTTGTGGGCTTGAGGAATTGGCCCAAAATGGAAACGCCGCCCTTGTGAGGCGGCGATCTCGCAGGAGACTTTAGTTCGGAACTCACGTTCCGCGCATCGAGTGGTTCGCACTCGTGGCACCGCGGCGTCTCCTGGCCCGGTTGCCGGACCCGGCACTTGGCCGAGCCTCTCCTGATGCGGGGAGCAGGATAGAAGAGACGTCCACGAGTGTCAACCCTGGCGCGGAGGAAAGGTTCAACCCCCGGAGATTCCTGCTCTAGGCTGCGTGTTCCTTGCCTTTCTGCTGCAACAGGCGGCGGATTGCACTCATGAGCTTTTCCGGTTCCTGCGGTTTGGGCAGCAGCAGATCAGCGTACTCAGCCGCCTGGGCGGCTTCGGGGTCGCCGGAAAGTACTACAACCGGCAACTGCGGCAGCAACCGCTTCAAAGCCGGACCGAGTTCTTTTCCGCCGCCGGGCAAGTTGTAGTCAGTGATCACCAAATCGACCGGCTTTGATTTCACGAGTTGCAGCGCGCTGCTGGCGCTGCTGGCACCCAGCACGGAGTAGTCATTCTGCTCCAGGATGCGCGTCAAAGTGAGGAGCATGAGCGCGTTATCGTCCACAATGAGGATGCTTGGCTGGGGCACAAGGGACCTCTTTCCTGTCCGGTGGACGCCGGCTCAGCGATGGAAGAAGGCACAGCGTAGATCGGACTTCGGGTTTAGCAGTGGGAAGCGGGGATGATTAGCAGGGGTTGCCTTGAGATATTTGGTGATATCAGATGAAATCAGCAGGAACAAAGCAATACCGGCGGTTTCAAGCGCTCACGGATTGCAACTTGCGGTGCAAGCGCCTGGCCTTCTGTTCTGTTTGCCACAGACGCCTTGCAACGATACCAAGGATAGGTGGGAGATGTAAGTGGGAAAGAAAGTCTTAGCCCCGCAATGCGCGCATTAAGGGTCGCTCAGCCGGCTCCGCCCAGGCTGGACTGCAAGCCGAAGGAGTGCCGCACGTCGGCGCCGCGCACCCAGAAAATCACATCTTCGGCAATATTAGTGGCGTGGTCGGCCACCCGCTCCAGGTTGCGCGCGATCAGCAGAGCGTCGAGCGCCTGCCGGGTGATCGCGGGGTTCTGATTCATGGTGCGCACCAGGGAGATGAAGGCCTCGTCACGCATGCGGTCCACCACGTTGTCCATCTCCAGCACTGCTTGCGCCAGTTCCGCTTTGCCCTCGATGAAAGACTCCAGGGCGCGCTGCACCATGGCCGCCGCAGCCGAAGCCATGCGGGGCACATCCACCGGCAACTCGGCAGCCGGCAATTCCATCATGTCCATCACCCGCTCGGCGATGTTCACCGCCTGGTCGCCCACGCGCTCCAGGTCGGCATTGATCTTTACCACCGCCAGAATGAAGCGCAGGTCAATGGCCATGGGCTGCTGCATGGCCAGCAGATCGAGGGCGATGCCGTCAATTTCGCGCTCGGCAGCGTTGATGAGGGATTCATTTTCCAGCACGCGATGGCAGAGCGTGAGGTCGCGCTCCCGGTAGGCCCGGCAGGCGCGGTCCACCGCCTGCTCCGCCATGCCCCCCATCTTAAGCAATTTTTCCCGCAGTTCGTCCAGCCCGAGTTGGAATCGTGTGCGCATCAGCCAAACCTGCCTGTAATGTAGTCCTCTGTACGCTTGTCAGAGGGATTGGTAAAGATTTTTTCCGTCTTATCGAATTCGATCAGGTTACCCAGCAGGAAAAATCCGGTGAACTCCGCCACGCGGGCCGCCTGCTGCATGTTATGGGTAACGATCACAATGGTGTAGTTCTGCTTGAGCTGAAAAATCAAATCCTCAATTTTCCCCGTGGAGATGGGGTCCAGCGCCGAAGCCGGTTCGTCCATAAGCAACACGTTCGGCTCCACGGCCAGCGCGCGGGCGATGCAAAGGCGCTGCTGCTGGCCACCGGAAAGGCTGGCCCCTGACTTCTTATTCAGCGAGTCCTTCACCTCGTCCCAGAGCGCCGCCATGCGCAAGGAGCGCTCCACGACTTCATCCAGCTTGCCTTTGTCGCGGAAGCCGTTCAGCTTGAGGCCGGCGGCCACATTGTCGTAAATGGACATGGCCGGGAATGGGTTTGGTTTCTGGAACACCATGCCCACGTGCCGGCGCACCTGCACCGCCGGGGTGCCGTTCCCGTATACGTCCATGTCGCCGATGCGCACCTTGCCGCTTACGCGCGTTTCCGGCAGAGTCTCATGCATGCGGTTGATGCAGCGCACAAAGGTGGACTTGCCGCAGCCAGAGGGACCAATGATGGCGGTGGCATGGTTGGGCGCAATGCGCATGGCGATGTCGTGCAGCGCCTGGGTAGCCCCGAACCAGGCGTTCAGGCTTTCGACCTCGATGCCCACGCCCATGCTAGGCGGTTCCTTTCATCATGCCCCGGCTGGCGATAAGGCGCACCACGGCAATGGTTCCGACAATGAGCAGAATCAGCACCAGCGCCCCGGCCCACGCTTGCCGGTGCCATTCGTCGTAGGGAGAAATAGCGTAGACAAAAATCTGCAGCGGGAGGGCGGCGATGGGCTGGTTGATATTGGCGCTCCAGAACTGGCTGCCAAAGGCGGTGAACAGCAGTGGCGCGGTCTCGCCGGCCACGCGGGCGAAGGCCAGCATGATGCCGGTGACGATTCCGGCCGCTGCCGTGCGCAGGGTAATGGAAAGCGTGGTGCGCCAGCGTGAAACCCCCAGGCCCAGCGCCGCCTCCCGCACCGAAACCGGCACCAGCAGCAGCATCTCCTCGGTCGCCCGCGTGATGGTGGGAATCATCATGATGCCCAGGGCCACGCCTCCCGCCAGCGCCGAAAAATGCTTCTGACGCAGCACCACCAGGGAGTAGGCGACAATTCCGATAATGATAGAGGGAACTCCGTTGAGCACATCGGCGGTGAAGCGGATGGCGTCGCCGAAGGGGTTGCGGCCGTACTCGGAAAGAAACACACCCGCGCCGATGCCTAGTGGCACGCCGATAGCGCTGGCGATGGCCAGGATCACGCCCGTGCCCAGAATGGCGTTAGCCATGCCGCCGCCGGGCACTCCCACCGGAGTGGGGGTTCGCGTCAGAAAGGCCCAGTTGATAGAACCAATGCCGCGCTGCACCAGGTAGATGAAAATCGCAGCCAGCGGCAGTAAAACCAGCAGCACAGCAGCTACTGCCGCCGCAGTCGCCAAATGATCGTTCAGACGACGGAGCCACGAGATTCCATCCCTCCTTGTCGGCCTATTGCGCATGAACCCTCGCGGGAAGGCCACGCGTTACGCTCCACACCAGCAGGCGGGCGAGCGCGTTTACCACAATCGTGACCAGGAAGAGCGCCAGGCCGATCTCCACCAGGGCGCTGAGATACAGGTTGCCGGTAGCTTCGGTGAACTCGTTGGCCAGGACGCTGGCCATGGTGTAGCCGGGCGCCAGCAGCGATTTGGCGATTTCCGGGCGGTTGCCGATGACCATGGTGACGGCCATGGTTTCGCCCAATGCGCGGCCAAGTCCGAGGATGACCGCGCCCAGAATGCCGGCACGGGCGTTGCGCAACACGCCTACGCGGATCATCTCCCAGCGGGTTGCGCCCAGCGCCAGCGCCGCTTCACGCTGGTTGCGTGGCACGGCGCTCAGCACCTCGCGGGTAAGCGACGAGATGATGGGAACCACCATGATGGCCAGAACAATGCCCGCGGCCAGCAAGCCGATGCCGTACGGCGGCCCCTGGAAGAGGCCAGTCCAGCCCAAATAGCGCATCAGACCGGGCTCGACGTAGAGGCGCAGGATGGGCACCAGCACAAAAATCGCCCACAGGCCGTAGATGACGCTGGGAATGGCCGCCAGCAACTCGGTGGAGAAGGAGAGCGCTGCGCGCAATCTCTGGGGGCACATTTCCGTGGTGAACACAGCCACGCCCAGCCCCAGCGGCACGGCGATGACCAGGGCCACGATGGAGGAGAGGATTGTGCCGTAGATAAAGGGCAATGCCCCAAACACGTCGTTGACCGGATCCCAGATCCTGCCGGTGAAAAATCTCCAGCCAAACTGGTGCAGGGAGAGTGAAGAATTGCCGATCAGTTCGTAGAGGATCAGCCCCAGCAGCACGGCCACGCTCAACCCGCAGGCAATCATCGCGTACCGGAAAAGCTCATCGGGAAGCCTGCTGCCAACGCGCTCGAGCATTCGCGTCTGCTCCGGAGCACGCGGGCCTGGTGCCGGCGCCGTCTTGGCCTCCGCGGCCGCTGGCCGAGGCTGCAGCGGACGTGGGATCAAACGTGGGATGCCCATGTTTTCCTGCGTTCAACCTAACAGAGCATTGTTACAGGAGTGTTACAAGCGACCAGGAGTCAGCAGCATGTGGGTAGTTAGTAGTTTGTAGCTGGTAGTTGGTACCTGATTGTGGCCAGGAAACACGTTTCGCTAAGAACCAACTACCTAGTGCTGACTCCTGACTCCTGATAACTGACTACCCAAGAAGAAAACAGGCGCCGGCTGGTTGGCCAAGCGCCCTGCTCGCTTTGGCAGAAGCTGCCGAAGCATCCGCGGTTAAAAGTCTGTTCGGTTACGGCAAGTAATAACGGAACGCGGTCAAGACCATGTTGTCCACGGCATACGGTTGTCCGCTCTTGCCAGCCCAGGTGGTACGCGTAACATACGAATACTGCGGTCCCATCTGGAGCTTGCCATAGTGTCCGTTGTAGAACCGGTACCAAAAGCCGGCAACACCCTCAAAGATGTTCTTGGTATCGCTCGCACACTTCGACAAAGTCCCGGGGAGAAAAGCACCTGTGGGCAGAGGCTCCGCGAAGCAACCACTGTTGTCGAACAAGGGAGAACCATAGCCAAGAGGCTTGCCGCTGGAGTTAAGCTCCCACGCGCGGCTCACGTATTCGGTGCCGCCGTTGAAGTAAATGTCCCATTTGCTGGTATGAAATTCCAGCGTGCCGAGAGCCTGGTAGCTGCGCAGCAAGCGCAGCGTGCCATCGGTGTGAACGGTAGCATCGGGAAGGCCGGTTGAACCATAGCGGCCCACCCCATTGCCGCCGAAGAAATGGAGTCCCAAATCCGTGTACTTCTTGAGCGTGACGCGGGCATTCGCCCCAAC
>Ga0070713_100002913_pt1 | contig 11203 bp, 5 predicted proteins | sample LARL82metaG_FD_65465 | JGI IMG/M metagenome (GOLD analysis project Ga0070713, IMG submission 65465) | Corn, switchgrass and miscanthus rhizosphere microbial communities from Kellogg Biological Station, Michigan, USA - LAR L8-2 metaG | ecosystem: Host-associated > Plants > Roots > Rhizosphere ... | reverse complement strand
CGCCATCCCCCACCCGCCTCCCCATCCCCCCTCACTGCCACCGCGCTCCCGTCCTCGGTCGCACCGCACCGGTCCGGCTTCGGCAGCCTGATGGTGGCCGAGTGGACGAAGATCCGTTCGGTCAGGTCCACGCTGTGGACGCTGGTGATCTTCGCCGTGGTCAGCCTCGGGCTGACCGGCCTGCTCACCTGGCTGACCCTGAACGCGCTGAACAACGGCAGGAACGGCGCACGCTCATCCGGCATCATCACCGACCCGGTCAGCTTCATCCTCGGCACCGGCCTGGGGCTGGGCCAGCTTGCCATCTGCGTGCTGGGGGTGCTGGTGATCACCGCCGAGTACTCCTCCGGCACGATCCGGGCGTCGCTGCTGGCCACCCCGCACCGCTACCCGGTGCTCCTGGCCAAGGGGCTCGTCTTCTCCGTGCTGGTGATCATCGTCGGTGAGATCGTCGCGTTCGTCTCGTACTTCATCGGCGCCGCGCTGGTGAACGGGCACGTGGTCACGCTGCACGGGACAGTCGGCGGTCATGCGGTCACCGCGCACCACACGATCACGGTGTCGCTGAGCCAGCCCGGCGTGCTGCGCGCGGTGTTCGGCGCGGGCCTGTACCTGACCGTGCTGGGCCTGTTCGCCCTGGCCATCGGCGGGCTGATCCGGCATACGGCCGGCGCCATCACCGCGGTGATCGGCATGGTCCTGGTGATCTTCCCGCTCGCGGGCCTGCTCCCGGACAGCTGGGGCGCGCACGTCCACGCCTACCTGCCGACCGTGGCGGGCCAGCTGATCACCGCGGACAAACACCAGTCGGGCCAGTTGCTGTCGCCGTGGCAGGGATTCGGTGTCTTCTGCGCCTGGACCGTCCTGCTCCTGGCCGCCGCGATCCTCCTCCTCCAAGAACGCGACGCCTAGCGGATCCCACCGCGACGCGCAGCGTCACGGCAAAGGGCGGCACCCAAACACCGCGGAACAGGCGAAGCCCACCCAAGCCAGCTGACCTCCGACGGAACAGGTGCGGCACCCAAACGCTGCGGAACCGGCGAAGCCCACCCCCAGCCAACTGTCAACCGGGTGCGCACCGGGGGGTTCCGGGGGTCGTCCCCCGGGCTAGCACTGCGGGCCTAGGCGAAACCGCCATGCGGCGAGCAGGGTCAGCCGCCTCGTCCCCCCGGGCCAGCACGGAGGCGCGGCCCACGGCGAAGTCGGCCGAAGGCCGACGAGCAGGCCAAGCTAGCCGCTAGCCGACGCAGGCTGGGCCCAGGAGTTGCTTGAGGTCGGCGAGGAGGGCGGGCGAGGGCTTCACGCGCAGCTTGTCATCCAGCCTCACGACCGTGGTACGCCGCCCGTTGAGCAGCCGCAGGTGAACTTCGGCGAGCCCAGGATGGCTGCGCAGCACCTCCTGCATGCGTTCCACCACGGCGGGGATGCACCGCTGCACCGGCATCGACACCACAAAAGGGCCGTCTCCGCCGACGGACAGGTCCGGCTGGGTCACCTCCATCGCGATCAGCTTCGGTGAATCCTCGCGGCGGTCCAGGCGGCCCTTCACCACCACGATCGCGTCGTCGCCGATCAGGCCCGCGCACCCGGCGTAGGTGGCGGGGAAGAACAGCACCTCGATCGCCCCGCCGAGATCCTCCAGGGTCGCTGCCGCCCACGGGTTGCCCTGCCTGGTGACCTTCCGCTGCACGCCAGAGAGGATTCCGCCGACCGTGACGGCCGGCTGACCATCGCGGCCGCCGCCCCTGGACCCGCGCTCGCCATCGGCTTGGCCAGGCAGCGCCGTGTCGGCGGCGGAACTGAGCAACTGCGCGACCGAGCAGTCGGTCGCAACGGCCAGGACGTGCTCGATGCCGAGCAGGGGGTGGTCGGATACGTACAGCCCGAGCATTTCCCGCTCGAAGCCGAGCAGCGTGGGCTTTTCCCACTCCCCCTCGGGCACCGGGATCTCGAAGGTCGCCTCCGCCTCGGTGTCCGAGCCGAACAGCGAGTCCTGGCCGTTCGCCTCGTTGCGCTTGACGTCGATCACGGTGTCGATCGCCTGCTCGTGGATGAGCAGCAGGCCCTTGCGCGGGTGGCCCAGCGAGTCGAACGAGCCGGCCTTGATCAGCGACTCGATGACCCGCTTGTTGCAGACGTTGACCGGCACCTTGTTCAGGAAGTCGGAGAAGCTGGTGAACGCGCCCTTCCCGGTGCGCGCCCCGATGATGGCCTCCACCACCGCGGTGCCCACGTTCCGGACCGCGGCGAGCCCGAACCTGATGTCGTTGCCGACCGGCGTGAAGATCGCGGTGGAGGCGTTCACGTCCGGCGGCAGGACGGTGATTCCCATCCGGCGGCACTCGTTCAGGTAGACGGCGCTCTTGTCCTTGTCGCCGGCGACCGAGGTGAGCAGCGCAGCCATGTACTCGGCCGGGTAGTTGGCCTTGAGGTGGGCGGTCCAGTAGGAGACCAGCCCGTAGGCGGCGCTATGTGCCTTGTTGAAGGCGTAGTCGGAGAACGGGACCAGGATGTCCCATAGCGTCTTGATCGCCGAATCGGAGTACCCGTTCTCCCGCATCCCGGCGGCGAACGGCTCGAACTCCTTGTCGAGGATCTCCTTCTTCTTCTTGCCCATGGCCCGCCGCAGCAGGTCCGCTTTGCCCGGCGAGTACCCGGCCAGCTTCTGCGCGATGGCCATGACCTGTTCCTGGTACACGATCAGGCCGTAGGTGTCGCCCAGGATGTCCACCAGCGGCTCGGCAAGCTCCGGGTGGATGGGCACCACGGGCTTGCGGCTGTTCTTGCGGTCGGCGTATTCGTTGTGTGCGTTGGCACCCATCGGGCCGGGCCGGTAGAGCGCGCCGACGGCCGAGATGTCCTCGAAGTTGTCCGGCCGCATGCTGCGCAGCAGCGCCCGCATCGGGCCGCCGTCGAACTGGAAGATCCCCAGCGTGTCACCGCGGCCAAGCAGTTCGTAGGTGAGCTTGTCGCTCAGCGACAGGCCCTCCAGGTCGATCTCGATGCCCTGGTTGGCCTTGATCCCCGCCAGCGCGTCATCGAGGACCGTGAGGTTGCGCAGGCCCAGGAAGTCCATCTTGAGCAGGCCCAAGTCCTCGCAGGCCGGGTAGTCGAACTGGGTGATGACCGCGCCGTCGGCTTCCCGCTGCCACACCGGGATGTGGTCAACGAGCGGCTCGCTGCTCATGATCACGCCGGCCGCGTGCACGCCCGCCTGGCGGATGAGCCCCTCCAGGCCGCGCGCGGTGTCGATGACCTGCCGGACCTCGCCCTCTCCTTCGTACAGGCCGCGGATCTCCCCCGCCTCGCCGTGGCGCGGGTGGTCGGCGTCGAAGATGCCGCCCAGCGGGATGTCCTTGCCCATCACGGCGGGCGGGAACGCCTTGGTGATCCGGTCCCCGAGCGCGTAAGGGAAGCCGAGTACCCGGGTGGAGTCCTTCACCGCGGCCTTGGCCTTGATCGTGCCGTAGGTGATGATCTGGGCGACCCGGTCGTCGCCGTACTTTTCGGTGACGTACCGGATGACGTCACCTCGCCGACGTTCATCGAAGTCGATGTCGATGTCGGGCATGGACACGCGTTCGGGGTTGAGGAACCGTTCGAACACAAGCCCGTGCACGAGTGGATCCAGGTCGGTGATGCCCAGCGCGTAGGACACGAGGCTGCCCGCAGCCGAGCCGCGGCCCGGGCCGACCCGGATCCCGTTCCGCTTGGCCCACATGATGAAGTCGGCGACCACGAGGAAGTACGAGCAGAACCCCATCTTGGTGATGATGTCCATCTCGAAGCTGGCCTGGTCCCGGCGGCGCTCGTCGTAGCCATCCGGGTAGCGCCGGTCCATGCCCTGCCAGACCTCGCGCGTGAACCAGCTCTCCTCGGTCTCCCCGTCGGGGATGGGGAACGTGGGCATGAGGTTGGACTTGGCGAACGTGACCTCGGCCCGCTCTGCGATGCCCAGGGTCGCATCGCACCCCGACTGCCACACCTCGTCGCTGCTCACCGCCCGCATCTCCGCCGGGCTCTTGAGGTAGTAGCCCGTGCCCTCGAACCGGAACCGGCCGGGATCGGCGAGCGTGGTGCCAGTCTGCACGGCGAGCAGCACCTCGTGCGAGGTGGCGTCCTCGGGGGTGGTGTAGTGCGAGTCGTTGGTCACCACGAACGGCAGCGCCAGGTCGCTGGCGAGGCGGCGCAGGCCATCGCGGGTGCGCTGCTCGATCGCCAGGCCGTGATCCATTATCTCGACGAAGAAGTTTTCGGCGCCGAAGATGTCCCGGTAGGCGGCCGCCGCCGCGACAGCCTCCTTGTACTGGCCGAGCCTGAGCCTGGTCTGCACCTCGCCGGACGGGCAGCCGGTCGTGGCGATAAGCCCCTTGGCGTGCGCGGCGAGCAGCTCGCGGTCCATGCGCGGCTTGCGGAAGTAGCCCTCGAGCGAAGCGCGGGAGGAGAGCCGGAACAGGTTGTGCATGCCGTCGGTGCTCTCGGCGAGCAGCGTCATGTGCGTGTAGGCGCCGCCGCCGGACACGTCATCGTCCTTCTGCGCCGGGGTACCCCACCGCACCGGCTGGCGGAACCGCCGGTGCTCCGGCGCGACATAGGCCTCGATCCCGATGATCGGCTTGACGCCCGCGGCCGTCGCCTTGGACCAGAAGTCGTAGGCGCCGTACATGTTGCCGTGGTCGGTGATCGCGATGGCCGGCATGTCCGAGCGCTTGCACGCGGCGAACAAGTCCTTCAGCCGGGCGGCCCCGTCGAGCATGGAGTACTCGGTGTGCACATGAAGGTGCACGAACGAGTCACGGCGGGCTCTGGAAGCGGGGTGCTCCGGGCCATCGGGGGTCCGGGGGTGTCCCCCGGGCGACACTGTGTCCCCCCGGGCTAGCACTGCGGGCATTGGCTTCGGCGAAGTCGCCTCTGCCGACGAGTAGCCTCCTGGCCCGGTGCCCGCCGCCGTCACGAGAAACCGCCTCCTTCAGGCATGCGCCAAACGCCCTCGCGGGCGCGTTTACCAGGGCCGGGGGAAGTGCCACTCTCCCGCTATGAGGCCCCGGAAGACCTTCTCGACGGCGTGCACCAGTCCGGCAGAACGAGCCTAACGGAGGGGGCGGACGTTCTATGCCCAACACTCCGGGGGAGGCCGAGTTCGCGTCAACTCTCCGAGCGGAGGACCTCGAGCGCGTGCGCCAGGTCGGGCGGATATTCGCTGCGGAACTCGGCCCACCGGCCGTCCGCCGGGTGCGCGAAGCCCAGTTCCACGGCGTGCAGCCACTGCCGGGTCAGGCCGAGCCGGGCGGTCAGGGAAGGATCCGCGCCGTACAGCCGGTCGCCGACGCAGGGGTGGTGCAGCGCCGCCATGTGCACCCGGATCTGGTGGGTCCGGCCGGTCTCCAGCTTGACCTCGATCAGGCTGGCGGCACGGAACGCCTCGATCGTGTCGTAATGGGTCACGCTGGGCCGGCCGCCAGTGACCACCGCGAACCGCCCGTCCCCGGAGGGATGCCGGGCGATGGGCGCGTCCACGGTGCCGCGCAGCGGGTCCGGGTGCCCCTGGACCAGGGCGTGATAGATCTTGTCGACCTCGCGCTCGCGGAACGCCCGTTTGAGCGCCGAGTAGGCCGGTTCGCTCTTGGCCACCACCATGAGCCCGGAGGTGCCCGCGTCCAGCCGGTGCACGATGCCCTGCCGCTCGGCAGCACCCGAGGTGGCGACGGTGTGCCCGGTGGCCAGCAGCCCCTCAAGCACGGTGGGCCCGGACCAGCCCGGCGTCGGGTGGGCCGCGACCCCGGCGGGCTTGTCCACCACCACGATGTCTGCGTCCTCATAGACGATGGACAGGCCCGGCACCAGCTCGGGGGCGAGGACCGGTGCGACCGGTGGGGGCGGCAGGGTCACGTCCAGCCACTCGCCCGCGGGCACCCGTTCCGATTTGGCCGCGGGCCGCCCGGCGACCAGGACATTGCCGCTCGCGACGAGGTCCGCGGCGGTGGCCCGGGACAGACCGAACATGCGGGCCAGCGCGGCGTCGAGCCGTTCGCCGTCCAGCCCTTCCGGCACCGCCACCCGGCGCGGGCCGCCGGTCACGTCCGGCTGTCCCCCGCTGGCGGCCCTCCGGCCGGCTTGGCCGCGGCGTCCTCGCCGCTTCTGGCCCGGACTTCTCTGGTGCCGTCCAGCCGGATCCCACGGGCGGCCAGCACGACGGCGAGGAACCCGCCACACACGATGCACGAGTCGGCCACGTTGAACACCGGCCAGTGCGGCAGCTGGATCCAGTCCACCACCTCGCCGCGGAACACTCCGGGCGAGCGCAACAGCCGGTCGGTCAGGTTCCCTGCCGCGCCGCCGAGCAGCAGCCCGAGCGTCACCGCCCAGGCCAGGCTGCGCAGGCGCCGCGAAGTTCGCACGATGAAAATGATCACCCCGATGGCAATCGCGGTGAACACGATGGTCATCCCGGTACCGAAGCTGAACGCGGCGCCGCTGTTGCGGGTCAGGTTCAGGTCCAGGAAGCTGCTGATCAGCCAGACCGGCCGGTCCGGCGTGAGCGTGGCCACCACAATGACCTTCGAGATCAGGTCGGCGGCGAACACGGCCACGGCGACTGCGAACAACAGCCTGACCCGGCGCCGCCCCGGCGGCTGGCCGCCTGGCTGCGCCGAGCCATCCGGCCCCGGCGAGCCGCCCGGCTGCGGGTCAGCCTGCTGCATTGTTCAGCGCCTTTCCTCACGCTGCTTGCACGTCACGCACAGGGTCGCCCGAGGGAACGCCTGCAGGCGTGCCTTCCCGATTGCCTGACCGCACGACGCACAAACGCCGAAGGTACCTTCGTCTATTCTCGCCAGCGCGCGCTGGCTGAGTTCCAGCAGCTCGCGCGCGTTCTGGGTGAGCGCCAGCTCGTGCTCACGCTGGAAAGTCTTGGCGCCCGCATCTGCCTGGTCATCCCCTGCATCCCCGACCGCGTCGCCGAGCCGCTCGGCGATCGCCGACTCGGCCTCGCTGATATCCGCGGCCAGCCCGGCGATCTCGGCCTCGAGCTGCCGGCGAAGCTTCTTCAGCTCGGCCTCGGTCCAGGGTTTCTCCCCCGGGCGCACGGGAAGAGCGGCGGCGCCAGCACCGGTGGCTGCGGCCATAATCTGCCTCCCTCTGCGCAATAGTTGCCCGCCCGGTCAATCGATCTTGAATACGGGCAGTCACCGGAGGATATTTCGCCACGGCGGGGCTCCGCAAACGCATGTGACCGCAGCACTGTGCATCGGATATCGTGTCAGTCTGCGAAAGCATTGATGGGGACAGCTGCCGCCGGTAGCGGCCAGGAGCGACCCGGGGACGGTGTGAGCCCGGGGGCCTCGCCCAGTGGAACAGATCACCCCGGAGCTGCCGGAAGAACAGCCATCCCACGCCACGGCACGTTAGCCGGGTGTGGCACGGCTCAGTAGAACCGGCCGCAGGACTGAAGTGGAGAGGGCCGCGCCCCGCCCACCGGGCGGCGCGGTCAAGGAGGGTGGTACCGCGGGACCGCCGCCGGCCAAGTCCCGTCCCTCCAGCGACGCCGTGCGCACTGCGCAACGACCGCGGAGGGTAGTCCAAATGCCGCAGGGCGAAAATCCCCGCTCCACCCCTTATTTCCCTGCCGTGCCCGCGGCGATCGATCTGCCCGCGATCGAGCTGGAGATCCTTCAGCGCTGGCAGGACGGCAAGGTATTCGACCGCTCCCTCGAGCGGACCGCCGCCGGCCCGATGTGGACGTTCTACGAGGGCCCGCCGACCGCCAATGGCATGCCCGGCGTGCATCACATCGAGGCTCGCGTCTTCAAGGACGTCTTCCCGCGGTTCAAGACCATGCAGGGCTTCCACGTGCCCCGCCAGGCCGGCTGGGACTGCCATGGCCTGCCGGTCGAGGTCGCGGTGGAGAAGGAACTCGGCCTGTCCGGCAAGAAGGACATCGAGGCGTACGGCATCGCCGCGTTCAACCAGCGCTGCCGGGAGTCCGTGCTGCTGCACGTGGACGCGTTCGAGGAACTCACCACGCGGCTCGGCTACTGGACCGACCTGGCCCACGCCTACCGGACCATGGACCCGGCCTACATCGAGTCGGTCTGGTGGTCCCTGAAGGTCATCTTCGACAAGGGCCTGCTGGTCCGCGACTTCCGGATCAGCCCGTACTGCCCGCGGTGCGAGACGCCGCTGTCCGACCACGAAATGGGCCAGCCCGACGTCTACGAAATGAGGACCGATCCGTCGGTGACGGTGCGGTTCCCGCTGCTCAGCGTCCCGCCAGGGGCTGAGGCGGCGCTCGGCGCCGAGCTGCTGGTATGGACAACGACCCCGTGGACGCTGGTCTCCAATACCGCGGTGGCCGTCAGCCCCGACGAGAACTACGTGGTCGCGCGCAAGGCCGGCGACAGCGAGACCGTGGTGGTAGCGGAGAAGCTGTTCGGGCGGGTGCTCGGCGAGGGCTGGCATGTTCTGGCCCGGATCCAGGGCAGCAAACTGGCGGGGGCCCGGTACCGCCCGCCGTTTAGCTTGATCGAAATCCCTGACGCTCATGTGGTCGTGACTGCTGATTTCGTGAGTACCGAAGATGGCACCGGCCTTGTGCACACGGCGCCCGCGTTTGGCGCGGACGACATGGAGGTGGCCCGCGCTAACGGGCTGCCTGTGGTCAACCCGGTCGGGCTGGACGGGCGGTTCCTGGAGTCGGTGCCGATGGTGGGCGGGATGTTCTTCACCGACGCCAACCCCGTCCTGTCCCACGACCTGGCCGAGCGCAGGCTGATGTTCCGCGAGGACCTGTACGACCACAGCTACCCGCACTGCTGGCGGTGCCATTCGCCGCTGCTGTACTACGCGCTGCCGTCCTGGTACATCCGGACCACCCAGATCAAGGACCAGTTGCTCACGGAGAACGAGCGGACGAACTGGCAGCCGCCCAACATCAAGGAGGGCCGGTACGGGGAGTGGCTGCGCAACAACGTGGACTGGGCCCTGTCGCGGACCAGGTACTGGGGCACGCCGCTGCCCCTGTGGGAGTGCGGTAACCAGCACCTGACCTGCGTGGGATCGCTCACCGAGCTCGCCGAGCTGGCCGGGCGGGACCTGTCCGGCCTCGACCCGCACCGCCCGTACGTGGACGCCGTCGTGATCAACTGCCCGGAGTGCGGCGAGCCGGCCCAGCGGGTGCCCGAGGTCATCGATGCGTGGTACGACTCGGGGTCGATGCCGTTCGCGCAGCACGGCGCCCCGTGGCGCAACGAAGCTCAGTTTGAGCGGGCCTACCCGGCGCAGTTCATCTGCGAGGCGATCGACCAGACCCGGGGCTGGTTCTACTCGCTGATGGCCGTCGGCACGCTGGTGTTCGGCCGGTCTTCGTACGAGAACGTGGTCTGTCTCGGCCTGGTGGTGGACGAGCACGGGCGCAAGATGAGCAAGCACCTGGGCAACGTGCTCGAGCCCATGCCGCTGATGGCCGAGCAGGGCGCGGACGCGGTGCGCTGGTTCTTCGCGGCCGTGGGCTCGCCGTGGTCGGTGCGCAAGGTCGGGCACGCCACCCTCGCCGAGGTTGTGCGCAAGGTACTGCTCACGTACTGGAACACGGTCTCTTTCTTCGTGCTTTACGCCAACGCCGCCGCGGCCCAGCAGGCGGCCTGGGGTCCCGCCCAGCTGGCCAGCGCCCCGCCGCCCGCCGACAGGCCCGTTCTGGACCGGTGGGTCCTGAGCGAGCTGACCCAGGTGACCACCGAGGTCACGGCCGCACTCGAGGACTTCGACACCAGCGCGGCGGGGCGGCGGCTCACCGCGTTCATCGACGACCTGTCCAACTGGTACGTGCGCCGCTCCCGGCGGCGGTTCTGGGAGGGACCGGAGACCCCGGACGGCGCGGCGGCGTTCGCCACGCTCTACCAGTGCCTGGAGACCCTGACCAAGCTGATGGCGCCGATCGTGCCGTTCATCACCGACTACGTGTGGGGGATCCTGCGGGCCGGGGAAGGCCCGGACTCGGTGCACCTCACCACGTGGCCGGTGGCCGACCCTGGTCTGGTGGACCAGCGGTTGTCCGCGCAGATGGCCCTGGTCCGGCGGGTAGTGGAGCTGGGCAGGTCAGCCCGCGCCGGGGCATCGCTGGGCATCCGCCAGCCGCTCCCGCAGGCGCTCGTGGGCGCGTCCGGCTTCGCCGGCCTGTCCGAGGACCTGCGCGACCAGATCGCCGCCGAACTGAACGTTCGTGCCGTGGAGCCGCTCAGCACGGTCGGTGAGGACCTGGTCGACCACGTGGTGAAGCCGAACTTCCGGGCTCTGGGCCGCCGGTTCGGGAACCGCACGCAGCCAGTCGCGGCCGCGATCACCGCGGCGGACGCGCCCGCCCTGGCGGGTGAACTGCAGGCCACCGGCGCCGCGTCCGTGCTGGTCGACGGTGAGGCGGTCGCGATAGGGCCGGACGACGTGATCGTTACCCAGACCCCGCGGGCGGGGTGGTCGGTGGCTACCGAGGCCGGTGAGACGGTCGCGCTGGAGCTGAGCATCACCCCGGAACTGCGCCGGGAAGGGCTGGCCCGGGAAGTGATCCGGCTGGTGCAGGACGCGCGCAAGGTGGACGGGCTGGACGTCAGCGACCGGATCCTGTTCTGGTGGGAGTCCCCCGACCCGGACCTTGGCCAGGCGCTGACCGGCCACGGAGCCCTCATCGCCAGTGAGGTCCTCGCCGAGCAGTTCCGTGCCGGGGGCCCGGACGACGCCGCCCTCGCCGACGGTGCCCAGCCCGTCTGGGAACACACCGATGCGGACCTGGCCCTAACCTTCTGGCTCCAGCGCGCCTAACCCCCGCCGGCGCCCCCCAGCCGCGCCACATCCGCCCCGCATCCGTGGCGTTGAGCGATTCGGCCGAGTTATCCACAGGTGACGAATCCCCGGTTGCGGCTATGGCTTTGATCTGACCACGCTAGGCGCATGCTTCGTTACGTCCCCGAATGGTTTTCGGATGTGGTCGAGGACCAGCATGGTGTCGTCTCCCGTGGCCAGGCGGCGCAGGCCGGCCTGACCCGTCACGCGATCGCAGCACATCTACGATCCGGGCGATGGCAGCGCCTGCATCCGGGTGTCTATGCGTCCTTCAGCGGTGAGCCATCGCGCGAGGCTGTCCTATAGATGACATGCATCGGCGGGTCGGCGTGAGCGTCTGACCTGGCGCGGTTGGCTGTTCGCCAGCAAGGAC
>Ga0070713_100002909_pt1 | contig 11210 bp, 9 predicted proteins | sample LARL82metaG_FD_65465 | JGI IMG/M metagenome (GOLD analysis project Ga0070713, IMG submission 65465) | Corn, switchgrass and miscanthus rhizosphere microbial communities from Kellogg Biological Station, Michigan, USA - LAR L8-2 metaG | ecosystem: Host-associated > Plants > Roots > Rhizosphere ... | reverse complement strand
CGGCGAGCGAATCCCTCGATGAGCTCGGGCGTGTAGGTGCTGCCACCGCCGATCACGGCGATCTTCACCGGTGCCGCCCTCGTTCGTGCATCAGCCGACCGCAGCCGGCATCGACGGGTCTGCCTCGGCCACATGACAGGCCGCGGTGTGTGCCGACCCGAGTAGGCGTGGTAGTGGGGTGACGTGCGAGCAGGTGTCGATCGCGAGCGGGCATCGCTCGCGGAACCGGCAGCCGGCCGTTGGGTTGATCACTTTGGGCGGCTCGCCGCGGTCGGTCTCGGCGTCGACCGCTAGGGGTGCCCGGGGGTCGGGCACAGCGGAGAGCAGCAGCTGGGTGTAGGGATGCTTCGGGTTGGCGAGCACCGCCTCGGTCGGCCCCGCCTCGACGATGTGCCCGGCGTACATGACCATCAGCCGGTCGGACACGTACCGGGCGCTCGCGATGTCGTGCGTGATGTAGAGGAAGGAAACATCCTCCTGTTCACGCAGCTTGGCCATCACGTTGAGCAAGCCGATCCGGATCGACACGTCGAGCATCGAGACCGGCTCGTCAGCGAGGATCAATTTGGGCTTGTAAGCCAGCGCCTGCGCAAAGCCGATCCGCTGACGTTGACCACCGCTCAGCTCGTGCGGATACCGCTCGAGGACCTCCGCGGCTGGGGTCAGGCCTACCGCTTCGACGACCCGCTCGGCCTCGACGCGGCGCTGTGACCGACTCAGCTCCCGGCGGTGCAACTTCAAGCCCCGCATGATGCCGTGCGATACCCGATACGAGGGATTCAGCGAGCTGAACGGATCTTGGAACACCATCGGGACGTCGCTGCGATAGGCCAATGTCTGCCGGCGAGTACGCATCGACGACAGCGGCGTGCCCTGGTAGAGGATCTCGCCACTGGTCGGCTGGTAGACCCGCGCCAGCAGCCGAGCGACCGTGCTCTTGCCACTGCCGCTCTCCCCGACCAGGGCGACGATCTCCTTACGGTTGATGACGAAGCTGGCGTTGTCGACCGCATGCAGGGTATTGCGAGACAGGTTGCCGCCGATCTTGAAATGCCGAGTGAGATCACGCACCTCGAGCAACGGCGGCAGGCCGGCCTCGCCGGCTGCGGGACGGTCGGCCTCGGCCACCACAGACCCGGTCACGTCCGCATCGTCTCAGCGATGCCGGGGTGTTCTCGTGGGACGCCGGGCAGCTCGGCCGGTTCGTGCGCGTTCAGGTGGCACCGCGACAGCGCCGGGCCGACCCGGTACAGCGGCGGCGGTTCGGTAAAGCACGCAGCCATCGCGAACGCACAGCGCGGATGGAACCGGCAGCCATCCGGCGGATTACTGAGGTCTGGCGGGCTCCCGGCGATGCCGGTCAGCTCGACCCGCGGCCCGCGGATGGACGGAAATGCGTCAAGCAGCCCACGGCTGTACGGATGCGACGGACTGTCGAACACCGCGCGGGTCGGGCCGATCTCGACGACCTGGCCGGCGTACATGACGAGTAGCTGGTCGGAGAAGTGGCTCACCAGTGACATGTCGTGGGTGACGAAGATGACCGCGAATCCGAGCTTCTGCTGCAGCTCCTTTATTTGAACCATGAGTAGGCGTTGGGCGACGACGTCGAGTCCCGAAGTGGGTTCGTCCATGATGACGAGATCCGGCGTGAACAGCAGCGCCATGGCGATCATGGCTCGTTGGCGCATTCCACCACTCAGCTGGTGCGGGTAGCTATTCAGATGGATCGGGTCTATCCCGACCAACTTCATGACCTCTACACAACGCTGCGCCGTCTGCGCGACGGACCACTTGGCGTGGGCTTCGATGGAGTCCTTGAACTGCGCCCCGATCGTGGTCACCGGGTTCAATGCGTTCATCGCGCTCTGCATGACGACCGAGTAGTCGCGCCAGCGCAGCGCGTTCAGCTCCTTGTCGGTCATCGTGACGAGGTTCTGTCCGCGGAACGCCACGCTCCCGCCAGTGATGACCGCGGACGGGCTCAGCAACCGGGCGATGGCGAACAGCAGAGTCGATTTGCCGCAACCGGACTCACCGACTACGGCGACGAATTCACCCTTGTGCACCTTCATGTCGACGCCGTCGACCGCTCTGACCAATCCGCCCGCCGTGGCGTATTCGACCCGTAGGTCGCGCACCTCGAGGAGCGGACCATCGGAGGCGGTATAAGCCACGTCCAGGTCACGTATTTCGAACTCGGGCTCGCTTGACATGCCGCCTCCTCACCGGTCGAAGGGCGGGATTGCTGATCTCGTCGAACGCATAGTTGATCAAGGCGAAGGAGACGCCCAGTAGTGCGACGCACAGGCCGGGCGCGATCGACCACAGCGGCATGCCGGTCTGCAGGGCCGACTGGCTCTCGGACCAATACAGCATCGTCCCCCAGCTCGAAGAGTCGGGATCGCCGAGGCCGATGAACTGCAGCCCGGCCGCGGTCAGCAACGAGTAGAGCGCGGCGCCGAGGAAGATCGCCACGATGAGCGAGGTCATCGTCGGAAGCGCCTCAGCGAATATGATGTACGTTCGCCGTTCGCCCCGAACCCGGGCCGATTCGAGGAATTCCCGATTTCGTAGCGACAGCATCTGCGCGCGCATCTGGTTGGCGCCGTACGACCAGCCGGTGACGACGAGCACGATGAGCACCACGATCAGCGTGCTCTTGCCGGCGTAGGTGGCGAAGATGATGATGAGCGGGAAGGTCGGAATCACCAGAAAGACGCTGGTGATCATCGATAGGACGTCGTCTGGGAGGCCGCCGAGGTATGCGGCGGTGACACCGACGAGCACCGACAGCACGGTCGCGAACAGGCCGGCCACGACCGCGATCACGAGGGACTGGCGAGTTCCGTACACCAACTGGGCCCAGATGTCCTGACCCAGCGAGGTTGTGCCTAGCCAATGCTCGCCGGACGGCCCGAGCCGTGGCGTGAATTGCAGAGCGTTCGGATGCCGAACCGAGGTGAACAGCCCCGGCACGACCGCGACAATGCAGAAGACGAGCAGGATGACGAGCCCCACCTGCGCCTTGCGGCTGCGGCGGATGGCCGCCGTCAGGCCGCTGCCTCGGCGCCGGGTGACTGCCCGACCGCTGGTGTCGACAAGAAGGCCGGTCATCAGCGACTACCCGTTGCCCGGACGCGAGGGTCAAGCCACGCGATCGCGAAGTCGCAGACCAGCAGGGCAACCAGCACCGCCACCGTGAAGAGCATGAATAGCGCCTGCATGAGCGGGTAGTCGGTGTTCTGCACCGCGTTGTAGAGCTGGTAGCCAAGGCCGGGATAGTTGAATACGTACTCGACCAGGATCGAACCCGTGATCACGAAGCCGAGCGACATAGCGAAGCCAGACAGGTTCGGCAACATCGCGTTACGCGCCGCGTAGTCGGTCATGATCCGGCTGTTGGAGAGACCCTTTGCGCGCCCCATCCGCACGTAGTCTTCGGCCAGCGTTGTGATCATGTTGTTGCGCATCGTCAGGATCCAGGCACCGATCGAGGCGATCAGAATCGTCGCGGCCGGGAGCACCGCGTGCTTGAGGACGTTCTCGATGAAGCCGAGCGAGAACTCTGGCAGCAGGTCGGGGTCGTAATTGAAGTCGCTCGGCAGCCAACCGTGCGTCCAAACTGAGAACACCAGGATCAGCATCAGGCCGACCCAGAAGTAGGGCAGTGCTGAGGTGACCACGAACACGGGCGGCAGAACCGAGTCGAGTCGGCCACCACGTCGCCACGCGGCCACAACGCCGATCAGTGAGCCGAGCAGGAAGGCCAGGACGGTGGTGACGCCGACCAGACCCAGCGTCCACGGCAGGGCCTGCCAGACGATCGTGCTGACCGGCTCGCCGAGCGTGGCTCCGATCGAGATTCCCCAGTGGCCCGTGAACATATTGCGCAGGTACTCCAGATACTGGACGAATATGTTCTGATGCGGTTTGAAGCCATATGAGGTGAGCATCTGCTCGAGCGCGGCCGGCGAGAGTCGATCGTGAGTGCGGGCGCGGAGCGCGTCGAGCGGGTTGCCCGGCATGAAGCGCGGGATGAAGAAGTTCAGTGTCAGCGCCACCCAGAGGGTGAGCGCGAAGAAGCCGAGTCGGCGAACCACATACCTCACCGTGCCGACCTCCTCCCGCTCACCCGGCGCCCTGTGCGATCCAGGGTCCTACTGCGCGGACTTCGAGTACAGGTGCAGCAGCACCTGGCCAGCGTCGGGGAAGTTGAACGCCGCGGGCTGGGCGTATGGGTCGGCCGGGGTCGGCCAGCCGGCGATGTCCTTGGTGTTGTATTGGAACCAGTCCACGGACTCCGTGGTCGGGATGATCGGCACGTCGTTGAGCATCGCCTGCCCGATCTGCTTGATCAGCGAGACCTGGGTGGCGCTGTCCGCACTGGGGTACTGGTCGAACAGTGCATCGACCGCGGGGTTGATGTAGCGCTCGTAGTTCGTGCTTGCCGACTTGCCGATCGGTGCGGTGTTTTTTGAATAAAGGATCTGGCGAAGCTCGTAGTACGGCGACGGGCCGCTGGTTGGCTCGCCGTAGTAGGCGAGATCGAAGTCGCCGGTGTACAGCCTGCTGTTGAACGTCTGCTGGGCCAGGTCCTGAACGGTCAGATCGATCCCGATCGACGCCAGGTTCTGCTTGATGACGGCCAGCGAGGCGTCCCAGTCGGTGTAGCCGGTGATCGTGATGATCGTCAGCTTGAGCGGGTTCGACGGTGAGTATCCGGCGCTGGCCATCAGCGACTTCGCCTTGTCGACATTGGGTTTGTCGTACCCGGCTGCCGCCACGGCAGACGCGTCGTAGTACATGTTGAAGGTAGGCAGGATGATGCCGGTCTGGTTTGCGGGCGGCTGCTGTCCGTCCTCACCGATCTGCGAGACCTTGTTGCGGTCGATCGCCATCGAGATCGCCTGGCGCACGGCAAGCTTGCTCGTCTGCGGGTGGGACGGGTCAAGGTTCGGGAAGATCTCGACATTGGTCACCGGTGGTGACCAGGTGTGGTTGTCGGGGGACTTGGACAGGTAGAACTGCTTGATGTTGGGAATGAACTGGCTGCCCCACTGTCCCTTGCCGCCCGCGAGGTCGCGGTTGCCCGGCCCGTTGTCAAGGTAGCCCGGATATACGATTTTCTGGATGTAGGGCTTGCCCGCCTGCCAATAGTTCGGGTTGGCCACGTACTGGATGTTGTTCGGTCCGCACGGGCTCACCTTGAACGGGCCGGTGCCGACCGGGTTCGCGTCGGCCCAGGTGTCGGGATGTGCGGCCACCGCGGCGGTGGTCCAGATGTGTTGGGGCACGATGCCCACCTGGTCGGCGAAGTACCAGAAGTAGGGCTGTGCGGGTTTGGCGAAGCTCAGCAACACCTTGTTACCGGTGGCCGTAACCGTCTGTAAGCCGGCGCCGGTCCACAACGAGTACAGATCGGTTGCCGGGACCCGTTTCATCAGATTGAAGGTGAACGCGACGTCGTCGGCGCTGAACGGCTGGCCGTCGCTCCACTTCACGCCGTCGCGGATTGTGAACGTGATCGACTTCTTGTCCGGGCCCCAGGTGTAGGAGCTGGCGAGCATCGGTGTCTCGGCCGCGTTGTTCAGCAGGTTCACGAATACCAGCGGCTCGTACACGAACCCCAGCGACTCCGCGTAGACAGCGGGGTTGAACGGGTTGAACTGGCAGCTCCAGGTCTGGCCCTGAACGTTCACGATCGTGACCGTGCCACCCTGCTTGTGCGATGCCTTTGCGGTGCTGCCGGGCTGCGTACTCACGCTGCCCGACGGATTGTTCGCGGCACTCGAGGAGGTGGCCTTCTTGGTCGCGCTCGTGCACGCCGCAGCGAGCAGACTGAGCGAGACGACGGCGGCGGCGATTGTCTTGGTGCGCCTCATGCTGACAGTCCCTTCCTGGCTTGTACGGTGAGTGCCGCGTACCGATGTCCCGAAAGCGTCGGCGGCTGGTGCGCTTCGGTGTATCGCTTACTGCCGGGTGCAGATCGTTGTGCCGATGGCGTCCTGGTCACGCGGAGACCTCCTCACCCCGGACCTCGCGAGCAGCAGCGAGGCCGAGCGCGAGCGCGCCCATCAGGGGCGCGTCGAACGGGAAGTCGGCGCGGACCAGGTCGGGAGGAAACGGCACTGCGGCATCCAGCGCTTCGCGCAGGCCGCCGTAAAGCTGGTCCCACGATCTGACCATGCCGCCGCCGACGACGATGCGCGCCGGGTCGACCGCGATCGCCAGATTCACCAGGTGGTAGGACAATTCCGCGATGAAGTCGGTGACCAGCCGGGCCACCCAGGGGTTGTCCGCGGCGCGCTCGAAGACCGCTGCAGCGCTTTCGGCCGTGGGAAACACGTTGCGCGCCGCCCTGGTCAGCGCCATGCCGCTCACCGCACCCTCGAGCGGCAGCCGGTCGTCGAGCAGCTGTCCGACGTCAGTCAGGTGGCGCAGGTTGTATCCGATTTCGCCAGCGGCGCCGTGGCTGCCGGCCACGACCGCGCCATTGGCGACGATCGCGACGGCGAGCCCGGTGCCGAGGTTGAGATATATGCCCGGATCGCAGCCGGCGAGCGCACCCCACTCGGCCTCGGCCTGGGCGGCGGCCTTCACGTCGGTGGCGAGCCTGATCTCGGCGCCCTCGAACACTCGGCGAAGCTCCCGATCCAGCACGAGTGCTCCCCAGCCAGGGATCGTCGGCGCCAGCGATATCCCGTTCTCGCTGGGGATGCCGATCGTGCAAGCGCCCACCGCGGCCAGCGGTCGGCCGCCTGCGCTCGTGTCGAGCAGCGACCGGGCAGCAAGCAGACCGCGCTCGAGGCTGGTCTGCGCACCGTCGGCGGCGCGGGTGTCGATGGTCATCGAACCCAACCGAAAGCCCGTCATGTCGCAGACCGCTCCGGCTATCTTGGTTCCGCCGAAGTCCAGGCCCAGCACCACGGGTGAGCGCACGGTCGGCTCCTGACTTGGTAATTGTTAGGAAACTAGACTGTCAATTAAATTGGTGCAAGACTTTCGGCGCACCGTTCGATAACCATTCGGTTGCGAGGAGGGGACGCGTGACAGTCGTGGCCGGAGGCAGGGCTCCCGCGCGTCCACAACTCATCCGGGCGATGAATGAGCAGCTGCTGCTGGACCACATTCGGCGCAGCGGCAAGCTGTCGCGTGCCGAGCTCGCGCGAACCTCTCACCTGTCCAAGCCGACTGTCTCGCTAGCACTGACGAACCTGGAACGAGCCGGTCTCGTCCGCACCTCCGGCGTCCGCACCGGCAGCCCGGGGCCCGCCGCGCTGCTGTACGAGGTACACCCGGAGGCCGGGTATGTTCTGGCGCTCGACATCGGCGCGCTGTTCCTGCGCGGCGCGATCAGCGATGTCTCCGGACGGATCCGGGCCAAGGACTCGATCGAGACACAAGCCGTCGACGGTCACGGCCGCGTCGCTGAGCTGATCCAGCTGGCCGACCGGCTGTGCGCACAGCTGCCGATCGGAATCGGTGACATCACCCAAACTGTGCTCGGCAGTCCCGGCGTATACGACCCGCGGCGCGATGCCCTGGGCCTCGCCGGATCGCTACCGGGCTGGGACAAACCGGTCGTCCTCGTCGAGCTGCGCGAGGCGTTCGGCGCATCCCTCATGCTGGAGAACGACATCGATGCAGCTGCCCTCGCGGAGCAGGTGCACGGCCATGGCAGGGGCATCGATAACTTCGCATTCGTCTCGGTCGGGACCGGCATCGGCATGGGTCTGGTCCTCGGCGGCCAGCTGCATCGCGGTGCGCATGGGGCAGCGGGCGAGATCGGATACCTGCCGTTGGGCAGCGGCCATTTGTCAGATGCCCGCGACGCCCGCAAGCGAGGTGCTCTCGAGGCGTCGGCGTCTGCCGCGGGCATCGTCCGCGCCGCCCGCCGAGCTGGAATCCGCGGCGTGACGTCGGCGCGCCAGGTCTTCGCCGCCGCTGACGCCGGCGACGAGCGCGCGTCCCGCGTCGTGGCCGACGAGGCCGTACTCGTCGCCAAGGCGATGTGCTCGATCATGGGGGTCGCTGATCCTGAGTTGATCGTGCTCGGCGGCGGCATCGGACAGGCAGCGGGATTTCTCGACGCGGTCGAGCGCGAGGTGCGGCGGCGCGCGCCTATCCCGCCCGAGCTGCGGGTCAGCGCGCTAGGCGCAGACGCGGTTGTCGACGGCTGCCTGGCTGCGGGAGTCGATCGGGCCTGGGGTGTACTGACCGCAACCGTCGCCCCAGCCGCCGCGGATGCGTCAGACGAGTCAGCCGCCGGCTTGCGCTGAAGCTGCAGCCTCGCAGCGAGTCGTGTTTGCGGCCGCGGTGCCTAGTCGAGTCCGGCTGCACTCGGCAGCGAACCGGCCTGTTCAGCCGACGCTGAACTCGTAGCGGAGCAGGTCGGCGTCGGCGACGACGCGAACGAACCCGGCCCGCTCCAGCGTGCGCCGGGATGCGACGTTGTCCGGAGCAGTGTCGGCGCGCACTCGCGCCACGCCTTGACTGGCTGCGGCCGTGGTCAGCGCTGACAGAGCCTCAGTTGCATATCCATGTCCGCGGGCCGAGGGCGCCAATCCGTAGCCAACCTCAACGACTCCGTTGTCGGGCGGCCCCTTGAAGCCGATCCCGCCGATGGCGTGCCTATCCGAGCGCTGCGTGATCCGGTAGTAGCCGAACGGGCGCTGCTCGCCGTCACGCTCGGTGGCGGCGACGAAAGCGCCCAGGGCCACGATGTCGCCGTCGAACGGGTAGTCAGCGGCCCACTGGTCCTCAGCTGTCGGGGTCCGGTTGTGGATGCGCCCTGCTTCCGCGGAGTCGACCGGGTGCAAGATCAGGCGAGTTGTCTCTATATCGGGCATGGTCGCAGTCAAAGGGCTAATCCTCAGACCAGCAACCGATTTGACTATCGACTCAGCGTGCACGGCAACGTCTCGGGCTCCGCCACGGCAATCAGTGGGATCGGCATCGCGGGCGAGTGCGCTGGCGACGTCAACCGGCACGTCTCTGAAGCCCTCGGCTACTACTGACGCGGACGTGCTGCTTTCTGGATGCACGGACGAGCGAGTCCGGGTGGTGGTGAGGTGAGCGCCGCGGCGATCATCGGCGTGGGACCGATCTCGGATCGGCGCTGGCCCGGCGGTTCGCCGCTGGCGGGCTCGACCTGCTTCTGCTGAACCGGAGCAGGCCGCCGATGGCGGCTGTCGTCGCGGAATTGTCCCGGTCGCGGACCCGAGTCGATATCAGGCAGGTCGACGTGACCGACCGGGCGTCCCTGGTCGCGGCCATGACCGCCGGTGCGGCGCGGCTCGGCCCGAATTTCCCGCCCCACCTTTCCGTGGGCGCCCATGGACTCCCTTATCGACGAGATGGTGAACCGCCTGATGGCGTTCGGCCAGCCCAGACCTGGGGGCAACGGCCGACGTCTCGGACAAGGTCGGGCGCGCGGTCGCGCGTCCACATGAACCTCATGACCGTCGCACACAACGCGACACGATGGCCATGACGGTGGGACGAGCCGGGTCGTTGGCTCGGATCGACGTGACGGCGACGCGAAGGTCAATCGCCCTCACGATTGACCTGGGCGACACGCGTCTCCGTTCGTCGCGCTGACACCCCCGACAGGCGACCACGACATGACCTCATCGTCGCCCGCGGGGTACGACGCAATGAAGGACGGACCGGTGCAGGCAGCTGCCTTGGCGGTCAGCTGCGGCGGTGTCCGTGCCAACGCGGCTCGTTCCAGTACGGCTTTGGAGTGGAGCCGGTCGCTGCTGCAGAGGGCATCGCTGGAGCGCTGGAGGTCGCCTGACCTGGCTGGTGCACGCAGTCCTCAACGATCTACCGTCGCGACCTGGAGGAGGTGCCTACATGCTGCGTGGTGAGAGTATCGGGCTGCGAGCACGGCGCGAGTCCGACGTTCGCGTGCTGCACACCGAGTTGTATGACAATGTCGCAACGCGGTCCCGGGCCGACTCACGTCCGTGGCGACCGATACCTCCAGGCTCCGCGGCGTCGCCCTACGCGGTTGCCGAGCCCAGCGACGACGCGGCGTGCTTCTCCGTGGTGGATTTGGCTGATGACGAGTTGGCGGGTGAGGCTCTGCTGTGGGGCATCGACATGCACAATCGAGTCGCGCACATCGGCATCTCACTGCGCGCGAGCTTTCGCGGCCGAGGTTTGGCCACCGATGTCATCCGGGTGCTCTGCGGCTATGGCTTCGCTGTGCGTGGCCTGCATCGGCTGCAAATCGAGACGCTTGCCGATAACACACCGATGATTCGGGCATCGGCCGCGGCCGGGTTCCTACCGGAAGGAACACTGCGTCAGTCGGCTTGGGTCGATGGAGGATTCGCGGATCAAGTAGTGTTCGGCCTTCTGGCCACTGAGTGGAGCGGGCGCAGGCACTGAACCGGCTCGGCACCACGCGCACCGAACCAGCGCAGGGCGATGTTCAAAGCGCTGGTCGACACCCCAAACGAACACGCAAATCCCACTAGGTCGGTGATCTGGTCGGTAGCGGAGCTGGCGCCCGTACACGTGCTCGGTTGACGACGACGTGTCGGGCGAACGCCTTGGCATGCTTGTGATTGCCGACCCTCGGGTCCCTGCCGGTCTAGGCGCGCAACAGCAGAGTTCAGGTAGCGACACTCCATCAGGTAGAACTCGCCGATCGCATAATTCGGCACAGACATGCGCGCGCCGGCAGGCCTAATTGAAGCACTCGCGGTCGGGTGCACCGTCACCGTAGGCAGGTACGTACGAATGCGATCTGCGCGTGTCCGCATCTGGATGAGCGAACATCCGGGTTACCGTCGCACTCCGTCCCGCTGCCGTGTTTACTTCGGCCTCGACCACGACGGTCGAGTGCGAGACAGGAAATGTGTCGTTACGCCGACCGCCAGAATGATGCACAGGCCGAGTGTTAAGGCGGCGCCCACACTCACTAGGCGCGCCAGCAGCCCCCCGGCGATGACGCCGGTCGTAAAGGCCAGTACCGCAAGTCCGCGGCGAAGCACCGCCGGGTCATAGCGATTTCGTCCGCGTTCGGTCAGCGCACCGGTGATGGTCAGGGTCAGCACCGCGGTAAGAAGGTCAGCGACCTTCAGGTAGCGGATCAGGGCGAGCTGCCCACCCATCGACGCGGCAAGCAACACGGTGACCACGGTCCGGACGCCGTAAGTCAGGTGGTCGCCTGTGACCAGCACCAAAACCGTGAC
>Ga0070713_100002905_pt1 | contig 11216 bp, 3 predicted proteins | sample LARL82metaG_FD_65465 | JGI IMG/M metagenome (GOLD analysis project Ga0070713, IMG submission 65465) | Corn, switchgrass and miscanthus rhizosphere microbial communities from Kellogg Biological Station, Michigan, USA - LAR L8-2 metaG | ecosystem: Host-associated > Plants > Roots > Rhizosphere ... | reverse complement strand
TCGCGCGCCGAGTGGCTCGCCGCCGACGTCTTCTCGCAGCTTCGCAAGTTCCGCGACCAGGACCGCAGGTTCGGACTCATCGTGCTCGACCCGCCGAAGTTCGCGCCGACCGAGAAGCATGTCCCCAACGCCGCGCGCGCCTACAAGGACATCAACCTGTGGGCGATGAAGCTCCTCGCCCCGGGCGGGCACCTCCTCACGTTCTCGTGCTCGGGCGCGGTGAGCCCCGATCTGTTCCAGAAGATCGTCGCGGGCGCGGCGGCGGACGCGCGCGCCGACCTGCAGATCCGCCGCCACCTGGGCGCCGCGCTGGACCATCCCGTCTCCATCCACTTCCCCGAAGGCGAGTACCTGAAGGGCCTCTGGCTGCAGGCGGCCTAGCCGAAGATTCCCATGAGCGCGCGGGAAAGCCGCGCCTGCTGGCGGATGGCCTTCACCGCGTTGGCCTGCTGGTCGCGAACCCATTCGTCCCACCGCGTCTGCGCTGTTGCGGGAGGCAGGGCGAGGTACGCATCCGTTTCCGCGCCTTCGCGCACCACGCGCATGCCGAGCTTGCGCGCGATGTGCATCATCGCCGCGTTCTCGACGAGGCAGTGGATATACACCGACCCGAGGCCGCGATTGCGGATGCGCATCACGGCACGCTCGAAGAGCGCGGAGCCCACGCCCTCGGCCCGATGGCCGGGAAGCACCGACAGGCCCAGCTCGGCGGCGCTGCCCGCGCGCGCGACGTGGATCGCAGCGACGATGCGCAGGCCCTCGTCGTGGACCACGAGCACGTCGTCGCCCTCGAAGTCGATGCGCTGCACATAAGCCTCGAGGGCCGCGTCGCCCAGGGGAAGGCCGAAGCGAAGCCGGCGGTCCTCGGCATCGAGAGCCTTGAAGTGCTCGAGGAGGGCCGCGCGGTCGGCGGCCGCGAGGCGCACGGGCACCACGGGAAGGTGAGGGGCGGCCGGTTTTCGAGTAAAATTCGTCATTCGTATCCTTCAGGCGCGTAGCTCAGCTGGTTAGAGCACCACCTTGACATGGTGGGGGTCGTTGGTTCGAGTCCAATCGCGCCTACCAATTCCATCGTTATGCCGCAAAAGAAGCCGCTCGACGAGCGGCTTTTTTTCATCCATCGGATGAATCCCGCTCATGGCATCGCCTCCCAACGTTCGCCAGCGCACAGACGCGGCGCCCCATTGCGCCCATGCTGCCTCGGTTGACCCATAGCAAATAACTCGAGAGGTAGCGCAATGAAGAGAACGACCCTTACCGCCATCGCCGCTTCCGTGGGCGTCGCGTTCGCCGCCTACGCGGCGGCAGAAACCATGTCGAAGACGCATTACAACGCCTCGAAAGAGGCCATCGAATCGGAATACAAGTCGGCAAGCGCCGCATGCGAGCCGCTGAAGGCCAATGCCAGGGACATCTGCATGGCCGAAGCCAAGGGCAAGGAGAGGGTCGCTCGCGCCGAGCTCACGGCCGCCTACAAGCCGACGGCGACATCCCGTTACACCGTGCGCATGGCCCACGCGGAGGCCGATTACTCGGTGGCGCGCGAAAAGTGCGACGACCAGCAAGGCAATGCGAAGGACGTCTGCGTGAAGGAAGCCAAGGCGGCGCGAGTCGCGGGCGAGGCGGACGCGAAGGCGCAAAGGAAGACCGTCGCGGCGAAGCACGATGCCAGCGTCGACAAGCGCGACGCCGAGTACGCGGTCGCGAAGGAAAAGTGCGCCGCGCTCGAGCAGCCGGCCAAGGACACTTGCATCGCCGACGCCAAGGCGCAATACGGGAAGTCCTGACCTGCGACGGGCCACGGTTGAATCCTCGGTGCGGCTCACGCCGCACTTTTTTTTGGCGCGGCGGCCGGCGCCGCCGCCCGGAACGTGAGCGTCCAGCCCATTCGTGAGCGGCTGCGCCGCCTCGTGCCGCGCTTCGCGCGTTCCGATCCCCTCGGGAAATACGCGGGCGCGGAGCCTCCGCTGCGCTCGGAGCTGTTCAACGCCGACCAGATGGAGCGGCACGGCAGGAGCCTCGCGGCGGCGCATCGCCTCGCGCCGGGGCGTACCCGCGATCGCCTGCTCGCGCGGCTCGCCGAGAACGAGCGCGTCCTCCTGGAGGTTTGCGGCCTGCTCACGGCGGCGGTCGCCGCGAACCGCCGCGTCACGCCGGCCGCCGACTGGCTGCTCGACAACTTCTACCTGATCGAGGAGCAGATCCGCACGGCCAAGAGGCACTTGCCCAAGGGATACAGCCGCGAGCTTCCCCGCCTGGCGCAGGGGCCGTCGGCCCGCCTTCCGCGGGTCTACGACCTCGCCTTCGAGGCGATTTCCCACGGAGACGGCTGGATCGACGCGCAGAGCCTTTCCCGGTTCGTCGCGGCCTACCAGACGGCGATGCCGCTCACCATGGGCGAGCTCTGGGCGATTCCCATCATGCTGCGCCTCGCGCTCATCGAGAACCTGCGCCGCGTCGGGGTGCGCATCGCGGCGGGAACGACGCATCGCAACCTGGCGGGCGGCTGGGCGGACGAGATGCTGGAGGTCGCCGAGCACGACCCGAAGGGCCTCATCCTGGTGATCGCGGACATGGCGCGCTCGAATCCGCCGATGGTGAGCTCGTTCGTGGCCGAGCTCGCGCGCCGGCTCCAGGGGCAGAGCATCGCGCTCGCCCTGCCCCTCACCTGGATCGAGCAGAGCCTCTCCGAGGCCGGCTCCACGATCGAGCAGCTGGTCCAGTCGGAAACGCAGGAGCAGGCGGGCGACCAGGTCTCGATGAGCAACACCATCGGAAGCCTGCGTTTCCTGGGATCGATGGACTGGCGCGAGTTCGTCGAGACGATGAGCGTGGTCGAGCGCAAGTTGCGGGAGGATCCCGGCGGACTCTACGGCGAGATGGATTTCGCCACCCGCGATCGGTACCGGCACGTGGTCGAGGAGATCGCTCGGACGAGCTCCCTTTCCGAGATCGAGGTGGCGAGCAAGGCCATCCAGCTCGCGAACGAGGCTCTGGAGGGATCCCCGGCGCCCGGCGGGGACCCCGGCCGGGCGGCGCACGTCGGCTTCCACCTCATCGACAAGGGGCGGCCCGGCCTCGAGCGGGCGGCCCGGGCGCGCCTTTCCCTCTACGAGTCCGCATGCAGGATGGCTCGCCGCTTCCCGCTGCCGCTGTACCTCGGCGCGACCGCCGCCATCGCCGTGGCGCTCACCGCGATCGTGCTCGCCAAGGCCCATGGCGAGGGCATCGGCGACGGTGTCCTCGTCCTCCTCGCGGCGCTCCTGCTGGTGGCGTCGAGCCAGCTCGCGGTGGGAATGGTCAACTGGCTGGTGACGTTGGTCGTGGACGCCCACCCTTTGCCGCGCATGGACTTCTCGAGGGGATTGCCGCCGCGCTCGCGCACGCTGGTGGTGGTCCCGACGATGATCGGGAACGCCGAAGGTGTCGAAAGCCTGGCCGAGGCCCTGGAGGTCCGCTTCCTCGCCAATCGCGACGACCACCTGCATTTCGGGCTGCTCACGGATTTCCAGGATGCGCCCACGGAGGCGCTTCCGGAGGACGAGCCGCTGCTGCGGGTTGCCCGAAACGCCATCGAGCGACTCAACGAGAAGTACCGGGGCGCGCCGAGCTTCTTTCTCTTCCACCGCCCGCGGCGCTGGAACCCGCAGGAAGGCGCGTGGATGGGCCGCGAGCGCAAGCGCGGCAAGCTCGCGGACCTGAATTGCCTGCTGCGGGGAGGCGGCGGGGAGCGATTCTCGCTCGTCGTCGGCGATACCTCGGCCCTGGAAGGCGTGAAGTACGTCATCACGCTCGATACGGACACGCAGCTCCCGCGCGACTCGGCACGCCAGTTCGTCGGCGTGATGGCGCATCCGTTGAACCGCGCGCGATCGCCCTCCAGTGCGGGAGTGGTGGGCGAAGGCTACGGGATCCTCCAGCCGCGCGTGGGCGTGAGCCTGCCCGGCGCGAGCCGCTCCTGGTACGCGCGCCTGCACGGACGCGATCCCGGGATCGATCCCTACACGCGGGCCGTCTCCGACGTCTACCAGGACGCGTTCGGCGAAGGCTCCTTCATCGGCAAGGGGATCTACGATGTCGACGCGTTCGAGGGGGCCCTGGAGGGCCGCTTCCCGGATAACCGGATCCTCAGCCACGATCTTCTCGAGGGCTGCTACGCGCGATCCGGCCTGCTGAGCGACGTGCCGCTCTACGAGGAGTATCCGTCGACCTATGGCGCCGACATCAGCCGGCGCCACCGCTGGATTCGCGGCGACTGGCAATTGGCGGGGTGGCTCTTGCCGCTCGTCCCTGGCCCCGCGGGACAACGGCTGCGCAATCCGCTCTCGGCACTCTCCGTGTGGAAGCTCTTCGACAACCTGCGCCGCAGCCTCGTCGCGCCCGCCCTGACGCTGCTCCTCCTGCTGGGCTGGACCGTGCTCGCGCACGCGGGGATGTGGACGCTCGCGGTGATCGCGATCCTGATGCTTCCGGCCGCGAGCGCCCTCGCCGTGGGGCTGCTGCGAAAATCCGACGAGGTATTGGTGCGGCAGCACCTGGCCGCCACCGCGAGCGCGGGCGGCCACCACGCCGCGCAAACGGTGCTCGCGCTCGCGTTCCTGCCCTACGAGGCGACGGTCAACCTCGATGCGATCGCACGTACCGCGTGGCGGGTGCTCGTGTCGCATCGGCGGCTCCTGGAATGGAACCCGTCCGCCGCCGGCGAGCCCGTGAGGTCGATGTGGATCGCTCCCGTCGTCGCGGCGGGCGCGGCGGCCGCCGTGGCGCTCACCGCTCCGCTCGCGCTGGCGCAGGCGGCGCCGATCCTTTTCCTCTGGCTCGCATCGCCCGGGATCGCCCGCTGGATCAGCCGGCCGCTCGCGCGCCGTGAAGCGAAGCTCACGGCCGGGGACGCGCGGTTCCTGCGCAAGCTCGCGCGAAGGACGTGGGCGTTCTTCGACACCTTCGTCGGCGCCGAAGACCACTGGCTTCCCCCGGACAACTTCCAGGAGCATCCCCTCGCGACCGTCGCGCATCGCACGTCGCCCACGAACATGGGGCTCGCGCTCCTCGCGAACCTGGCGGCCTGCGACTTCGGGTACATCGCCGCGGGGCAGCTCATCGACCGCACGGCGAAGGCCCTGGACACCATGAAGGGCATGGAGCGCTACGAGGGGCACTTCTACAACTGGTACGACACGCAGACCCTGGCGCCGCTCACGCCGCTTTATGTCTCGACGGTGGACAGCGGCAATCTCGCGGGCCACCTGATGACCTTGCGTCCGGGGCTGCTCGCGCTCGCCGACGCGCGGATCATGGGTCCCCGATGGTTCGAAGGCCTGGGCGACACGCTGCGCTCGCTCGCCGATGCCGTGGAGGGAACCGCGCCGGCGTCGCTCGCTCGCCTGGAGCAGGCGCTCGGGACCGCATTCGACGCGGGCTCGATAGCCCTCGAGACGGGGCGGACCTGGCTCGACCGGATCGCGACGGGCGCGGCCGGAGTTGCCGCGGATCTCGCCGCCGCCCCGGGAAGCGAATCCGCATTCTGGGCCGACGCCCTCGTTCGCCAGTGCCGCCTGCTCCAGGAGGAGCTCGCGCATCTCGTTTCGCCGGAGCGCGCGTCCTCGATGGCCCTCACCGGGATCCCGACCCTGCGCGAGCTCGCGGCCGTGGAGGCGCAACGGTTCCCGGCAGGCGAGCGTCACGCCGCCGAGCGCCTGGGGCAGATCGAGCGCCTCGCGCTGGAATGCGACGAGCTCGCCCGGATGGACTTCGACTTCCTCTATGCCCGGACGCGGCACCTCCTCTCCATCGGGTACAACGTGGCCGAGCGCAGGCTCGACCCCGGCTACTACGACCTGCTCGCCTCGGAGGCGAGGCTCGCCGATTTCGTCGCGATATCCCAGGGACAGCTCCCGCAGGAAAGCTGGTTCGCGCTCGGCCGCCGCTGCACGGCGGTGGGTGGGCGCCCGGTCCTCATGTCGTGGAGCGGGTCGATGTTCGAGTACCTGATGCCGCTCCTGGTGATGCCGACCTTCGGGGGGACGCTGCTCGACGAAACCTGCCGCGTGGCGGTGGAGCGGCAGATCGCGTACGGAAAGCAGCGCGGCGTGCCCTGGGGCGTTTCGGAAAGCGGCTATAACGCGGTCGACGCGAGCCTCAACTACCAGTACCGCGCGTTCGGCGTCCCGGGCCTGGGCTCGAAGCGGGGCCTCGCCGAGGACCTGGTGATCGCCCCCTATGCCTCGGCGCTCGCGCTCATGGTGGCGCCCGAGGCGGCGTGCCTCAACCTGCAGAGGCTCTCGTCCGAGGGCCTCGCGGGAAGGTTCGGCCTGTACGAAGCCGTCGACTACACCGCCTCTCGCCTTCCGCGGGGCCAACCGAGCGCGGTGGTGCGCTCGTTCATGGCGCACCACCAGGGAATGGTCCTCCTCTCGCTCGGATACCTGCTGCTCGACCGCCCGATGCAAGCGCGCTTCGAGTCGGACCCGCTGTTCAAGGCGAGCCTGCTGTTGCTGCACGAGCGCATCCCGAAGGCGGCCGCGCTCTATTCGCATCCTGCCGAGCTCTCCGCGATTCGCGCGACGTCCTCCAGCCCCGAGGCGCCGGTGCGCGTGATCCTCACGCCCGACACGCCGGTGCCGGAAGTGCAGCTCCTGTCCAACGGCCGGTACCACGTCATGGTGACGAACGCGGGCGGCGGGAGCAGCCGGTGGAAGGACATCGCGGTCACGCGCTGGCGCGAGGACGGGACGTGCGACGACCGGGGCGCATTCTGCTATGTCCGGGATGTGGCGAGCGGGGACTTCTGGTCGACGGCCTACCAGCCGACGCTCAAGCGCCCGTCACACTACGAGGCGATATTCGCCGAGTCGCGCGCCGAGTTCCGCCGCAGCGACAACGATATCGAATGCCACACCGAGATCGTCGTCTCGCCGGAGGACGACATTGAGCTGAGGCGCCTGCGCATCACCAACCGCTCGCGGTCGCGGCGCACGATCGAGGTCACGAGCTACGCGGAGGTCGCGCTCGCGCCGCCTGCCGCCGACGAGCTGCATCCGGCATTCAGCAACCTCTTCGTGCAGACCGAGATCGTCGAATCGCGGCGCGCGATCCTCTGCTCGCGCCGTCCGCGATCCCTCGATGAGCACCCGCCGTGGATGTTCCACCTTATGGCCGCCCACGGAGGAGATGCGGGCGGGGTTTCCTACGAGACCGATCGCATGCAGTTCATCGGGCGTGGGCGCACGACCGCTTCCCCGCGGGCGATGACCGACGCCGACGGCCTCTCCGGGCGCCAGGGGTCCGTGCTCGATCCGATCGTGGCGATCCGGCAGCGGATCGTCCTCGATCCGCAGCAGAGCGCGACGATGGACATCGTGCTCGGCATCGCGGACACGCGCGAGGCGGCGCTGGGCCTCGTCGGGAAATACCAGGATCGACACCTCGCCGATCGCGTCCTCGACCTTGCGTGGACGCACAGCTGGGTCACCCTGCGGCAGATCAACGCCACCGAGTCCGACGCGCAGCTCTACGGGCGCCTCGCGAGCTCCGTGATCTACGCCAATTCCACGATGCGCGCGGACTCCGGCGTCCTCGCGAGGAATCGCCGCGGGCAATCGGGGCTCTGGGGCTACGCGATCTCGGGAGACCTGCCGATCGTCCTGCTGGAGATCGGCGGCGCGGAGGGCATCGACCTCGTGCGGGCGATGGTCCAGGCCCATGCCTATTGGCGATTGAAGGGCCTCGCGGTGGACCTCGTGATCTGGAACGAAGATCGCGGGGGATACCGGCAGGCCCTCCAGGACCAGATCCTGGGACTGATCGCCGCCGGAATCGAAGCCCACGTGGTGGATCGCCCCGGCGGGATCTTCGTGCGGCGAGCCGAGCAGATCTCGGAGGAGGATCGCATCCTGCTGCAATCCGTGGCGCGGGTCATCGTCACCGACCGCAGGGGCGGCCTCGCGGAGCAGCTCACCCGCCGCGGCCCGGGGGAAGCCCGCGTTCCACGCCTCGTTGCGGTCCGGGAACCGCGCCCCGAATCCGCGCCCGCCGAATCGCCGGGGCGCGGCCTCATCCTCTTCAACGGGCTCGGCGGGTTCACGCCGGACGCGACCGAGTATGTCATCACGTTGCCGGCCGGCGAGGCGACGCCCGCCCCCTGGGCCAATGTGCTCGCGAACCCGAATTTCGGATCGGTGATTTCCGAGAGCGGAGCGGCCTACACCTGGACGGAGAATGCCCACGAGTTCCGCCTCACGCCGTGGCACAACGACCCGGTGAGCGACGAGAGCGGGGAAGCGCTCTACCTTCGCGACGAGGAGTCCGGCCATTTCTGGTCGCCGGCGCCGTTGCCCCGCCGCGGCGCCGGTTCCTACGTGACCCGCCATGGATTCGGCTACAGCGTCTTCGAGCACCGCGAGGATGGAATCGTCTCGGAGCTCGGGGTGTACGTCGCCATCGATGCCGCGGTGAAGTTCTCGGTGCTCAAGGTCCGCAACGCATCGGGACGGCCGCGCCGGATCTCCGCCACCGGCTACGTCGAATGGGTGCTGGGCGACCTGCGGCCGAAGACCGCGATGCACGTGGTCACCGAGATCGAGGCGCGCAGCGGTGCGATCCTCGCGCGCAACTCCTACAACACGGAGTTCGCCGACCGCGTCGCCTTCTTCGACACGGACGAGCCCTCGCGCACGGTGACCGGCGACCGCAGCGAGTTCCTGGGGCGCAATGGCACGCTCGGCAATCCGGCCGCGATGGGACGCTCGCGGCTCTCGGGCAAGGTGGGCGCGGGGCTCGATCCTTGCGCCGCCCTCCAGGTCGCCTTCGAGCTGGCCGACGGCGAGGAACGGGAGGTCACGTTCAGGCTGGGCGCGGCCCGAAATGCCGCCGATGCCGCAAGCCTCGTGCAGCGCTTCCGGGGGCCGGGCGCCTCGCAGGACGCGCTGGACGCCGTACGCGCCCATTGGAAGCGAACGCTGGGCGCCGTGCAGGTGGACACGCCCGACCCGGCGCTCAACGTGCTCGCCAACGGATGGCTCGTGTACCAGGCCGTGGCGTGCCGCCTCTGGGCACGCAGCGGCTATTACCAATCGGGCGGCGCCTTCGGATTCCGCGACCAGCTGCAGGACGCGATGGCGCTCGTCCACGCCGAGCCCGCGCTCCTGCGCGAGCAGCTGCTGCGCTGCGCGGGCCACCAGTTCGTGGAAGGCGATGTCCAGCATTGGTGGCATCCGCCCTCCGGGCGCGGCGTGCGCACGCGATGCTCGGACGATTATCTCTGGCTGCCTTTCGCGGCGGCGCGCTACGTGAAGTCGACCGGCGACCGCGGCGCCCTGGATGCGCCGATCCATTTCCTGGAAGGCCGCCCGGTCGATCCGGCAGGCGACTCCTACTACGATCTTCCGCGCCGCTCGGCGGAATCGGCCAGCATGTACCAGCACTGCGTGCGCGCCATCGTGCATGGCCTGCGCTATGGCGTGCATGGCCTGCCGCTGATGGGCTCGGGCGATTGGAACGACGGCATGAACCTGGTCGGGATCCGCGGCGCAGGTGAAAGCGTCTGGCTGGGCTTTTTCCTCTGCGCCGTGCTGAAGGAGTTCGCCGATGTCGCGCGGATGATGGGCGACGCCGCTTTCGCCGAGCGATGCGCGGCGGAGGAGGCCGGGCTTCGCCACAACCTCGAGGAGCACGGCTGGGACGGCGCCTGGTACCGGCGTGCCTACTTCGACGACGGCTCGCCGCTGGGGTCGACCGCCAACCCGGAGTGCCGGATCGATTCCATCGCGCAGAGCTGGTCGGTGCTGGCGGGTTGCGCAAATGCCGATCGCTCGCGCGGGGCCATGGAGGCAGTCGATGCGCGCCTCGTGCGCCGCGACCATGGCTTGATCCAGCTTCTCGATCCCCCCTTCGACACCTCGGATCTCGATCCCGGTTACATCCGGGGCTACGCGCCGGGCGTTCGGGAGAACGGGGGCCAGTACACGCACGGCGCGATCTGGGCGGCGATGGCGTTCGCGGCCCTGGGCGATCGCGAGCGTGCCTGGGAGCTCGCGACGATGATCAATCCGGCGAGCCATACGCGCACGCCGCAGGGCGTGCAGGCCTACAAGGTGGAACCGTACGTGGTCGCCGCCGATGTCTACGCGGTCGCTCCGCACGCCGGCCGCGGTGGATGGACCTGGTATACGGGCTCCGCGGGCTGGATGTACCGGCTTCTCGTGGAATCGTTGCTGGGCCTCGCGCGGGAGAAGGACCGGCTGCGTTTCGCGCCGTGCCTCCCGGCGGACTGGACGGCATTCACGATGCGCTACCGCCATGGCGCGACAACCTACGAGATTGCCATCCGGCAAGTGGCCGCGGGCCCGGGCGAAGCGGCCGGCACCGCGAGCGTGACCGCGGACGGCATCCTCCAGCCCGGCAATTCCGTGCAGCTCGTCGACGATCAAGCGGTGCACAGGGTCGCGGTCATCGTCCGCGGTCAGGCCATCAGCGGCGCCTGAGGTCAGCCCATTCAATCGGCGGAGGCGAGGGCGGAATCGACCACGCCCTGCGCTTCGCGCAATATGGCGGCGAGGTGATCTTCGCCGCGGAAGCTCTCCGCGTAGATCTTGCAGATATCCTCGGTGCCGGAGGGGCGCGCGGCGAACCAGCCGCTCGCCGCCACCACCTTGATGCCGCCGATCGGCGCGTCGTTGCCCGGCGCACGAACGAGGACCTTCTCGATCCTCTCGCCCGCGAGCTCCGTGCCCGGCACCTGCCGCGCCGAGAGCCGTGCGAGCTTCTTCCTCTGCGCGGCGTTGGCGGGCGCGTCGACGCGGGCGGCGGCGGGCTCCCCCAGCTCGTGCACCAGTTCGCCATAGAGCTCTCCGGGATCGCGGCCGGCGCGGGCGGTGATCTCGGCGGAGAGCAAGGCGGCCGCGATGCCATCCTTGTCGGTCGTCCACGCCGCGCCGTCCATTCGAAGGAAAGAGGCCCCGGCGCTTTCTTCGGCGCCGAGGCCGAGGGTGCGATCGAGCAGCCCGTCGACGAACCACTTGAACCCCACGGGCACCTCGTACAGGTCGCGGCCCAGGCGCTTCGCCACGCGATCGATCAGCGCGGTGCTCACCACGGTCTTTCCGATGGCCGCCGCCGCGCCCCAACGGGGGCGATGACCGAAGAGATAGTCGCCCAGGACCGAGAGGTAATGATTCGGCACGAGCAGCCCGCCCCCGCGTGTGACGATCCCGTGGCGA
>Ga0070713_100002904_pt1 | contig 11216 bp, 10 predicted proteins | sample LARL82metaG_FD_65465 | JGI IMG/M metagenome (GOLD analysis project Ga0070713, IMG submission 65465) | Corn, switchgrass and miscanthus rhizosphere microbial communities from Kellogg Biological Station, Michigan, USA - LAR L8-2 metaG | ecosystem: Host-associated > Plants > Roots > Rhizosphere ... | reverse complement strand
GGCAAGATCGGCATTATCAACATGCAGCAGGCCATTCTTGCCAGCAACGAAGGCCAGCGCGATTTCCAGGCCCTGTCCAAGAAGTTCGAGCCCAAGCAGGCCGAGCTTAAGGGCATGAACGACGAGGTGGATAACCTCAAGAAACAGCTCAACACCCAGGGCGACAAGCTCAACGACATGGCCCGCGCCAACCTGGTGAAAAGCATCGAGAGCAAGCAGAAAGAGCTGCAGCGCAACCTGGAAGACGCCCAGTCCGATTTTCAGGGGCAGCAGAATGACATCCTGCAGCAGGTTGGGCAGAAGATGATGCAGACTCTGGACAAGTACGCGAAGAGCAACGGTTATTCGCTCATCCTTGACGTCTCCAACCAGAACAGCCCGGTGCTCTGGGCGGGAGCTTCCACCGACGTCACCAAGGCGATTGTGGACGAGTACAACACGAGCTCCGGCGTGCCTGCTCCTCCGCCCACCGCGGGGGCCAAGGGCGGCCTGCCGTCCGCGCCGCGTCCGGCTACGAGCAAAGCGCCGGCCAAGCCGCAGCGCTAACCTCCAGCATCCGCTTCATTCAGGCCGCGACCTGCGCGGCCTTTTTCTTTGCTTGCTGCACTTGCGCCCGCATCGCCGCGGGCCTACATTAGTTTCGAACCGTTTCGAACAATTCATTTTGGCGGGACAAAAGAAATGAAACGAAACCACTGGTGCGCGCTCTTCTTCCTCTTGCTTGCCCTTCCTGCTGCCGCCCAATCCCCTAACATCACCGAACTCGCCACCGGCTGGCGCCTGTCCTCCGCGGAGAAGCTTTCCGGAGACGAGTCCCAGGTCTCGCAACCCGGCTTCGACGCTTCCGGTTGGTACGCCATCCAGCACATGCCCGCTACCGTGCTGCAGGTGCTCGAGGACGACGGCGTCTATAAAGACCTTTACTACGGCATGAACCTTACCAAGCCGGGGGACCTGTGGAAGCAGGACTGGTGGTATCGCACCACCTTCACCGCACCCGCCGGCCGCCAGGTGTACACCTTGACCTTCAAGGGCATCAATTACCGCGCCGACATCTGGCTCAATGGCCTGAAGATCGCCAACAATTCGCAGGCCGTCGGCATGTATAACCGCTTCGAGTTCGACGTCAGCCGAATAATTCACCCGGGCGGTGAAAACGCGCTGGCCGTCAAGATCACGCCGGAAAGAGGCCTGCTGAACGAAGAAGGCAAGGTGGTGGGCGATCACCCTGTGGAACTGGCAGACAGCTGGCTGGACTGGATCAACTGGAAATACATCGGCTATCACGATCCCGCACACCACATCAATATTCCTTTTGCCCCGGACCGTAACGCGGGGGTATGGAAGCGCGTATTTCTCAGCGCCACTGGAGCGGTTACAATCCGGCACCCCTATGTGAGGACCCTCCTGCCGCTCCCCGCCACCGCGCCCGCCGCCCTCACCGTCTACTGTGACTTGACCAACCACAGCCATGAGCGCGTCTCCGGCGTGCTGCGCGGCGAAATTACCCGCTCCGGCAAGCCGACCATCACCTTTGAAAAACCGGTGTCGCTGGTTCCTACGGAAACCACCGAGGTCTCCTTCACTCCGCAGGAAGTGGCGCAACTCTCAGTGGCTGACCCCGACCTGTGGTGGCCTTATCGTTGGGGCAAGCCCAACCTTTACCACCTCAAACTGAATTTCACGCTCAACGGCAGCACTTCTGACGAGCAGGGCATTGACTTCGGCATCCGCCAGATCACGCTGAAGCGGGACAACGACAATAGCTTCCCCAATATTGGCACTGGCGGCGGCAATTTCTACATGCAGATCAACGGCCGCGACTATTTGATCCGCGGTGGCGCCTACTCGCCTGACCTGCTGTTCAAGAACGACCCCGCCCGCGATGCCGCCATGATGCTCTACATCAAAGATCTGGGCCTGAACCTGGTGCGCTGGGAATTGAAAATTGCTGACGACAGCATGATCGAGCGCGCCGACCGAGAAGGCGTTCCCATCATGCTGGGCTGGATGTGCTGCATGCAGTGGGAGCACTGGAATACCTGGAGCGCCGAGGACCAATGGGTGGCGCGGGCCAGCCTGCGCGCCCGCCTCTATGAGCTGCGCTCCCATGCTTCTGTCGTGATGTGGGCCAACGGCAGCGACGGCCTGCCTCCCGACCCGGTGCTCAACGACTATCACCAGATCGAAAAGGAACTGCACTGGCAGAATGCCATTGTGGACACGGTGGCCGACCGCAACCGCTTCTGGAGCGGCATCCACATGGAAGGCCCTTACGTCTGGCGCCCGCCCTACTACTGGTTCAGCGACAAGTACGGCCCTGCGCGCGGCTCTTCCGCCGAGGAAGGCGACAATGAGGTCATTCCCCCGCTCGACAGCCTGAAGAAGTTCATCCCCGCGGATAAGCTGTGGCCGCCCAACGAGTACTGGTTCTACCATGCCGGCGGCAACGAAGACGGCAACAACACCCTGGCCAACATTCGCCGCGCGCTGGAACACCGCTATGGCCCTTCGAACAACCTGGAGGATTTAGTCAAGAAGGCGCAAGCAGCCTACTACGAAGACGTGCGCGCCCAGTACGAGACTTACGCCACCCACTGGTCGAACCGCAAGATGCTGATGCACTGGATGATGGCCAACCCCTGGCCGTCTTTCTTCGGCCACCTGTTTGACTACTACTTCAAACAGGGAGGGGGGTATTTCGGCGCCAAGAAGGGACTGCAGCCGATCAGCATTGTCTGGGATTACTACGCTCCCGGTGACCGCTCTACCGCACATGTATACGCCGTGAACCAGACCGGACAGCCGCTCGAGAACGTCAAGGCGACCGTCGCCTTCTACAACGTTGATGGAACCCGCAAAGCGATGAAAGAAGCGGCCAACATCAGCGTGCCCGCCTATTCTTCCGCTCCGGCGCTCGAAATTCCCCGTCTGCCCGGGCTCAGCTCAACTTACTTTGTGCGCTGCGATCTGACCGCTGCTGACGGCAAGCCGCTGGCCGAGAATGTCTACTGGCAGTCCACCACCGATGACGACCTGGGCCCAACCAGCAATGACGACCAGTTCCTGACCAAGCTCGTGAAGTGGGCCGACCTCACGGCACTGAACTCAATGCCCTCCACGCCGGTTGCGGTAAAAGTAGCGGCCAGCGGCGCCGATCAGCGCACGGCAGAAATCACGCTCACCAACAACTCCCGTCACATCGCGTTCTTCATTCGAGCAGAGGTGACCAAAGGCGAGGACAGCGACGAAATCCTGCCCATCACCTACGACGATAATTACGTCACCCTGTTTCCGCACGAGTCGCGCACCATCGAGGCCCATTTTGAGGCTTCACAGCTCGGCGGCGCCGCGGCAGCGGTGCGGGTTGCGGGCTACAACGTTCCTGCCAAGTCAGTGGCCGTACCCTGATGCAGAGTTTTGGCCTTCATGATAGACGTGCCCAGGCCGTCACCTGCAGATTGGGTTAGTTGACCAGCCCATTGCCGTCCTCCACCGGCCGCCAGTTCGGCTCTTGCAATACTTTCAGCACTGCCCGACGCGTGCGGCGTCCGGGTGGGATGGCGGCCTGCTGCAAGCGCCGTAGCTCGTGGCTTAGCGTCTGCACCACGCGGAAGCACAAGTCACCGCGCCGCCGCAACAAGATGGGAATGTCCTGGTTGCGAATGAACGCCACCTGCGAATCCTGCAACAACTCAGCCGTGAAGTTATAGGGCTTGTTGCGCATGCTCGCGGGCAGGCCCAGCAGATAGCCAGGTCCCACCGTGCGGAATGCCAGCTTTTCTCCAGTGCGCGAATACATAGTGAGCCGTGCTTTGCCCCGGCACAGCAGGAAGATGCCCCCGCATTCGCCTTCGCAAAGCAGGATGGAGCCCGCTTCGCGCTCGATGGGATAAGTAATGTCCTCGAGCCCCTCCAGCAGTTTTGTGCGCCGCATGCCTCTCGGTTTTACCTCCGATGCATTGTTACCACCCTGGTTCAGTGAATTCATGTTCTGCTCCCTAGGTTGTTTTGCATGAATGTGAACAATCAATGAAGCGGCGCCCTGGCCGCTTGCTGACAGCGTCAAAGCTGAGAAATCAGATCAGGAAAGTACAGCGGAATGCGGGATCGGTTATGAGACTAGCTGGAACCACGCTTATAAGGAGAAAAGAACGTTCCGAATTAACAACTGCTTTCGCCACGGCAGGTTGCGGACGACTCACAATGCACTGAGAGTCGCCTCTGCTCTCCTGCTCAACCACGGCATTGAGTAGCTCGGTGGGATGCTGCCGGTACCTGCGCTGGGTCCCTCGCGAACCCGCTGGGTGGTGACACACGTTCATCAGCCATTCCGGCAGCCTGAACGCCCGTCCCGTGCCTGAGTGCTTGGAGAGCCGCGCTGCCGCTGGGGCGCACAGCGCCAGCAACAGAATCACCAGGCCGAATTTGCCCACACCCGTCATGGGTTTTCATTTTTTACTCAATCCTGCGGCTTTGGTCAGTGATGTCCATCACGTCACGGTGTTTATTCCCGCAGGCCCTTTGCGCTGCTCCGTTCGCCGCTAAACAAAAAAAGCGGCAGGGCCGACCCCCTGCCGCTCCACACAAGAACGCCCGTATTACTTCTTGTTGACCGCTTTTCTGAGTTCGGCTCCCGGGGTGAATTTTGCCACTTTGCGGGCGGCAATTTTAATTACCGCGCCGGTTTGCGGGTTGCGCCCATTGCGGGCTTTTCTTTGCGAAACGGAGAACGTGCCGAAACCTACCAGGGCTACGCGGTCTCCCTTCCGCAGAGCGCCGGTTACGCTGTCCACCATTGTGTCAATGGCGGAAGCGGCCTGGGTCTTGTTAATGCGCGAACCAGCCGCAATTCTGTCGATCAAATCGGCTTTGTTCATCTTCGCTCCTGAGCAGGCCTGCCGTTCACGTACTACTGCCTGCGTGAAAACGGCTTGGAACCTGTGCGAGCTATTAGGCTCCGGCTTAGGGAGAATGTCAACTGTGAAAATCCGCGCCGGACGCGCCTTTTGCAACAGGGTCCCACGGGAACCCGCATCCGGCCTGCCTTCGCCTCTGGCGTCCTGCCCACCCGTGCCCAAGGCTCTTATCGCCTCCCTTTGCCCCCCACTTTCGACTGCTCCGGCACCTCCTTTACCAGGTCGTTTACTACCCGGTCAATTTCCGGTTGCGGCACCGCCTCGGCAGCGGAGGAGCGGCGGTCCTGGTCGCGTTTTTCCCGGATCAGCAGAACCACAACATGCGCGATGGCCGCGTTGTCCGTGCCCATGCCCTCCGGAGTTTTGGCTTTAATGCCCACCGCCGAGGGCGTTACCTTCAGCAGTTCCGCCACCCGTTCCTGGATTTTCACGGCGTGCGGACCGATTTTGGGCTCGGCCAGAATCAAGGTGGAATCCACGTTGGCCACGGCATAGCCGGCGCGCCTCACCCGCTTCATCGCTTCCTCAATAAAGGTGACAGAATCGGCGCCCTTCCACTTGGCATCCGATGGCGGGAAGTAGGTGCCGATATCGCCCGCGGCTATGGCGCCCAGCAGCGCATCGGTAAGCGCATGCAACAGCACGTCGCCATCGGAATGGCCGGCCAGTCCCTTTCCATGCGGCAATTGCACGCCGCCGATTTTTAGAGGGATGCCCGCCTGGAATTCATGCGAGTCCCAGCCATATCCGATTCTCACAGGCCAACCCCGGCCACGGATTTACACCCACAAGCAGTTAGCATTTAGCACTTAGCATTTAGCCGCTGGATTTTTTTGGCGCTGCACGGCCAAGTGCTAAGTGCCAATTGCTAAATGCTGGGTTATCCCGCGGCGCGGCGGGCGGGGCGCGACATGTAGAACTCGGCCAGTTCCAGGTCGGCGGGCGTGGTGATCTTCAGATTACGCGCCGAGCCCATCACCACCGCCACCGCATGGCCGGAGCGCTCCACCAGCGAGGCCTCATCGGTGCCTATGAAGCCGTCAGCGCCGGCTTCGTCAAAGGCCTTCTTCAGCACGCTGAAGCGGAATCCCTGCGGTGTCTGCGCCAGCACTACCCTTTCCCTCGGCACGGTGGCGGTGATGATGGCGTTCTCGGCGCTGCGTTCCACTTGCTTGACGGTGTCTACCGCCGGCACTCCGGCAATGGCTGCGCCATGCTTTTCGGCGCCCTGGACCACGTTGTCGATAATTTCCTCGTCTACCAGCGGGCGCACCGCATCATGCACCAGGATAATGTCATCCGGCGCGGCTTTTACCGCGGCCAGCGCATTAGCCACCGACTGCTGCCGGTGCTCTCCGCCTTCCACCAGGTGTACCTTCTTGCCCAGGACTTCCTTTTCCAGGCGAGGACGGAACGAGTCCGCTTCCGCCTTGCGCAGCGCCACGTAAATTTCGCTCACCCGCGGGCTGGCGGCAAATTTGCGCAGGGTGTGTACCAGGATGGGAACACCGTGCAGCTCGGCAAATTGCTTGGACGGGCCTTTTCCAACCGCGGAACGCGGTGCGGCCTCGGCTGCGGCCATGCGCGTGCCCAGTCCCGCTGCCGGAATGATGGCAATAACTTTCACAAGGGGCAATCAGTATACGAGCCGTGAGGACTTTACATCAAATCCCTGCGCCACCGGCGACCGGCGCCTGGCTGCCCACCATCGCCTGCCGCACCGCATGGATGAAGTCGGTATACACCGGTTCCAGCCCGCAGGCCCGCATGTCAGCCGCTATCTGACCGCGATGATAGGCGGAGTGCATCACCACGTGCATCAGGATGTCTCCCAGCTGGCTGCTGAAATGTTCGCCCTTGGAATTGGTGTAGGCCGCGTATTCCAACAGGCGCGCGGGCGTGAGTTTGCCAAGATCACCCGCCCAGGCCGTCTCCAGTTCCTCCACTTCCTGCAGAATCTGCTCCACCGTGAGTTGCGGCCACACTGCCATCTTCTTGCTTTGGGGGAGAATGCGGCTGCGCCAGGTCCACTCCGTGCCTACCACGTGCCCCATCAGCCGCACCGAACGCACCGGCGACTGGGGAGCCGCCTGCAATGCCCGCGCCACCTCCTGGTTGGCCCAGTGATCGTACACATACAATTTGCGCAAGTATTCCAGAAACTCCATATGTGCAATCCTCCTGAACCTTGTACTCCATCGGCATCCCCAGCCACTTCTAGTTTCAGAAACTATTCAGCAGCCGGTTACGGCCGAAACCTTGAAACCTTCGCAACCTTGAAACTGCCTTTTTAGATTCACCGCCGGCAATGTTGATTCGGAACCTGAATCATGCTGCACCCGACGCCAACCCGCGAACGGTCGCTTGCGTCTGATATGGGGAGGACAATATGGCAACCGAACACAGATCTTCCCGACGGAGTACACGGTCACACCGTTCTGCTTCCCGTTCTCGCGGCCGCAAATATGGCCGCAAGGCGCAGAGTGAAGTCCGTACTGAAATGCACCACATGCGCTCAGGGAAGCATCCCGTCAAGAACCGCAAGCAGGCTATTGCAATCGGATTGAGCAAGGCGCGCCGCAAAGGCGCCAAGGTTCCTTCCCGATCCAAGCGCTCGAGGTCACGGTAGGCGGCAACATCTTATGGCAAGCAGAAGGTCCAGCAGTGGCCGCACCAGTGCCCGTTCCCGCAAACCCGCTACCGGCAGCAGTCGTCGTTCCAGCAGCCGTCGCCGCAACAACGGCGGAATGAAAGAGCAGGACGCCGCTTAAATCTTAGCCAGCCCAGCTTGAGGCTCGCCAGCGCGCGATACGCAGGCACTACCCCGCAAGGCGGTTCAGCCGCGCTCGAAGGCGTGTTTCTTTTCCAGCTCCGACTGCGCCAGGCGCATTTCCGCTTCAATGCGCTGCGACTGCGCCAGCAGTGCGTCTGTGGCGCCAGCACTGTCGTCGCCATCCTGTAACCGAACGAGGCCCTCGCTCGCCAGGCGCTGAGCAGCCTCGAGCATTCGCTCCGTAGTGGCCCCCAAATACAAAAGATCTACCGGATCGGCCAGCCAGGTCTTCCCACTGGCGGCCAGTTTGTGCTCCCAGTAGATTTTGCGCCGCACAAAATCAGCTAATTCCGCGTCGCTGGCGTGCTGGAACATCCACTGATTGCGGCGCAGGTCGTAGAAGCGGCTGGAGAAGGGAACCGGCAGCAGCTTGGGCGATTTCAGAAACTCCAGTTGACGGTTGTCCACCTCTTTGCGCAGCGCATTGATCACGGGCCCCTCCGTGTCCCTGGGCTCCAGCGAGGGCAGCGCCTCCCGTACCGTCTGGGTGAGGTTGACCGCGACGGGCACGTGCAAACCGTCGGTGTTTTCCAGCCGAATGTCGCCATGCAGCACGAAATAATCAGCGCCGCCGCCCGAAGCCCGAAAGGGCCAATTGAGCGTGATCGTGAGCGGCAGGCCCGTCATGGTGATGTACAACTTTCCTCTCGGTGCGCTGCTGGATTGGGTTTGCGAGGTTGTCATTCCTGGTGCGTGTTGCTCCGGACGGCTATTCTAATGAAGTGCGGGAACGTCGGGAAGTCCTGTCTCGTTCGCCCGCTTCGCTCCACGAACATGCCTTACGGGGACAATTTTTGAGCCTCCAATCTTAAAACCTGGCTTGTTAAGGGCATTGTCGCTCCACTTGTTACATTCCGGGTTCCCGGTGCAGGTAACGCTGGCGCCCACGCCCACTTACCACCCAGGCCGCAAAATTTGGTCTGGAAGCGGGCGCGGCGCTCCACTTGTTACTTTGCTGGTTCTGGGCGGATGCCCGGCAGGCAAGCCATTCCCTGGCACCAGGGCGAAAGAATGTTCTCACACAGAGTCGCCGGGAAACCCGATGGAGGCCAGTGGAATTCTGGATGGTAGACCCTGTGGCAGACCGCCTCATTGCAGCCCCTTCAGGGGCGTCATAGTAAAGCCCAGCACGGGAAGTGCTGGGTAGGCGAGGTGGAACAAACCGAGTCCGCTTTAGCGGACGGCACCCGTTTCGCTTTTCACCCGCAGATAGAAAGTGAAGCCGTCTGAGGGGCGAAAGATACCGTCTCCTTCGCCCTCATGGTTTAATCAGCGGCAGAGGACATGGATCCAAACCGCATTGCCGAGCTGCTGCAGCCGTATCTCGGCGCGAAAGCGCTGCCGGCCGAAGCGGGGTTATCGTCGGAACAGCTGCGTTCTATTTCTATATATGTAGAGTTACTGCTGCGCTGGAACACGCGCGTTAATCTGACCGCGGTGCGCCACGCGGAAAACATCGTGACCCGCCATTTTGGCGAGTCGCTGTTTCTGGCCGCTTATCTTTTCCCTGGCCCGTCGCTTCCTGGCACGAACAGCGAGGCTGGCAGCCGCCGCCACGCCCTGGATCTCGGCTCCGGCGCCGGTTTTCCCGGCATCCCGCTCAAAATCTATGCTCCCGAGCTGCGCCTTACCCTGGTGGAGTCGAATCACAAGAAGGCGGCCTTTCTGGCGGAGGTGATCCGGGCTCTGCAATTGAGCGATGTCTCCGTGTATGCTGACCGCCTTGAGGCCGGCCTGATCGGGGGGGCCGAGCACGTTGTGCCCAGTGCGATTGAGCCCCCAGACCTGGTCACCATGCGGGCGGTGGAACGCTTTGAATCGGCGCTGCAGACCGCGGCAGCCCTGGTCCGCCACGGGTCCGCCCGGTTCGGGGGAGGGAAGCTTGCGCTGCTCATCGGGAAAAGCCAGACGGCGCAGGTCCGCGATGGTATCCGCGACTTTTCCTGGGACTCACCGGCTCCAGTGCCGGAATCACGTGAGCGCGTTTTACTGGTTGGCCGGCATCCCGTTAGGAACGTGCCAGGGTAGTACAAAGTGGTTTACCTGCCAGCTTTTCCCTCGTTCTCACCTGCCTTTGATATACCGTTCTTCGACTAAAGTGGAGTAGAGATGATTCCGGCCTTCAGTACTCCTCCTCGCTTTGTCGCCTGCCTGCCGCACCACAGCAGTTACAAGTGGAGCGACCGGCCTGACCCGGAATGCTTTCCGCAGGTAATTACTGCGCAGATGCGCGATTCCGAGGCCGAAAGTGGGCGAGATCACATGGCGAACCAGGATAGTTAACATTCCCGGCTCGGGTATTAAGTTTCCCATGTTCCACGTGGAACATTGGGCTCAGTGGGGAGTTAGCCTGGTGGCGCGCACCATCGTTCCTTGGGGCGGAAGCCCTCCAAGCGGCGAAGTAGTCCTCCCATGATTTGATCTCGGCACCCCACATCCGCGCAGGCCCGAACCGTGCAACTAAGGAGACCATAGCCGGCGCCTCCCCATTCGCGCATCGCAGTGTTCCACGTGGAACATCTCGAATGGCCAAGCGTGAGCACCCTCCACCCGCCACTGCAACCCGCAGTTTGTTCCACGTGGAACATGCGTTCGCAATGCGGAACCATATTTCTCACCTCCTTTTGCACAAAATTCTTACTCACAATGCAATTCATCATTGCAATTGAAAATTGCCCCGCGCTAATCTCGCTTCAGCTCCGGCTTCTCCAAAACAATCTTATGGGACGCGTAATCGCGGTTGCCAACCAGAAGGGTGGCGTGGGCAAGACCACTACGTCCATCAACCTGGCCTCTTCTCTGGCCGCAGCGGAAGTGAACACGCTCCTGGTGGATTGCGACCCGCAGTCCAACACTTCCAGCGGCCTCGGGTTCGCCCGGGATCCTGAGCGGCTCAGCACCTACCATTTGCTCATGGGGGCCTGCAACGCCGAGGAGGCGCTGCAGAAACCTGAACTGGAGCAGCTCTGGGTACTCCCCTCGCACAAGAACCTGATCGGCGCCAACCTTGAATTAGTGGACGCCGAGCGCCGGGAATTTCGCATGCGCGATGCCCTGGCTCCCCTGCGCGAACGCTTTCAGTTCATTGTGCTTGACTGTCCGCCGGCGCTCGATCTGCTCACCCTGAATGCGCTGGTGGCGGCGGATTCTGTGCTTATACCCATGCAGGCGGAATACTTCGCCCTGGAGGGCATCAGCGAGCTCCTCGATACGGTGGACCGCATTCGCCAGAGCTTCAACCCGTTGCTGGAGGTCGAAGGCGTCGTGCTCACCATGTTTGACGAGCGCACCAACCTGGCCCAGCAGGTCGCCACCGAACTGCGCAAATACTTCGGCAAAAAGCTGTTCCGCACCTCGATCCCGCGCAATGTCCGCCTGGCGGAAGCTCCCAGCCATGGCAAGCCGGCCCTGGTGTATGACGTGCGCTCCCGTGGCGCCGAAAGCTACATACGCCTGGCCAAGGA
>Ga0070713_100002902_pt1 | contig 11217 bp, 10 predicted proteins | sample LARL82metaG_FD_65465 | JGI IMG/M metagenome (GOLD analysis project Ga0070713, IMG submission 65465) | Corn, switchgrass and miscanthus rhizosphere microbial communities from Kellogg Biological Station, Michigan, USA - LAR L8-2 metaG | ecosystem: Host-associated > Plants > Roots > Rhizosphere ... | reverse complement strand
CCACTGGTCTGGGCCCATTCCGAGTACATCAAGCTGCGCCGTTCCATCCGCGACGGAAAGATTTTCGATCAGCCCCCACAGACCGTACAGCGCTACTTAAAAGAAACCCACTCCCGGCAGATCTTCGGCTGGAGATTCAACAATAAGACCCGAAGCATTCCAAGAAACAAAACGCTGCGCATCGTCCTGCTTTCTCCAGGCCTCGTGCACTGGAGTATCGACAATTGGCAAACTGCGCATGACACCGATGCCAAAGTCACCGGACTTGGAATCTACATCCTCGATTTGCCGACAGCTTCGCTTCCACCCGGAGGCGAAGCGGTATTCACGTTCTTCTGGCCCACTGAGAATCGGTGGGAAGGAACAGATTACCGGGTAACGATAGAAAGCTGAAAACCGCCGCTCAGCAGTACGAGCGAGCTCACGGAAAAGCTTGTCATCCTGAGCGAAGCGAGCTCGCATGAACTCGCGTGGTCGAAGGATCCCTATTGGCCTGCACTATCTGTTGCCTTGTGGGGGGTTCTTACCAGTGCTGCCCCGCAGTTTGTCCAAGAACCCCGTTCCGCCTGTATCCCGGCGTTCCAATAAGAATCGGTGGGAAGGAGCGAATTACCAGGTGACGATAGAAAGTTAGAAGATCATCGACGCGGCAAACGAAGACATATTCGATTTGCCGCGCTTATTCTTCGTGAACCTTCGTGTCCTTCGTGGTTCATGAAGTTAAGCCTTGAACATGTGCAGCACATTAAAGTATGCTATACACATGTCAAAGATGATTCAACTTCGAAACGTGCCGGATACGCTCCATCGCCAATTGAAAGCACGGGCGGCGATGGCGGGGATGTCTTTGTCCGATTACTTGCTGGCTGAGATCAAGGAAATTGCTGAGCGCCCGACGCTAGCGGAAATGCGGGAGCGCTTGCATCATCGTGAACCGATTTCAGTTGCGATCGATACTGCTCGCATGGTTCGTGAGGAACGAGATTCGCGGTGATCGTTCTCGACGCGTCCGCCGCGGTGGAATGGTTACTGCAAACGACTTCGGGGATGCTAATCGAAAAACGGATCTTTTCGCGTAGCGAAAGTGTGCATGCTCCGCACCTTCTCGACCTCGAAGTTCTACAGGTGCTGCGACGCTTGTCCCGCGAACGATTGATCTCCGAAAAACGGGCTGACGAGGCATTGAGCGACCTATTATCTTTACGCATCGCTCGATATCCGCACGTAATCTTTTTATCCCGGATTTGGCAGCAACGCCACAATCTTTCAGCCTATGACGCGGCGTACGTTGCGCTCGCGGAACGACTGGGCGCAACTCTTGTCACGCGCGATGCCCGCCTCTCAGCAGCGGCTGGGCATTTCGCATCAATTGAATTGTTTTGAATGTGCTTCTAGGCTTCCGCAGCGGAATAACACAGTTCCACTACTGTGCAGTCATCGCTCAGCGGATTCCCCGAACAAAACTCTGACACCGCCGAGAAAATCCCTTCCAGGTTGGAACTCTTCAGGGCAGCTTGCTCCAGCCGGAAGTCGTCAAAGAATTCTCCCTGCGGATTCTCCGCTTCGGTCACGCCATCCGTTACAAGAATGAATCGGTCGCCTGATTTCATCTGGCACGTTGCGCTCTCAAATGTAGCGTCCGCCAGCAGTCCAACCGGAACGTTTCCGTGGGGGGGGCGAATCACTTCGTCGCCGCACACCAAAAGCGGAGGCACATGCCCGCAATTGATGTATTCCAGTTCGCCGTCGCGTCGTAAGCGCGCAATCAACAAGGTCGCGTACTTTTGACCCTCCATCTTCTCGGCAAAGTATCGATTGACCGCGGTGACCACTTCAATCAGCGGCATGCCCGCACTAAGGTGCGAATAAATCATGCCTTGCAGAGTTGAAGCCAGCAATGCGGCTGAAACTCCTTTGCCGCTGACGTCCGCCAGTACAACCGCAAGCCCTTCTTTCGTGTTAAACGCGTCAAAAAAGTCGCCGCCGATTTCCTTACAAGAAACGTTTCTCCCGTTCAAACGTGCAAAGGGAACTTCCGGGATTTTTACCTGCATCAGCCGCTGCTGAATACTCGCGGCAATACTCAACTCCTGCTGATATCGCCGGGCTTCCTCCTCGGCCTGCACAAGCCGCGCATTTTCGATCAGCGACGCAGCTTCAGTCGCGATCGCCTTCAGGATGTCTTGGCTCACTTGCGTAATATCGCGCGAAGCAAAGCGCGAGTCTACGTAAAGTACCCCCATGGCCTGCGCTGCCGAATTCGGAATGGGAGTCTGAGCATCCCTTGCCGCTTGCACCTGCAACTTCCGCAACGGAATACACACCACCGTCCGCAAGTCGTATGCGACGATGCTCTGGCGGCCTGCCAGATCCAGCGATCGGCTCGTATCCGTCAGCAGAAACTCCGAATTCGACCGCATCGATTCTTCCAGAATCGAATGCGAGATGGTTTTATCGTCGAGCAGCGGCTCTTTATTCTTGTTACGTCCCGCCCTAAGGCTAAGTTTCCCGTCTTCGTCTTTCAGGAACACGTATGCTCGTTCCGCCTTGGTTAACTCAAGCGTTACGTCAAGCATCGTGATGAGAATCTCTTCGAGGACTCCCGCCGTGTTCAGCTTGCGTGCCGCTTCCAGAAACAGGCGTAGCGTCTCAAGTTCGGTGGTGTCACTCTTAATCCCACCGCCTATGACGGAAATCTGACTCAGGAATTCGCGGGCGGTATTCGAAGTGGCATGCGCCGGATTAAATAAGATATAGGCCGAATCTCGCGCCCCGAATTCCAGACGATCCCCGCGTTCCAGTTTCTGACGCTGAACCCGTTCCCCATTGACGAATGTCCCATGCTTGCTGCCTTGATCGACAAGGTAGAAATCGACCCCCTCCTGCATAATCTGGGCATGATCTCGAGAAACTCGCGGATCCGCGATCACAAGGTCCTTGTCGACCTTCCGCCCCACGGTAAACGGGGTGCGGTTCAGAACGATATTTTTCTGTTCGCTGCCCTGGACAAAGACGAGGGCCGGAAACACTCCGGACGTGGAGCTATGACTCTGAGAACTGATGGTATTGAGGGCCATGAACGGTCATTCAGCCCGCCCGTCCGCACGTTGCCGGGGCAAAGCTGAAGCGAAAATCGAACGCAATCAGACTACTCTGAGCTTGCTCTGCGCTGCAAGGTGCGCGACGCATCTTCGCTCGTTTCGATTGCCGCCTGTTCGTTACTCACTCTGTGAGTGCCCTGTGATCACACGACCCAACAGGATCACCTCGGCGCACACAACAACGGGGATCGTAAGGCTCGCGTAAAACGGTAGCGCCCACGCTTTTTGCACTGTAAGGGTCGGCAAAACCAACAATGCGCACGACAGAAGGAACGCCGCGACCCATTGTTCAAAGATGACAGCGGCGGTTACGGCGAGCAAAAGGCGCGACAAAGCAGTCCTGTTCCACAACTCTCGAGCGGAACGGGCAATCAACATCACTCCCGGCAATAACAAAACTTGATTGTATGGCGCGAACATGGGAACGACGACCAGAGTGGTCGCCAACGCAAGACAGAATGACCATTGAAATCCGGACTCACCTTCCGCACTACGTCGGGTCTGCCAGATCAATATCACGAATAAACCAATCAGGATCACCGACACTATCCTGCCTATACTGGGGGTCAGCGCAACGTCCAAAACGGACCTGCCCCCGCCGGTGTACCGGTAATACGCAGAGCACGCGTTCCTGAATTCATGGATCCACCCCGGCAATAACACTTCGCCCGTTCCAATAAAAGCAGCCATTGCCGCAGCGAATCCCCACAACGCTCGTTGCCGCTTCGGCCAGGCTCCGAGTACCCAAATGCAGAGCCAGAGAACTGGCAACACCGCCAATTGCGGCTTGATTGTGCAAACAGCAAAAAGTATTCCCGCTGACGCCAAGTGTCCGCGAGTCACTGCCCAGATCGCGCAGCTGACCAGACCGGCGATCAACAGGCTTAGTTGTTGCAGCTTGGCGCCCTGGATCGCGGGGAAAGAACTTAACGTCAGGAGCATCCATACGATCTTGCTCGTCAGCGAAACCCGCCAATATAAGGCATCGATCCACAGAAAGACCGACGCAGCCGTAATCACGATGAGCAGCCAAAAAAAGGCGGCATGCACAATCGAGAATGGCAGCCCAACCGTAGGAGCGAGTAATAAGACGACGTATACCGGATATGCGAACGCCTGCTGGTCTTTTGGATCATTTGGACGTAAAGGGTCGAGCATTCGTCCGTAGTAGCCAATTTGAATCTCTCGGGTAATGTCGTCGGAGTAGGGGTCCCGCCTGTGGATCAAGAGTTCTCGCGCTCCGAGCCAGCGAGGATACAAGTCAGACAAATTCCCTCTTGGCGATCCCTTGGCCGCCGATTCCGCTTGCTGATGCGGGATAGCAATGGCCTGAATCCAGATCCACATCGAGGCCGACAATACGATCGCGCCAAAAATGAACCCAGCGTTCTTCCACATATCAGCCTGCGCTCAAAGGTACGCCTTCGGTCATAGTCGCTTTCAGGCGCGTGATTTCACTCCTGATCGAGAAAAACCACCACAGAAGTAGAACAGCCACCAGGTTCAGGTGCTCCCACTTCATCCATAAAAAGAACCAAAGGGGGCTAATGCACAAAAGCACCGCCGGCCCATACAATCCGATGTTCAGCCGCGCATTCTTCCCGATTCGGAGGAATAGGTAATCTGCAACAATCGCTAGAGGCAGAATCAGCAGGCAAAGATCGTACGTGTTCGTACTGTATCCGACCAATACCGCCACAATCACGGCGCCTCCAAACCCCAGATCGTGTGCGCTCTGGTTCCGAGTCGACTCGCGCAACCGGATTCCCGCAATCAACAAGGCCATCGACGCCACCAGCGCTACCATCCTCACCTTGCAGTCGGACTCCCGTATCTGCCATCCCCCGATCAGCCCAAGTAGGTTTGGCAAGCGGTGAAATGGAACTCCGCCTAATTCGGGCGTCGATACGATATGCCAAGCGAAACTTGGATACTCCAGAGCGCCCCTCCAGCCAACCAACAGCAACGACAGCAGACTCGCGACGGAAGTGACCGTCAGGAAACCAGCCATAAATCTGAATCCGTGCCAGACCGCGAGCGTCAGAGCCAGTGGCAGAACAAGGTGATACTTGAACATTCCCAGCCCAAGCAGGCACCCTGCCGCAAACAACGACTCATGTTTCACTGCGCGAAAAGCCAGACTGACCACTACCAGGAGCACAATCGCATCCTGTCCTTGATGGAAGTTCGCGAGGACCGGAAAAAATGCGCAAAAGGCTAAAACCAGCAACCAAATCCCGAAGCGACGGGACGAAGCAATGTTCTCCCGCAATAGAAACGCTACAAGGACTAAAAGGACCAGGTTGATCAAACTCCAAACCAGGAACGCCTCACCATACCGAAGAAAAGTCAAAGGCAAGAATAATGGCGCTTCGAAGGGCGGATGGATATAAGGCAGCGGGCCATGCCGAAACCCGGTCTTTGCGGCAAACTCGGATTGGACCTTCTCCTGGGTACGAATATCGTACAGGTGCGCTTGCTCGCCTGCGCGCAGTATCCTCCCGGCACTGTAGTAACTGGTGAAATCAGGGGCTCCCGTGGCGATGCGTCCACGGATGCTCCAGAGGAAAAACAGGTGGACACCCACCATCCCCACCACGAAAATCAATGTCAGGATTCGATAGGATCTGGCCAGAAAGGCTCGACCTCATATTATGTTCGGCGAAGTGAAAGCCATTGTATCGCCGCAGTTCCGTCCGCAACATAACCGATCGGAGTCTGGTTCATCCTGAAAGATACAAGGAGCGGATCTCCCCTCATCGCCTCCGACACCTTACCAGTTACCACAGATTGCTCCAAAAACTGCAAGAATTTGTCATTTTTCCCCCAAATGCAAGGTATGATTACGTCTGTCGGGTGAGCATTTCGTTGTGTCGGGTACCTCAAGGTGTTCCGCTCCCGGGGTTCCCCGGCTGCCGTTACAAAAGAAAACATTGACTGGCCAGAGAGGAGACGAATATCTATGGACCGTTTACTTAGGCTTTGGAGCGAAGAGCAGGGGCAAGATATCGCTGAATATGCGGTTATGTTGGCCGTAATTCTCGTCATTGTCGTCGGAACGATTCGCTTGATCGGTTCCAATGCCAATAACGTGTTTTCCAACGTTGCAAGTTCCATTCAGTAGTCAAGCCCATTTGCCCTGACATGCCGCTGTTTAGCGTCGGCGTGCCTTTGAAGGAACCAGGATGAATCGCTCGCGTTTGATAATGATTGGGGCGCTGGCAATTGCCATCGGCTTCCTTGTAAGTGTCTATGTGTACAAAAACTTACAGGCAAGAAGTGGAATCCCGTCCGATAGTGGCGTCGAGGTAATGGTAGCCGCCAATGATCTGCAGGTTGGCGCAAGGGTGGAAGAGCGTGACATCAAGGTCATAAAACTTGCCGCCGCTGACCTGCCCTCCGGGACGCCTAGAAGGAAAGCCGAGGTCATCGGACGCGGTGTGATCATCCCCATCTCCAAAGGCGAATTCATTTTGCCCAATCGCCTTGCCGCTGAGAATGCAGGGGCCGGGCTACCTGCCCTCATTCCGCCCGGCATGCGCGCTGTTTCCGTGCGCGTAAACGAAGTCGTCTCTGTTGCAGGATTCGTTACTCCCGGAACTCGCGTCGATGTACTGCTTACCGGCTCTCCCGGAGGCTCAACCGACCAGCAGACCACCACCGTTTTGCAGAACGTCACGGTGCTTGCTTCGGGCCATACGCTCGAGAGAACTTCTACAGGTGAAGCTCAAAACACCGCCGTTATCACTTTGCTAGTCACTCCAGACGATGCCCAACGCCTTACCCTCGCCAGTACCGAAGGGCGAATCCAGTTGGCCTTGCGAAATCCCGTCGATACCAAACAGGACGAAGTTGCATCCTCCCTCTCACGTGCTCTATACCGGGGAGGCGTTGCCCCACCTCCGGAGCATGCACCAGTTCGTCGCGTTAGCACTCCGAAAGCTACTCTCCCCCCGACTCCTCCTGCATCGACCGGCGTCAGCGTTGAGGTCTATCAGGGCGACAAGAAAGTAGACGTGATCAAATTCCCAGACGAGGGCTCCGACACCAAGTGATGCGGGAGAGTTCGAATCTGCATAGTATCCCGGTTCGTCCTGGCCAGTTTTCTGTCATGGAGACAGATCTGAAGATGAATGTTCTCAAGCTCTCGTTGCAGGTTCTCATCTGTGCGGCTCTTATCGCGGTTCCTGCTTTTTCCGAAACCTTGCAGCAGTCGGATAGCAACCCTCAGGCGCAGACTCCAGTTCCAACTGGAACGCAGACCGCTACAGTTCCTGCACCCTCACAGAGTACTCAAGGCTCGGCGCCGTTGCGTGTCATGGTGGGGAAATCGCTCCTCATCAATACTACCGAGCGTTTGAAACGCATCTCCGTCACTGATCCTGGAATCGCTTTCGCCCAGGTGATCACTCCCACACAAATTTTGGTGCACGGCAAATCTCCGGGCGAAGTCTCCCTTCTCATCTGGGATGAACTCGAACGTTCCCGTAGCTTCGACTTACGCGTCGATGTCGACGTAAGCGCGTGCGCGGAAGAAGAGCACCGTGTATTTCCCGATGAACAGATCATTGTTACGCCGTCCCGTGCAGCAATTGTGCTATCGGGCCACGTCTCCACGGAAGACGTTGCCAAGCGCGCCGGCGACTTGGCAAGTGCCTATTCCCCGAAAGTTGTCAATGTATTGACCTTCGGACCGGTTGGCGCGCAGGAAGTCTTGCTCCAAGTGAAATTCGCCGAGGTCGATCGTTCGGCTCTCACACAACTGGGGGTGAACTTCTTTTCCACGGGCGCAGCGAACACGATCGGCACGATCACCACAGGTCAGTTCGGTGGATTCTCACCGCCATCGATCACGCCCGGCGGTCAGTCCTCTTCCGGCTCGACGACCACTCAAACCATCAGCAATGTATTGAACCTTTTTGTATTCCGCCCCGACATCAACTTTGGCGCCGTAGTCGAAGCGCTCGAGACACAAAACCTCCTGCAGATTCTCGCTGAACCGAACTTGATCGCTGTCAATGGCAAAGAAGCAAGTTTCCTTGCCGGTGGCCAGTTCCCTTTCCCAATCGTGCAGCCCGGAGCTGGATTCACCGCCGTGACAATCTCATTCAAGGAGTTTGGAGTCCGGTTGCAATTCACCCCGTTAATTACCCCCAACGGCAATATTCACTTGAAAGTCGCGCCCGAGGTCAGCACGTTGGATTTTGCGAATGCGCTGTCAATTTCTGGATTCACCGTACCCGCCCTCAGCACCCGCAAAGCCGAAACCGAATTCGAATTGCAGGACGGCCAAAGCTTCGTAATCGCGGGTTTGATGGACAATCGCGTGACCGACATCTACAACAAAATTCCCGGCCTCGGCGATATCCCGATCCTCGGGACTTTCTTCCGCAGCAAGAGTGCGCAAAGATCTAACTCGGAGTTGATGGTTCTGTGTACCGTGCATCGCGTTTCTCCGAGCACCGAGCCGGTAAAGCCGCCCGACCTGGTTCACCCTTTCATGGATCGGGACAAGTTCGACAAGGGAGTGGGGAAGAAATAAGTAGTTATGCCAGAGCTTTCGGTCGTTGTCGTAGCCACGGACAATGAACAGCGGACGCTTCTGCAGGTGTTGGTTGATGGCACCACGGTTGCCCGCACGGTGCATACGTGTGCGAGTTTTCCCGTCGCCGCCTCAGATCCTGTGACACGACGCGTCCGCGCGGCCAATCCCGATGTAACGCTCGTCGATATCCCCTCTGATAACCCTACTTTGGCTCTTCGCGCAATCGAACTGCTCCACCAGGAAATGCCAGAAGCGGCAATCTTCGCCATCGGGATCCTCAGTCACCCTCAAGTCATCGTAAATGCGATGCGCGCCGGTGCCCGTGAGTTCATCGAACGTCCCACAACCACTACCGATTTGCTCGAGGCCTTTGTTCGCCTCACGACAGCGCAGCGTAAAAGCCGTCAGGAAGGCATTCGCGGCAAGGTATTCTCCGTGGTCAACGCAAAGGGTGGAAATGGCGCAACCACGGTCGCCGTAAATCTCGCCCTGGCGCTGCACTCGACCTATGGGCAAACTGCCTTGGTGGATGTGGCTCCACTTGGCCATGCTGCGCTGCATATGAACTTGAAGCCTGCTTTCAACGTTGCGGACGCCATGCGCAACCTTTACCGCATGGACGCTTCCCTCCTGGAAAGCTTCATGACTCGTCATACTGGCGGACTCCAGTTCCTCGCGGGACCAAACGTACCGGCCGCGTTCGATCCGACTACAGCCGAGTTCGTCAGACTTTTTGACATGCTCGTGTCGCATTTCCGCTACGTTGTAGTGGATGCGTCCTCCCGCTTCGATGCCGCCACCCGTTTGATCGCCACCTTGTCGGAAACAGTTTTGCTCGTGGCCTGCAGTGATGTCGCGTCGCTGTGGAGCGCCGCGCGCGTTCAGCAGTATCTTGGTGAAGCAGGAAGTCGCGAACGCGTACGGCTTGTATTGAACCGGTTTCGCAAAGTCCCCGGATTCAGCGAAGCCGACGCCGAAGCCGCTGTGGGCGCGAAGGTAATATGGCGAGTTCCGAACCAGTACTTCGCGGTGTCCAGCGCGATCGACCGCGGCACGCCGGTTATGGACCAGCGTAATTCCGAGATTGCTCGCTGTTTTACGGGCTTGGCACAGGAACTGACTCGCAACGACGCAGAAGTGAAACGCACTGCGTGGTCGCTTTTCAAATCGGTTTAGAATTGCACTGGACCAGGAGTGCATTGCAGATTTAGCCGCGAAGCGGCGAAAGAATACAGCCCACAGCCTGCCCTCAGCGAAGTCGAAGGGGCGCAAGCCGTGGGTGGCAAGGGCAATGAGGACAAAGCCCCGAAGAGGCGAAAGAACCGTTCTCACCCAAACTTGAAGACGCGTTCTAACTGAGCGAATAAAATTTCAGCACCTAAGGCCCCATGGCAAATCTTCAGTCCTTCGAACGCACCGACTACCAGCAGGTAAAGGCCGACCTGCATCGCAAGATCCTCGATCGCCTCGATCTCGAAAAGCTTGGCAAGACATCGGGTGACTCGGCGCGCGACGAAGTCTTGGTCGTTATACGAGCTGCCGTCAACGGCGAAGTCGTTCCTCTTAGCTTCGCCGAGCGCGAACGTCTGTCGCGCGAGATTCTCGACGAAATCTTCGGCCTTGGCCCGCTCGAACAGTTGCTCAAAGATCCAGGCATCTCCGACATCCTCGTCAATCGATATGACCGTGTGTATGTCGAAAAGGCCGGCAAGCTCGAGCTTACTGCCCTCGCCTTCAAAGACAACACACACCTGATGCAGATCATTGAGCGCATCGTTTCCCGCGTCGGAAGGCGCGTCGATGAATCTTCTCCGATGGTGGATGCGCGCTTGGCCGATGGTTCTCGTGTAAATGCCATCATTCCTCCTCTCGCCATCGACGGCCCATGTCTCTCGATCCGCCGCTTTGGACGCGATCCCGTAACAGCGCGGCAGATGATCGAGAATCAAACCCTCACCGAACCCATGCTCGAGCTGCTCTCGGCTTTGGTAAAGGGACGGCTCAACATCATCGTCTCCGGCGGTACCGGCGCTGGCAAAACAACTCTGCTGAACGTCTTGTCGGGCTACATCCCTAACTCCGACCGCATCGTGACGATCGAAGACGCCGCTGAATTGCAATTGAAGCAGGAGCACGTCGTCCGACTCGAAACCCGGCCTCCCAACATCGAAGGCAAGGGCGCAGTTCGGCAGCGCCAACTGGTCATCAACAGCTTGCGTATGCGTCCGGACCGCATCGTTGTAGGCGAGGTCCGAGGTGAGGAAGCCTTCGACATGTTGCAGGCCATGAACACTGGCCATGAAGGTTCATTGACGACGGTTCACGCAAACTCTCCACGCGACGCCATGGCCCGTATCGAAAACATGGTATCCATGGCGAACCTGAACATTCCCGAGCGCGCCGTGCGGCATCAGATTTCCTCCGCCATTCACGCCGTAGTCCAGATTGCCCGCCTCTCCGACGGCACCAGAAAGGTGATCACCATTTCGGAAGTCACGGGTATGGACGTCGACATGATTGGTATGCGAGATATCTTCAGCTTCGAACGAAGTGGAATCGATGAAAGCGGAA
>Ga0070713_100002898_pt1 | contig 11224 bp, 6 predicted proteins | sample LARL82metaG_FD_65465 | JGI IMG/M metagenome (GOLD analysis project Ga0070713, IMG submission 65465) | Corn, switchgrass and miscanthus rhizosphere microbial communities from Kellogg Biological Station, Michigan, USA - LAR L8-2 metaG | ecosystem: Host-associated > Plants > Roots > Rhizosphere ... | reverse complement strand
CAGCGAACTTGCCTGGCAGGTCGGCTATTTGTCTCTCCAGCGGGTCAGGCTGGGCCGCCAGGTTGATGAAGATATGGCCGTCCCACACGCCGGAGTGAACGCGGTTCAGCGGATAGTCTTCGCGGCAGAAACCGCCCCCTTCCTCCATGTGAGGGGCACCGATAAGGCGGCCATCAAGGCCGTAGGTCCAGCCGTGGTAGGGGCATTGGAGGCGGCCGGCAAAGGTTCCCTGCGGCTCCGTACACATGCGCGTGCCGCGATGGCGGCAAACGTTGTAGAAGGCGCGAACCTGCCCGCCCTGGTCGCGGGTAACGATGATACTTTCGCCCGAGAGCTCGCGCAGGAAGTAGTCACCCGGGCGCGGGATCTGGTCGGCGCGTCCGGCACATACCCAGGAGCGGCAAAAGAAGCGTTCCATCTCCTGCTTAAATACCTCGGGATCGGTGTAATACCGCGCAGGCAATGTTTTAGGGGTGGGCACCACGTGTGTGCTCATGATTCGCTCCCGTGCCGAACAAAGGCGATTATGCCACGAGGCAGCAAGGGCCACGGGCACTCAGCCAGCAACTTGAAATTTGAGTTCGGCCATGTTCCGTGAGCCGCATCGTAGAGCAGGCCGGGACACGGACCGAAATGGGAATTTGATGTATTTTTCAACGCTGTTTAGAGGTCAGTCCACTGAACCAATTGTCACAGACAGGAAAAAACAGCAGTTTTGCCGGAAATGTAAAAACATTGCTTGACTCCGTAATCCGTAGGATGGTATAGCAGCCAGACCATTTGTGAAAGGGAGGCTGCCGCCATGGGCGCTTCAACGGTAAAACCGGTTCTTGCAGGACCCCGCCATCTGATGAGAGCTCTCTGTGCCGTGAGCGTTGGCATTGCCATGATGCTGGTGTGCATCCCCTTGTTCGGCCAGACCGACAGGGGCCGTATTCTGGGAAACGTGCATGATTCTACCGGCGCGGTATTAGTGGGCGCCAAGGTGACGATCACCGACGTACAAAGAGGTATTCCCCGCCATCTGGTCACGGACAGCGCGGGCGCCTTCCAAGCTCCCGACCTGCAGCCGGGCACTTACAACATCCGCGTGGAATCTCAGGGTTTCAAGGCTGAAGAGCGGCCAAACATCCTGATTGAAGTAGGCAAGGATGTGCGGGTGGACTTTGGACTGCAACCCGGGCAAGCCAATGAGACTGTAACCGTCAGCTCCGAAGTGCCGCTGGTGAACACCATCAATGCCACCCTAGGCGGGACGGTGGACAACAAGACCATCAACGAGCTGCCGCTGAATGGCCGTAACTACCAGAATCTGCTTTCCTTGCGTCCGGGCGTGATGGTTTATGCCGGCGGCGGCCCCTGGACACAAGTGGCTAACGGCATGCGCCCGGAAGATACCAGCTTCGTGGTTGACGGGATAAGCGACGACGAAGCCTTCATGGGCTTGAGCATCACCAATGCGGCCGCGGTGGCGGGCGACGCAGCCACTTTGCTGCCCATTGATGCCATCCAGGAATTTAACGTGGAAGAAAACCCCTCCGCCGAGTTCGGCTGGAAGCCCGGCGCCATTACGACCGTGGGATTGAAGTCAGGTACCAACCAGCTGCACGGCACCGCCTACGGCTTCGGCCGCTCCGATTCCTTCGATGCGCGCAACTTCTTCAACCGCACCCCCGATCCCAAGACGCCGGTGAGCCTGGAGCAGTACGGCGGCACGCTGGGGGGTCACATCATCAAGGACAAGCTGTTCTACTTCGGCGGCTATGAAGGCCAGCGCTACACGGTGGGAAACTCCTTCGCCTACAGTTTGCCGACGACCGCTTCGGTGGGCGATCCGACTATCAGCATTCCCGACGCGGAAGCCGACCTCAAGGCCCAGGGCATTCCCATAAGCCCGGTCAGCCTGGCCGTCCTGCCTCTTTACGGGCCTAACAACACGCCGTCCTCCAGCATTACGAGGGGCTTCAACAACGTCAACAGCTCCAATAACGCGCTGGGAAAAATTGACTATCACGTCAATGAACGGCACAGCCTGAGTGGGTCGTACTTCTTCGGCAACGACAAACTGGTGGCCGAGGACTCGCCGGAAACTCAGCCTTTCTTTTTGACCCAGATTCACTCCCGCGCGCAGACTCTGGCCGCCCACGAAACCTGGGTAGCCAACTCGCGTACCGTGAACGACATCCGGTTCGGGTTTACCCGCTATACCTTGAGCATTGCCCCCAGCGACCAGAATAAGCCCGCCAGCAGTTACGGCTTGAATACCGGCGTCACCAACCCAGTGCTGGGCGGCTTGCCGGGAATCCGGGTAAATGGCTTCACCGAACTCGGCGGCTTTCCCAGCTTCCCCAAGTACGTTGGTCCGGACAACACCATCTCCCTGCAGGACAACATCTCCTACCTGCGGGGCAAACACGCGCTGAAGTTCGGCGGCGAACTGCGTGATTTGAGAGTGCACCAGGGCACGTGGCGCAAAGGCCGCGGCGAATTCCGCTTTGGTTCGCTGGAAGATTTTCTAGCCGGCACTCCCAAGCGGGCCACGCTTCTGGCCGGCGTTCCCACCCGCTATTTGAATCAGTGGGAATATTCCGGTTTCGCCCAGGATGACTGGCGCATAACCCCAAAGGTGACCATCAATCTGGGGTTGCGCTATGAATACGACGCTCCTCCCACCGAAGCCCACAACCTGCTGGGCAACTGGGAACCCACGGTCGGCTTAGAGCAACTGGGCAAGAACATCAGTTCCATCTACAAGCCCGATCACCGGAATTTTTCGCCTCGCGTAGGCCTTGCCTGGGACGTGACGGGCAACGGCACTACCGTGGTCCGTGCCGGCGGCAGCCTGATCTACGACGTGCTGACCATGAATACGTTCCTCTCCCAGCAGAACCTCCAAAACGCGATTACTCTGGGTCTGGGCGTGCTCCCCACCGGCGCTCCCCTGGTGGTAAATGGGGTCACGACACCGGGCGTGGGGAACATCACGGCCAGCGCTGTGACCATTCCCGGGTCGTCCCTGAATTGGAATGGAAATCCAATCTTTCCCAGCAACGTGACCAGCTTCCTGCAGTGCGGGGATGGGGTAGGCAATGATCCGGGTCCCTGCGACATCATGGCCATGGATCGCAACTACCGCAACCCCTACGTCACCAACTGGACATTGGGTATTGAGCACGCCTTTACCGCCAACCTTTCGCTGGATGCTTCCTACGTCGGCAACCACGGTACGAAGCTGACCGGCATTTTCGACATCAACCAGATCAACCCCCAGTCTCCGGCAGAACTTGCCTGCGGTCACTGCGAAGCCAACTCTGACCGTCCCTACGCGGCCCGGTTCCCGTATCTTGAGTTCATCAACTTCATGTCCAACCCTTTCAAGTCGAACTATAACGGCCTGCAAGCCACGCTCAACGCGCGCAACATGCATGGCCTTACGTTCATCGCCGGCTACACCTACTCCCACTCCCTGGACGATATGTCCTATAACTGGAACCAATATCTGCCGCAGAACAGCATGAATCCCAACGCCGAGTACGGGAACAGCGACTTCGACATTCGGCACCGGTTCACGCTGTCAGTCACCTATGCACTGCCCAGCAAAAAGTCGCCGCTGCAGCTGCTGGAGGGCTGGCAGGTAAATTCCATCGTGAGCCTGCAGAGTTCGATGCCCTGGCAGACCTTTGATTCCGGCAATGACCTCAGCGCAACCGGCGAATTCGCTGATCGCTGGAACTTCTTCGGCAATCCCGCCGACTTTAAATCGGGAGGCCCCAATCCCATTCCCTGCTTCGGGTTTGGAGGAACCACCGGTTGCTCGCCTACTATTCCCGGACCGTGCATGCAAGCCGCCAGCGCTATGGGGCCGGGAGCCGTCGCTTCCCTCAACAACCTGGGCTGCTATATGGCCGGCAACTCGGTCATGATTCCGCCTGCGGTGGGCACCTTCGGCAACCTGGGACGCAACGTGTTCCGCGACACTGGTTACCGCAACCTGGACCTTTCGATCGCGAAGAACTTCCACTTCAAGGAACGGCTGACAGCGCAGTTCCGGGCGGAATTCTTCAACATCCTCAACCATCCCAATTTTGCCAACCCCTGGGACGGTACCAGCGGCTATGGGCCGGCAGGCGGATTTACGGATCCATCGTTCCCGGGCTCGTTCGGCTGCGCATGCGGCACGCCCGATACAGCCGCCGTCAACCCGGTGCTGGGATCGGGCGGCGCGCGCGCCATCCAACTCGGCTTGAAAATGATCTTCTAGGCAGGGAACAGATCGCAGGCAAACGAGGGCCGAGGCTGATTCGGCCCTCATTTTTATCGCGGTTTGGCTGCGGTGATCAGCTTCCCAGGGCAATTGCAGGCTGGTCCCGAAAGCTCTGGAGTGAGGGGGAGTCGTGGCCAAGGGAGTGCAGGCGCCGCGCCGCTACGAGCGAGTGGTGCAGCAGATCGAGCAATGGATCCTGGATGGCAGCATGAAGCCGGGGGATCAATTGCCCGGCGAGCACGAACTGGCGCAGCAGTTCGGTGTAAGCCGCACCGCGGTGCGGGAAGCGGCCAAGACGCTGCGGGAAAAGGGGCTGGTGGAGCCTTGTTCCGGCCGCGGAACATTCGTCACCCATGGCATGTCGCAGGTCATGCGCCAGTCGCTGGACCTGATGGCCAAAATGGGGCAACTGGATGCGAGCGCCCACCTGGGCGAGGTGCGCAAGATCCTGGAACCTCACATTGCAGCATTAGCGGCCACACGCGTGCAGGGAAAGCATCTGCGCACCATGCGGGAAGCCTTCCAGTCCATGGATGAAAACCTGGATGACCCCGACGGCTACATCGAGGCTGACCTGGAGTTTCACCTGGCGCTGGCGCAAGCGGCCGGCAATCCTCTGATTTTGTCGCTGCTCGATTCCATCGTTGGCTTGCTGCGGGAAGAGCGCATACGTCTGTTCCAGATCAAGGGCGCGCCTGAGCGCAGCCAGCGGCACCACCTGCGGATCCTGGAAGCGGTTGCGCAAGGCGATTCGGAGGCGGCACGCGAAGCCATGCGCGCGCACCTGCAGGAAGTCCGGAAGTTTTCCTCGCAGTAGAACAGTCGGGAAGGAAATTCCATGGGCAATCGTAGCGGAAGTACGTGGAAATATGGTCTAAGCCGTGCCTCAAGCGGGGCAATCCTAATGGCGCTAATTGCGGCCGCAGTGGGCGTGGGCACAGCCATGGCGGCTGAGTCGCAGGCAGAGCAGCAGGCTGTGCGCCAAGCTGACCAGGCGTGGGTAAACGCCATGAACAAGTGGGACAAGGCGGCCTTAAGCGGGCTGATGGCACCGGGCTTCGGCTGGACCGACGCCAGCGGGCGCACCCTCGACCAGCAGCAGTTTCTGCAGGGCTCAGCGCAGAGCGCGCCGGCGGGAACTGAGACCAAGCTGCACGACTATTCCACGGTCATGTTCGTCACCGGAGCCGAGAAAACGCCGGGCGCGCACGTGCGCTTCGTTCGGGTATGGGTAAACGAGGCGGGCAAATGGCACATTCTGCTGGGCCAGCAAACTAACATCGGGGGTGGCACGAAGAAGGAGCAGGCCACAGTGCCGGCGGGAACACCATGCGAAAACCCGTGCAAGAGCGTGCCCTACCACGGTTCAGCCGAGCAGCAGCAGGTGGTGGAATCCTGGCAGGCCCTGGAGACGGCGGTCAATGGGCGGAATGCCGACGAGTGGGCGCGGCACGTGGGCGATGAGTTCGTTTTCAATGTGAAGGAAAACGGCAACCCTCTGACCAAGGCCGATCGCGTGGCCACCATTCGCAAGCAATCTTCCAGCAGCCAAGTGACGGACATAGGGGCAGTGGTGCCCGGCTCCATGGATGTGCGCGTGTTCGGCAACACCGCCGTCATGCGCGACACTCAGCAGCCGACAGTTCACCTCAGGCCGTATCGCGCCATGCGCGTCTGGGTGAAGCGTGATGGACACTGGCAACTGGTTTACAGCCAGCAGACAACAATTCAGAGAGTGGGCAGTACACGTTAGAGGCACAATAGGTTAGCACAGTCATACGAGCTGCCTTTCTCATCTTCAACTGCTCTCTGACTGTCGGCTCTCTACAAAGGCGACAATTCATCCTCCTTCTCTTCCTTCTTCCCCGTAGCCAGCTTATTTTCCAGAAACTCTCGGGCCAAGTCCTTGCCCCCAAGGCCGAATGCGAGGGCCAGGCCCAGCATGACGGCGCCAAAGGCGGTTCCGAAAGCTATCAGCATGGTTTCTTCGGCAACGCCCAGCACCTCGAGCACCATGGATAAAGCGAAGATGCTGATGATGATCCGTATGGAGATACTTAACAGGCGCGACGAGCGAAAGTTCGCGTTCACCGCAGCCAACAGCGCCGCCCGGGCGAAAAAGCTGGCCGCCAAAAATCCAAAGAAGAGAATGATTAAGGCTACAAAGAGCCGGGGCAAAAACAGAAAGAAGCGCGAGATATACTCCTGCAGTCCCGCAATCCCGAGCACGCTTATGCCAAGAAGAATGAAACCGACCCAGGCTACCCAGAAGACAAGGCGGCTTACCAGTTCCGTGGAGGAGGGCAGTGCTGCCCGATTCAGCAGCCGGGTAGCGCCTGCGTTTTCCGAGAGCCTGGAGAAGTTCGTCAGGCGCAGTATGCTGCGCGCGAGCAGCTTCAGGAGGTAGGCGATCACCCACCCGACGAAAGCAATGACCAGCATCACTACCAGACGAGGCAAGTAGTGGGCAACGGTTCTAACCATCTGCTGAAAGGCCTGCGTCAGTTCGGTGACGATCATTTCTCTCATAGCTGCCTCACTTTCCATTCGCCCACACTTGGAGCAGGTACGGCTTCAGCCGCTCGAACTCGCAGCAGAGCGACTCCACATTTTTCTCCAGGTCCTCCCAGGAGCCATCTCGAGTTTCCTGCAGAAAGCTTAAGGTTCTGCCGCGGTACAAAGGCACCAGGGCCTGCACGATATGGTCGCGATTAATCACCGACTTGTGATAGGCCGCCCCAAACTCGAACACGGTCCTGGCCCACAACTCCGCGGGATAACAGAACTCCGGCACCGGCAGGGCGGCGATCTTTTGCAGTTCCGCCAGCGTCGAATCCGAAAGAATGGAGCGGAAGACGGGCTCCAGTTGGGCGATGCCGGCCACAAACATCTCGCGCAGCTGCTTGCGGCTCATGCGCGCCGTTTCTGACCTGATTTCTGCTGGCGTGCCGAGCGTGGGCACGGGTTGCGAGCCGGTTATCGCGCTCCACTGCGGATAGTGGCTGTCCAGCGAAGCAAACAAGGCGCCCACCGTCCGGCGCATGGCCCCTACCAGGTCGCTGGCTCCCCGCCCGGGTGGCGCCTTCGTCCCCAGAAAAGCCTGGCACACCCGGTAATTGCCTGTGATGGCTGTAACCATAAGGCTAAGCTCCGGGCCAATTCTTCCCCACTCTTCCTGCCAAATTCCGTTGCTCAGAAAGTCCGTGGCCAGGCGGCCTGAAATCGCGAACTCCGAGGCGTAGGGCTCGCGGATTCTATACCCGTAGATAGCCCGCGTCATCGGGTAGAGCAGGCCCCGCATCAGCACGCCTTCGGACCTCTGCCGGCTGTAGATGGGCGCAACCAGGTCGAAATTGTCGCGGTAGACAGGCCGGGCAAGCCGTTGCAGCCAGTCTGGCTCGATGGCCGTCGCGTGGGGTGAAACTACCACACAGGCCTTGGCGCGCAGCAGGTCGGCAGCCGCGAGGATTGTTTGCAGGGCCGTTCCAGGCTCCGGGCTGCGCCCATACTGCGTGCTGATGGAATGCAAAGTCCGTAAGGTGTAGACCTTGGAGGCGTTCCACACATCGTCGATGGATGCCTTCATCACCAATTCCGGCGTCCCGTCCTGCGACCCTCCATCCGCGTTGATGATCGCTGCTCGTTCGCGGGGAAAGCATTTGAGAATGCCGGCCTGAATTGCGCGGACCACGGTGTCGATGGTTTTGGCATTGTTGTGGGTGGGCAAACCCACGAGGATGTCCACTTCGCCGACATTGATGAGCTGGCGAAGAAAATCATCCGTCAAAAGCGTTTCTCCGGCCAATTCAGCCTCCGAGCTGAGCTTTAACGCTGAAGCCATGGTGCCGCGCCCCCATCCACTGGCGTCAGATCCGGCGCAGCCGGAACCAGAAAAACTGGTATGGCCCCATGGTCAAAAGGTAAGGTAGATCGCCAATGCGGGGGAAAATATTTTTGCCGAACATCTCAATCAGAATATTCCCTTTGTAGCGCTTCAGGTCCAGTTCGACGGCCTGCGCGGCGCTGGAAAGATTATTCACCACCAGGATCATCTCCTTGCCTAATTGCCGCACGTAGGCCAGCACCCGGTGATTCGCCGGGTGCAGAAACTCGATAGAACCGGAGCCGAACACGGGAGTGGAACGGCGAATGGCCATGATGTGTTTCATCCAGGAAAGCAGCGAGTGCTCCGTGCGCTTCTGTGACAGCACGTTGACGGCCGGGTAGCCATACACCGGGTTCAGAATCGGCGGCGAATAGAGGGCCTCCGGATCGGCCGTGGAAAAGCCTCCATTCCAGCCGGCGCTCCACTGCATGGGCGTGCGCACTCCGTTGCGGTCGCCCAGGTGAACATTGTCGCCCATGCCGATCTCATCGCCGTAATAAATGATGGGCGTGCCGGGCAGCGACATGAGCATCCCGTTCATCAGTTCGATTCGCCGCCGGTCGTTATCCAGCAGTGGCGCCAGACGGCGCCGGATGCCCAGGTTCAGGCGCATGGCCTTGTCGGTGGCATAGATGTCGTACATGTAGTCGCGCTCCATGTCGGTGACCATTTCCAGGGTCAGTTCGTCATGGTTGCGCAGGAAAAGACACCACTGGCAGTTGGAGGGAATGTCGGGCGTCTGCTGCAGAATCTCCGTAATCGGCTTGCGGTCTTCCAGCCGCAGTCCCATGAACATGCGCGGCATCAGGGGAAAATGGAAGGCCATGTGGAATTCATCGCCCTCGCCAAAGTAGGGCCGGAGATCCGCCGGCCACTGGTTGGCTTCCGCCAGCAGCATCGTGCCCGGAAAGTGCTCGTCCACTTTGCGGCGCAGTTCCTTGATCACCCCGTGCGTTTCCGGCAGGTTCTCGCAATTGGTGCCTTCCCGCTCGATGAGGTAGGGAACGGCATCCAGGCGGAAGCCGTCAACCCCCAGCTCCAGCCAGAATTTCATCACGTTCCACATCTCCTCCCGTACCGCGGGGTTGTCATAATTCAGGTCCGGTTGGTGGCTGAAAAAGCGGTGCCAGTAATAGGATTTCGAAATCGGGTCCCAAGCCCAGTTCGACATCTCTGAATCCAGGAAGATGATTCGGGTGCCGCGATACTTTGTATCCGTATCGCTCCACACATACCAATCGCGCTTGGGATTGTCCTGGGAGCTGCGTGATTCCTGGAACCAGGCGTGCTGATCAGATGTGTGGTTCGCAACCATCTCGATAATCACCCGCAGCCCTCGCTCATGGGCGCTGGAAAGAAAAGCCTTGAAATCCTCCAGCGTCCCATAGATGGGGTGAACCGAGGTGTAGTCAGAGATGTCGTACCCATCATCCCGCAAAGGAGACGGGAAAAACGGCATCAACCAGATCGCATTCACGCCAAGTTCCTGCACATAGTCCAGCCGCTGGGCGAGGCCCTGAAAATCGCCGATGCCATCGCCGTTGCTGTCAAAGAAACTGCGCACGTGGACCTGATAAATGATGGCGTCTTTGTACCAACCGGGTTCGCGCTTCAATGGCAACCGTGTTTCTCCAGGAGCGGCGCTCGCGTGAGCGCCGGCCTCATAGCATAGCAATACCGGCTAAGATCCCTTTCAGCGGTTTTCAGAGGGAGTCTTCAGGTAATAACTCAGAACTCTAATTTTCCGGGACGACGGGATGAAATTCCCTGCGACGAGACTACGAAGCCTCATTCGCAAGCCCGGCGGCGAGCTGCTTGGAATCGTGTTTCTCTCCCGCCCGCATCTGCTCTTCTCCGGAGTCGAAGACCCTCTGCATCAGGACGGCCGCGATGAGCATGAAACATCCGCCGGCGACAACCGCGGTCACGCGATTGTTGCCCAGCAGGTGGCTCATCACCCAACCGAAAAACAGCGACGCAATGATCTCCGGGGTCACGATAAAAAAGTTGAAGATGCCCATGTAAACGCCGATCTTCTCTTTGGGCAGCGATCCGGCCAGCACGGAATACGGCATAGCGAGCGTGCTGGCCCAGGCAATCCCCACGCCCAACATGGTCAGCAGCAACACATATTTGTCGTGAATGAAGGCAACGGAAATCAATCCGATGCCGCCCGCCACCAGGCTCAAACTGTGGGTGTGCTTGCGCCCCAGCGCGCGCGCCAGTGGGGGAAGAGCGAAGGAAAACGCGAAGCAAACCGCTGAGTAGAGCCCAAAACAGATGCCGCCCCACTCCACGCCTGCCGAATATAGGGGTGACGATGTGTCAGGCGCGCCAAAGATGTTTCGCGCGACGGCGACGGGGAAATACAGCCACATACAGAAAAGTCCAAGCCAGGTCAAAATCTGCACGGGCGCCAGCTGCCGCATGGTTTTGGGCATCTGGGCAATGGAATCGATGATTTCCGCAGCATTGGCGGTGAGACCGCGCTTTTCCCTTTTTCTGCGGCGGAACGCGTCCGGGTCGTCGGGTGGATATTCCTTTGTGGTAATGATGGTCCAGAGAACGGCTCCGAAGAATACGGCCGCCCCGAGAAGGAATGAGAGGCGCACCGTTACCGGGATCGCGCCTCCCGCGCCGCCTTTTCCGAGACCCACCCAGTTGGCGAGCATCCAGGGAAGCGCGGAGGCAATAACGGCGCCGGCTCCAATGAACAGGCTCTGCATGGCGAAGCCGCGGGTGCGCTGTTGCTCGGGAAGCAGATCGGCAACGAAAGCGCGAAACGGCTCCATGCTGATGTTGATGGAAGCATCCAGAATCCAGAGCAGCCCGGCGGCCATCCACAGCGCCGACGAACGTGGCATCAGGATGAGGGCCAAGGAACTCAGAGTTGCGCCGGCCAGAAAGTAGGGACGACGGCGGCCGAGGCGCCCCCAGGTATGGTCGCTGGCGTGGCCGATAATCGGTTGCACGATCAGCCCCGTAAGGGGTGCGGCGAGCCAGAGAATGGGTATTTGGTCGGCACGAGCGCCCAGGTACTCATAGATGGCGCTCATGTTGGCCATTTGCAGTCC
>Ga0070713_100002896_pt1 | contig 11227 bp, 9 predicted proteins | sample LARL82metaG_FD_65465 | JGI IMG/M metagenome (GOLD analysis project Ga0070713, IMG submission 65465) | Corn, switchgrass and miscanthus rhizosphere microbial communities from Kellogg Biological Station, Michigan, USA - LAR L8-2 metaG | ecosystem: Host-associated > Plants > Roots > Rhizosphere ... | reverse complement strand
CTCCGAGAATTCCCCGGCGGGCCATCATCCCCTGTTGAAACTCCAGGGGAAAACTCAGCAGGCTTGCCAACGGAAGATCCAGCTGCACCAGCCCTCTGTGTGTGAAGGCAAGGTTCACCGTGCTCATCGGCTTGCGGTTGATGTCCCAGCGCTCGCCGGTGGTCACGACCTTCAACAGTTCTTTCAGCCAGGCCCGCGCCGCGGCCGCCTCGCCCAATTCCACCAGCAGATAGCGGGCGAACGGGAAGTTATAGCCCTTTAGGGCGAAGCCCTGTATATCGGAAACGTCCACCTGCGTGCCGTTCAGTTCACTCATGCGGAATGTGCTCCTGCCGGATGTCCCTCGATTCATCCCCGCCGCGGCGCAGCCCGGGCGACTTGCGGAGTTTCGCATAGAATTCGCGAAACGCGCGTTGCACTTCCGCCGCCGGCTGGCCTTCATGCCGGTCCAGGAAATGAGTCAAGGCCGCTTGCGCCTTCAGCGCCGCGAGCGTCGATTCGACCGTCTGGTCGTTTACATCCGCGAAGAAGAAAGTGGTTTCCAGTTGGCAGCGCTTCATGTAGACGATAAATGCCCCGATGTCGTTGGTCCCCGGAAACCCCACGCAGTGCTGCCATACTGCTTCGACGAACTCTTTGGTTTCGGTCGCCATCCGCCGCAAATAGGTATCGAGATCACCGTCGAAATTTGCTTCGAAGACCAGGTAACGCGATCTCAAATGTTCTTCGTGCGCGGGATGTCCGACAAAGACCACATCGTCCATCACCGCCAGACGCGCCAGGTAGGTGCTCGACAACTGGGCGAACGGCCCGCGGTAATCTCGCGGGAGCTGGCTAAGGTACCAGCGCAGCTCCATCGAATGGCATACGTCGAGCCGGCTGTCTTCGATAATCGGCGACAGAATCGTCAGTCCGTATGTACTGCCGCTGGTATTTGCCATCGTCAGTCGCCCTCCGGCGCGACCCCCGTCGCTCCTAAATCAGGCGCAACGGTGGCGCGAAACGCCAGCCATGCTCCCTCGAACTCTTGCGGCGAAAGCGATTCGCTGCGCTGCGCAAATGCCGTGAGCGCCTGATTGACACGGAGCGCCGCCTTTACATCGTTGGTCGCCGCATGCGGATAGACGTTGTAGTAATAGTCGGTGTCGAATTGCACCAGAGCGATATACTGCTTGAAGCCGGTCACCGGCCGTGAACCTGGGTATTTCTCGCTCCAACGCCAAATCGCATCCAGCCCTTGATAAAGAACCGCGGAAAACGCATCGATGTATTGATTCCATGTCCCATTGAAATTACTGAAAAAGAGCAGGTAGTCGTATCGCAGGTTCTCGCGCGGTTGTGATCCTCCCAGATGCGGAAAGCGTTTCCTCGGAATTACGACCCAGCGTGCGAAGTGAATGAAAGAAAGGCCCTTCAGGTCTTTCTGCAGCGGCTTGATGAGTCCCAGAATGAAGAAAAAGAGCCGGAGGATCGGCGTTTTCCATGGCTTCATCGGCGTGATCGCATTCATGGCGTACGCCTTGCCGTTAATGTTGGTCATTTCCCAACATCCTATCCCAAACCTGTCGACGTTAAAAGGAATTTGAAGTCTGAAGTGCCGATTCAGGTGAATTCCTGTGAAGAGGCTGCGCCTTTGACTTCACCCGAAAGATCACCGAGGTGTTGTACGATCTCCTGGTGAGGCGCTTACCTGAGGTCTTGTTGGGTGCGGTGGCAGTTGTCTTTGTCTGGTCGCTGATCGGCTGTCACGACCTGTTCACCTGGTTCCTCGAAGTTCTGCCGGCGATCATCGGTATACCCGTTCTCGTCTGGCTATACCCCCGGCTGCGTTTCACGAACCTGGTGTATTCGCTAATCGCCCTGCACGCCACTATTCTGATGATCGGCGGCCATTATACCTATGCTCTCATGCCCGCCTTTGAGTGGATCAAGCAGACGTTCCATCTTGGCCGGAACTACTACGATCGTCTTGGACACTTCGCCCAGGGCTTTGTTCCGGCCCTCATCACCCGCGAGGTCTTGCTGCGCGTGACCCCGCTTCGCCGCGGAAAGATGCTGAGCCTACTCGTGTTCAGTGTTTGTATGGCGATCAGCGCCCTTTACGAGCTATTCGAATTCGCCATGGCGAAGGCGAGCGGAGCAAGCGCCGACGCGTTCCTCGGTACGCAGGGCGATCCCTGGGACACCCAATGGGATATGACGTTCTGCCTGCTCGGGGCGCTTACAGCCTTATTATTTTTCCGCGGACTTCATGACCGGGCGCTGCGCGCGGTTACAGAAGTTGAACCGCTAATTCTCCGCGGCTAGATCGCTCTCCTGCCTTGAATCAGGCGGATAAGCAGCACTGCGACTGCGACGATCAGAAGCAGGTGTATGTACCCGTACAGAGTGTAAGATGTGACCATCCCCAACAACCAGAGGACCAGCAGGATTACGAAAATGGTCCAAAGCATTGGCATGTCTCCTTAATTGTTTTTCACTCCGAATGCATCGCAGCGAACGATGGCTGCTGATGGTCAACATGCAATTAAGTTGCCAGAACTCTGAAATTCGTTTTTCGCGCCGTGTAACCCTTCGAACGGAACGGTTTGGCGCGTCCGCTGCGGTGTGGACGAAGTTTCGCGCGAACCTCTTCCGTTCACTTTTGGTCTCCTGGATCGGCCTTTTTTAGAGATTTCGGCCTGCCGGAGAACAACTGCAATCCTCCGCCGCCGATCGCCAGAGTCGCCTCGCTCCCCAAAAGAACGATCTCTTCCACGCCTGTATCGATGTCGAAGATGGGGCGCGGTTGGGAACCTAGAACGAACTCGACGTCCCCGATGCGCTCTTCACCCGGGATGCGACAGAGCCAAACTCGCCCGAGCCTTCGGTCCGCAACCAGTGCTCGCGCACTTCGCAAAGCATCACTACCCGGTGTGTCCGCTCCTGCCCGGGCTTGGCCGGGGAGCAATCCTGCTCCGGCAGCCTTCAGAAATGCTCTCCGCGCAGTCATCCATTCCGTTGTATCAGTTTCCAGCTAAAGCCGCTAAGATGGAACGCATGCCTGACTACCGCGCAATCGAACAACAGCTCCAGCAGATCCTCCAGTCCGGCCGCCGTCCCGTCGCCGTTGCTTACTTGGATTCCCCGCCGCCGGGCGTCGCCAAATTCGAGGGCTCCGAGCCTTCCTCTTGCAGTTTCTGGCGTCTGGCCGGCTCGGGCCGCGTCTTCTACACGATTCCCACGGACCATTTCAACTGCCCGGTCGGCGGTTACACACACAACACTCTCACGCCTGAGAGGATGCCTGAGCTGACCCAAGTTCTTTCGATGATGTTCGATATCGGCTATCTTCGCGCCGAAGAAATCCCGCACGTCTTCCAGCTTCCCGTCGCCCCTAAGGTTGTCGTCTATGCGCCCCTTGGCGAGACTCCCGTAGCGCCCTCAGTGGTACTGGCCGCAGGAAAACCGGGACGCCTCATGATGCTCAATGAGGCCGCGAATCGCGCTGGATCCCTTTCTAGTCTGCCGTTGCTCGGCCGCCCCACTTGCATGGCGCTCCCGGCGGCGTTAGCGCAAGGAGCGGTTACCAGCGCCGGCTGTATCGGCAACCGCGTTTACACCGATATTCCAGAAGACGAACTCTACGTGGTTCTGCGCGGCGCCGATCTCGAGCGCATTTCGGGCGAGATTTCGACGATTGAATCCGCCAACCAAACGCTGACCGCCTACCACAAAGATCGTCGGCAAGCCCTTTCCACACTGTAGGTTATCGAACCGTACAAAATCGCACAGAAGCGCGCACGAACTGTTGGCTTACCCTGTTGACGGGAAATCCGCCACTATCCTATTCCTGGGATAAGGAGAAGGAGCCCCGGTGCAAGAGACCTACGAAAATACTGCCCCTGCGAACCCCCGTTTCCGGGTGGATGTTCAGCTTCATGATCTGCTGGTCAAGACCCATTCCAAGACCCTGCTCCCCAAACCCGAGCAGCCACTCACTTTCCCCGAGCCGGTCTATCCCGATCGGCCGGAATTGCAAGCCATCCCCGATCCTAATGTGTTTCCCGACAAGCGTGCCTGGAATGCGCCCTTGATCTATCGTGCGATGCGCGGCTGGCTCTTTCCCTATATCCGCTCCCGCACCCTGCCCGGCGATTTTCATCCGATCATTGCGTATCTATTTACGGAATGGAAATGTAATCTGGACTGCCATTATTGCTGGGCCTTCGATAACAAAGTCAAAGGCATGACCGAAGACGTGGCGCGCCGCTCCATCGACTGGCTCTACGATTCCGGCTGCCGCGTCCTCGCGTTGATGGGCGGCGAGCCGATGCTGCGCCCTCAGTTTGTTCACAAAGTGATTTATTACGCCGCTAAGAAAGGCTTCTGGGTATATCTCCCGACCAACGGCCGTTTGCTCCGTCCCGACGTGATCGACCGCCTGGGCGATGCCGGTGTGGCCACCGTCAATCTCGCCATGGATGCCGTCGATGAGAAGCCTGGCTTGCCCAAAGCGTTGGCCCCCATCCGCAAGCACTTTGACCACTTGGTCCGCCGCCAGTATCGGTACGGCTACGCCGTGTTCTTCAATATCAACATCTGCCGCAACAATCTCGACGATGTCCGGCAGTTGACCGAGATCGCCCGCGAACATCGCGTGGCCACCGATTACCACATCAACGAAACCCCGATGCTCGAGCCCGAGCACTTCGAGCATTTTGAGAACAATCCGACCTTCATCCGAAAGGAAGACTGGCCGGCCGTGAGCGAGTTAGTCGAGTGGCTGATTGAGAAAAACAAATCGGGCTACAAGATGGTGAACTCGGTCCAGCGTCTGAACGAAATGCGCGAGTTCATGAAGGGCAAGCTGCAAGAATGGAACTGCCGCGCCGGGCACAACAACGTGATCGTACGTGTGGACGGCACTTTGGCCCCATGCTTCCCGATGTACTCCGCCACTTACGATTGGGGCGTGGTTGGCCAGCACAGATTCGAGACCAAACAACTTCAGGAGATGAAGGTCGGCTGCCAGCCGCACTGCTTCTCGACGCTGAACCACAACCTGGCCTACTGCTACGACGTCGCGCGCGTCGTGAAGTGGGTGGGAAAGCAAGCGCTCCGCGGATTCCAGGGCGTCAGCGGCAGCTTCTCTTAGCAGAGCATAAGACTCCAGCCTTGTGTCGCGGGCGAAGCGCGGTGCGCGGCCCGCAAGATCGAAGCGCCGCGCAAGCCGGTAGGCATACGCCACCACACTCGCCGGAAGATCCAGAATCGTAAAAAAGTACTGGCCCAATCCTCGGTTCTTGTCTAGCCAGTCTCCAGAACCCTGAGTTATCCCCTCCGCATTGTTCCTTTCCAGTTTGACGGTTAATCTCGACTCACGCTCAGATGCGGATTTCCGATTAACTGGAAAGGATAACGTTTAATGTTTAAGCTTAGATTGCTCCCGGTTCTGGCTGCGCTGGTCGTGGCTGGCACGGCGCACGCGGATGTTGTGGACGTGAATTTCACCGACTGGTTCCCGAACATCGGTTCGCTCGTCCTTACCGCGACGCCCGTCGGTACGGGAGTTTATAGTGTCACTGGTGTCAGTGGAACGTATGGAGGGCAGGCGATCACGGGAATGATCACCGGAGATCCGTTCTTTGGATCCACTTCCAACTTGTTTTATTCTGATCCTTCGCAGCTCCCGCCATCCACGATCGATTCCGGGTTCGTGTTTTCCACGGCTTCGTTCCATGTCGAATTGTATGAATACAACTTCGGCAGCCAAGGATACGCGACGACTATCACGGATTCGAACGACAACTACTTGGGCAGCGGCGCGGCGTACATCTCCTCGGTCGACACGGTATCGTCGGTTCCGGAACCCTCTCCTGCGATGTTCGGAATGGGTGCATTGATCCTGCTCGCCGGCGCGCGGAAGTTCTTCGCCCGAAGATCTGCTACAGCTCAGGCCCTTCGTTAAGCTGGTGTGGGATGTCGGGCGGCCTGAGATGCCTGGGTATAAATCAAGGCTAATCGAGCCGCCCGAACGTCACTTCATGTGCTGGAGCGACTGCTCGTTTTCCTGGCAGATCTCATCGACCAGTTCGGTGTCGACTACGATTCGTTCTTTCAGGGTCACCGTCCACGGCTTCGTATAGGCCTTGGGGTCGTCGATCGTCACCTGAATTTCCAAATGTCCGAACTCCGGCCGCCGGATCTGTTCGCGTATTTTCGCTGACTCGGTCACCACGCTGCCGTTCCAGTCGATCCACGTGTCGTCACGCAATCCGATGGTGTCGATCACCAGTGTGTCTCCGGACCACTTCGCCGACGAATAGCCTTGCCAGGATGGCGTCGGGTCTTTGGGCAGCGGACGTCCGTCCGTGAAGACCTGCCGGTACCCGGCGTTCATTTCATTGAGCACCACCAGCAGGCTCGGTGTGTGCACGAATTTCAGCAGATGGGGCAACCCATAGGCGCGAACAAAGTTGTCCGGCAGGCATCGGATATGTGGGTCTTCCTTCGCCAGGCTGTCGGTACGCTCTTTGACGATCGGCACGAGCCAAGGTTGATAGGGTAGCCCGCCAGGAAGATCGACGCCAAGGTTTGCCATTTGCCGCGACGCCGTAATGTCGCCTGGATCCCCGGGAGTCTGTTCAGCCTGCGGCACGCGCCCGGTGGTCACTGCCTTGGGGCTCGACAATTCTCCCGCCCGGCGGACGTTCGGCTCGGCGGTCGTCCAGATTCCGGAAAAGTCGGGCTTCCCATCCGCCATCCGGGGCGCTGGCGCCGTCATGTCCACCTTGCCGTCCGCCTTACGCGGCACTCCCGTTGTTGGATAGTGGAACCACTGAGCGGCCAACGGGTAGCTCGTACCCAGAAACACCAGGGCAGCTGGAAACAGGCGCGACATTGCGCTAAGCATACAACATCTGGCTCTGGAACGCCGCTTATCTTCCCATCCGATGTAAGACATCCAGCGCCTGCGCGCGAACGTTCGGGTCCGAGCCACTCGCTGCGATCTTCAATTGCTCGGCGGCGGCGTTCGAATTTCCTTTCCGCCCAAGTGCCATTCCCAATTCGAAATGAGCGCCCCAGAGGTCCGTCCGCAGCCGCACCGCCGTTTCCAGCTCACGAATTGCATGGTCGGCCTCGCCCCGGTCTTCCAGCAGCCGCGCGTAGTCCAACCGCGCTTCCGCGAAATCGGGTTTCAGTCGAATCGCCTGCTCAAATTGAAAGCGAGCTTCGGCAGCCTCGCCGCGCGTGGCCAAAACCCGGGCCAGATTCAGGCGCCATTCCGCCACCCCGGGTTGAATTCGGAGCGCCTCACGGAACTCCTGCTCGCCGCCGGCCTGGTCGCCCATTCCCCACCGCACCTGGGCGAGATTGTTGTGAACCTCCGGCAAATCGGGTTCCAGCGCGATGGCTTTTTCGAGAGCCTGCCGTGCCTCTGTCCCTTTATCCTGCTGCCAGAGAACCCAGCCGAGAGTCGCCCAGGAGCCGGCGTCTTCCGGCGCCAGAGCAAGCGCGCGCCGCGCCTCGGCTTCGGCCCGCGGAAATTGCCCCGCCTCCATCAGCGCATTGGCGAGCTGGTTTACGCGGAAGGCGGTTGGCTCCCGCTGCGCGGCTTCTTCGAAATTCGGGATGGCTTTGCCGAGATTTCCCGCGAAACGATACCCTTGCGCGAGGTCCGCGTAGAAGCCGGCCGGCTGGGGATGATCGCGATCGATCAATCCCTGGAGCCGCGGCAATCCGGCGCTCAGGTTCTTCTGGTTGCGAATCTGCGCCACTGCCGCATACAATTCGTTCTGGGACGTAGTCGGCAGCGGCGCCGGATAGTAGGGAACCACTTCGCCGCGATAGACGTTGGCGGCCGTTTCGACCACCTCGGGCTTCGGCGCCAGCAAGTCTCCTTCCGGCTTGCGCCGCTGGATGAAATGATCGGTCATCACCACATGCACCACATCGTCGGTGCGGCGCTTTGGCATGTGACAGCTGACGCAATCGGCCCCTGCGGTGTGCGGTGCCGCGGCGCGTTGCACGAGCTGCGCATGACAGGTCGCGCACACGCCGTTGTAATGTGCCGTCGCTTCAGCCCCGCGGGGGATGTCGTGTGGATCATGACAGGTGGTGCAACGCAGCTTGCCCGCGCTCTTTTGAAAGCACTGCGACAGTCGCAGGCGATACGCTGCGTGCGCAATATCGAAGTGGCCGAGGTTGCCGCCCGAGCGATCGAATTCCACCGCGAACTCACCCAACGGCTCCCCGGGTTTGTAAGAGAACGGGCCGCGATCATAACGGCGGATCTGGTGCGGAAGGGCCAGACTGGTGGTTTCCAGATGGCACTGCATGCACACTTCGAGCTCCCGGTCCGGATCCAGGCGTTTCGGGTTCACGATGGCGGCGCGAATCTGTTGCGGTGCGCCGCCGCCCGAAGCGAGCATCACATGTCTTTCCCCCGGCCCGTGGCAGCGCTGGCAATCGATGCCTTCGGGAATCGGATCCGCAAAGATCATCTCGGTGCTGGCGCTGTGCTGCAGAGGCTCCGGGATTTTGGGATAGGCGTTGTGACAGAAGATGCACTCGTAATGCACCGGCCGCACCGAACCGGGGTTGTCGGGCTGATCGTACCCCGGGCTCATATCCCAGTAACCGCCCTTCTCGGAATACCAGCTCAGAGGAAGCACCTCGAGCGAGCCGCGGCTGGTCTGATGCAGATACGTGAAGGAATGATTACCTGACCCGATAACGAAGTCGGCCGATCTCTCGTCGACGTTGGTCTCTTTGCCGTCGAACCCGATCTGCCATCGGCGCTGGAAAACTTTGCCGTCGCGCGCGGTCATCGCGAAGTAGCTATCCGACGCCTGGTTATGGACGGGCTTGCCGAACGCCGGAATCTCGGTTCGCACGCGGGCAAACGAGCGGCCCATGCCGGTCTTGCGATAGGTGGCCGCGATGCCGGCGTGGCAGTCGGCGCAAACTGCGGGATTGACGTATGCGTTGGATGGTTCGGAAATGGACGCTGGACCGCGGCGCGAATACACCCAGGCAGTGGCGCCACCAGCCGCCAACACAACTACCAGGATTACGCCCCACCCCTTGCCAGCCATATGCGGATACCTAGACTAACTATTATCGCCAGCAAGGAGGGGTACGCGAAGTCGCGCGAGAGAGAACGGACAGGCGGCCCGCCCAAGCGAACCGCCTGTCTGAGGTTTACTTAGAACGTGAAGCGAGCGACGATCTGGCCAGACCGTGGTCTGGCACCAGCGCCGGCGACGGTGTTGATGTAGCCCAGGCCGCCCGTGTTCACGCCATTCGTAACGGTTGGGCTCGTGGCGAGGTTCACCGGTCCCCCACCGAAACCGGCTCCTTGGTTGCCGCTCGCCGGTGCCGACAGGAAAAGCCGGTTCCAGATGTTCTGGAACTCCGCGCGGATGAAGAAGTCGTACTTGCCTTCATGACCGAAGCGGAAGTTTCGGCCGAAGCTCATCGATTCGGCCGGCTGCCGCTGCCAGCGCAGGTTGTTGTAGAACGGAGCGGAAGTCCCCCATTGTCCCGGTAACGGATCGGTGAAGGCCTTGGGATTAAACACGAGCGTGGTCTGGGGATTGAAGCATTTGCAATTCGGATCTACCGCCAGCGGATTCACGCCGGGAACCAGATTGGCGGGGTTGACCGGAGCGCCGTTGAAACCACCCTGCCGTAACAACTGGGTCTCGAGTTGGTTCGTGGACGACGGGATTTCAATAAGGGCGCCGTTCTGGTAGCGGAACAACCACCCGAGCTGCCATCCCCGGACTACTTGGGAGAGGACTTTCAATCCGCCGCTATCCGCGGAGGAGAGTTTGGGAGTAACGTACGAGCCGGAAAGGACCAACTGAAATGGCGGGTTCAACTGGTTGAGCTGCTTGGAAGCCCCGTAGCTGTAGATGTCGGAGATGACCGGGTTGTACGAAAGGAAGATCGGAGCCTCTGACCCGGCGCCGATGTCCGTGGCTTTGGACCAGACGAACGAAGCCTGCGCCGACAATCCATGCGAGAAACGCTTCGTGGCCTTGGTCTGCAGCGAGTCATACCATGTCTTACCCATGGGAGGCCCGAGGAATGAGGTTGGACCGCCGTTCGCCCACTGCGGGAACGGACGAATCGCCTGGGCGACGGTCTGGTTCAGCGGAAATCCCGCATAGGGGACTTTAATGCCGGCGGCGATGGCCTCCGGAGAGCCAACGAGATCGGTCAACAAACCAAGAGTTGACGGATTGTTGCGGCTAATCCCGTGTGCAGCCAGAATCTGGTCCGTCAGGCAATTGCACTGGTACTGATCAAGCCCTTCGCCACCCCACCAGACCCCCCGATTGCCCACGTACGTAGCTTCCACTACCAGGTCCTTTTGCAGTTCGCGTTGCAGGCCAATGCTCCACTCCAGCGTCCTCGGCGGTCGGGCACTCGGATTGAAGATCGTATTCGGAGATGCCGGCGGCAACAGCCCGTTAGTCAGAACGGGCAATTTGCCCGGATCGTAGTTCGGCCAGGTTACGTTCGGGAACGGATTTGCCGCGATCCCATTGGGGGCGGGAGAGACTCCATAACCGGTGGCGTTGAAAGTATAGTAATCGGCCAGGCTGTACTGCAGCCCTTGTGGGGTCTGCACCGCCCCATAAGTCACGCCGGCGCCCGCGCGCAGCACGGTTTTCGTGTTGATCTGATAAGCCGCTCCCAGACGCGGCCCGAATGCATACGGATAGTTATGTGAGAATTCACAGTTGCAGGTGGCTCCGTAGAGGACTGCGCCCGGAAGGCCTCCTACTGTTGGATTCGGCGTCTTAAGGCCGGCAATCGGCATGCGGCCATGTTCTTCCGTCAGGTAGGTTTGATAGTCGTACCGCAAGCCATAGTCCAGGGTCAGCCTGCGCGTGATCTTCCAGCTATCCTGCATGTACAACCCTAAGCTGTGGTTACCGGTCTTGGTGGCGGTGTTCGGGCTGAGCTCGACGTCATCTACGAGTCCCAGCAAAAAGCTGGCGTAGCTGAAACCGGAGGCATTCGTAAAGTTCAAAGGCAGGTTATTCTGCCAGGGGTCGGCCGTTTCCGCATTGGAAATACCGAAGGCTCCGTTGGCCCGCCATCCGCTGTGCTCGGGATATCCATCATTGACGAATTCCCCGCCGAACTTAAACGAGTGATTGCCCTTCACCCAGGTCAAATTCACGTTGGCGGTCGACTTCTCCTCCCAAAGGAAGGAAATGAAGGCCGG
>Ga0070713_100002895_pt1 | contig 11228 bp, 6 predicted proteins | sample LARL82metaG_FD_65465 | JGI IMG/M metagenome (GOLD analysis project Ga0070713, IMG submission 65465) | Corn, switchgrass and miscanthus rhizosphere microbial communities from Kellogg Biological Station, Michigan, USA - LAR L8-2 metaG | ecosystem: Host-associated > Plants > Roots > Rhizosphere ... | reverse complement strand
CAAGCCGCGAGAGGCGGAAATTCGTGAAGAGCGCGCGAAGATCATGATCGAGTTTACGGAGCTCCGAAGGTCGGCGTGCCGGGGATGAGGGTGATCGAACTTCCGCTGCGGGTCGCCACGATAATGCCTACGGTGGCGCCCACTCCGGCAACAACGGCAACTTTCCACCAAGCGAACTTGAAAATACCGCCGCCGCCCTGGTCGTTGGCGGCTTTAGCGGGACGGGTGGAGTTGCTCTGCCGAATGGTTTCGTGCCCGGTCCGGTCGCCGAGCGTGGCGGTGACTTTGATGTTGAACCGGCCCGTCAGCAGATTCGGCTGGAAGGTGGCGGCAGCTTGGCCCTGCGAATTGGTTCGGGTGGAGAAGGTGCTCTTCTGCTGGGCAAACAGACCGCCGGGACCGACAGCCGGCAGTTCGAAAACTACATCGGCGCCTTCCACCGGCCGGCCGTTCTCATCACGCACCTCCACGACGGGAGTAGCGGTGACCCGAGTGCGAATATCGTGCACTTCGCCCTGCCCCTGCAGCACAAGGATTTTCAAAGTCTCAACCGGCAACAACGGGGGCGGAGCTTGGGTAAGCCCGGTGCCGGCGGGGGCCGGGGGCTGCTGTTGGCCGGCGGCGCAAGGAGGCAAAGCCAAGAGGGAAACCAGAACAACCGAGACTATGCCCTGAAGACTCCGGGCAGCGACTACCTCCATCGGCAACCCCACCGTGGACGCTCAATCATATACCTCAGAATATCGTCTTAGATTGGAAATTCCAATAGAACACGAGTTATACATCGTTAATGCCGACATAATTCGCGTGATCTTCGAAGGCGTGTCGGACAAAAGCCTTGAGAACTTGTCTCAGAGTACCGCTCAGTAAGCTTCGGAGTACCGCTCAGTAATAGGAAAGCGTCTCGATACCGGTGCCGCCGGTAAAAGTCGAGACCACCCTCCCGGCCGCCACGTCGATCACGGAAACGGTTCCGTCGCCGTGATTTGCGATCAGCACGGTTTTCCCATCCGGAGTGAAAGCAAAGCCCATCGGCGCTTTACCCACAGCCACGGACTTCTGCTCGGCATGCAGATTGGCGGCATCGAAAATGTTGATCAAACTTTCGGAGGAGTTCATCGTCAGAATTTTGGATCCATCGGTTGAGTACCGCACCTTATACATGCCTTTGGAACTGCCCTGAACGGGAATTCGATCGACCACCGTGTCGGAAGCGGTATCGACAACCAGAATCGACGGTTGGGAGTGATCCGCCACCAGCACGCGTTTTCCATCCGGGGAAGCCGCAATGCCTTCGGTGCCGTTGGGAGCCGGGATGCGTCCGATCATCTTGCGCGCCTTCAGATCGATCACGCTCACGAAGAGCTTGTCGTTCTTGTTGGTCACGTAGGCTTTGCTGCCGTCCGGCAGGACTGCCACCCAATGGCCGGTGCCCTCGGTATCGATAGCGGCTTCGATACTGCGCTTGCTGGGATCGATGACCAACAGCTTGCGGCTCAGGTCGCAGGTGACGTAAAGCATGCCGGCCCGGTCGACCTGGATGCCATGAGGCGCCTGATAGGGAGACACGTCGATGGTGCCGGCGATTTTTCGCGAGGCGAGATCGATGATGGCGATAGTGTGACCCGGGTTGGGGTTGCGGCCGTAGACGCCGTCGCCGTAAACCGGCGTGTAAACCGTTTTGTGATCGGGCGAGAAGGCGAGGTCGTGGGGCGCGACGCCGACGTCCAGGTTGGAAATTTCTTTGAAGGTGGCGGGATCGAAGAATCGGATGTGCCGTCCCAGCTTGTCGACCAAGACCAGGCCGGCGGTGCCGGTGGGATTGTTCGGGTCGAGACTGGCGGCGGAAACCGCGCCGGCCAGACTTCCCAGCAGCGCCAGTGCCAAGGCGGCGCGAAGCGCGCGTGACTGAAACCGCATTTCCATGTTCCTGCCTCCGGTAGGCGATTATATCGAATGAGGAGAACCAGAGCGGTGGCGAACCAGAAGGTAGGGGTCTTGCATCCGGGCGAGATGGGCGTGGTGGTTGCGGAGACCATTCGAAATAGCGGAAACGAGGTCTACTGGTCTTCTGCGGGGCGCAGTGGGGAGACGCGGCAGCGGGCCTCGGCGGCCGGGCTGAAGGATGGCGGCTCGGTTTCTGAGATGTGCCGTTCCTGTTCCGTTCTAGTCAGTGTATGTCCGCCGGAATTTGCGGAGGACGTCGCGCGGGAGGTGGCCGGCCATTCGTTCCGCGGGTTGTACCTGGACGCCAATGCCGTTTCGCCGGGACGGGCCCGCCGCATTGGCGAGTTGGTCACGGCTCAAGGCGCGCGGTTTGTGGACGGATGCATTATCGGCCTGCCCGCCAAGAGCCGCGGGCAAACCTGGCTGTACGTCTCGGGAGCCGATGCCGATCAGGTGCTTCCTTTTTTCAGCGGCGGGCCGCTGGAGGGGGAGGCGCTCGGTCCGGAGATCGGGCAAGCATCGGCTCTGAAGATGTGTTTCGCGGCGCAGAGCAAAGGGAACGCGGCGCTACTTGCGGCTGTGGTGGGCGCGGCGGAATCGCTCGGCGTTCGCGCGGCCCTGGAAAAGCAGTGGGCGCGATCAGGCCCGAACTGGGAGCGGGTGGTCTGGTCGATTCGACACACGGCTCCCAAGGCGTGGCGTTTCGTGGCGGAGATGCAGGAAATCGCCGAGACATTCGAATCGGCGGGGATACCGAAAGGGTTTCCGGCGGCGGCAGGCGAGATCTACGAAAAGCTGCGCTTGTTCAAGGGCGCGAACGCGCCCGAACTTCCGGGAATTCTGGAGAAGTTGAGGAAGTGATCCGCGGCATCCCGTGACGCCGCGGATCCGGCTCAAAAGTTGTACTTCAGCGCGAACTGGATCAGCCTCGGATTTCCGACCGTGCTGTTGATCACGCCGAACAGGTTGGCATTGTCCCGGGCGAGCGTCGGGTTGGCGAATACGGGGTGATTGGCGATATTGAAGAACTCGGCTCGGAACTGCACTCGCTGGCGCTCGGTAAGCGGGATGTTCTTGAGAATCGAGACATCGAAGTTAACTTGATCCGGGCCGCGAAAGATGCCGAGACCAGAGTTGCCGAAGGTAGTCGCCAGTCCGTCCGACCCGATCACAATGGGGTTGGTAAAGGCGCTCTTGTTGAGGAATCCGGGGCCGCCGCTCGCTCCGCCCAGCCGCGACTCCACCCCACCGGAAGTGGGGATCGAGTCATAGGTCACGCCGGGAGCTAGCTGAGCCGTGGCGCTGCCTCCCTCGGCGCTACCTGGGTTTGCAGCACCGTAATAGGCTGTGCCTGCCGTCTTATCCGTGATCGTGAGGGGCGTTCCGGTCTGCAGGATGGTGTTACCCGAAACCGTCCACCCATTGACCACTTTGTTCAGGCTCTTCTGCGTGCTTCTAAAGGGCAGGTCGTAGGTGTAATTCACGACCACGCGATGAGGACGGGAGAAAGGCGCCAACCCATACTGAGTGCCAGGCCGGTTGGCGTCATTCACGTTGGTCTGTCCCTCACCGGCCAGATTGCCATTACTCAGGTCGGTAAGATCCTTGCTCCAGGTGTAGGCGGCTTGCAGGGCGAGCCCGCGCGAAAGTTGTTTTCGGACCGTGGCCTGGAAGCTGTTGTAGTTGTAAATGGCATTGTAATCGGTGGCTTGCAGGCCGATTGCCTGATACCCCAGGTACGGGACGCGATACACGGCGTTGGCCAGCGTGTTAGTAGTCTGGCCGTTGATCGGATTGTTGGCGCTCGCCAACTGCGCAAGATTGATGTTGTGGTTGTAGTTGGCCTGATTAATTCCGCTCGATCCAACATACGCCAGTTCCAGAACCCATCGCGGCGCAAACTCGTATTGGACGCCGAGGTTATACTGGCGCGTCAATGGAGTGTGAACGGATTGATAGAAGGGAGTATTGAGCGAAGAGCTGGCTCCGGTGGCGGGATTGAACCAGCGCGAGACGAAGCCTAACGGAGTCGACGGGAAGGGGTTCGCCAGACTATACGGAATCGATGCGCCGCCGGCATAGTCGAGCGTAAGTGCGTAGGGAACTCCCTGTTCGACGGAGTGCACGAACTTGCTGCTTCCCACGCGGTCATAGAAGATGCCGGCTCCGCCGCGCACGACCAGTTTTCCGTTGCGAACCGGCTGCCAGGCGAAACCAATCCGAGGGCCGAAGTTATCCTTGGGGATCCCGTTTTGGCTGGGAAACTCGGTGCTCAACGTGGTGACGCCCTGCGGCGGCGCCGGGTAGTGATTCGTAAAATTGCTAGGCACCACGTAGCCGATCAAACCCGGCCCGGAGGTGGTCGGCCCAGTTGGCGGAGCGCCGGCAGCCTGCATCAGGCTGGGCCATACGTTCGTGAGGTTGCCGTAGTGGTCGCCGAAAACGCCGTCGTACTCCCATCTCAAACCGAGATTGACGGTCAGTCTCGAGCTCACCTTCCAATCGTCCTGGACATACCAGCTTTGATTGCGCTCGCGATAGCCGTGAATAATGCCGTTCGGTCCGCTGCGCACGCAGAAAAGACATTGGAAGAAGGTGCCGAGTCCACCGGTCCCCCCCGCTGCGGGGTCGCCGCCCGGCCGCCCAATCAGGAAATCGTTGAATCCGGGCGAAAACAGGAAGCCGCGCAGCAGTGACGCAAAAGAGAGGTTCCATTGGTCGAATTCGAATTCGTAGCCAGCTCGAATGGTGTGCTTTCCGCGCGACCAGGAGATTCCATCGCCGAACTGCATCTGATTGGCTGGCCCGTAGAAGGGCGAGAGAGTCCCACCGATGTTCTCTGCTCCCACAATGACCATCACCGGCGGTAAGGTCTCCTGCGGGACGATTCCCGTAATTCCGACCTGCTGATTAGTATAGGGGGCCGTATCGCTTCCGTTTGCGATGTTGCGCTCCAGGGCAGCGTGGACTTCGTTCACAAACGAGTTGGTGACCAAAGTCGTGAGCTTGATGCGGGAGATGGTGTTGGCGTAGTAGCTGGAGGCGGGAGTGCCCGGGACGTTACTGATACTGAATGGAGTGGTCTGCGGATCTTCCGAGAAGAAATACCGCATGGCCAGCGAGTTCTTGCTGTTGATCAGCCAGTCCCCGTTTCCCAGGTACTGATCGCCGGTATAGATGGAAGGAATACTGAGATTCGCCTGCTGGAAACCGCCGGTGGTCGATCCGGGAATGTAATACGCGCCGTTGGGAAGCTTCACCTGCAACATCTTCATGGCTACGGGGCTGATGTTGGAGCCATCGCACGCCATCTGCATCTGATTCGGATTGTTGAAACCCGTGACATATGCAGGATTGCCGGGGTGGTTGGCGGGGCACATGGCGGCACCCAAGGCGGCCTGGAATCCGGGAGCAGACCGGTCTCCTGCGGGAATCGGGGGGAGGATCGGGGCTACGCTGCCGCCGGCCGCGATTCCGTTGCGCTGCCGGGTTCCTTGATAGCTGCCGAAGAAGAACAGCTTGTCTTTCTTAATAGCGCCGCCGGCAGTCCCGCCGAACTGGTTCTCTCTCAATATTTGTCTCTTAGTGGCGCTGGCGGGGTTGTCGCGGTTATAGAAGAAGCTGTTGGCGTTCAAGGCTTCATTGCGAAAGAACTCAAACAGCGAGCCGTGCAACTGATTGGTGCCAGACCGCGTAACGATGTTGACATTGGCGCCGGGGTTGCGCCCGTAACTGGCATCGAAAGTCGAGGTCTGAACTTTGAATTCCTCAATCGCGTCGGGATTGGGAATGGGGACGCCCACGTAGATGCCGGAATCCGCGTTGTTGCCGGCCCCAAAGGAATTCACGATGGTGGCGCCGTCCATCTGAATGTTGTTCTGGTCCAAACCACCGCCGTTGACGGATACGTCAACAGTTGCTTTTCCAAGGGCCGTCGCGTTGCCGACGCCGCCGGCGGCGCCGGCTTCGAGCCCCATGAGCGACGTGAAATTCCGTGTGGCGAGGGGCTGGTTACTGATGGTCGCGCCGTCCACGACTCGTCCCAGAGTGGAATCGGCCGTCTGGAGCGCGGCTGCTTCGGCCTGCACCTCGATCGCCTCGGCCTGCTGCCCAACTTCGAGAGCGCGATCCAAAACCGGTGTTTCCGTGACGTTGACCGTAACGGCCGGCACTTCCGATACCTTGAACCCGGGCGCTGAGAATTTCACCCGATAGGTTCCCGGCGGCAGAAGGCTGAACCGGTAGGACCCGTCTCCGCCGGTGTTGGCGGAGCGAGCCAATCCCGTCTGAGGATTCGTGATCGTGACCGCTACGTTGGGCACGACGGCCCCCGTGGGATCGGTGACGGTCCCGGTCAATGCGCCTGTCCCGGCGGATTGCGCCTGGACGAACGGTGTTGAAACGCACAAGACAGCAAGCGAGAACCACGTCAGACAAGAATGCCGAGACGCCATAGACCCCCCAGTGTTGGACGGCAGCCGCCGGGTGACAGATCCCCCGTTTGGAAATCCACTCTCACCCGCGCTGCCTTGTATACATCTCGGGCGATTGTATGCCATACACCTATCGCCAGCGGTCAAAACAGCGTCAAATTTGATAGGTGCGGCGCAGCTTCAGAGGAGTTTGCGGCAATGGAAGCCGACACAGCGAGGCTCAGGGAATCGGAATGGAGGAAGTGCCGCAGTGCGGCGGCGGAACTTCCCCCAACGCGCAGTAGGGATCCCCGTTGCATGGGCTCAGAGTGACGACGCGCCGCGCGTGTTGGCGGTGTGGGATGAGCGCGGCGCGCCGCAATGGGAGCAAATGCGTCAGGGGCGATTGTATGATATACTCCCGGCACAAAGCGGTCAAAACAGCGTCAAATTTTGGGGGATGCGGCGTGGCTTCAGGTGCCTCTGTAGGGCAGCTTACATTTGGACCATTTTGCCTTGATGTGATTTCGGCGCAGTTGTTTCGCGACGGCATCGCGCTCGACCTGCGTCCGCAGGCCTTTCAGGCGTTGCGGGTGTTGCTGCAGAATTCCGGACGGCACGTGGATTACGAGCAGATGATTCGCGAAGCCTGGGAGGGAGTTTTTGTTTCGCGCCATACCGTCGCGGTCACGGTGGGGGAAGTGAAGCGAGTACTGCGCGAGTACGGTTCCTGGATCATCTGCCGGCCAGGCCTCGGCTACCGGTTCGACGCGCCGAAATCGGATGCGCTACTGCGCAAGGGATGGCATTTTCTAAGCCATCGCACGCGCGAAAGCCTGGACCGCGCGGCGGCATGTTTTCAGCAGGCAGGCCGCGAGGACAATACGGATTTTCGGGCATTCGAAGGGCTGTCGCGCTCGTACCTGATTATGGGAGCGAGCGGCATGCGCCGTCCGCGTGAGGTTTACCGCGCGTTTCTGGAGGCGCACCAGGAAGCGGTGGCGCTGGCCGGCTTGACGCCGGAGCTTCGTTCGGACCGCGGGTATAGCCTGCATATGTTCGAGAGAAGGCTGGAAGAGGCCGAGGTGGAGCTGCTGCGGGCGCGCCGGGAGCAGCCGGCTTTGGCTTCGGCGAGTGTGCGCCTCACCATGTTATATGCGGCGATGGGGCGGTTGGATGACGCGGTGCGCGCCCTGGACGAAGCCAATGCGGCCGATCCGTTGCTGCCGGTGCTCCCTGCCACCGAGATCAGCGTCCGGTTTTGCCGGCGCGAGTTTGACGCGGCGGTGGAATGCGGCAAGAAGGCCCTCGAACTGCAGCCCTACTTGCAGCTGGTGCGCGTGTTTTACGCGCAGGCGCTGGAGTATGCGGGGCATATCGGGGAAGCTCTGGCCCAATACGGGCACGCCGGTATTATCTGTTCCGACCTGCCCTGGCTGCGGGCGCTCGAAGGGGCGTGCCTGGCGCGCAGCGGCCGGCGGGTAAAAGCGCGGACGATCTGCGCGGAGCTGGAACAGATTCGGGAAACCGAATACGTGGATGCCTATTACATGGCGCTGCTCCGGGACGCGCTCGGGCAGCGGGACGAGGCGTTTCGGGAACTCCACCGCGCGTGCGAAGAAGGATCGACGGCGCTGCCGATTCTCAATACAGACCCAAAGATGGACGCGCTCCGCGAAGATCCGCGATTCGCGGATGTAGCGGCGCTCGCCCGGCCGGAACCTTTCGCCGCTTAGGGGCGACGGATGCAGCCGGCCTCCTGCCCGACTATAATCAGATATTCAGAACTGTAAATCATTTTTAATAGGAGAGCATTCCATGAGGCGTGCCTGTTTTTTGCTGGCGCTCGCTCTGGCCACCGCCGGAGCGGCGTATACGCAGGAAATGGATCTTCAGGTGGAACTCATGGGCCCGTTGGGGACCCAGTCGAGCCACAAGGGCGATCGTCTCTTCGCGCGCGTAGTGACTCCGGATTCCTTCCGCGGGGACACCGTGGAAGGCAAGGTCACCGAGGTTCGCTCGGGTGGCAAAATTCACGGGCAATCGATTTTGAACTTCACGTTCGAGACATTGCAGCACAGTCAGGCCATTCCGATTTCCACGCAAGTGAAATCCGTCGTCAATTCCAAAGGTCAGGCCGATGTCGATGAAGAAGGACGAGTGATCCGCAAGAGCGGAAACGTGGCCAAGGTTTTGGGCGGAGCCGGGCTCGGCGGGCTGATTGGCGGACTGGCGGGCGGAGGCAAAGGCGCGGCGATTGGCGCAGGAGCGGGAACCGCGGCCGCCGTGATATTGATCGAGGTCGCGGCAGAAGGTCCGGAGATCCGCTTCGATCCCGGAAGCAAAATTATGCTCACCGCTAAAGCGCGCTCCGGCCAGCCGCTGACGAGCCTGAGTCCATCAGCTCCGGTTGCACCAGCCGCGCCGCAGACAGCCTCCGCACCCGCGCCGACCGCGCCGCCCGCGGCAACTTCCAGCGCGCCCGGCAGCAGTCCGCAGCCGAACTTCACAGCCCTGAAGGACGACTTCATCCCCGGCGAGAAACTGCTGCTCTATGACGATTTCACCGACATGGCGCCCGACGAGGCGCCGCCGCACTGGAAAGTTCGCGGAGGCGCGCTGAGCCTGATGGCGGCGGGCGGTGTGCGTCAAGTCACGGCTACCAGTAAGGTCACAATGACGCCGATGGCGGCGGGCTTTCCAGCCAACTTCACAGTGGAAACCGACGTGAAGCTGGATGGCGACTCCCGCTCAGGCTGGTATTTCTATCCGAAAAATGCTGATGAACAATTTCTGGAGGTCTGGACCGAACCGCGCGGCGACCAAGGCGCCGAGTTGCGAGTGTATGTGCGCAGCAGAGAAGAGATGTTGAACGACTCGACTGCGGCGATTGACTTGAAGCAGCCGGTTCGCGAGGCGCTGTGGATCCAGGATGGGCGTCTGCGTTTCTACCTCAATGGCCAGAAAGTAGTGGACGTGAATCAGGTGAAACTTCCGCCGCTCGAAACCGCCCGCCTCGAAAGCGAGCCTTACTCTGACGGCAAAGTGAGCTTCCAGAGGATTCGCATTGCCGAATCGACGCCGGATTTCAGCCGGTCGATTGCGGCTACCGGCCGGTACGTCAGTCACGGCATCCTCTTCGATACCGATAGCGACTGTCTCAAAGTGGAATCGGGGGCGGTCATCAAATCGATTGCGCGCGGGTTGGAAGCGAATCCCAGCTTGAAACTGCGGATCGAAGGGCACACCGATTCGACCGGCAAGGCGGAACACAATCTGGACCTTTCGAAGCGGCGCGCCGAGGCCGTGAAAGCGGTGCTGGTTTCGCAATTCGGAGTGGACGCGGGGAGGCTGGCAGCAGACGGATTCGGCGCTTCGAAGCCGATCGACAGCAACGACACACCGCAAGGCCGGGCGCAAAACCGGCGCGTGGAGTTTGTGAAGCAGTAGCTTGGAATGGGGGGCAGACCCCCTGGTCTGCGCGGGTCCCCTGGACCCGCTGGCCGGCTACTTACGAGCACCAGAGGCCGGCCAGGGAGCCGGCCGCGGACGAGGGCGTCCGCCCCACTACTTCGGCGGCAGGCAGGATTAGGATTACCTGCCCCACCATCCGCTGCTGAAGGTTCAGCGCTCAGTGAATTCCAGGTCTTGTTCCGTTTGGCTCGATTCTTCGACGCGAATGGTCCGGGCGCGGGCTTCGAAGGTTCCATCCGGCGGTTCCAGGTCGGCGGAACTGAGCAGGCGGTAAGTGCCGGGGGCGAGATCGGGAAACCGGTATTGACCGGCCGCGTTGCTGCGGGTGGTTTGCGGATCGCGGAGGCGGCGGTGCGAAACCGGGTCGAAGGCTTCGAGATAGACGGGAGCTCCCGCGGCGGGTAAATTGCCGGGGCCGATCACGCGGCCTCGAACTTCGCCGGGAGTGGAAGACAGGACGGCTTGCAGGGTCTCGGTAGCGGCGGTGAGGATGAACTCGCGCCAGCCGTCGGCGCGGCTGGAGACGGACGAGACGTAGGAACCGGCTGGAGGAAAGAGGGCTATTTCCCAGCGCCCCGGCAGAAACGCCAGACGGTCTCCGCTTAACGCCAGCGCTTGTGTTTTGGCGATGCCCGCCAGGTCCTTGCGGCGCGCCATCACCCAGACCGAGCGTAAGTCCACGTTCGCGCCGCGCGCGTCCTTGATGACGAACTGAATCTGCGGCAAAGGGCGCAGGGCGAGCCGGATATCGGAACGGTCGCGATCGAGCAGGATGGAGAGATAGGCAGCCTGCACGCCGCCCCGTGCATCGCCGGGTCCTTGGGCGTAGATCTCGTACGGGCCGGGAGCCGTCGCGCCAAACTGGAAGTTGCCGGATGCGTCCGCGACGATGGTCTCCGCGCCCATATCCGAGACCAAAGAAACGCTGACAGCGGCCGCTGGGCTCACCTGTCCGGACACGGCGACGAGGCGTCCGAGGGCGGGATGCAGGTTGATCTCGGGCGTCTCCTGATCGAGATCGGCGTCGATGGCATAGGCTTGATCGGCGCGCTGGCCTTGCGGGTAATAGGTGGGAAGATAGCCGCCCTCCTCAAATTCTTTGGCGACTGTGCGGACCAGATACTTGCCCGGCTCGAGCCCGGAGAGGCGATAGCGGCCTCGATCGTCGGTGCGCGCCCGGGCCACCAGTTGGAGCGGCCGGCCCGTGCGGTACGCCACCACGTCGTGCTCCGGAATGCCAACTTCGTTCTCGTCGAGGATGGTTCCGGAGATCGCGCCCAGCCGCGGCAGCCGGACGGTGATGAACCGGGTACCGCTCTCTTCCATACTGAGGACGGAGCCGGCGGCTTTCCAGCGCTTCTGGCCATATTGCATGGTGGCAAAGCCGCGGCGGGA
>Ga0070713_100002894_pt1 | contig 11228 bp, 10 predicted proteins | sample LARL82metaG_FD_65465 | JGI IMG/M metagenome (GOLD analysis project Ga0070713, IMG submission 65465) | Corn, switchgrass and miscanthus rhizosphere microbial communities from Kellogg Biological Station, Michigan, USA - LAR L8-2 metaG | ecosystem: Host-associated > Plants > Roots > Rhizosphere ... | reverse complement strand
GCTGCCTACAAGTTCAGCGCCGACAAGCTCATCTATGCAAGCTGGGGCGTCGGCTTCCGCTCGGGTGGATTCAATCCGCCGAGCTTCCACATTCCGATCTACCGCGACGAGAAACTCACCAATTATGAAATCGGGTTCAAGACGCAGTGGCTGGACCATCACCTCACGCTGAACGGAGCCTTGTTCCACAGCCTTGTCAGCAACCTTCAATTCTCGGCGATCGACTTCAACACGGGATCGCAAGTGACCAGCAACATCGATCGAGCGCGCATCAACGGAGCCGAGCTCGAGGCGGTCGCAACGCCGGTTCCAGGTTTCGACGTTTTCGCCGGGATGGGGTTATCCGATCCCAAGATCACCAAGTTTGCGGCCAATCCGGCGGTAGTCGGGAATGTCCCGCCAAGAGGGTACAAGGCCTCGTTCAATGCCGGCTTCGACTACAGTCATCACGTTGCGACCGACACGAGTTTCTTCATTCGCGGAGACTTGCAGCATTACAGCAGCAAATATTGGTTCGTGGACAATCTCGATGTCCAAAGGCCGAAGACTTACGTCAACGGCAGCTTCGGCGTCGCCTACCGAAACTTCACGCTGGCCGTATGGGGCAAGAACATCTTCGGGGTCCGTTCCTACGAGACCTACTTCCCGGGTCAGCAGACGGGGCTTCCTTACGACGTCGCCTTCCCGAACAAGCCCGCGACCTACGGGGTCGAGCTGAGCGCTCGGATGTGACCATGAGCGGGATCATCCCCGAGGGAATCTGGGTTCTGGACGAGGCCCGCTCGCGAAAACTGACGCCCGGCAGCGTCATCCTGTGGATCATCCGTGATGATGGTGAGCGGCTCATCTGGGTTTGCGTCGACACGAATGAGGCAGGCGAGATTTCAATCAAGAGCTTCGATGGCACGTATGGCGGTGAGCCCGCGGTGGTGAGCGGCAGCGGGTTCGTCGTGTCGCTGAGCTCGCCAGCCCCGAGAACAGCTCGCGTCGAGGGCGAAATCCCGGACATGGGGCCATTTAGTGAAACGGACGTCGTTTCGGAGGATGGGCGGCAGATGCACGTTAACGGCAAGGTTCACACCGCCGATGGCACGAAGAGCTGGTATGAGGAGTTCAATTGGGTGGGACCGGTCCCGACAGCCGAAGAAAATGTACGTGGCCCCAAGGCAGTCTTGTCATGAGCTCGCCGAACCGTTCCTGGCACGAACTTGGAACCAGCGGCCGGAATAGCTATCGCGTCAGCGAGACGATGGTGGACATGCGACGGCCCCAGGTCGCTACTCGAACGATCGAGCTCAGCGCGCAGCCGCAAAACCTGCTCATCGACCTTGCGCGCACGGCGCTGATCATCGTGGATATGCAGAACGACTTCTGTGGAGAGGACGGCTGGGTTGCGTCGATGGGGATCGAATTCCCCGCGGCGCGTGCGATGGTCGAGCCGATCAACCAGGTCGCGGCCGCCCTTCGGAACGCAAACGTTCCGGTGCTGTGGGTGAACTGGGGCGTCCGGCCCGATCGGGCCAACCTGCTACCTAGCACGCAACACCCGTTCAACCCGCACGGTTCGGGGCCGGGGCTGGCGGGCCCCAGAACGACCGCTCAGCACAGCTACAACGTCCTCGAAAAAGACGGCTGGGGCGCCGAGCTGGTGAGCGGCCTTCGGCGCGAGCCGGGCGACATCTGGATCGACAAGCACCGCATCAGCGGCTTTTGGGACACGCCTCTAGATTCAATCCTGCGCAATCTAGGCGTCACCACTTTGATCTTCGCCGGTATCAACGCCGACCATTGCGTCTATGCGACGCTGATGGACGCGAACTTCCACGGCTACGACACGATCATGCTTGAAGATTGCGTCGCAACCACATCCCCGGATTTCTGCCTAGCCGCGACGCTCCACAACGTCCGGTTCTGTTTCGGCTTCACTGTCACCTCGAGCCAATTGCTTGAGGCAGTGGGGGCAAAATCCTCCGATTGAGAACGTCGCGCCGCCTAATGTTCCGAAGGGGTCGCGCATTGCCCTAACCGGACCGTCAGCTTCCGGCCACTGCAGGCCACTGCTCAGATATATGACCTGACCCAAACACGGTCGAAAGAGAACGCTGTCTTATTGCGTAGAAAGGTAGAAGTAAGTATTTTATACCTAAATTCAATTAAGGACATTCCCCATGGAAACGCGCTTCATCCCTGTAGCCGATAACGGACGCATGAATCTGCCGGCCGACGTCCGACGCAAGCTTGGTATTCAGAGCGGCGGCAAGGTCGTGCTTGAGGAAACTGAGTGCGGATACCGCCTTACCGGCCCAGCCGCGCGCGCCGCGCGCATAAAGAAACTGATGCAACCCTATCTCGGCGGCAAGTCGATGGCCGACGAACTTATCAAAGAACGGCGCAAGGAAGGCCCTCGTGGCTGACATCGTGCTCGACGCCTCGGCGATCCTGGCATTCCTTCAAGCAGAGAAAGGCGCCGACGTTGTCGAAAGCTTGCTGCCTGACGCCGCAGTGTCAGCCAATAACCTTGCCGAGGTTGTTGCCAAACTGGTCGATCGTGACGTCCCGATTGACGACATTGAGCAAATCATCGCGGCTTTTGACTTTAGCATCATCGACGTAGGCAAGGACGACGCGATCGCCAACGGGCTCCTGCGAGCGGCGACGCGGGAGGCCGGCCTTTCGCTTGGCGACCGCAGTTGCCTTGCCCTCGCCCAACGCCTCGCGCTTCCCGTCCTTACAACTGACCGTGCCTGGGAGCGGCTCCCAGGCTTAACGGTGGAAGTACGACTACTTCGATAGATTCTAAGCCGCGCGGATCCCCTCGAAGGATTTATCACCGCATCGTATGCGGTGATTAAAGCGACTATTCGCCGCGTCCCTCGGTAAACGACTAAATCCCATCATAGCTCTAGGGACCAGGTCTGGCCGACGAGATCATGTCCGAACGAATGGTGCGCCTCTTCCCTGATTCGCTGGAAACCGGCACGCTCATAGATGTGCCGCGCGGCGTCGAGCACGCTATTGGTCCACAGTTCCAAGCGCCGGTAGCCGACCGCGCGTGCCCGTTCGATGCAGGCAGCGACGAGCATCTTGCCGACACCCAGTCCTCGAGCATCCGGCTCCACATAAAGTAGGCGCAGTTTGCCGACCTCGCACTCTCCGCCCGCCATGAGGAAGATCGAGCCCACGATGCGCTCGTGGAGCTCGGCGATCCAGGCAGCCTCACGCGACGCATCAAAACGCTCACCGAAATCCGCAAGGATCCGCAATACGAGAACCTCGTAGCTTTGATCCCAGCCATATTCGTCGGCGTAGACGACCGCTTGCCGCGCCGTGACCAAACCCAAGTCGCCTGGCCTGAGGCCGCGCAAGGTGACCGAACGGGTTTGGGTGTCGGTCTCAAGCGCATCGGTCATTGCCTTTGCTGCACCAACGAGCCTCTCGCGATTCCGTGGCGGGAGACGCTCAAGGAAGCTGCTAATCCTATCCTGCGTTTTTCCGTTGAGATCCGCGAATGCGGCGCGTCCGCTGGTGGTGAGAGAGAGCAGTTGCTGTCTGCCGTGATTTGGATCGTCTTGAACCTCGATCAACTCGCGGCCCGCGAAGCGCTTGAGCGTTCGGCTGATCTGCGCTCGATCCATGTTGAGCGACCGGCCGATTTCGGCGGCTGTAGGAGTCGAGCGAGTTGCAATCTCATAGAGGACACGAGCCTCGCTGAGCGTGAAGGAACTGCCATCCAGACGAGCATCGAGCAGCCCTATTCGGTTCGTATAAACGCGGTTGAATGAGCGGATCGTATCAACGTCGGACATGCTATTCTCATCCGATGTTGTGTTGACTTAGTCAACATATCGGGTGGAACGGCGGCCAGCGACTAAATTTGTCGGTGATCTGCGCTCGTCCCGTGCGACCGCCGGCGACTTCTGCGCGCTCTTAGGTGACTCAGTAGTGCAGCCGACACTGGATGACCTCCCGCACTTGGTCCTTCGATCGCAATCCGGAATAATCAAAACGCTTTGGTGAGGCGGATTTCGCCACGGATACGCCGCTCATCATAGAGTGGTAGCGTTGAGTAGTTGCGCGTGATCGTAACGTTGAGAGAAGGCGCAAAGCCGTGCAAGTTCCAGTCTCGCTTGTAGACGCTGAAGGACCCTTGGAGCAGCCAGTCCCGGCGCTGCCTTGCGAATGGTGCAAGGGGACCATCGTTCACCTGGCGAGAAAGCTCGAGGCGGACCTGCGGGCGAAGTCCCCAACCAATTTCCTTAAGGACACCCAGGCCCAATCCTTCTCTCCAGAACGCCTGACCCGGATCGTTCGCCCAGCTGCGCTCAATGCTCGCGAAACCAAAGCCCAAAGTGGTCCGCCCAACCGGCCGATTGGCCGTGGTCCGCGCTTCGGCGTCCCACCCGTCTGCGTCGCGGCGCCGTGCATAATCGTTGTGGCGCAGCAAAACGGTCGCGCCCAGCGTCCAGGCATCGCCGACTAGCCTTTCGTATTCGAAGTCAGCGCCAAAGCTCGAGACGAGCGGCCGTCGGCCATACCAGCGCATCAGTCCTGTGCCGGTCGTTCGAAGCTGGCCTTGAGCGAGCCGGAACTCGGGCCCCGCCTGGACGCCCACATAGGCATCGTAGAAGCGGTGGTCGGGATATTGTGTCCATTGACCGTACGCTGCCAGGTAGATCGGCACTTTTGAGAAACGCCGAAAGCGAACGGAGGCGTCACCGCCGGCAAAAAACCCCGTGCCGGACCGAGCGCGGGCGCTGGGATCTAACTGGAAGGGCAGGCCGTAGATATCGACGCTTTGTTTGTCGGTGGCCGAGTTGATGTTGCTGTCCGGCGCGAGACCTACGTTGAAGTTGAACCGCCATGATCGCCGTTGCCGGATTGCCTGGCGAAACCGGACGATGTTCCGTGCGACCATGGCGGGTGGATTGGCCGCCGCAGCTTGCCTGAATTGATAATCCGACTGCTCGTCCCTTCTTTCCATGAACAATGTCCGGGCGAGCTCAAGGCGAACGCGGATGAGCCGGGGATCCTTGTCCAAGATCCGACGGAACATTGCTTCGGCATGTCGATAGTCGCCGGTCGCATAGCTCGCCATTCCTTCGGCGAACTGGTGCTCGATGTTCGCATCGAACTCAGCCGCCGAACGCGCGTCTTCCGCGCGAGAGGCGGCTGAGCTTCCGCTCAACCCTAGCGCGAGCGCCAACAAGGCGAGATGCGGACCTCGTGCCACAGCCGTCCGGAATCATGGATGGTGCTGCTGACCCACGAAGGCGTCCTGCATGAGCTGGACTCCCGTGGAATTCTGCAGCGAGAAGGTTCCACCGACCTGCTCGGCGTGCGGGCCGAAAAAAGCCCCGTTCATGTCACCAGTCACCGGCTGATCGGGCGGCGTTACCGACGAGTTGGTCGAGCTGTAGTTGGCTGTGCCCGCGAGCGGAATGTCGAATAGTCCGTCGTTGCTGAACGGTGCGCTCCCACCGACGTGAATGCCCAAGGTCGCCGGATCAACCCCGCCGGTGTATCGATAATCCTGGTCGATGCGCGTGGCGATTGTCCGCGCGCCGAAATCGGCCATGAGCGCGAATGGAATGCCGGCCGCTCCGTTCGACCATGGTTTCAACGTGTGCGCGTCGTAGGTTGCGGTCCCCGAGACAGGGATACCGGAACTCGACGTGCGGTCGCCGTTGACGAACAGCAGATCGCCGGAGTCGCTTCCGGGGACGGCGGCGCCATTCAGGTCGACGACCCGCCAGGACCACTCGCCCATGGCGACATACGAATAGCCGATGTCGTAATCGAGGATGGTCCGCAGGTTCGTGTTCGCGCTCAACGACGGGATTGTCTGTGTCTGGCCGCGAGTGAAGTCGTACGACAAGAACGGCATTCCGCTACCGCCGGTCGAGGCGGTGAGCTGCTGGCCCAAGTACTGGATGTAATCTTCGTACGGATCGTCATAATGGTACGATTGGGCGGGCGGGAGGTTGATATCCCAGGAAATTACCGGGCCTCCCGTTCGGATCGACGTGAGACTTGCCGGCAGAATGCCCGCGGGAACATTCAGAAGGTAATTGAACCCGCTGGTTGGTGCCGGTTGGGAAGCTGTGAAGGTGAACTCGCCGGATGATCCGGCGCGGTAGGATGTTGGCTGACCGTTGCCTGGAGTCAAAGTGAGCCGGCCAATCACGTTATAAGTCCCCGCGCGCGTCGCGGGCGAGTCCAGCCAGCTCGTCTGAACGCTGGCCGTCGGCGCCGGCGTAGGTGTCGGCGTAGGTGTCGGTGTGACCGGCGGAGGCGGGATGCTGGCGATGAATGCGCCGTCGCCCCCACAGGCCGACAAGAGCAGGCATAGCGGTAAGACGGACATGCCGGCGCAACGAAAGCTGGCCAGTCCTCGGACTGAAGCGAGACAATGAGTCACGATCTATCTCCTCTTATGGTTCGAGGCGCGACTCCCCCTCGCTTTCGGCGGACGAGAGCCTGTGAAGAGTCGCTCAATGCGGCTTTTGCTGACCCACGAAGGCATCCTGAAGCAGGGCTGCTCCACCCGTTGGACCCAGGGTGAACGTCCCTCCGACCTGTTCGGCATGCGGGCCGAAGAAGGCGCCGTTCATGTCACCGGTCACCGGCTGGCTGGTCGGCGTTTGCGGCGTATTGATTGCGTAGCTGCCATTGTAATTCACCGATCCCGTTAGCGGGATGTCGAACGTGCCCGCGTTGCTGAACGGCGCAGCTCCAGCGACGTGAATGCCGGGAGCCGGATCGTCCATCAGATCGCCGTTCGGGTTGTACCGGTAGTCTTGATCGATTGCGGTCGAGATGGTCCGCCCGCCAAAATCGGCAGTGAGGGTGAAGGGAATCCCGGCCGTTAGATTGCTCGACAGCAAGAAGAGAGTGTGGGCGTCATAGGTTGCAGTACCTGACGCCGGGACGGCCGACATCGGTGTGCGATCTCCGTTGACGAAGAACAGCTGGCCGAACCCGCCTGCAGTGCCGCCGTCCAGGTGGACGAAATACCACTCCCACTCGCCCATGCTGACATAGGAAAAGCCTGCGTCGTAGGACAGGGCGCTGGCGAGATTCTTGTCCGGACTAAACGGTTGAACCAGCGAGTAGCCGCCGCGACCGCTCACCGCGTTCACGCCGGTCGAGCTCGACGGCCCATATTCGATTGATGTGAGATCGCCGGGCAGAAATCCTGACGGCGCGTCGAGCCTATACGAAAATCCCTGTTGGCCTGCTGGTTTGGAAACGGTCATCGAGAACGCGCCGGGCGCTGCCATCCCGTTGCTCATGGGACCAGGATCAGCGGGATGAAGTTCGAAGGTCCCCATCAGGTCATACGTTCCCGCCCGTGTGAGAGGGTACGCGCCCTCGCCGAGCGACGGCGTAGGCGTGGGGGCCGGGGTCGGTGTCACGCTCGGTGTCGCCGGTGGGGAAGGGATACTTGCGACAAAAGCGCCATCGCCACCGCATGCAGACAGCAGCAGGCAGAGCGACGGCACCAAATAGCTGATTGAACCGGAGCGATGGGCGGTCGACCTGGACTTCTGTGACATGGCCAATCTTCCTTTTCCCGAGAGTGGGCTGCTTTGATCATCCCTTCGACGACGGGCATTGAGGGCCGATTGCTGACGAAAGACCGGCGGTTATCCGCCGACGTCCGCGTAGATGCGGAAATCGCGCACATGGACCGAAGCGGTCTTTCCGGGACCGTTCGAGTTTACCGCGATCCCGGACCCGACCGCCGTGATGATCGGCCCGCCATCGGCGAGAAAATCCGACAGGGTAAAGGCGAGGGAGAAGACTTGGTCTTTGACCTTCAGCTCGGATTTTCCAGTGCCCTTGATCCGATCGATCGTCAGCGTCAGCGTGACAGGTTGCGGGTCGGTCGAAGAAAAAATCGCGTCCTTGACCGCCTGCGGCAGGACCATGTTCCTTGTCTCGACCGACCCGAACGGAACGTTGAACCGGACCAGGAACCCGGGCCGCACATTGATGGTGGTCGCGATCCTCGTTTCGCTGGCCAGGTCGTCCTTCGCTCCGGTCCTCGCAACGAGACCGAACGCAAACCCTCCGCCGGGGATCGGGCCAACTGGAGCCCTGAACGTGGCCTTGAGGCGCACAACGGACCCGGGGCCGAAATGGACCGGCGTCGCCCATATGCTCTCGGACGGAATGAGATCGGGCGACAGGCCGAGCGGTCGGTGGATGCTGACCACCACTTCGCCCGGTGCCTTAGAAACGGTCGGATTCGAGTCTGGGATCAACGGATCGCCAGGAACCATCGGGCCGGCACCAAGATGGTCGACAGAGCTGTCAAGCGAGCCGTTGGGAAAGGTGGCCTCATAGGCGAGGCGCAACGCGGCGGGATTGGCTCGGCCGGTGCCGCGAATGATCTCGGGGTTCCAGCCCGACTGTGCCTCGGAGACGGTTGCGAAGGGGGCAGAAAGGGTGGCCGCGCAGAGAAGACACAGTCCAACCCCTGAGGAGACTCTTTGAGTCATGTCAGACATCGCGGGTTCCTTTCAGTAATTAGGATCGCCAAGGTTACCTAAGTTCCTGAAATTCATGGCCCGATCTCTGCCTGATCTGGTCTGATCTAGCCTGATCTTCGTCCGACTTCGTCGCTGTTGCCCGGCATGTTATGACGTGATTGCCGCTAAGAGCTGGCTGGGGACTTGATGTACGAGTCGACGCAAGACGCCACTTGGGTGCACACCATCGAGTTGGCACATGAGGCGGATTTTGACCTGGGGTTGCTTCGCGTTCGGCCAGCCAGGTGCGAAGTCGAATGGAACGGCGTCTCCCAAGTCCTTCAGCGGCGAGTGATGCAGGTCCTTGTCGCGCTTGCCAACGCGCGGGGCTCGGTCGTCTCTCAAGACGATCTCGTGATCCGCTGCTGGCGTGGATTGTCCGTCAGCGACGACGCCATCTACCGCTGCATCGGCAAGCTTCGTAAACTTGCCGCGGATTATCCAGATGCCCCCTTCTCGATCGAGGCTATTCCGGGCGTCGGATATCGCCTGGCTTCACGAGGCCCCGCCGAAGACGGCCTTTCAGTCGAGACTGCGCCACGGCGGCGGCATTCCGCTTTTTGGCTATTAGTGGCCGCGGCTGCGCTTCCAATCCTGATCATGGTTGTTGCGACATTCTGGATAGTCCGTGGTCGTGTCTCTGACGATCATCTTGCTAATCGCGTGGCGGTTCAGCCCTTCGACACGCTGAGCAATTCTGAAGATGCTCGCTCGCTGGCTCGACGGATCCCCAACGAGGTCGTGAACGAGCTTGGCGACAGCCAGATTGAGACCGTGCTGGTCGGAGAGCAGGCGGGCAAGGGAACTCCCGGCTCGTCGAGCTCGACGCCGGGGTTGGTCGTGACGGGACTTTTGCGCGACGACCAGCCCAACATGGTCGTCGACGTTCGCGTCGAAAATGGCATTACCCATGGCGCTTTGTGGTCGATGGAATTCAAGCGAGACCGCCGGGAAGCATCGGACCTGCCGATGGAGGTTGCCGCCCGCGTTGCGGACGTCGTCAACATCGCCATTTTCGCGCGAAGTGCGAAGCCCCCTCTGACCGACGATTCCTCTTTATCGGCCTTGCTCCAGGCGAACGACATGATCCGTGACACGCAGAGTGACTGGGCGCAGATGATCGAGCGGGCACAAGGCGTTGTCGCTCGTCATCCGGAATTTGCCTTTGGTCATGACGTCCTCGCCGCTTCCTACGCTGACGCTGCCGAGAGCATTGATATTCCGCATCGCGCCCAGGCAATGAGCGATGCGGCCCGGCGCGAGGCTATGGTGACTCTCGCACTCGATCCCGCAGATGCGGGTGCCTATGTCGTTCTGGCGGGGCTCGAGCCAACCCATCGCGCGGGCGAGGCGATGTTGCTGCGCGGCATAAAATACGCAAGGCACCCTAAGGAGCCGCTTGGCGCATTATACTCGTACGAGGCCAGTTTGCTCAGCAATGTCGGGCGCCTCCACGAGGCGCTTTCCGTTCAATTGGTCGCGCATGCGACCGATGAATGGGGTCCTCCAAAAACGGCTCAGCTTGCGCGCGCTTATGCCAACGTCGGGAACCTGCCCGCAGCGAGAAGCTGGATCCAGAAAGGGATCCAGCTTTGGCCAAACCATTCGGGCGTCCGGAGAGTGCGGCAGTACATTGCTGCCTTCTACGAGCAGCCATCGGAGGCGCTCGCGACGTTCGACGCAATGGATACGCGGGCACCTTCGGGTAGGGACGAAAATGAGGTTTGGCGAAGCTTCATCAGAGCCAAGGCGGGTCATTCCAAGCAATTGGCGGCGCAAACCGTTCTTGAAGTTCGCGAGTCCGCCGATCAGGGCACAATCTCCCGCGAGAACGAAATAATGATGTTGGCCGCGCTCGGACAAACGACGCAGGCAATGGAAGCGGCAAGTTCCGCGCTCGATCATCAACGATTGGAGTCGTGGTTCCTGTTCGCACCGGTCACTCGAAATTTGCGGCAAGACCCGGGTTTCGTCAGCCTCGTCAACCGCATGGGCCTGCTCAAATATTGGCGTGAGGCGGGCAAACGACCCGACTTCTGCACCGATCCGGCAGCTCGAAGCGAATGCAGTCCGCAATTGTTGGCTGCGCTGAAGCCCAACTAAGGTTTCAGTTCGACGGCCACGCTGGCGAAGACGTAGCGGCCGAGCGGATCGTACCATTCGGGATAGGTGTTGCCGTTGAACGGTCCATTACCGGCAGCGGTGTTACCAATGATGAGCGGCGGCTGGCGGTCCAGCACATTGTTGACTCCCAGTCGAAATTCGAAGCCCTTCCGAACCCTGAAGGCGGTGGTCACGTCGAAATAGTCCGCCGCTCGCAGCTTGGCGTACGCCGGACTGACTTCGTCCGTGAGGTTGAATTTGGGGTCGAGGGCAGCAAGCCTGACGCCACCGAGATGTCGCCATTGAAGCGACAGCGAAAGTCCACGCGATGTTTCCCAAGAGGCTCGAGCGGTATGCTTCCAGCGCGGCTGCATGCTGCACGGAGCACCGAACAAGCCAGCACAATCGTACGGCGTCGAAAGGCCGCCGTTGTTGACGATCCATCGCAGGACGTAACTGCCCCGAAATTCGAGTTTCACCGAGCCTTGACGGCCGAGGGGAATTAAATAGTCGGCTGCACCGTCGATCCCCCTAGTCTGTAAGCCGCCGAGGTTCGCCTGGCGATCGTCGACATAGCCATTGCCTAGCGCG
>Ga0070713_100002892_pt1 | contig 11231 bp, 12 predicted proteins | sample LARL82metaG_FD_65465 | JGI IMG/M metagenome (GOLD analysis project Ga0070713, IMG submission 65465) | Corn, switchgrass and miscanthus rhizosphere microbial communities from Kellogg Biological Station, Michigan, USA - LAR L8-2 metaG | ecosystem: Host-associated > Plants > Roots > Rhizosphere ... | reverse complement strand
GACGGGATGAGGCCACGCTCAACGCCAGCCCCGCAGGGGCGATCGAACTTAGCCCAGGACGGACGGTCCTGGGTCAAGCGGCACAAAGGCTCAAAGTCCTGTAGGGACGACCGAGTTCGTAGACGCCCTCGTGAGCTCGCGGGTGAGACGGATCGTTGATCGAGCCCGAACCGCAGAAAGAAATCTAAGTCCGTGCCCACAACGGACTCTCACGATTGCGGGTAACCAGAGCAACCGAGAAGATTCGAAACAGCCTAATGGCGCGATGCCGACGACCCCGCTGCCAGATCGCGCAGCACACTCAGGAACGAAGCGGTTGTTTCCTCACCTGAGAGCGCGTCCAGAGGAATGGTAGCGGTCAGGTTCGGAGATTCCTGCCGGAATCGCACCGTAAGTAGATTATGTCCCCGGCTCGTCATCAGCGTATTGACCAAGGGTGTGAGTTCATCCGCCCACTCGGTGCGGGTGGTGAGTACAACTGGACCCGGCCTGGAAATCGTCCAATTGCGGGTTCGCTCTGAAATTTCTTTTGGCTTTTGCGTCAACCAACGGTGGCGAGAGATCTCGAGGTTGAATCCCGGTGAGTCATCCAGATCTGCTTCGAAGGTCACTGTCTCGCGCTGGCGTTTCCATAGGCAGACCAGCCACTGCACGAGTAAAGGCCTCGGCAGTAGACGCACCGTAACTCGTGCATTTTCAAACCAGTGAGAAGCGAAGTTCAACTGAGCCTGCAGGCAGCTGCGGCTCAACCATTGGCTCTGAAGCAGGCGTCCGCGGGAGGAGCATGCAGCCTCTACCCACCGCAGCACCAAGGCGCCCTTGCGACGGTTATATCGCGTAAAGATGAGGAACCACAGGACGTCGACAATGATGGCGCACAGCGCGGCTATGACGATCAGGCGCACCACAAACCCCTCAGATGCGAATGTTACGACTTGAGGTGCTGTACCTGCAAGATTTTCGTTGAAGTTTTTACGAAAATTCGAGAGCTGCCCTAAGTCTTTGTGGCACAGGCGTTTCAATGCTCAGAACTCACCCCATCCACCGTATTTCCACCTCGGTTTAGTCAGTCCAGGGTCGCGTAACGCAAGCCCACAAGCAGACTAGCTGGGCCGCAGTGAGAGCACAGTCCGAGACCATCAGTGCCAGGTGCACAGCTCTTGCGAATTCCAGGAACGGTCGGCCCCTGGGTTACGGGGAATGCGCACTATCACCTCGCCCAATCCTTAGTTTCTCCTCACAACTTCTGGTAAGATTTCGCGCATTGGGACTTCGTGGAGGACCGCATGTCCAACTTCACCCGCCGTGATTTCCTCAAGACCGGACTCGCCGCCGGAACCCTCGCCGTCACCGGTAGTTTTCCGCTCATCGCCGAATCCAAAGCAACCGCGACCGACTATGTCACGTTGGGTCGCTCCGGCGTAAAAGTAACTCGCCTAGCCTTCGGGACCGGCAGCTTCAGCGGCGCGGTGCAGCGCTCTATCGGGCAGGACAGCTTCACACGCCTCGTCCGCTACGCTTACGACCACGGCATCCGCTTCTTCGAGACCGCTGAGTCCTACGGTGACATGCACCGCATGCTCGGCATCGCTCTTAAGGGCATTCCCCGCGACAGCTACCAACTGATGTCCAAGGTGACCACGTTCCACGAGGGCGTCAACCCGCAGGAAAAATTCGACGAGTTGCGCAAGCTCGCCAACACCGAGTACTTCGACATCATGCTGCTGCATTGGCAACACACCGGCACCTGGCCAACCGACACATCTCGCTGGCAGGACGCAATCCAGGAAGCCGAATCGAAGAAAGTGATCGTGAGCCGCGGAGCTTCCGTCCACGGTCTGCCAGCGTTGCGTAAAGTCCCCGGAAATAAGTGGCTCGACATCGCCATGATCCGAATGAATCACAAGGGCACGCGCATGGACGCCGAAGACTACGCGACCGAAGGTCTAGGCAACGTGCCGGAAGTCATCGATCACGTCAAGGAAGTTCGCAAAGAGGGAATGGGCGTCATCTCGATGAAGCTGATCGGCGAAGGCACCTTTAATCGTGAAGACCGACAGAGGGCGATGCGCTTCGCCTTCCGCAACGCGGGCGTGGATTGCGTGACGGTGGGCTACAAGAACACCGCCGAAATCGATGAAGCCATCGAGAACGTGAACCAGGCGTTCGCGTAGGTTTTCAGCAGTCCGAAATTTATCGCTATGCGCAATCCATGGCGCGCCAGTCTAGTTACGCGTCGTTCTTAGGTCGATTTCCCAGGTTTCGGCGATAAGGTCTTTGCCAAAGCTGTGGTGTTTTTGTTCCCGTACAACCTGGAATCCAGCCTGTTTGTAGATGTGGCGCGCCGCATGAAGAATGCTCTGCGTCCACAGTGTCATCTTTTGATACCCTGCCTGCCTGGCAAAGCGGATACATTCCTCTACAAGCCGCTTGCCAATGCCGAGTCCGCGCGCTTCCGCTTCAACATGTAGAAGCCGCAGTTTGGCGACTTCATCCGACTCCTTCGCGACAAACACGGCGCCAACTCGTTTTCCGTCCTTCTCCGCAACCCAGGCCCGCTCCCGCTTCGGATCGAAGTTCTTGATGAACTGCGCCACAATCTCCGCCGCGAGTGCCTCGTAGGTTCCGTCCCATCTGTATTCTTCCGCGTAAAGAATGGCCTGTCGATACACGACCCAGCCCAGATCACCGGGCTCATGTTGGCGCAGCAGATAGGCCGTTTTTATTCCAGCCTGGTCGCCCAGCAACTGGCGGAGCTTCTGCACTGCGCCAATCACTTCTTGCCGCTCCGTCGACGACAGCGTTTCCAGCATTCCCGCCACATCGCGATTGGAACGCTCGTCAAGCGGAGCAAACGATTTGCGGCCCTTTGCTGTTAGGGAGATAAACCTCTGGCGTTCGTCGGTGTTCGACCGCTCCCGCGTCACCAGTTTCTTGCGTTCGAAATTCCGCAGGATTCGGCTCATGTATCCGGCATCCAGCCCAAGCTCCTTGCGGATGTCGGTCGCCGTACACTGCCGGCGATGCGCGAGCTCGTAAAGCACCCGAGCCTCGGCCAGGGAGAACGGGCTGCTCGCCATGCCATCCAACACGCCGATTTTGCGAGTGTAAAAGCGGTTAAACGCCCGGATCGCGCCTATCTCGTTGTTGAGCTCGGATTCCACCATGGTGCGCCTCCTGCGATACAGTTGATGCTAGCATACAGATGATTGACTTCGTCAACTACATGGGAATCGACGCATGAATCCGGACGGAGTGTCCCGAGGATCGGCCGTCGCTTGGGGAAATCGTGGGAAAGTTAAGGTGAATGGATGTTGCGCGTGGGCCTCTTCAGAACTTCGCCTCGACCTGGCGAGCTCGGTGCGTCGATTTGGAGAAATATTCGGCGTCGCGGCCTGACGCCCTGGAGCCTAGAGCAGTCCTGGTTGGCGCTTTCGCGAGGTAGGCGGTTCGGGCACAGCGACGCGGCTGGGGATTCTTCGATGAGCCTGTTCTTGTGCTGAAAGACGCGGCGAACGAGGCCGCCGGTGACTCCCGTGTACAGCACGTGCGATCGCGAACGATTGGTCATGATCTAAACGTAGAAGCGCTTCGGCTTGCGCATGGGGCCTCCGTTTTTCCCCGACGGCGTCATCCCGAAGGGCGGCGTATTTCAGCCGACCGAGGGATCTCTCGCGTGGAGCACATGCGCACGGTATCGAAAGCGTGCGACTGCTGTCTGTGACGGATGAACATTCCCGATCCAGCACGCCAGATCCCATTCGACTCCTTCGCTGCACTCAGTCGCTCAGGGCAGGCTCCTCGGCCCGCTGGAGAAAACGCGGGCCTTCGGGATGACGCATGGATAGTTAAGGGAAGCAAGACGAGGACGTGAGTCGCCCACGTGCGAAAAGCCCTTCCTTCTGCTATCTTCCACGGGGGCAGAAAAGGGACTCCTCGCAATGGCAGACGCCACATCCACCACAACCAATTCCATCGCGCAGTACGACACGCGGTTTTTCGGGCATCCGCGCGGGCTGGCCACGCTTTTCTTCACCGAGATGTGGGAGCGCTACAGTTTCTACGGAACGCGCGCCCTGCTCATGCTCTACATGACGCATGCGGTGGCGACCGGGGCGCTGGGCATGACCGACGCCAAGGCGGGCAACATCTATGCGTTTTATACCGCCGCGGTTTATTTAATGTCCCTGCCGGGCGGCTGGTTTGCCGACCGCATTGTCGGCCAGCGCAAAGCGGTGCTCATTGGCGGCATCCTGATCGCCTGTGGTGACTTCTGCCTGGCCAGTCCGGGAATACCGCTGTATTTTGCCGGACTGGGTTTCCTGATGCTCGGCACTGGCCTGCTGAAACCGAACGTCAGCACCATGGTGGGCCAGCTCTATCCGCAGGGAGATCGGCGGCGCGATTCGGGATTCTCGATTTTCTACATCGGAATCAATATTGGTGCGTTTTCGCCGCTGCTGGTGAGCTGGGTGGGCGAGAAAGTGAATTGGCACCTCGCCTTTGCAACCTCGGGCGTGGGGATGATCCTTGGCATCGTGCAATACCTGCTAACCGGAAAATACCTGGGCGAGGCTGGGCTGCACGTGACTCCTCTGGACGACAGGGAAAAGGAAAGGCGGCAGAAACGCTTTGCGGGAGGGATTGCGCTGCTGGTGGTCATGGCCGTCGCGGCCATGATCTTCTCGAACTCGAAAGGCTGGATTCAGCTGACGGCGGCGTCGATTTCGAACGGATTGGGAGTCGCGCTGGCGGTGATCTTTATTGCCGTCTTTGGGTGGATGATTTTCGGCAAGGGCTGGTCGGCGATCGAGAGGAAACGGGCCGGCGCGATGCTGGTGCTGGCCATCGGCTCCGCGATCTTTTGGGGCGCGTACGAGCAGGCCGGGTCGTCGCTGAACCTGTTTGCCGATATCAACACCAATCGCCACGTGTTTGGCTATGAGTTTCCCGCTGGATGGTTCCAATGGATACAACCGCTTTTTGTGCTCCCTTTGGCACCGTTCTTTGCTTGGCTGTGGATCAAGTTGGGAGACCGGCAACCATCAAGTACAGCTAAGTTTTCGATCGCGCTGGTATTCATCGGCCTGAGTTTTCTGGTGCTGGTGCCGCCGTCGCATCGCATGGGAGTGTCACCCAATTGGCTGAATACCTGTTACTTCCTGGGCGTGGTTGGGGAAATGTGCCTGAGCCCGGTAGGGCTAAGCGCCTTCACCAAGCTGGCGCCGGCGCGTGCGGCCGGATTCGCCATGGGGATATGGTTCCTTTCGACCAGCATTGGCGAGTGGCTGGCGGGGAAGGCGGGATCCTATTTCAGCTCCATGCCGCTCCCGAAGCTGTTTGGGATCAGCGCGGTAATTCCATTTATTGCAGCGATCCTGCTGGCGCTGCTGATCCGTCCGACCAAAAAGCTGATGGCGGGAGTCTCCTGAGGCACTGTCCAGCTCTTAGCCCTTAAGCTTGGACCTCCATAAACCGCTCTAGCTAAGAGCTAAAGGCGAATGGCTAAAAAGCCGGCTGTCGTGCATCACATGAAGGAGTCTTGCATTCCAGCGGTTTGGCCATATAGACTAGACTAACTAGACTTAGTCTATGAAAACTGTCAATATCCATCAAGCGAAAACCCATCTCTCGAAGCTGGTCGACGAGGCGTCGAATGGGGAGTCGTTCGTGATCGCCAAGGCCGGAAAGCCGATGGTTAAAGTGATCGCTCTGAATACGCCCACTGGTGCCCAGGTGAAGCGGCTCGGGTTCTTGGCGGGCCAGATCTCGGTGCCCGATGACTTCGACAGGATGGGCGAAGAAGAAATCGAGAAGATATTCGGCGGCGGTGCATGAAGCTGCTTCTCGATACCCATCTTCTGCTTTGGGCTGCGGCCGAACCCGGTCGACTGTCGAAAGAAGCCCGTAATCTCATCAACGATCCCGACAACGAGCTACTTTTCAGCGCGGCGAGCTTGTGGGAAGTGTCCATCAAGCGTGGGCTCGGGCGGAAGGATTTCAAGGCGGATCCCCGGCTGCTGCGCCGCGGGCTTCTGGACAATGGGTACGGGGAGTTGCAAATCCATAGCGACCATGTCGTAGTTCTCGATACGCTGCCCGCCATCCACAAAGATCCGTTTGACAGGATTCTGGTGGCGCAAGCGGTCGTGGAGGGCGTGGCACTGCTTACGACCGATGCTCAGTTGGCGGAGTATCCGGGACCGGTTCGCCGTGTATAGAAAACGGGATTACAAGCGTCCTGCAGGGTGGGACATTTGACGCAACGCTTCTTTACCCATTAGGCTTCGACCGAGGATACAGAAATCAGCAGTTTCTTACGTTTTTTGGAAGCAAACCAGGGTAACTTCTGAGCCCTTCCAGTCCTTGCAAGCAGTACAACGAAAAGAGGTTTACGCCGCATCACACCGATTGCGGCCGGAAAAGGCAACTTGACCGACGCGCGAAAACAACAAGGCGAAAAGTTAACTGAAGCTGAGGCCATTGAGCGGGCCAAGCAGGGCGACGCAGCGGCATTCAAAGTCCTGTACGACCTGCACAAACGGCGGGTTTACTCGCTCTGCCTGCGGATGACGCAAAATACGGCGTCTGCAGAAGACCTCACACAGGAAGCCTTTCTCCAGTTGTTCCGGAAGATCGGAACCTTTCGCGGTGAGTCGGCCTTTTCCACCTGGTTGCACCGGATGTCGGTGAACGTCGTCCTGATGCAACTGCGGAAGAAAAACCTGCCGATCGTTCCTATCGACGACACGCTCGAGGGCGACGAGGAAGGGACGGTCAAGAAGGAGCCGGGAGCTCCGGATGAACGGCTGACGGGTGCAATTGATCGGTTACGGTTGCAAAACGCGGTTGACAGTTTGCCTCCGGGTTATCGTACGATCTTTGTACTGCACGACGTCGAGGGATACGAGCACAACGAGATTGCGGAAATGGTCGGCTGCTCCATCGGAAATAGTAAGTCGCAGCTGCATAAGGCTCGTTTGAAGTTACGTGAGCTCCTTAAAGCTGATAGAGCCGAAAAGGCCAGAAAATGAGGAGCCAGACGCGGTATCGGGGAGAGAGGTCGGAATGAATTGCCCAGAGTTTGAGCGCGATCTGCCGGAGTGCGTCGAGGGAGTGCCTTCCCCCGAGCAGCAGGCGCATTTGAACTCGTGTCCCACCTGTTCAGGGCTTCTGCTCGATCTGAATTCGATTGCCTCACAAGCGCAAATGCTTTCCGCAGCCGACGAACCGAGCGCTGCGGTATGGAATGCGCTTGAAGAGCGGCTGTGGAGCGAGGGATTGATCCGGCGCTCCGCGCCTGCTTATCTCCCCGCCGAAGTAAAGCCAAGTTTCATGCAGCGCTGGCGCGCAGCCTGGCTGGTACCGGTCGCAGCGGCGCTGGCGGTTGTCGCGGTCGTGAAGCTCTACCATCCTGCTAATGTCGGGGATAAGAATCCCGTCGCAACCCAATCTCAGCCACAAGCTCAGGCTCCGGCGCCGGCCCAAAGCGCCCGTCTGAAGCACAAGCCTGCTTTGTCGCATGAAGATCAGCAATGGTTGAGCACAGTGTCATCGCGGCCTCCGGCCCAATTGGCGAAATTCCGTTCGGATCTTGACCAGGCCAATGCATTTATCGAAGACGCGCAGCAATCGCTGCAAGAGGATCCCAACGATGTCTACATGCAGCAGATGTTGATGAACGCGTACGAGCAGAAGCAGATGCTGTACGAGTTGGTAGTGGATGACAGCAGTCACTGATCGGGGGAGAGCATGAGTACTGCGAAGTGCGCCGCAAAATTCGTCACCGTCCTGACCCTTGCCGGAGTGGCCTTTGCCGCCGGTGACGCACGCAAAGACCTGCACTTCAAAGTTGGCAAGCACCCCGCCATCTCCATTAATAATCCTTACGGTCCCGTGGTTGTGAAAGCCGGCGCACCGCATGAAGTTGTGATCAACGCAATTCTGCATTCCGATAAAGTCGAGATCGACCAGAGCCAAAGTCATAACCGAATCGACATCATCTCTCATCTTCTGCAGGGTGCGGACCAATACAGCGGCGTGGTGGAATACCAGGTGCTAGTTCCCGCGGACGCCAGTCTGAGCATCCACTCCGAGAACGGGCCCGTGCACGCGGAGAACTTACATGGCGATCTCGCTCTTGAGGGCGGCAATGGCGCGATGGAAGTCCTGGATTGCGGGGACGGCCACGTTCATGTGAAGACACTCAACGGGCCGGTTACGATCAGCAACGTTCGCAATGGCCATGTGGAAGTTGTGTCAATGTCGGGCGATGTTTCCCTGAACTCGGTCTCCGGGCCGTACGTGGCAGTGAACTCGAATACTGGCAAGATTGAATACGCGGGGGACTTCGGCGGAGAGGGCGAGTACAGCTTCACCAGCTACACCGGCAACATTGAGGCGGTGGCGCCCGCCTACGCTTCGATTGACGTCACTGCCCGATCCAGCCAAGGTCGTGTAGACAGTGATTTCTCTCTCGAACCGAAGCACACGCCTTTCTATGCCAAAGCGGGGAGTTACTTCTCAGGTACCCTGGGCAAGGCCGCTTCTTCGGTAAAGCTGATGTCCTTCAGTGGTAAAATCCACCTCAAGAAACGCCAGTAAGCTGGCTTTTCTCCCGGACAAGCATTGCAGCCCATGACAGACGAGACTGTTATGCCGCAGTCGCGGCGCAAGCAGCCCTCTGTGTATACCATCGCGCTGGTTGGATTCATGGGCGCGGGCAAAACCACAGTCGGCCAGGCGCTGGCCAGCCGTCTCGATTGGCGATTCGCCGACCTCGACCACCTGGTTGAAACCCGCGAGGGGCGCAGCATTCCTCAGATTTTCCAGCAGGACGGAGAAGCCTGTTTCCGCGAACTGGAACGCAGCGTTTTAGGAGCGACGCTGGCCGCTCCCGATTCCACGTTTCTCGTTCTCGCTCTCGGTGGCGGAGCCTTCGTCGTCGAGAAAATTCGCGCGCTTTTGCGGGAGAGACACGTGCCTGCAATCTGGCTGGACGCTCCCGCGGAAGAATTGTTTCGCCGCTGCGAACAACCGGAGGTCATTCGACCTCTTCGCCGGGACCCGGAACAGTTCACGAAGCTATACGAACAGAGGCTTTCGTCATATCGCCAAGCCGATCTCCATGTGATAACAAAAGGTAAGGAAATCTCTGCCATCGCCGAAGAAATTACCGTGCGGCTGGCTCTACAACCCAGGGGTGCCGAGTGAAATTGCGTTTGGTTCGAATCATCCTGTCGCTCGCTTGTATTTTCGTCTGCGTGGGCGATTTTGCTGCTGCCAAAGACAAAGAAAAACCGAAACAACCGGGCACGAAGATCGTAGACTCGGGAACGTTTGGGGTGTTCTCGTCCGGCACCCGCATTGCGACCGAAACCTTTTCTATTGAGCAAGGAGCGACCGGGAGCCGCATTTCTTCGCAGTTCAAATCGGCGCAGGGCGAGCAGGTCGCCGAGCAGAGTTCTGAAATGCAGCTCGCGCCTTCAACCGACTTGCGCAGCTACGAATGGAAGGAGACCAATCCGGAGAAGATGATGGCCAGCGTCGTTCCGAATGACACATTCTTGGTTGAAACCTTCAGCAATGGGGCGGACAGCAAGGTCCACGACCAGAATTTCCTGTTGCCGGCATCGACAACGATCCTGGACGACTATTTTTTCATTCACCGCGAACTCCTGGCGTGGAAGTATCTGGCTTCAGCCTGCAAACAAACCGGTGGAACGCCAAGCTGCCCTTTGCATCAAAAGGTTCAGTTCGGAACCTTAAACCCACATGAACGAAATTCAATGGCGGTGGCGATCGAATTCGCCGGGCGGGACAAGGTTTCGATCCGCGGTTCTGAACTGGAGCTTAGCAAGTTCTTGCTCAGCTCTGAGAACGGGGATTGGGCGTTTTGGCTCGACGACCGCCTGAAGCTTGTGCGATTGTTGAGTGACGGTGGAACCGAGGTTGTCCGCGATTAATTGCGAATGGTTCGCCATTGGGTGAACCCGCACCATGACGGCGCTCATTGACTCACGCGCAACTCGCATCATCTTCACGGTCCTGGTGTTTGCCATGGGCATGGCCTTCCTGTACTTCGCCCGTCGCACCCTGATCGCCTTTCTGTTTGCAGTCTTCTTTGCTTATCTCGTCGATCCCGGCGTGTCTCGCATTGAGCGCTGGACGAAGAGCCGCGGCGGCGCCATCGCGATCATTTATTTGCTGATCGTCCTCGGCCTGGGAACCCTGTTTTTCTTCATCGGGCCGCGTATCGGCCATGAAGCGCAGAAGCTCACCGACTCGTTGCCCTCACTGATGGAGCGCATCAACAGCGGACAGATTGTGCAGGATATCGGCATCGAGCACGGACTCAACAAGACGACGCGCGATCAGCTCGAGGTATTCCTCAAAGCGCACACCGGCGACCTGCTGAAGGTCGCCCAGCACGCCGGGATTCGCCTCGCGGAGGTTGCGCAGGAGTCCTGGCTGCTCATCCTGATCCCAATACTTGCTGCTTTCTTTCTGAAAGACGCGCGCAATTTCAGTGGGGTCGCGCTGTCGTTCATGCACAGCAAGGCACAGCGCGAGTTCCTGCAGGGCGTCATCAGTGATATGAACCTGATGTTGGCGCAATTCATTCGCGCTCAACTGACGCTGGCGGCGCTTTCGTGGATGGCGTACGGGTCATTCCTTGGCTTGATGAAAGTCCCTTATGCGTTGATGCTGGCCAGCGCCGGGGGCATTTTGGAATTCATTCCCGTGGTTGGACCGTTGGTCGCGACCGTGCTGATCACCGGGGTTGCGCTGCTCACGGGATATCCGCACTGGGTTGTGGTGCTCGTTTTCCTGCTGGCGTGGCGGCTGATTCAGGACTACGTCGTATCGCCGCGCGTGATGGGCAAGACCATGGAACTGCATCCGCTTGCCGCGATTTTTGGGGTCCTCGCAGGCGGGGAAATTGCCGGCGTGCTGGGCGTCTATCTGTCGATTCCGGTGATGGCCAGCCTGCGCATCGTCTGGCGGCGGTGGCGCATGTATGCCGAGAAAAAACGTTTTGGCCCGCTCAACGAATACTCTTTCCTGACTGAGACAACACCGCGGCCATGAATGGCGGTGTTGTAAAATTATTCCTGTGCAGTTGTTAGGGACTAGTGATTAGTGGCTAGTACAACCCGGTTTTGCTAGCCACTAATCACTAGCCACTAGCGACTCATCCTCGTTTATGTCAAACAAAATTCCTGTAGGTA
>Ga0070713_100002891_pt1 | contig 11232 bp, 8 predicted proteins | sample LARL82metaG_FD_65465 | JGI IMG/M metagenome (GOLD analysis project Ga0070713, IMG submission 65465) | Corn, switchgrass and miscanthus rhizosphere microbial communities from Kellogg Biological Station, Michigan, USA - LAR L8-2 metaG | ecosystem: Host-associated > Plants > Roots > Rhizosphere ... | reverse complement strand
GCGAAGTCGCAGATGCGGGACTTCGGCGGCATGGTCTCCTTCCGTCTCGCGGCGGGGGAGGCGAAGGCGGTCGAAGTCTGCGCCCGGACCAGCCTGTTTACTCTCGGTGAATCCCTTGGCGGTGTAGAGTCACTGATCGAGCACCCGGCGCGGATGACACACGCCTCCGCTGCCGGGTCTCCGCTTGAAGTGCCGTCGGACCTGGTCCGGTTGTCCGTCGGGATCGAGGACCCGGAGGACCTGCTCGCGGACCTGGCGCGCGCACTTGGCTAGTGCCACACCATAAGAACCAAGATCACCAGCCAGATCAGCGCGGTCAAGCCGCCGATCGAGGCGATGCGGCCACGCTCGACGGCCGCGACCCGAAGATCACGGCCGACGGTCGCCGCTGGCTCGGCAGGAGTTGGCGCGCCGGTCTCCGCCGGTGACTCCTCCGAGTCTGCAGAACGGCTGGTTACTTCGCCCTCAGCCGTAGTCGCCACGACGCCTGCGGTTCGGGCGGCAGCCTGGCTTTCCGCCTGGTCAGCGGCCTCGAGTGCGGCAAGCGCCTTGCGCTGATCGCGGAGCACGAGCACAAGAAGGACGAAGGCGACCACGAAAAGCGTCAGCGACACCGAGATCCACCACTGGCTGAACTTGTGGGTCATTCCGGTAAGGATGAGGCCAAAGATGAGCGTGAGAAGAGAAGCAAAGGAGTATATCCGCGTGGTTCGGAAAAGGTATCCGACGACAGCGGTGTTCCGTTTCCTTACAAAACGGGGCGTAGACATGATCGCTGCGGTGCCCGGTCCAATCGTGAAGACGACGGCAGTGACGTGCAGCCACAAGATTGCGTGGTCGGCAAATGACATGGTGCGATCCTAGAGGATCCCTTAAGCGGGCACTCGCTGGCGCCGTTGCCCTGGCCGCCGTACTTGTCAGCGCAGGCGTGGTCACGCAAGCCTGCGCCAGCGCAAGCTCGAACGGCTTCGTCACCAGATCAGGGAACACGCTGCAGCTGAACGGGCGGGACTTCCGGTTCTCCGGGGCGAACGTCTACTGGGGCGGACTCGACGACGACGGGCGGATCGGGCTGAACTACCCCACCCCGTTCCGCGTCCACTCTGCCCTGCAGACCGCGGCCGAGATGGGCGAGACGGTCATCCGGTGTCAGACCTGCGGCATCTCCACGGGCACGCCGCTGTCGGTGGAGCACGCGCTCGGCGACTTCAGCCAGACGGCGCTCCGGCACATTGACTATTTCATCGCGCAGGCACAGCGGTACGGCATGAAGGTCGTCATACCGCTTACCGGCAACTACGACAATTACCTGGGCAGCTATTGCGACTTCACGAACTGGCTGGGCCTGTCCGCACCGTACGATTGCCCGTCGCCTGCTGCGGCCTCGGCGTTTTACAGCAACCCGAAGGCGATCGCGGCATTTGAGAAGTACATCATCGTGCTGCTCAACCACGTGAACTACTACACCGGCGTCCGCAACAAGGACAATCCGACGATCATGGCCTGGGAAACCGGCAACGAAATGCCGTACGGGCTGGGCGGGCCGCCGGAGCTCACCAAGTGGACCGCTACTATCTCGACCTACATCAAGAGCCAAGACGCAAACCAGCTCGTCATGGACGGGGCCGCCTACCTGGACCTGGGGAACCTCTCGCTGCCGGACGTCGACGTCGTGGACGTGCACTCCTACCCGGCAGATCCCGCGTGGCTAGACGCGGACGCAATCCAGGCCACCGTGGTCGGGGTGCCCATGGTGATCGGCGAATACGCCTGGAACGACAGCCAGGACCTGCACACCTTCCTGGCCGACATCCGGCAGACGCCGGCCGTCGCCGGCGATATGTACTGGGACCTCCAGCCGCAGAACGACTTTTTCGGGTACGTCGAGCACTTCGACGGGTACCAGCTCCACTTCCCCGGCGACAATGCCGATGTCTTCGACTTCGGCGGTGAACCGGTCCTCGAAGCCGGGCCGGACGCGAGCGCCGTGACGGCGCTGCGCGACCACGCCTACGCGATGGCTGGGCGGTCCGTGCCCGCGTATCCGGTCCCGTCCGCGCCGGTCGTGACCAACGTGGAGCACGTGGCGAGCGAGACCGCCGGCGCGGGGAACCTGCTGGAGTGGCGGGGGTCGCCCGGAGCCGCGTCATACCTGGTACAGCGCTCGACCGGCGGCCCAGGCGGCCCGTGGACCACGGTCGCCACGGTGAGCGCGGCGGACACCGAGTCGCCCTACCTGGACCGCGGCGTCGGGCAGGGACCCGATCTGTGGTACCGGGTTACCGCCATTAACCCGAACGGGAAGTCCGGGCTGCCCTCATCGGTCCACCAGGTCACGAGCTGGACGCTCGACGACAACCTGAACAACTTCTCCATCGCGATCAGCCACGATCCGGGGGTGGCGATCGACAGGAGTAACGCGTGGGAGTTTGGCGGGGACACGGCGCGGGCGGCCGTCGGGCCATCGTCGACGGACGAGACCATCGCGTGGCACGCACCGGGGCTCCAGGACTTCGAGGCGATCGCCTACTACGACAGCGCTAATACCGCGCACTTCACCTTTCAGGTGTCTACGAACGACAGGACCTGGACCGGGGTCCCCGCGTCCAACGTCCAGGCGAACCAGCTAGCGGGCACAACAGTGCTCGACCAGGTGTCCTACATCTACTCGTTCGACAACGTGCAGCGGATTTTGCCCGGTGCGAGTTACGTGCGGGTCGTGCGGCACGGCGGTGCCATGGGGGTGGCCGAGCTTGGTGAGGTCCGCATTACCTATCCGTAGTGGCTGTCATTCGATATCGGGGGATATGGCGTGCGGTTGCGAGAGCTCACGAACGAGCGAGCCTACGAGGCTGAGCTGCAGCAGTGTGCCGGGGTTACCGGGTTCCACCGCTGGTTTTTCCTGACCGCGCTCGCGGCGGCGCTCGGGTTGCGAATGCGGGCATTCGCCGTCGATGCGGGGGCCCAGTCGCTCGGGGTGGTGCCGCTGTTGCTCCGCCCGCGCGGACCGCTGTCGACGGTCAACCACCTTCCCGCCGCCCGCATCGGCCCGGTGCTGCGCGGCGCCGCGCTGCGCGCAGGCCGGGCCGACGAACTGGTGCGCGCGGTCGAACCGCTGCTGCTGGCGGAGTGCGCGGTGGTCACCAGGTGGGCCTTCAGCCCGGGGCGAGAACTGGGGGCGGACCGGCTCGCGGCGCGCGGTTTCGGCGTCCGCTACGAAGAGAACTTCGTGGTCCCCGGAACCAAGTCGGTCGAGGACTACCTGAAGGGCCTGCCGCCCAAGCAGCGGGCCGCGATAAGACGTGTGGGCGTGCGCGGGCTGACGGTCGGCCCGAGCAGTGCGGAAGAGATCACGCGCTGGTTTCCCTGGCAGGTCAGCCGGGCGAACGGGCGGCAGGGAGCCGCCGCCGAGTACAGCCAGGTAGCGGCCCTGAAACTTGCGGGACGCCTCGGGTGCGACCCGCGGATGTACTGGCGGTCAGTCCGGGGAGCGGACGGCCGCACGCTCGCGATGAACGTGAGCATCATCGATGCCGACCGACTCTGGGGCTGGCTGCTCGTCGGTGACCCGGTTCCCGGCCCGAGCCCGCACGTGGCCGCTTACGCCGACGCGATCCAGTGGTCCCTGGGCCAAGGCCTCGGCTGCGACTTCGGCGGTGTGCCGACTCAGGGGATCAGGGACTTCAAGGTCGCGATGGGCGGCGAAGTGGAACTGTACGCGGTCGCGGAGCGGGTGCGGCCGCGGGCATACCGGGCGGCCCGCGCACTGCACGAACGGCTGGTCAACTACCGGGCCGCCGGGCGGCACTGACCATTTCCCCGGAGTTCCGCCCCGTTTGCGATAATGCTCAAAATCGGTACTTATTTCTTAAAGCATTTCTTAAAAGCTCATGCAATCGCTTGCTTGATTGCAAGTTAGGACACGTATTGAAATCGGGGACGGTAGTCTGGCGGTAGCGTAAGGTTATGGGCAGTGGTACTGACGCCGGTGAGGGGGTGAAAGTGGGCAGCCCGGATCATCAGGTGAAAATGGTTCGGCTTGCGGTCATGTCTTTATATTCACGAGTTCCTTTTTTGCGCGATTGGTGCGTTGTCGCTAGCGTGCTGCCGTTTTAGGAGTGGGAATCCGGGCTGCGCTAGTTGTGCTTGATGGCACTGTAGTGCCAGCTACGAGGGGGGCTTCGTTGTGTCGCCAACTGTATCCATCGTTATTCCAGCGCTTAATGAGGAGCGCAACATTCCGTATGTGTTCGCCCGTATTCCTGAGGGCACCCATCAGGTGATCCTAGTTGACGGGAAGTCTGCCGATAAGACCGTAGAAGCCGCCCGTAATGCACGTCCCGATATATGCGTGATCGATCAGACAAGAGCGGGGAAGGGGAATGCGCTCGCCTGCGGATTTGCGGCCGCGACCGGCGAGATCATCGCGATGATCGATGCGGACGGCTCCGCTGACCCGGGCGAGATTCCCAAGTTCGTGGACGCGCTCGTCGCGGGCGCCGACTTCGCTAAGGGCACGCGGTTCACCCGCGGTGGCGGCTCAAGCGACATCACCAGAATGCGGCGGCTCGGCAACCACCTGCTGACTGGATGCTTCAATTTGGCCTACCGACGGCATTACTCCGACCTTTGCTATGGCTACAACGTTTTCTGGCGCACCTGCCTGCCGGTGCTGCGGCTTGACTCCACCACACCCGCGCCGCTCGACGGGACGAAGCTCTGGGGAGACGGCTTCGAAGTCGAGACGCTCATCCACGTCCGGGTGGCCAGAGCAGGCTTGCGCGTTGCTGAGGTGCCGAGCTACGAGCACCCGCGGCTGCACGGGACGAGCAAGCTCAACGCGGGCCGGGACGGCCTGCGCGTCGCCCGGACCATGCTGGCCGAATGGCGCAGCCCGCGACAACTGCCGGTGCCGGAACTGGCGGCCGCGGCACGGCCCGGCGACATCGTGCCCGAGGGGAAGTCGGTCCGATGACGGGAGTCGCCCAACCGCGCCTGCGGGTTATGGTCGTCGGCGCAGGCTGGCACATGACCTCGGGAATCAGCCATTACACCTACCGGCTGAGCAGCGCGCTCGCTGCGCGGCATGAGGTCAGCGTCCTGCTGATGCGGCGGCTCGTCCCTAAGCGCGCCTACCCGGGCGCGGCCAGGGTCGGGGCCAACGTCACCGACGCCGCATACCCCGAACACCTGCCCGTGTACGACGGGGTGGACTGGTACTGGGGCTCGTCGATGCGCGGGGCGCTTGAGTTCATGGACCGCCAGCGGCCGGAGGTCATCATCCTGCAGTGGTGGACCGGGGCGGTGCTCCACTCCTACCTGCGGCTAGTCCGCTACGCCGCACGCCGTGGCGCCCGGGTCATCGTGGAGTGGCACGAGACCCAGGATGTCGGCGAGGCGGGGCTGCCGGGCGCACGCAGGTACGTCAGCACCCTGATGCCCTGGCTGCTCGCCAGGTCCGCGGCGCACGTCGTCCACTCCGACTACGACCTGCGCGCCATTAGCGCTGCTTACCCGCTCGGCGCCGTCCCGGTCTGGGTCATCAAGCACGGCCCCTACGACCATCTAGCGCGTCTCGGGCAGGCGCCGCCCGCGCACCCCGACGGCCCGATGCGACTGCTCTACCTCGGGCTTGTCCGTCCGTTCAAGGGCGTGGAGGACCTTGTCGAGGCATTCAACGGGCTCGATCGCGCCGCCGCCGAGCGGTTCCGCCTGACGATTGTCGGGGAGACCTGGGAGGGGTGGACCGCGCCTGCCGCGGCTATCGCGCGCAGCCCGCATGCCGACCTGATTCAGCGGGTGGACCGGTACGTGACGGACGCGGAGCTGTCCGCCTACTTCGGCGCGGCTGACGCGGTCGTGCTGCCCTACCACCGGTCCTCCGCGTCCGGCCCGCTGCAAATCGCGATGAGCGCGGGGCTGCCCGTCGTGGTGACGGCCGTCGGGGGCCTAGTGGAGGCGGTCAGCGACTACCCGGGCGCGCTGCTCGTCCCGCCGCGTGACCCGGCCGCGCTGCGCGGCGCCCTGCTCGCGCTGCCACCGCTGCGCGGCAGGCGCTATGCCGACCCGCACTCCTGGTACTCGGTGGCAGAGGAGTTCACCGAGCTGATGGAGGAGATCCGCGGTCGCGGGCCGCGTCCTCGTGTCCTCGGTCCTGCGGTAGGCGCGTGATGCGGGTCGCACACGTCGTCGCCTCGTACTACCCGCGCATTGGCGGGGTGGAGACCCACGTCAGGCAGATCGCGGAGGCCTGCGCCAGCACAGGAGACCAGGTGACAGTCCTGACCCACGCTACGGGCGCGGCCCCGGCACAAGAGAACCTGGGCGGCGTCCGGGTCCTTCGGTTCCCGGAGACCGTCCGCTCCGTCCGGTACCCACTGTCGCTACGGCTCTTCCGCTACCTGGCGGCGCACGTGGCGGACTTCGACGTCGTGCACGCGCACAGCTACCACACGCTGGTCGGCCACGCGGCCGCCCGCAGCGGCCTGCCGTTCGTCTTCACCCCGCATTACCACGGGACCGGCCACACGCGGGCGGCGGCGCTCATGCACCGCTTCTACCGCCCGGCCGGCGCGTGGGTGCTCGCCAGCGCCGATGCCGTCATCTGCGTCTCGGAAGCCGAGCGCGACCTGATGATCAGTGACTTCCTCACCGTGGCGCGGAAGACCTGGGTCATTCCCAACGGCACGGACTCGCGTGCGCCGTTGGTAGCGCGCCAGCGCACGGGGCCGCCGGAGCCGCCGCTGCTGCTCACGGTGGGCCGGCTTGAGCGCTACAAGAACGTCGACCTCATCATCAAGGCGTTCGGGAACATGCGGACCGTAGCCGATCTCGTCATCGTCGGCGACGGACCCGACCGGGCACGCCTCGAGGGCCTCGCGCGGGCGGTTGGCCGCATCCGGTTCGCCGGACGGGTCAGCGACGCGGAACTCGGGCGACTGCTCACCGCCGCCACCGTCGTCACCTCCGCGAGCGACCACGAGGCGTTCGGCCTGGTCGTCGCGGACGGGCTGATGGCCAGGGCGCGGGTGGTCGCGTCGGCGATCCCCGCGCACCATGAAATCGGCCGCCTCGCGGGCGATGACGCGCCGATCACCTACGTGGACCCGAGGGACACCGGCGCATACGCGGCCGCGCTCGACGCGGCGCTGGCCGCGGGCAGGGTCCCGCCCGGCCGGGCGTGGCTGCCCTCCTGGAGCGAGGTCGCCACCCTGACCCGCAGCCTCTACGCCGCGGTCGTCTCCCGGGGTGCCGCGGTTGTCACCCGAGAAGATGCCCATGATCGTTGAACCGCAGCCCACGTCGCCCGACCTGGTTCACGACGCGCGGCAGGCCGTCCCCCACCGCCATCGGACGCCCGCACGGAATACCGTCTGGGTGTGGCTGGTCGTCTTGGTCGCCGCAGCCGAGGTCGGCGGCATGGCCGCGATCGTGCACTCCTACCTCATCGCCCAGACGACCGTGAGCGGCGAGGCGGAGTTCATCTGGTTCTGGTTCGGCATGATCTGCGTCGAGCTGCCGGTGATCGCGTTGCTCGCCCGCCGGGCCACGAGCGCTGCCGCGCGATCCGCGCTGCTCGTCGTGATCGGCATCGTGACGTACGCGCCGAAGCTGCTACGCGACCCTGGGGCGCCCGTCTACCACGACGAGTTCGCGCACTGGCGGGACACCTACGACATCATCGCTAGCGGCCGGCTCTTTCAGCCCGCGCAGATCATCTCGATCATCGCCCGCTATCCCGGACTGCACGCGGCGACCGCCGTCGTCGTGGACATCACTGGCCTGAGTACCTGGCAGGCGGCAACGGTCCTGCTGCTGCTCTGCCACGTCGCGCTGCTACTTGGCATCGCCGCCCTCGCGCGGGCGATAGGGCTCGACTCGCGGGCCGCGGCGCTCGCGGCGGTGGCCTACGGGTTCAACCCGTCGTTCCTGTACTTCGACACGCAGTTCGCCTACGAGTCGATGGCAATCACGCTGGTCGTGTGGACGCTCGCCGCGTTCGCGCAAGCGATCAGGGCGGCCGGCGGGCCGCGGCGGCGTGCGTGGTGCGGCCTCACCGCTGTCCTTGCGTTCGGCTGCGTCATCACGCACCACCTGTCGACGATCGAACTGGCCGGGGTCATGGCGCTGGTCTCGGCCGCGCTCTCGGTGCCGCGGCTCGCGCGGTCGGCAGGCTGGAAGGCCACGGCCGCCACTGCCTGGGGGCTAACCGCCTTCACCGGCGCGGCCATCGTGGCCTGGATCGCCTTTGTGGCGCCCGCCACGATCGCCTACTTGTCGCCTTACTTCGGCAGCGGGCTGTCGCAGCTGATGAACATGGCAGTGGGTGCGTCTTCCGGGCGTCAGCTCTTCTCCGCGTCGCTTTCTCCCGGGTGGGAACACCTCGCCGCGTTCGGCGTGCCGATCGTCGCCCTCGGGTTCGCGGTCGGCGGCTTCTTCCTGCACGTCGCGCGCCCGACAGCCACCCGGCTCCCGTCCGGCCGCCAGCGGGCGCTGCTGCTCGCCTACACCGCACTCGGCTTGGTGTACTTCCCGTCCACGGTCTTCATCCTGTCGCCTGCCGGGGCCGAGGGGGCCAGGCGGTCCTGGGCGATCACGTGGATCGGCCTGGCTATCGTCGCCGGGCCGGTGGCGGCCTGGCTGCTTGACTGGACCGCCGCGCGCGCCCGCAGGCTCACCCGCGGCGCCCTCAGGCCAGCGCTCGCCGTGCTCGCGGTCATGGCCCTCGTCGGCGGCACAGCGGCGGGTCTTGACGCGTCTTACCGCTTCCCAGGCCCGTACCTGTACGGCTCGGACGCGCGCTCGGATACCACCGAGCTGAACGCGATGACGCAATGGTTCCGCGCCAGTTTCGGCGCCGGCAATAACGTCGTCACCGACCGATTCACGGGGCTCATCATGGGCTCGTACGGCCTCCAGGACCTCGCGGATCCATCCAGCGGCTTCCCGGTGTGGGACCTCTATACCGGCCAGCCGGGGCAGTCGCTCGGCCCGCCGTTCCTCATCGCGGACCTGACGTCATCGGACTACCGCTACCTGGTGGTGGACAGGCGCATGGCGACCGACGCACCGCAGGTCGGCGTGTACTTCGAGGGCAGCGAACCGGACGGCTTCGTGCTTCCCGACGGCCAGCCCATCTTCAAGGGACGGCTCGCCAAGTTCGACGGGGTGCGCTGGATGACCAAGGTGTTCGAGTCGGACAACTACGCCGTGTACCGGATGGACCTGCCGCTCGCCAGCCCGGCCTACCAGGTTGGTCCGGCGGCCTTCCACGGGAAGCTGACGGTGGGCCGGTGAACGCACGCTCCCGGTTCTCGTGGCCCGCGACGTGGCCCTGCCGCCTGCTGCTGCTCTTCGCGGCACTCGCCCCAACGGCACTAGTGCCCGCCGGGCTCGCGCGCGCCGTAATAGCGGTGCCCGTGCTGCTTTTGGTGCCCGGTGCGCTGACCATCGGCGCCACCCCAGCGCGGCGCTCCGTGGACGCGATCGGGTTCGGCGGCCTAGCCGTTGTGCTGAGCGCGCTGTGGCTCGCCTTCGCCGCGCTGCTGCTCAACGCGCTTCAGGTACGGATCACCCCGGGCAGCGGGTACGTGTGCCTGCTGCTCACGTGCGCCCTGCTCGCGCTGGCCGCGCAGTGGCGGCTGCACCGTTGGCCGGCGGAGGCAAGCGGGTGGCTCGCCGAACCCGACGAGGCGCCATCGCGCGGCGCCTGGTACGCCGTCGGGGCCGCAGTGGCCGGACTCGCCCTGCTTGCCGGGGGCGCCTTCGTTTACGTGCGCGAGTCGCCCCAGGCACCGGCCGCGTACACGTGGCTTGCCTGGACCGGAGCACAGCCCGACGGGGTGATCGCGGTCAGCCCGGCTGGCCTCACGCTGCCATTCCAGATCAGGCACCAGCAAGCCGGCACCACCGCGTTCCGGCTGACCGCCGACTGGACCGGGGCCAACGGGCAACAGCACGCGCTGGCGGTGCCGCAGACCATGCTGCTCGGCGGCGGTGAGACCGTGCAAGCCAAGCTGACCATCCCGCCCCCGCCCGGGACGTGCGCCTACCGCGTGGTGGTGGCACTGACCGCGTTGGACAGCGCTCACCCGCAGACCTGGTCCGTCAACGCCGACGTCCGTGCCGGGCAGCGGCCCGTAGAGGAGCGTGCATGCGCCTCATGACCGCCAGCACCATAAGGCTGACCGGATGACGACGCCGACGATGCCGATCCGGTGGGCACAGGCCTACGTCACGGTCGCCCGGACGGACAGCCTGGTGCGCAACAGCCTGTTCATGATGTTGTCGACAATCGCCACCGCTGCCTTCGGCTACGTCTTCTGGGTTGTCGCCGTCCGGATCTTCGACAGCGCGGAAGTTGGCATCGCGAGCGCCGTCATCTCCCTGTGCTCCACCGTGGCACTCCTTACCTACCTTGGCCCTGGGGCCATGCTCGTCGAGCGGCTGCACGCCTACGAGCGGTCTCGGGCATGGACCGCCTTCCTGGCCCGGATGTGCGCGGCGACGGCTGCGGCCACCGCGGTCGTCGCGGCGGTGACCATTCCCGTCATCGCGCATTCGAAGAGCTACGGTTCGTTCTTCGGCACGGCGGGGACGGCGGTGCTCGCGGTGGTCGGCGCCACCGCATGGACCTTGGTCAACATGTACGGGACGGCGTTCATCGCCGCCCGGCGGGCCGACGGACTGCTTGCTGTGCAGGGGATCTGCAGCCTGCTCAAGATACTGCTGCTTGTGCCGCTGTACGCGGCGGGCCTCGGCGCCCCCGGCATCGTCGTGGCCTGGGCGGCCAGTTCCGTTCTCGGCGTGGCCGTGGGCGCGTTCTGGCTGCTGCCCAGGCTTGGCCTCGGCAAGCCGGCGCGGAGCAGCCGGCGGCGCGGCCCGGTGCGCCGTGCCCGCGGCCACCGCAGCTACATGGCACAGCGGCGGTTGCGGCGCGGCGACTACCTCTGGCACCTCGTCGGCCAGCACCTCACTAGCGTCGGCGGGCAGCTGACCCCGCTGATCCTGCCCATTCTCGTGGTTCTTCGCCTTGGCGAGGGCCCGAACGGTTATTTCTACATCACCTGGATGATCGGCAGCGTGTTCTTTATGGTAAGTCCCTCAATTTCATTCGCCCTATTCGCGGAGAGTGTCCGCACCGGACCCGGAATGCGGGCAACGGTGGTTAAGGCGTTTCGCGTGATCTCATTCTTGCTGCTGCCAGCGATGGTGGTAGCGGTGGCTGGCGGG
>Ga0070713_100002890_pt1 | contig 11233 bp, 11 predicted proteins | sample LARL82metaG_FD_65465 | JGI IMG/M metagenome (GOLD analysis project Ga0070713, IMG submission 65465) | Corn, switchgrass and miscanthus rhizosphere microbial communities from Kellogg Biological Station, Michigan, USA - LAR L8-2 metaG | ecosystem: Host-associated > Plants > Roots > Rhizosphere ... | reverse complement strand
GCTCGTGACCACCCTGGCCGGCGGCCCCATGCCCACGGACACCGACGAGGAGAAGGAAGCACAGCAGGCGATCAACGTCTTCCGGGCCGACGGGTTCGGCTACTTCCTGGAGCAGGCCACCCGGCCGCAGACGATCGGCTACGCACTGTTGGACTCGCCGGTCGCGCTGGCCGCGTGGATGCTCGACCACGACACCGACGCCTACTACAAGATCGCGCGCGCATTCGTCGACGGGAAGCCCTCCGGCCAGCTGACCCGGGACAACATCCTCGACAACATCACGCTGTACTGGCTGACCGGCACCGGCGCCTCGGCCGCCCGCTCCTACTGGGAGAACGGCCGCGCCGCCGCCGCCGCGGCCGGCCAGATGCAGCCGCCGGTCTCGCTTCCGGTCGTCGGCTTCTCGGCCTTCCCGGGCGAGATCTGGCAGGCCCCGCGCAGCTGGGTCGAGGCCGGCTATCCCAACCTCACCTACTACAACAAGCCGGCCCGCGGCGGCCACTTCGCCGCCTGGGAAGAGCCCGAACTGCTCACCGAAGAGGTACGCGCCGCCTTCCGGCCGCTGCGGTGACCGCCGCCGGGTCACACTCCTCGTACCGATGAACTGACTCATCCGCTGACACCGGCTGGTGGACTTCTGGGTTCCGCTCGTCCCTTGTGGGACGTAGGTTGGGTGCGGTAGGTCGAGCCACGGTGCAGCGTGCGGGCGCTGCTGTTGCCGTACGGATGAAGGCGCGGGAGTGCGAGCCGGCCGACCTCGAGAGCCACTGCGCGTTTGCGCTAGCGGTGGCTTCGGGCGGCCGGCCGTTCGGTTGGGGGAAAGGTGTCGCTCATCGGGACTGGAGCCGCCGGCGGGACGCTGCTGGCGATGGGCGTGGCGCGGGCGCGGGAGCTGGCCCGCGGGTTCCTGCAGCACGACCCGGATCGGTGGCTGCACGTGCAGGAGGTCGCCGCCCGGGCCGAGGAGCTGCGCCCGGCGGTCGCCGCGGCCGACGGACCGGTGCTGGTCGTCGCCGCGTGGTTGCACGACATCGGCTACTCGCCGGCGTTGCGGGTGACCAGCTTCCACCCGCTGGACGGGGCCCGCTACCTGCACCGGGCCGGGTATCCGCGGGAGGCGGCGCTGGTGGCGCACCACTCCGGGGCCCGGTTCGTGGCCGAGGTCCGGGGGCTGACCACGGAGCTGGCCGCGTTCCCGTTCGCCGAGGACCCGCTGACCGACGCGCTGACCTACGCCGACCAGACCGTCGGTCCGCGCGGGCGGCGGCTGCCAGTCGCCGACCGGCTCGCCGAAGCGATCCGCCGGCACGGCCCCGGCGCGGCCTCCTCGCTCGCGGCGCCGCGGCGGGGCCCGTACATCCACGCCGCCGCCGAACGCACCGAAGCGCGGCTCTGACAGCCGCTCCTTGCGCTCGGAGCCGGGGCAGCTCCGGGCGCGCCGGGGTAGGTCAGCGGCGGCGGAGGGTCGCCAGCCAGGCCTGGGCTACCGGGAAGCCGACCACGGGGTTGATCGTGAACGTGTCCGCCGCTATCCCGGTCACGGTCCAGCCGTCGGCGAATGCGCTGCCGAGCTCGTCCTCGCGGACCCGGCGCGGGCCCCAGTCTCCGGGCTCGCGGTCGCTGAAGCACATCAGGTAGCAGGCGCCGCCCGGCCGCAGCACCGAGGCCAGGGCGGCGACGTACCGGCCGCGCTGCTCGTCGTCGAAGACGTGGAACAGCCCGCTGTCGATGACCGTGTCGAACGTCCGGCCGGACTGCCCGAGGCTCAGCGCGTCGGCGACCTCGAACCGGGCGCTCAGGCGCCGTTCGGCGGCCTTGCGGCGCGCCTGCTCGATGGCCCGCCGCGATAGGTCCACCCCGACCGCGTCCGCGCCGCGGGCGGCGGCAAGCAGCGCGTGCTCACCGGTCCCGCAGCCCGCATCGAGCAACCGCCCGGCCAGCAGCCCGCTGTCGGCCAGGCGGACGAACGCCGGCTGCGGACGACCGATGTCCCACGGCGGTGGCGTGTCGGATTCGTACACCCCGTCCCAGTCGCGCGCTCCGGCCGTCATCCTCACCCCTTTCCCGGTCCGACCTCTCGGCCAGTGGCAACGTCCGGTTCTACCACCGCTCCGGCCGGCGGTCAGCCGGTCAGCCGGGCGATCGCGTACAGCAGTCCGGCGAGGACGAACAGGGCTGCGATCATGGCGATCGACCATGTGGTCACGCGCGACCTCAGCAGCTGGCCCAGGGTCGAGGTCGAGCTGAAGACCGCGCCTCGGTGCTGGCGCACCGTCGCACATCGGGAGACCGCGATGCCGCCGGCGATGAGAGTCGCCCACGCCACCACGAACACGATGCGCGCTGCCTCCAGCACTGCCTTTCCCCTCGTCACGAGAGGGTCTGGGTGTACCCGGCGGGCTCCGTCCTCCACCGCGGGGATCGATGTGGTCGTCACCGTTCCCGCCGGTGGTGCCGCGCAACCGGCCGCTCAGCTGACGAGCGTGTTCGCGACCTCGCCGATCCGCGTGCGCAGCCATGTGTGGGCCGGGTCGGCGGTGAAACGCGAGTGCCACCAGAGCGTCTCGACGAGCCCGGGCAGCTCGACCGGCGACTCGAGCACCCGGATGTCGCCGATGCGGCGGAGGAACGTCTCGGCTCGCTTGGGGATGAGCGTGACCAGATCCGTGTTCTGCAGCAGGAACGGCGCGAGCAGGAAGCTCTCGACGCTGACCTCGATGCGTCGCGGGACGCCGAGGCGCGCCAGGTAGATGTCCGGCAGCGCGACGGGCTGGCCGGGGCCGCCCATCGAGTAGATGAGGTGGCCGAGCGCCGTGTAGCGCTCGAGGGTCATGCGCTTGCCCACGCGGGTGTTGCCCTCCCAGACACAGCATTCCCAGCGGTCGTCCCACAGGCGCAAAGACTCGAGATCGGCGTCGCCCATGATCTCCGGCGGCTCGATGACCAGGTCGACGTCGCCGTTGGCCAGAGCCCGAGGGGCGTCGGCGAGCCGCGGTAGGACCTCGACGACGACCGCGGGCGCCTCGGCCGCGAGCCCGCGCACGAGCGGGCCGATGAGCATGAGCACGCTGTAGTCCGAACAGCTCAGGCGGAACGAACGGCGGTCGGTCGCGGGATCGAAGCGCAGCGGGGCGTCGAGCGCGCCGCGGATGAGCTCAAGCGCTTCCTGCACGGGGCCGAACAGCGCCTCCGCCCGCGCCGTCGGCACGAGCGTCGCACCCTGGCGTACGAGCAGCGGGTCGTTCAGGAGCCGGCGCAGCCGGGCGAGCGCGTTGCTCATGCCCGGCTGGCTGAGCCCGACGCGCTGTGCCGCCCGGGTGACGCTGCGCTCGCTGAGGAGAGCGTCGAGCGCCACGAGCAAGTTGAGATCAAGTCCGCTGAGGTTCATTGCTCCGGTGAATCCCGCGTATCACAAGATTCCGTTGGTACATGGTCGCAGGCGCGCCTAACGTCACGCCATGCCTGACGAGGAGATTCCCGTCCTGATCATCGGCGGCAGCTTGGTGGGTCTGACGACGGCCATGCTGCTGGGCCATCACGGCGTGCCTTCGCTGTCGGTGGAGCGGCACGCGGGCACGGCGATCCATCCGCGCGCCGGCCATTTCCAGCTGCGCACCATGGAGACGATCCGGCAGATGGGGCTCGAACAGCGGGTCCGTACGAAGTCGCTGGAGACCTACAGCGCGACCGGCGGCATCATCGCGGTCGAGTCGCTCGCGGGCCGGGAGCTCGGCACCTACGTCAAGGAGCTCAACGAGGGCGTCGAGGGCTTCAGCCCGACCGTCCGCGTCTTCATCAACCAGGACGTGCTCGAGCCCATCCTGCGCGAGCGTGCGCTCGAGCTCGGCGCGACCCTCCGCAACCGCACCGAGGCGGCCGCCCTGGACCAGGACGACGACGGCGTGACGGTGACGCTGCGGGACCTCGACTCGGGGGACGAGAGCACGGTGCGCGCACGCTACGTCGTCGCCGCGGACGGCAACCGCAGCCCGACGCGCGCGCGGTTGGGCATCGGCATGCGCGGCCACGAGGACCTCTCGCGCAGCATCACCGTCTACTTCCGCGCCGACTGCGCCGACCTGCTGCGTGACCGCAACCAGGGTGTCATCTATGTGCACAACCCGGAGCTGCGCGGGTTCTTCCGGCTCGACCGCAGCGGCGGCACCGGCTTCCTCGTCATCAACTCGGTCGGGGCGGACGTGACGCAGGACTCGGCGGTCGACGTCCAGTCGGGGCTGACCAAGGAACGCGCGCTGCAATACCTGCGCACCGCGATCGGGACCGACATGCCGATGGAGATCGTCGACGTGGCCAACTGGCGAGCCGAGGCGACCTGCGCCGAGCGGCTCCGCGACGGTCGCGTGTTCCTCGCCGGGGACGCGGCGCACGTCGTCCCACCCAACGGCGGCTTCGGCGGCAACATGGGCATCCAGGACGCGCTCAACCTGGCGTGGAAGCTGGCCGCGGTCGTCAAGGGCGAGGCCGATCCGGCGCTGCTCGACAGCTACGAGGCCGAGCGTCTGCCGCTGTGCGACCTCAACGTCGAGCAGGCGTACACGCGGTATGCCACGCGCGTCGTGCCCGAGCGCGGCACCGACGGGGTGCAGCCGCCGATCCCCGACATCGAGCTCGAAATCGGGCTGGTCATGCGCTCGCCGGTCATCATGTCCGACGGAGAGGACGACGGAGCCCTGCACCTGGCTCCCGCCGCCCTCGACGGCCGGCCCGGAACCCGGGCGCCGCACGTCGTGCTCTCCGACGGCCGCTCGACGCTCGACCTGTTCGGGTCGGAGTTCGCGCTCCTGCGGGCCGCGGGCGACGGCGTGGACGACTGGGCGCCGCCCGGGGTCTCGTCGCACGTCATCGACGACGAGTCGTTCGCCCGGAACTACGGGCTGTCGGCCGGCGGGGCGACGCTGGTACGCCCGGACGGCGTGATCGCCTGGCGCTCGCGCGGGTCGGCCGGTCGCGGCGAGATCGAGAGCGCGCTCGCCACCGCGCTCGCGCGAACTCCCGTGCAGGCATAGCGCGCATGCGCATCGGAGTCACGGTCCCGAACGTCCACGAGACGCTGGCGGAGCGCACGACCATCGACGCGGTCGGCCGGATGGCGGAGGAGCTCGGGTACGACTCGATCTGGTGCAACGACCACCTCTCGCTGCCCGGCACGCGGGGCGACGGTGTGGCCGAGCCGGCGTACGCGGCGGCCTACGGCGAGCAGCGGGGGCAGAGCATCTACGAGCCGCTGATCGTGCTGGCGTACCTCGCCGCCGTGACCCGTCGCGTCATGCTCGGCACGTCGGTCTACCTGCTCCCGCTGCGCAGTCCGCTGCTGGCGGCCCGGCAGGCCGTCTCGCTGGACCGGCTGTCCGAGGGCCGGCTGGTACTCGGGGTCGGCGCCGGCTGGCTGGAGAGCGAGTTCGCGGCGGTGGGCGTGCCGTACCGGCAGCGCGGCCGGCGAACGGACGAGGCGATCGCGATGCTCAAGTCGTTGTGTGGTGAGGACGGCGCCGACTTCCTCCCCAAGCCGGTGCAGCGGCCGCACCCACCGCTGTGGATCGGAGGGCGTAGCGCCGCGGCGTTGCGGCGGGCGGCACGGTCCGGCGACGCCTGGCACCCGTCGCACCTGACCGTCGACGAGCTGCGCACGCAGATCCCCCAGTTGCACGCGGAGTGCGAGCGGGCCGGGCGGTCGGCGGACGAGGTGATGGTCACGACACGCCGCAAGCTGGTACGCACACCGACCGACGACGAGCGGGCGCTGTCCGGCGACGCGCGCGCGATCGCGGCGACGGTCGCCGAGCTCGAGCAGCTGGGCGTCTCGCACCTCGTGGTCGAGCTCCCCGGCGCCAGTGAAGGCGAGTTGCTCGAGAACCTCGACTGGTTCGGGCGCGAGGTACTCCCGGAGGTCTCGGCATGAGCGAGCGGGAGATGAGCGAGCTCGACTTCGCGTACGTGGGCCTCGGCGTGCATGAGGAGGTCGTGTACTCGGTGGCCGACGAGCTCGGCTACTACGCCGACGAGGGCGTGCGCGTGTCGATCCGCGACGGCGTGCGCTGGGACGACGAGCGCCTCCGTCAGGCCGCGGTGGTCGGTCTCGGCCGGACGCTGCTCATCCGGCTGCTCGCCGGGACCCCCTGGACCATGCTCTGCGTGAACACCGAGCGCCCGCTGTTCTGGTTCATGGCGCGCCCCGAGTTCTCAGACCTCTCCGAACTGCGCGGCCGTCGGGTGGCGATGCACCCGAGGCTGGTGGCACCCGGCACCTTCGCGCGCGTCATCCTGCGCGGCCGGGGACTCGACCCGGACGACGACATCGAGGCCGTGGAGATGTTCCCGGGGGACTACCGCGAGCACATCCGGATGCTCAAGAGCGGCGAGCTGGACGCGGCGGTGATCGGCAGCACGTGGTCGCCGGAGCAGCTCGAGGCCGACGAGGGCCTGCGCGTGCTGCTGTTCTTCGGCGACGACCTGCAGATCCCGACCACCGGCGTGGCGGTCGATCCCGGCGCCGTCGCGCTGGACGACCAGCGGGTCAGGGGTCTCGTCCGGGCCAACCTGCGCGCACTCGGCACGATGCTCGCCGACCCGGCGCTCGGCGCCGAGCACGTCGGCCGGCTCCTCCCGGCCGCCGACGCCGCGACGGCGCGCGACTTCTACGACCGCTACGTCGGTTCCCACTTCAAGGCTGACGGGCAGCCCGAGGCCGGGGTGGTGGCGAAGGCGCTGCCGCGCGTAGCCGAAGAGCTCCGGATCATCACCGGGCACCCGGTGGACGTCCCGCCGGCCGAGCAGATCTACCGCGCCGACCTCACCGCTGCCTGGACGCCCTGAGGCGACGGTCAGCCCGGCGGCGGTCAGCCCGGCGACGGCCGGCCGACGGAACGCGCGGAGGCAGCCTCCGAGACCAGCTGAGCGGCCACCACCCGCAGCTTGACGTCGCGGGCCTGGCTGGCCCGGGCGAGCATGGCGAAGGCCTCGTCCGCGCCGAAGCCGAGGCGCGCTATGAGGATGCCCGCGCAGCACGGCTGCCGCACCCCCGGCGAACATCGTCGCCCCTATGACCGCAGCCGGCTCGATGCCCAATCTCTCCGAGCCGTACAGGACCAGCACGCCGACCGGGGAACCGGGCGCCTCGGCGGCGGGCAGCGGCACCGCCAGCGCCGCCGTGCGGCTCAGCCGGTGCCGCGGACGGCCAGCTGGCGGACGGGCGGGAGGGGCGGGCCGATCGGGCCGGCGTTGCCCGAGCCGCGATCGATCATGCGGATCGCGCCGCCGGCGACGATGGCGAACAGCCCGCCGTCCGGCGCCCAGGCGATCATCCCGGGTGTGACGGCCTGGTCCAGTTCCAGGTGGGCCGGATGGACGTCGCCGCTCGCGATGTCGAGCAGGTCGAGGTCGACGTGGCCACCGTCCTCGATCTGGTAGAGCGCCGCGGTCCGCCCGTCCGGCGAGATGAGGCCCGGCACAGGACCGACCGGCAGCGCCGGGCCGAGGTCCCGCCGCGCACCGGTGGCGCGGTCGACCAACTCGCTGCGGCAGCGGTGGCGGTCGTTGCACTCGGCCACCATCCAGTTGCGCGGGCCGACGGCGAGCAGCGCGCCGGTGCTCAACCGGCGCAGCCCTTCCGGACGTGCCTCGTACACCCCGCTGGTGCCGGGCAACAGCAGCCCGCCGGCCCCGTCGCCGACGACCAGCAACGGCGGTGTGTCGGCGGGCAGCGAGATCCGGGCGGTGGCCGGCCCGCCGTCCACCGGGCGGAGCACGAGCGCGTTGCCGGATGTAACCCAGACGTGCTGCGGGTCGGGCCCGGGGAACATCGGCCCGCTCAGGGCGAGCGCCGGCGCCATCTCACGGGTCGGACGGCCGTCCGGGACCTCGAACCCCGGTACGTAATCCAGCGGGCGGATCAGCGCGCCGTCCGCGGTGACGAGGAAGGACACCGGCCCGCTGCTCCGCAGCAGCGGCACCGCGGTCCGGGTCACCCGGGCCAGCCCGGGCTGGATCCGGGCCACTTCGGTGTCGGTCCGGGCGAACAGCTCCCACCGGGCCACCGGGTCCAGGTATCCCGGCTCGGTCATCGTGCCGCTCGACGGCAGCGGCGCCGGCGACGCCGGCGGCGGTACGGCCAGTTCCGGCAGGGGAGCCACGGCCGTCTGCGCCGACGGGCTCGGCGCGGCCGCTGGCGGCGACCCCGGCGCGCCGCGCTGCAGCAACGTGACCGCCACGACCGCGGCGAGCGCGGCGGCTACGCCGGCGACCCAGCGGCCACGCGGCCCGAGCCGGGGCGGGCGCACGCGCCGGCGCCAGCGCGGCGCCCCGAGCCACCCCGGACCGTGCTCAGGCGGGCGGCCGCCCTCGATGACGTCGCCGGGAGGATCGCCCACCCGACCATCATCGCGCGCGCCGCTCCCTGTCCGCCCCACCCGCACGAGCTCTTCTCCGTCTCGGCGTGGTCCCCGGTCCGCGTGGACACGGATCGACCGGGAGCGCGAGGGCCGCCCTGCACGGGTGGACACGTGCAGGGCGGCCTTCGCGACCAGCGATTCTCAGTGTTCCGAGTTGTGGACGCCGAGACGGAAGAATCCTTTTCGGCCCGGGCGAGAGTTATGCGCGACGCAGCTCCCGCACCGGCAGCAGGGTGCGCTTGAACGTGAAGTTGGTGACGATCGCGAAGGCCGTGTACCAGGCGGCGACAGCGGTGGCGAGTCCGATCCAGCCGCCGAGTTTGGTGATGCCGCTCGTCCCCGACGCGGCGCCGATGCCGAGCAGGAGGAAGGTGACCCACAGGAGCAGCAGCACAACGTTGATTGCCACCGTGGTGCGGAAGGACGCGACCCACATCAAGAACGTGAAGATGCCCCAGGAGATCAGGTAGAGGCCCACTGCGGAATCCGGGACGCCCTTGGCGAAGAAGGCCACGAACGCCCAGTACGAGAGCCAGAATGCGCCGTACGAGGTGAACGCCGTGGCGCCGAACGTGTTTCCCTTACGGAACTCCCACATGCCCGCGACGAACTGAGCGAGGCCTCCATAGGCAAGCGCCAGGCCGAGCACGACCGGCTCGCCCGCCTTGCCCACCAACCCCGCGTTGAACATGCTGAGCACGAAGGTGGTCAGCGCGAAGCCGGCCAGGCCCAGCGGGGCGGGGTCGGCGATCGAGGCCGCCGTGAGGTCCGGCGGTGGCTCGACCGCTCGGGTGGGATCGCTGCGGGTCCGCACAGCTTCAACCTGATCAGCCATCCCGGCGCCTCCCTGCGCTAATCGCTTGTAGGCTCCCCCGAATATGCCGATCTTGCGCCGCTCGCGGCTTTGGGTCAAGGCACGCGCACCGTAATGCTGGGGCCAGGCGAATCGACGGTGACCTTTTTCTTGCGCAACCTTTGCGCAATCCTTGACTTGAGCCGTAGATCCGTACTCGTATTGTGATCTCCTTGCGGAGGTATTGGGGGTTGCACCACTTTACCGATGTCAAGATCGATCCCGTCCTGGCTGTCGCGCCGACCCCCGGTGCACTCGGTGATCACTTTGGGTGGACGGTCAGCCTTGGACGTGCTGCCCGAGCCCGGCCGGCGGCGCCGGCCCGGATCCTGTTGCGCCTCGGCCGACGTGCGGTGCGGTCGCGTCCCGAAGTCATGATCGCGGCCGCCGATCGGAAGTAGCTTGACGAGCAGGACGCACGGCTCAGCGGCTTCGACGAGGAGTGCAGCGATGACCGCACCCAAGAACACGGCGGCCAAGAAGATCCCGGCCAAGAAGGCTCCGGCCAAGAAGGCCCCGGCCAGGAAGGCTCCGGCCAAGAAGACGGCGGCCATGAAGACCCCGGCCAAGAAGGCCCCGGCCGAGAAGACGGCGGCCGAGACGACGGCGGCCGCGACGACCACGGCCGCGACGACCACGGCCAAGAAGGCGCCGGCCGGGAAGACTGCAGCCAAGAAGGCTCCGGCCAAGAAGGCCTCGTCGGCGGCCGCGTTCACCGACGCCGAACGGGCCGCGATGAAGGAACGAGCCGCGGAGATGAAGGCCGCCCGGCAGGGTGGCGACAGGGCGTCCGAGGATGCCGATGCCGTCCTCGCGAAGATCGCGGAGATGCAACAACCGGATCGCGCGCTGGCCGAGCGCATCCACGGCATCATCACGTCGGTCGCGCCGGAGCTTTCGCCCAAGACCTGGTACGGGATGCCGGCATACGCCAAGAGCGGCAAGATCATCTGCTTCTTCCAGCCGGCCCAGAAGTTCCGCGCCCGGTACTCGATGCTCGGCTTCAACGACCCCGCGAAGCTCGATGACGGCACGATGTGGCCCACCGCCTACGCCGTGACCGAGGTGACCGACGCCGACGCGAAGAGGATCGAGGACCTCATCAAACGTGCCGTCAGCTGATGACCTGACGGCTCGTCAGGCCCTGTGGTGGCTTTCTCCCAGTTCTCGGGTGGGGGCCTAGCCGGCCCGGACGGTCATGCGCATCACGCAGTTCTTGGTGCCCTTCGTCCGCTCGAAACTGAAGCCGGCTGCCTCGAACATGCTGCGCGTGCGGTTGTAGAGGAAGGAAGCGGGTGCCTTGTCGAGGCCGGCCCCGTACTCCTTCCGGTGGTAGATGTTCGACAGTTCTTCCGGTGTGCCGTACTCACACCAGGCAACGGCGGCGTCGCCGTCGAACACCAGCGCGGCGTGCGCCGTGCCCTGCCGAACCAGGAACTCCTTGTACGGACGGCCGGCCTCGACGTCGATGCGCTGGTCCTAGGTCGAGTTGCGGACGGAACGCTTCCGGATTGTGTCGCGGGCGCACGGCGGCGGCTGGGAACGATGTCCGTGGCCAGCCGCCGCCCGCCCGCGTGCGGGTCGCTCAGCCGCCGGCGGTCTCCGCGGTCTCCTGCTGCTCGACGAGCTCGCCCTCGATCATGATCTGGATCTCGTCGCTGACGACGAGTCTGCCATCCAGGACCGCGTTGAACTTGAGACCGAAATCCTTCCTGTTGATCTTGGTGGTGGCTCCGTACGCAATCCGGTGCCCCATCATTCCGGCATCGTTGAACTCCCCGTACTTCGTCACCTGGAGCGTCACCGGGTGGGTGGTGCCCTTGATGGTCAGGTCGCCGGTGAGCGTCACGTGGTCGGCCCCGGACGGCTCCACGCGGGTGCTCTTGAACGTGATCACCGGGAACTCCTCCACCTCGAGGAAATTCGAGGAGCGGATGTCGTTGTCCCTGACCCCGTTGTTGGTGCGGATGCT
>Ga0070713_100002889_pt1 | contig 11234 bp, 8 predicted proteins | sample LARL82metaG_FD_65465 | JGI IMG/M metagenome (GOLD analysis project Ga0070713, IMG submission 65465) | Corn, switchgrass and miscanthus rhizosphere microbial communities from Kellogg Biological Station, Michigan, USA - LAR L8-2 metaG | ecosystem: Host-associated > Plants > Roots > Rhizosphere ... | reverse complement strand
GCTCTGTGCTGTCGCCACTGAACGCCTTTCTCCTGCTGCAGGGGATCGAGTCGGTGGCGCTGCGCATGGAGCGGCACGTCGAGAACGCGCGACATGTCGCGGAGTTCCTGCGCGACGACGGGCGCGTCGAGTGGGTGCAGTACGCCGGGTTTCCGGAGAGTCCGTACTACGACCTCGCGCAGAAGTATTTCGGTGGCCGAGCATGTTCGATCCTGACGTTCGGGATCTGCGGCGGGTTCATCGGCGGGACACGCTTCTACGATGCCCTGCAGCTGATCAAGCGTGTGGTGAACCTCGGCGACTCGAAGTCGCTGGCTTGTCACCCGGCATCGACGACGCACCGTCAGATGAGCGCCGTCGAGCAGGCCAGGGCCGGCGTCACGCCGGAGATGATTCGCCTGAGCATCGGCATCGAACACCGCGACGATATCCTCGCGGACCTGGACCAGGCACTCGATGCGGCGGTTCCCCGGCCGATGAGTCAAAGCTCCGCGTTAGGCAGCCATGACGGCATCCGGTCACCGGTGCCGGCAGAATGATCAGCAAACGCGAACCACTCGTCATCGCGCTGGTGAACAACATGCCGGACGCGGCGCTGCGAACAACGGAGCAGCAGTTCCGCCAGCTGCTCGGTGCCGCGGCTGACGGTGAGCACGAGCTTCGGCTGCGGCTGTTCTCCTTCCCTGAGCTCATTCGGAGCGATGAGGGTCGCGCATATGTCGCGCACCGCTATGAGCCGATCGCGCAGCTGTGGAACGGTGTATTCGATGGCCTCATCGTCACTGGCGCGGAGCCCCGCGCCGCCGCGCTTCCGGACGAGGTGTACTGGTCGTCGCTCACGCGCCTGGTCGAGTGGGCGATGGCGTCTGGAACGCCAGCCGTGTGGTCCTGTCTCGCCGCGCACGCCGCCGTCCTGTGGCTCCATGGAATCCAACGACGCCGGCTCGATGAAAAGATCTCCGGCATCTTTCGCTGCACGAGAATCCGCGACGATCCGCTCCTTGCCGAAATGCCGGCCTATTGGCATCTGCCTCATTCGCGTCTCAACACACTCGATTGGGCGCAGCTTGCCCGCTCCGGCTACGAGATACTCTCGTGCTCCGAAGAGGCCGGTGTCGACGCCTTCCTGCTGCGGGAGCGGGCGTGTTTCGTGTTTTATCAAGGCCACCCGGAGTACGATCCAGGTGCGCTGTTCCGCGAATATCGACGCGATGTCGGCCGCTTCCTCACGGGGGCGATGGATCGATATCCGGAGATGCCGCGCCGGTACTTCGACGAATCGACGGCGAGCGCCCTGAACGTATTTCGCATGCGAGCGGAGCGTGAGCGTACGCCGGCGCTTCTCGAGCAATTCCCGGCGGGCGGCACGTCGGAGAGGCCACCGCGCAGCTGGCACGATGTCGCGGCGCGACTCTACCATAACTGGTTGACGAACATCGTCGCCGAGCGTAGAGCCGCAGCGACGTCTGTCGGCGATCGGCCGATTCCACCAGTTGCGGCGCTTTTCCCACCACGCGCAGAGCGCGTGCGCTGGGACGATTATCTGACGCGCGAGCTGTTGGCGGCCAACGAGCGCGTCGCGCGCGGCTCGGTGGTGCCGACCGCCGACATGAACGCGCTCCGCGCGCAGATCGCCAGCGTCGATTTCACGACCCCGCGTCCGTTGGCCGAGCTGCTGCCGTGGACTATCGCGCAGCTCGAGAACGGCGTGGTGCACATGACCAATCCGCGTTACTTCGGGCTGTTCAATCCTTCGCCGACCTTTCCCGCGCTCTGCGGTGACCGCCTCACGAGTGCCTTCAATCCGCAGCTGGCAACAGCGACGACCTCGCCGGCAGCCGTGGAGATCGAAGCGCACGTCATTCGCGCGGTCGCGCGTCGGGCTGGTCTCCCCGCCGAGTCGACGGGGCATTTCACGTGCGGCGGATCGGAGGCCAACTTCACGGCGCTGCTCTGCGCGCTGACGCACGCGAACGAACAGTTCGCGATCGACGGGGTGCGTGCCTTCGCCGGTCCACCGGTTTTCTACATCTCGCGCGAGAGTCATCTCGCGTGGGTGAAGATTGCGCATGAAGCTGGCATTGGGCGCTCGGCCGTTCGTCAGGTGCCGACTGATGGGAGCGGGCGGATGAATACCGACGCGCTCGAGGGCATGCTCGATGACGATGCCGACGACGGCCGGGTTCCCATCCTCATCGTCGCGACCGCCGGCACGACCAACGCTGGGATGATCGATCCCATCACGCGCTGCGCCGATCTTGCCCGCGATCGGGGGCTCTGGCTGCACGTCGATGCCGCCTGGGGGGGCGCGGTGATTGCCTCCGATTCACTTCGTCACGTGCTCGCCGGCATCGAGCGCGCCGACTCGGTCACGATCGACGCGCACAAGTGGTTCGCCACAACGATGGGCTGCGGGATGTTCCTCACGCGGCACCCCGCGATCCTGCCCGCGACGTTTCAGGTCGCGACCGGGTTCATGCCGTCATACTCGGTGAGCGTCGATCCGTACGTGACGACCGCGCAGTGGTCGCGGCGGTTTCTGGGCGTGCGGCTCTTCCTCTCGCTCGCCGCCGCGGGCTGGCGCGGCTACGCCCAGCATGTCGAGCGAGCCGTGGACCTCATCCGGCACGCGCGGGAGTTGCTCGTGGATGGTGGTTGGCAGATCGCGAATGACTCCTCACTGGCTGTTGTGTGCGTGGAGCCGCCAGCCGGCGCTCCCGACGTGCGGACGATCGCGAGCCATGTCCTCGCGTCCGGCCGCGCATGGGTCGCGGTGGCGAGGTACGAAGGTCGTGACGTGATCAGAATCTGTGCAACGCACGGCGAGGCGACGCCGGATGATGTCCGCGAGCTCGTCGAAGCGCTGGCTGATGCGTGCGCGGCAGCGCCTCACGAGTGCGTAACGGCATGAAAGCGCCCCGCGACGCGTGACTCCCTCTGCAACCAAATACTCCGAGGACATCAGCATGGCAGACAGCATTCGAACAACTATCGTTTCGCACTTCGAGCAGGTGGCGGCTGATCAGCGTCACACCTTGCTGGATCTCACCGACGACCGACCGCTCATGGAGTGCGGTCTCGACTCGCTGGCCTTTGCGGTTCTCGTCGCACGGCTGGAAGACACTCTGGGATGCGATCCGTTCAGCGTGACGAGCAACGGTGAGTATCCAGTGACATTCGGTGATTTCGTGCAGATGTACGAGAGGATGAACCTGAATGCAGCCACGTAGACGGCTGGCGTTGTGGGAATCGCTCCACCGGGCGAGCTCCGAAGCTGGCTCGTGGCTATGGGCAGCCGAGAGCTCCGTCTCGCTGGCCGACCTCGCGACCGGGTCGGCACTCGGCGCGCCGCCGGGCACGCTCCGGGGTCGGACGGTGCTCGTGTGGATGTCCGATCAACTTTCGGCGGCTCTCGCACTGATCGAGCTCGATGGAATCGTTCGACGTCTCGTTCTATGTCCGCCGGACTTCGATCCCGTGCACCTCTCATACGTGATCGAGACAGCCGGCGTCGACCGCGTCGTCACGGATCGGGCACCTAACGAATTGCCACCAGTCGGCGTCGGTATGGTCTCCTGTGGGCGATCGATTCACCGCATCCCAATCAGGCGCGTGTGGGACCAGGACACCGAGTGGATTCTCTTCACGTCGGGTACGACGGGCCCGCCCAAGATGGTCGTACACACGCTCGCGACGCTCACCGGCGCGATAGCGCGATGTGGCGAGCTTGCGGGTTCGGTAGTCTGGGCGACGTTCTACGACATTCGCCGGTATGGCGGACTCCAGATCCTCTTGCGCGCACTGCTCGGAGGCGGCTCGCTGGTTCTCTCGGCAGCGGCGGAAGCACCGGCGGATTTCATGTCGAGGGCCGGCAAGCGCACAGCCACGCATGTCACGGGAACACCATCCCATTGGCGACGGGCGCTGATGAGCGGCGCGGTGCGATTCCTGTCGCCGACCTACGCGCGACTTTCCGGCGAGATCGCGGACCAGGGAGTGATCGATCAACTCCAGGGTGCTTTCCCTCACGCCAGGGTCGCGCACGCGTTCGCGTCGACGGAGGCCGGGGTGGCATTCGAAGTGACGGATGGACGCGCCGGGTTTCCGGCGGCCCTGCTGTCGCCTAACGACTCCGGCGTGAGCATCACGATTGAAGACGACACCCTCCGCATCCGATCGGCGCGCACGGCGCTCCGCTATCTCGGCCGCGCCGAGCCGCTCCTCGATCCCGATGGGTTCGTCGACACTGGTGACGTCGTGGAGCGACGGAGCGATCGATACTACTTCGTGGGCCGGCGCGGTGGCATCATCAACGTGGGCGGGCTCAAGATCCATCCCGAGGAAGTGGAAGCGGTGATCAATCGCCATCCACGCGTACGCATGTCGCTCGTGACGGCCCGCAGGAATCCGATCACCGGCGCGGTGGTCGCCGCCGACGTCGTGCTCACGAATTCCGAGGTGGACAGAGCGGAGCCATCGATGGTGGAGAGCACGAGGTCGGAAATCATCGCGACGTGCCGTCGCAGCCTTCCGGCGTACAAAGTTCCCGCCTCCATTCGCATCGTGCCGTCGCTGGAGGTTGGCCCATCGGGCAAGCTCGGGCGCCGCGATGCCTAACGGCAACATCGCCGCCTGTGAGCCGATGATCGACGCGGCGACGTTTCGAAGGGTGATGAGCCGTTTCGCATCCGGGATCGCAATCATCACGACGTGTGACGGCGAACAGGATTACGGGATGACGGTGAATGCCTTTTGCTCGGTGAGTCTTTCACCGCCACTCGTCCTCGTCTGTGTGGACCATCAGGCCACGATGCACGACCTGTTGCTCCAGCACCCGAAGCTGGGCATCAGCATCATGGCGGCCGAGCACGAAGCCCATTGTCGCCGCTTCGCCGACCGAAGTGAGACGCGTCGTTTCGAGGGCGTGGCCTGTCGGCGCGGTGAGAGCGCCGTAATGCTGCTCGAGGACGCAATGGCTCACCTGGAGTGTCAGCTCGTGCACCACTGCGAGGCTGGCGATCACACCATCTTCATCGCGGAGGTTCAACGCGCCGCCATGCGCGACGGGCGGCCGCTTCTCTTTTTCGGCGGGCAGTTCGCGCAGCTCGCCGGCTAGAAGCCTTCTTCCACGGTGGCGGGAATTGGCTCGAGCGCGGCTGGCGCCTCTTCGGCTCGCATCGGGGTGTGGCGCTTGAGTGAGAGTAGAGGCTGCTCGATCAAATACCACGACACGAGCGTCGGAACCAGCGAGACGAGGAGCGCCGAGGGAATCAGCCATGCGCCGAGGTGCGGCGTGAGTGGCGCGAGCACCGCGATACCGGTCATGTGCCAGAGATACAGGCCGTAGCTCACCTTACCGATTTGCGTGAGCCAGGCGAAGCGCAGGGGCGAGGGTTCGTACAGGATGGCGATCGCAACGAGGCAGGCAGCACCGACCGCGATCGCTGGATAGCCCGCCATGACCATCCCCTTCGACCAATAATAGGAGCTCCCGAAGTGGAGCATGACGGCAATGATGCAGAGCGCCGAGGTGAAGAGCGCAGGCCAGACAAATCGGCGAATGATCGCAATGCCATTCGGATGGCGGATCAGCGCCGCGAGCAAGGCGCCCCACGCCAGCAGGTCGGCACGCGTCGGCATCAGCACGTACAGCGTACTCACGCTGACTCCCGCGCGCGCGAGGATCGCGCGCGCCATTGCCGCCAGCAAGATGAGGATGAGACAGAGCTGAAGCAGGCGCCCCGTAGTGAGTCGCCTAACGACGGACGGCCAGATGAGATAAAACTGCTCCTCCACGGCGAGTGACCAGAGGGGAGCGGTTTGCGGAATGACGCCGGCCCAACCGTAAGTGGCGATCAGCGCATTGGTGAAGAACGTCCAATACCACCTCTCATGGGACGTGAGAAGGACGTGCGCCGCCGGAGTCTGACCGGTGAGCTTCGGCACGACCGACAATGTGAGCATGAGCGTGACAAACGCCGGCGCGATGCGGAGCAGTCGTCGACCGTAGAAGCCGCCATAGTACAACCGGGATGGCGCTCCCCGAGCATCGAGGAGAATACCGGTGATGAGATAGCCGGACAGGACGAAGAACAGGTCGACGCCCATCCAGCCCCAGCTGCCGGCGATGTGCCATGGTCCCTGGAGCTGGAGCGAGCAGTGGAACAACAGGACCGCGAGAACGGCAATGCCGCGAACGCCGTCGAGTGCTTCAACACGCTTCCGTCGCGGTCCGACGTCGGACACCACCTACCTCGTAGCGGAAATGCGCTCCGTCACCGCATGATCCACACCCTCTCGATCAGAACCCGAGGATGACGCCGCGTTAAGAAGTCGAGCATCCGACACGAGCGGCGTGCGACCCGATCGAGTTCTTTCGAACCGCGCACGGAAGGCAAGCGCCGGACGTTCAATGGCGTAGTACGAGATGAGAGCACAGACTATCGCGAGCAGAACGGAGAGTGGGAAACGTGCCATGGCCGCGTCGGACGTGCGATTGATGAAAGGTTGCTGCCAGAGATAGAGCGAATAGCTCAACACACCCAGGAAGGCGATGGGTTTGGTGTTGAGAATTCTCCCAACAAACCCTTTGTCGTATCGCACACACCAATCGATCGTCGCGGCGATACAGAGATTGGACAGGCTGATGCCGAGGGCGAACTCGATGCGTGGCCGCGAGAGCGCACTGAGGGCCAACGGAATGAGCGGTACGACGACGAACCAGCGCGACGTCAACAGCCGCCGATAGCGTGCATCGCGCCAGAGCGCCTCGCGCGCGCACGCCAGCACACAGCCGGTGGCAAGCGCGTCGGCGACCGTCTCGAAGGAATTCCCGATCAGATCATGCATTCCCGCGTACCACTCGACGAGCCGCACGAGTGGTACCAGCGCGATGACCGCGATGAGTGCCTTGAAGCCACGCTCCGGCCGGAGCAGCAGGAGCGCGGCTGGCCAGAGGAGGTAGAATTGCTCCTCGACGGCGAGCGACCAGGTATGGCCCAGCGGCCACGCGCGGTCCGCATGATAGTTCATCGTATACGTCACGGCATGGAGGAGATCGCCAGGGCGGAGGTCGAGCCGTCCGAGGGCAGCCGCGACGCCGATGCACAGCAGCATGGCATAGTACGGCGGGAATATCCGGAGCGTGCGGCGCAAGTAAAAACGAGGCAGCGAGATCGTACCGGTCTTGTCGATCTCCCGAAGCAGCAGGCCGGTGATGAGAAAACCTGAAATCACGAAGAACACCCGCACGCCGAGCTCCGCGACACCGAAGTAGCTCACGGCGCGCGCCGGAATGGGGAAACCAGCTGTGCCGCCGAGATGGCCGAGCAAAACGAAGGCGATCGAGAGAGCCCGAAGACCGTCCAGAGAGGGGACGCGAGTCGGTTGCCGTTCCGGCATCGGATCGTCAGGTGGCATCGCCGAGCGTGATGGATGCCGAGTGCGCCATGTGAGGCATCGTACGGAGCGTACGCAGCGGCGCCCCTTCTATAGAGTAGTAAAGACGGGGCTCAGCGCCGCTGCTGGCCGCTACGACTCGGCTGTGAAGGAGTCGACCATGCGCAATGCGCCTATCAATGCGGTGGCGCTCATGGCGTTGTTCGTCGGAACGCTGAGCGCTTGCGCGCCAAAGTCCACGCTCACCGGCACCAACGGCGGCCCTCCCCCCGACACCGGCGCTATAAAGCTTCCTCCGCCGCCCGCTGGACCAAACGCACCCGAGGCGCCGCGCGCGTATCTCGATACACACTATTCTGCGCCGACGGGTCACACGATTGCCGTCGCGGCAGGTGGGGATTTTCAAGCTGCTCTCAACGCGGCGCAGCCATGTGATGTGATCACACTGGCCGCCGGAGCCACCTTCACCGGCTCCTTCACGCTCCCAGCAAAGAGTGGCACGTGCTGGATCACGATCCGTTCGTCGGCGCCCGACGCGAGCCTGCCTGCTGAGGGGGCTCGCATGACCCCATCGTTCAGCAACGTCCTCCCGAAGATCGTCACCGGCACGACGCAGCCTGCGCTGCAGGCGGCGGCTGGCGCGCAATACTATCGCATCATGGAAGTCGAAATCACCGCGGCATCCAGCGTCACTCAGAATTACGGGCTGGTTACGCTGGGGCAGGGGACTGAGACCGCGATCGCGCAGCTGCCGGCGAATATCATCCTCGATCGCGTCTACATTCACGGCACCTCGACAGTGAACGTCAGCCGGTGCGTTGCGCTGAATGACGCCGCGTCGGCCGTCATCGATTCCTACCTCTCCGAGTGTCACGCGCAGGGATTCGACAGTCAGGCGATCTGCGGCTGGAATGGACCGGGGCCATTCAAGATCGCGAATGACTACCTCGAGGGCGCCGGCGAGATCGTCATGTTCGGCGGCGCGGATCCGACGATCGCGAACCTCACACCGTCGGACATCGAGATTCGGCATAACCACTTCACCCGTCCGACGTCGTGGAAGGGCGTCTGGTCGGTGAAGAATCTCCTCGAGTTCAAGAACGCGCGCCGCGTCCAGATCGAGGGGAATGTCTTCGAGAACAACTGGCCCGACGCACAGGATGGATTTGCCGTGGTGTGGAAATCGTCGAACGAGACCGGCGCGGCTCCGTGGAGCGTCACTCGCGATGTGATCTTCCGCTACAATCGTCTTCGGAACTCCGCGGGAGGGGTGAACATCGCCGCCCATCCGGGGACATATCCGGTCGAGCCGCTTTCGCGCGTGCTCATTTCGAACAACGTGTTCGACAACATCAACACCGGCGTGTTCACCGGCCACGGGCGTTTGTATCAAACGCTCAACGGACCTGCCGACGTCACGATCGAGCACAACACGACTATCAACAGCGATGCCTCGAACGCCGCGTTCACGATGGATGTCACGCCGCCGCTGGCGGCGAACTTCGTATTCCGCGACAATGTGATCACGCGCGGGCAATATGGGTTCTTTGGGAGCGGCGCCGGCGAAGGAACCGCCGCGTTGAATTACTACATGTCGCCCGGCTACGTCTTTCAGCGCAATCTCATCGTCGCCGCAAACAGCGGGCTGTATCCCGCAGATAATTCGTTCCCCGCAACGCTGGCAGCGATTGGCTTCGTCGACGCAGCGAATGGCAACTACCAGTTGGCGTCGAGCAGCAGATACATCGGCACCGCTACCGACGGCAAAGACCCGGGTGCGGACATCGCCACGGTCAATAGCGCGACCGCGGGGGTCGTACTGCCGTAGTCGGGAAGGGTCGTCGAAGCCCGTCACACAGAGGGGCGGCGCTGCTCGTCGAGCCGGCGAGCGGGTCGCTTGGGCAGGAGATCGGCGAAGCCACTGACCCACGCCTCGAAGGCGAGCGACGACCGGTGTGTCGTGTCCACCCAGCGAGGCAGGAGCAGCGGGTGGTCGTTAGGCGATGCGAGCCCGGGCGCGCACGTGGTCGCGTATCGAACGCCGGCCTCACGCAACCACGGGAGAAATGATGTGTTGCAAACACCGCTCGGGTAGCAGAAGTGCGTCAGCCTCGCCTCATGGCCGCGCAGCGCACGAATCGAGGAGGCGTTGTCTCGCAATTCACGCAGGAACAGGTCACGGTCGAGCGGGGTGCGATGGCGATGCGTATGCAGTTGCACATCGACAAGCTCCCGCGGAAGGGCTGCCACGGTGTCTGGCGTCATGATGCGCAGCACTCCACTCGCCAGCACTTCGCCATAGTTCACACCAACGACCCCCGCCACCCGGGCAACGAGCGCGTCCTTCGCGCCGACGTCCAGCTCGCGAGCGCGGGCGTACTCGACCAACGTCGCGTGGGCATGCTGCCGCTCGGGCGGCGTCTGGGCCCATAGCGGCTCGCTGCGGTCACAGAGAGGAGCAAGATCCACTCGGCGCTCACGGCCACGCCAGAGAACATACGAGAGCACGACGTCGAAGACGGGGAGGCCAATATCCGAGTAGTACGTGGTGAGATATACCGTCGCCGGTGCGTCGAGCTCGCGCAGAATAGGCAGCGCAACGGCTGCGAAATCGGCCGCGCCGTCGTCGAACGTGAGTGCGACGCTGCGCGGCGGCAGCGTTCCGTTTTGCAATCGCTCACATCCCTCGGCCAATCGCAGGATGTTGTAACCCGACGCGCGAAGATACTCCAGGCGTTGACGGAGGAGATTGGGAGGTATGTACAGCTCGGCGTTCCATTCATGCTCATCACGCATGGAGACGCCGTGATAGCACAGGATGAGCAACCGGCGCCGCCGCCACTCGCTGCTACTCGTCGATCGCAGAATACCGGTGCGCTTCGCGCCCGAGAAGACGATCTCCTTCGCTCTCACGAATCACTCCGTGCTAACGAGAACGGACGTGCTCGCAGCGCGCTCCGGCTTGTCGTCGGCAACACGACGAAACCACAGCTCGAGCATGAGCAGTTGCCACAGTCGGTGATCATGATTGGCGGTGCCCGATCGGTGTTCGCGCCACAGGCGGTCGACCTCTCTCTGACGAAACAGTCCACGTGCCGCGAGCCGTCCGTCGCACAAGAGATCAGAGGTCATGTCAGCGAGCGGCCCACCGAGCCACTGCGCGATAGGGGCGGCGAATCCCTGCTTCCGGCGCTCGAGAATTGACCGCGGCACGCGGCGCTCGAGGAGACGGCGAAGCAGATACTTGCTCGTTCCATTCTTCAGCTTGAGTGAGGACGGTACGGCTGCTGCCCGTTCGAGCAGCTTGTGATCGAGCAGCGGCTCGCGGGCTTCGAGCGAGACCGCCATGCTCATGCGATCCACTTTCGTCATGATGTCGTCGGGCAAGTACGTCTTGAAGTCGACGTACATCGCGCGATCCACCGGGTCGGATGACGTGCAGTTCCGCCAGTACGCGCGGAATGGCTCGAAGGGATCAGCGTCGCCCACCGCCGCGTCAAAGTCGTCGGAGTACAGAGCGCGTTTGGCAATCGGCTCGAACAAACCGTAGGCGTGTTGCCGTGCGTACCAGTCGTCAGGCGCGAGATCGATGGTTCGGAGGAGGCGAGCGCCTTTGACGCGGAGTGGTACGGCGCGAGCAGCCGCGGCAGCGATGGGCGCCACGGGCCCAAGGGTCCTTCGTGCCCACGCTCTCCAGTGTTGAACGCGATGCCGAGCGTATCCCGCCCAGAGCTCATCGCCACCGTCTCCCGACAGAGCGACGGTCACCAGCGAACGAGCCGCCGCGGAGACATAGTATGTCGGTACGGCGGAGGAGTCGGCGAACGGCTCGTCGA
>Ga0070713_100002888_pt1 | contig 11234 bp, 7 predicted proteins | sample LARL82metaG_FD_65465 | JGI IMG/M metagenome (GOLD analysis project Ga0070713, IMG submission 65465) | Corn, switchgrass and miscanthus rhizosphere microbial communities from Kellogg Biological Station, Michigan, USA - LAR L8-2 metaG | ecosystem: Host-associated > Plants > Roots > Rhizosphere ... | reverse complement strand
GTGGAGTACCCGTACACAACGACCGGTTTTCCGGTGAACTCGCGTACGACCATGAACACGAGCAGCTGCGGAACCGATGCGTCGTCGGCTATGTGCGCACGCTCGGTGTCGGCGAAAATCATCGCGTACGAGTCGTTGTTGACAACGCTACCTAACGGCCGCAGGGCGCCGAATGTCGCATCGGGAGAGCCGAACGTGGTGGGGCGCGGACCGTTGATGGGCGGAAGGGATTTTGTGTAGGCAACTACCGTGTCGCGCGCCCAGGCGATCGCAGCGTCGGGTAGTTCGTTCGCCGTCGTCCGGAAGGTTCCATCCGCCCAGTCGTAACGAAAGAAGTACTGTACTCCACCAAGGCAGCGACACCATGGCTCCGTGATCGCTCGCGCGTCTGCTTCGGCCTCCTCGGGTGACATCACCGTCGCCGCCGGTCTTCGGGGATCGACGCGAGAAGCCGGCGCGCTCAGCGACGTGATGACGGCGGACAGAACGCTACTCTTGGTCTGTTGCGCCAACTGCCAGTCGGCAAAGGACGCGTAGTCGCTGAGCGTGGCTTCCGCGATTCGCTGCTGGGAGCGTGCCGCGTCCTGCGCCTGGTAGACCAGAACGCCGACGAGCACGAGAGCCAGCGAAAGCAAGAGGATCGTTCCCAGCGAACGAGGGGCGCGCATGCCGCCTAAGGAAATGTCCCGCCGTGCCCTTGGAAAGCCCACCTTGTCGGCATTACCCATTCCTTACAGGCAGCTTTCCACTCTCCACCCCTTCCCTTTCGCCGCTTCATGCCTTCGTTCGTTCGCGGGATTTTCGCCGGCGCGCTTCACGATTCAGTGCTCTTTCCTTATCCGCCGCCACTCGATCGACGCGATCCCGGCGAAGCGCGAGTTGTGCGTCGACTCGTCGACGACCTGCGTCAGATGCGGCAGGAAGGTCTCATCGATTCGGAGCGCTTCGACGAAGAGGAGACGATCGGCGAGGACGTCATCCGCGCTCTCGCCCGGGCAGGGTTTCTCGGACTGTCGATTCCCAAGGAATATGGCGGTCTCGGACTGTCGATGACGGCGTATGCTCGTGTTTTCGGGGAGCTCTCGAGAACAGACGCGTCGATCGCGGTGCTCGTCGGCGTTCATTGCGGACTCGGATCGAAAGCCATCGTTCTGTTCGGAAACGCCGAGCAGAAGGCGCGCTATTTACCGAAGCTCGCGCGTGGCGAGACCCTCGCGGCGTATGCATTGACAGAGCCAGAGACGGGCTCGGACGCGCAGCACGTCAGGACCACCGCGCGACCGAGCGCTGATGGTTCGCTCTGGATACTCGATGGACGCAAGCTCTGGATAGGCAATGGCCATCGCGCTGGCGTCATCGCGACGTTCGCGCAGACCGACGTCGAACGAGGAGGGCACACGGTTCAGCGTCCGAGCGCATTCATCATTCGGCCCGACATGCCCGGTTTTCGGGTGGAGCGGACGATTCGCAAAATGGGAATTCGCGGCTCGACGCAAGTGGAGCTGGTGTACGAACACCTCGAAGTCCCCGCCGATCACGTTCTCGGTGTCGTCGGCAAGGGATTCGGCGTCGCTGTGCACGTCCTCAATGGCGGCCGCCTGACGCTGGCCGCCGGCTGCACGGCGGGAACGAAGGAAGTCCTGAAGCAGATGACTGAGTTCGCCGAGGGCCGTGTCCAGTTCGGCCGGCCGATAGCGGATTTCGAGATTACTCAACGCAAGATGGCGCGCGTCGCGAGCGACATCTACGCCGCGGACGCGATGCTCGGCATCCTCACTGAGCTCGCATCGTCCTCGCGCGACGCGGATGCCGACGACTGGTCGCTCGAGGCCGCCTGTTGCAAGGTCTTCGCGAGCGAGATGATCTGGCGCTCCGCCGACGAGTTGGTGCAGATCGCGGGTGGTCGCGGTTTTGTGAAGCCGTACCCATATGAGCGCTGGCTGCGCGACTCCCGCATCAACCGAATCTTCGAAGGCACGAACGAGATTCTGCGATTGTTCATCGCCCTCAATGGCATTCAGGGCCCCGCGGAACGGCTCAAGGAGATCGGCTCGGCACTTCGACAGCCCGTGCGGAACCTGGGTCTCATCAGCGGCTTCGCCGCGTCTCGCCTGCGTAGCGCATTGGGCGCAACGCCGACGCTCGACGTCGCGCTCGACGAGCGGCTCGCCGTCCACAAGCGATACTTCGAGAAACATGTCGCGGAATTGCGGAGTACAACCGAGCGCGTCATCCAGCATTATCGAAAGGAAATCATCGACCGCCAACAGGAGCTCGAGCGCCTCGCTGACATGGCGATCGAGCTGTTCGCCACCGGGTGTGTGCTCGCGCGCACGGAGCGCCTGATCGAGGAGCGCGGTAACGCGCTCTCGACGCACGAGATCGAGCTCTGCGATCTGTTCATTGTGGAGTCAGGACGTCGATTTCGCGCGAGTCGCGACGCCATTCAATCGCCCCAGGACGAATTGCGTCGCGCCGTCGCGCAAACCGTGCGCGACGCCGGCGGCTATTTCGTCAGCGACACCATTCTCGAGACCGGGCCCGACCGCCAGAGCGCTGAGGTCGTCAGCGAGAGTCATCAGGACTGAACGCGGACGGTGCTCCTGCTAGCCGCATTTCGGCTCCGGGCGCCGGCTCGGCAGCCGGTGGGCAGGCCTGGGTTACACCCAAGCCTCCGACAACGGCCATGGTGGTGGCAGCTCGGTCAAATCCGGTCCACCGCGTTGTCTTCGCGACACGCCCGGATTGACTTACCTTTTCTTTCGACGAAGCGGCGCGCTCGCAATCGGAGCCTGTGAAGTGGCAGTAAGGCGTGTGCGCTTGCCAGTGGGGTTCAGTCGCGCAGCGCGGGCCGCGCTGCGCCTCACGAGCGACAGCCGATGCCACGTCAGTTGTTCGACATCTCTCTGCCGGTGAAGAATGGCGGGGTCGTGTATCCTGGAAATCCCGAGATACACATCGAGCTGCAACAGGACATGTCGCGGGGGGGCAGCTCCAACGTCTCCCATCTCTCGATTGGGTCACACACTGGCACGCATGTGGATGCGCCGCGCCACATGATCCCAGACGGGGCGGGGGTCGATGCCTTGCCGCTCGACGTGCTCATGGGGCGCGCCATCGTCGTCGCGTTCGAGGACGACGTGATGGCGGTAACTGAAGCGTATCTGCGCAACCAACCGCTTGCGGGACACGAGCGCGTACTTTTGAAAACGCGAAACTCGCATTTCATTCGCGAGCCCGATTTTCACCGCGACTATACGTACCTCGCGCCCGACGGGGCGGAATACCTCGTCTCCCTTGGCGTGCGTCTGGTTGGTATCGACTATCTGTCCATCGAGCAGTTTCACTCCGGCCACCACCGAACGCACACAACCCTGCTGTCGCGCGGCGTCGTCATCGTCGAGGGGCTCGACCTCTCCCAGCCGCCGGCAGGTATCTATGATCTCTATTGTCTACCGCTCCTGCTCTCGGGTGTTGACGGAGCACCAGCACGAGCGGTTCTGAGCGAATGACGGTCATCGATCAGCTGCTGTTTGATATCGGCGGCGTCCTCGGATCCAATGGCTGGGATCGAGAGCAGCGAAGGGAAGCCGTCACGCGATTCGGTCTCGATGCCGAGGATTTTCAGTATCGCCACGAGGAGACCGTCGGCGCATTCGAGTCGGGACAGATCTCGCTCGACGAGTACCTCGATGTCACCGTCTTCTGGCGAAAGCGTGATTTCTCAGCGGACGATTTCAAGGCCTTCATGTACGGCCTCAGCACGCCCTGGCCAGACAGCCTGGAGGTGGTGCGTCGGTTGCGTCAGAGCATTCGTGGCCGGCCGAGGCGCGTCCGTCTCGCAACCTTGAACAACGAATCCCGCGAGCTGAATGAATACCGTATTCGAAAATTTGGGCTCTGCGAGCTGTTCGATGTCTTCTTCAGCTCCTGCTGGCTGGGCGTCCGGAAACCGACACGCCAGATCTACGAGCGCGTGCTGGGTATGACGCAGGCGGATCCCGCGAAGAGCCTGTTCGTCGATGATCGTGAGCAGAACCTCGCTCCGGCGCGGGCGCTCGGAATGCAAACGATTCATTTCACGAATGCGGAAACACTGGCGCGCAACTTTGCGGAGTTGGGATTCGATCTATGACCAACCGACAAGCGACGGAATAAGAAAATGCAAATGGCAATGATCGGCCTTGGCCGTATGGGTGGCAACATGGTCGAGCGACTGATGCGGAAAGGACACAAGACGGTCGTGTGGGATCGCAGCGCGGACGTTACGGGGAAGTACCAGAAGATGGGCGCGACGGCGGCGAAGGATCTCAGTGACCTCGTCGCCAAGCTCGAGACGCCGCGCGTCATCTGGATCATGGTCCCAGCCGGCGATCCGACCGAGCAGACCATCGCGTCGCTCGTTCCGAGCCTAGCGAAGGGCGACATCATCATCGACGGTGGAAACTCGAACTTTCATGACACGATGCGTCGCGCCCAGGAGCTGGCGGCGAAAGGCATCGAGTTCGTGGACAGCGGCACGAGCGGCGGCATCTGGGGACTGGAGAATGGCTACTGCCTGATGGTCGGCGGAACCGATCGCGCCGTGAAGCAGTGCGAGCCGATTTTTCTCGCGCTCGCGCCGGAGGATGGTTACGCGCACGTTGGGCCGAGCGGGTCGGGCCATTACGTGAAGATGGTTCACAACGGCATCGAATACGCGCTGCTCCAGGGCTACGCCGAGGGGTACGAGATCCTCCACAACTCGAAGGATTTTCCGAAGCTCGACCTTCACCAGATTGCCGAGGTCTGGCAGCACGGCAGCGTCGTGCGGTCGTGGCTCAACGAGCTCGCCGCCAGCGCATTCTCGCGCGACGCCTCGCTCGGCGACCTCAAAGGCTGGATCGCCGACTCGGGCGAAGGCCGCTGGACCGTCCAGGAAGCCATCGACACGGATACACCGGCGCCCGTCATCACGCTTTCACTCATCATGCGCTTCCGCTCGCGCCAAACGGATACCTTCGGAGGAAAAGTGATTGCCGCCCTGCGCAACGAGTTCGGCGGCCACGCGGTGAAGAAATCATGAGCGCGAGCGCCGTCATCACGCCTCGCGCGAGCGTGCAGCTGAGCGGCATGGGGCCGGCGCGCGATCGGGCCGACCCGTGCACGTTGGTGATCTTCGGCGCGATGGGCGATCTCACCAAGCGCAAGCTGATGCCCGCCCTGTACGAGCTGATGAAGGAGGGTCTCGTCGATCGGGAGTTCGCCGTACTCGGTGTCGGCCGCGAAGCGTGCGACAACGACGACGCGTTTCGCGCGCGCATGCGCGAAGCAATCCAGCAGTCCGATGAGGTCCATGGATTCGATCAGAATTTGTGGAACTCGCTGTGTGAGCGACTGCACTACACCTGCGTCGAGCTCACGGACCCAAAGGAATACGAGCGCATTGGTGCGCGGCTTTCCGAGATCGAGGCATCACGTTCGCCCGAAGATCGCAACCGACTCTTCTATCTCGCCGTTCCGCCAAGCATCTTCGAGCCGATCGTGCGTAACCTGTCCACGAGCGGACTCGCGCCCCGCACTCGCGACGCGAACGATCGTCCCTGGGTGCGTGTCGTGGTCGAGAAGCCATTCGGCCGCGACCTCGGAACGGCGACGAACCTCAATCAGCTCGTTCTCAGCCTCTTCGCCGAACATCAGGTCTTCCGCATCGACCATTATCTCGGCAAGGAGACCGTTCAGAACGTCCTCGTCCTTCGATTCGCCAACTCGATCTTCGAGCCGATGTGGAATCGGCAGTGGATCCACCATGTGCAGATCACCGCGGCAGAAGACGTCGGTGTCGGCACGCGCGGCCGCTACTACGAGGAAGCGGGCGTCGTTCGCGACATGTTTCAGAACCACCTTCTCCAACTCCTTGCGCTTACGGCAATGGAGCCGCCTTACACGATGAGCGCTGGCGCGGTGCGGGACGAGAAGGTGAAGGTGCTCAAGTCGGTGCGTTGGCTCGACCCTGAGACCATTCCACGAAACGCGGTCCGTGCGCAGTATCGCGCCGGGCCAGTCGGCGGCAAGCTGGTGTGCGGGTACATCGAGGAGAAGGATGTCGATCCGAGCTCGATCACACCGACCTATGCCGCCATTCGGCTTTACGTCGACAATTGGCGGTGGAATGGGGTGCCCTTCTATCTGCGATCCGGCAAACGCATGAAGAAGCGCGTGTCGGAGATCGCGGTGACATTCCGCTCGCCGCCGCATCTGATGTTCGGCCACCAGACCCGCGATGTGCTGCAGCCGAATACCCTCGTTATGCGTGTGCAGCCTGACGAAGGGGTGAATCTCAATTTCGAGGTCAAGGTGCCTGGCGCCGCCGTCGCGCTCACGTCCGAGGTGGAAGTCGCGCCGGTGGACATGGATTTCACCTATGATGAGGTCTTCGGCGAGACGTCGGCGCCCGCGTACGAGACGCTGCTCCTCGACATCATGATCGGCGAGGCAACGCTCTTCACCCGCAGCGACGAGGTCGAGGCGGCCTGGCGTGTCATCGATCCGCTCATCAAATACTGGGAGGAGAATCCCCCCGACCAGATGCCGACTTACGCCGCCGGTACCTGGGGCCCGCGTGAGGCGGATGAGTTGATAATGAAGGACGGGGTAAGGTGGAGGGAGCTGTAGAGAGGTTGTGGGTTGTGGGTTGTGGGTTGTGGGTTGTGGGTTGTGGGTTGTGGGTTCTGGGTTGCGGGTTGAAAGGGAACAAAGGCCGACGGCAAACTGCCGTCGGCCTTCCTTATTTCTACCCTCTACCCTCTACCCTCTGCCCTCTGCCCTCTGCCCGCTACCCGCTACTTCACTCCCGAAAAGTCGATCCACCCCTTCTCCGCATCCGTCCCGACCAGCTTGACCTTCACTCGATCGCCGACGTCCATTCCCTTCTCGCCATGTACGACACGGCCTTCGGCCGGTGGGTGCAGGAGTCGAACGTACGTGCCAGAGTTGGAGACACCAGTAACGATCGCGTCGAATTGCTCGCCGATGCGATCGGCGAGTATGAGTGCCGCACCGACCTTTCGCATCGTTCGCTCCACTTTCCGGGCTGCATCCTCCCGCTCGGTGCAGTGCTGCGCGACCGTCGCGAGCTCGTCGTTACTGTACGGCGCGGCCGTGTTCGCGAGCGTTGCCTTTACCAGCCGCTGGCTGATCAGATCAGCATAACGACGATTCGGCGCCGTCGCGTGAGAGTAGTCGTGCGCCGCGAGGCCAAAATGGCCTCCGGGATCCTTGCCTGGCAGATCGAGCGCGTAGGCGCCCGGTCCCATCAGCTTGACGATCGTCAGCGACAGGTCTGGAAAACGCAATGGATCTGCCGCTCGACGCTTCGCCAAGAATTTCGAGAGCGAGAGCGAATCCGGCTCCGCCGGCAGAGTCTCACCATATTGCGCCGCCAACTGCACGATGCGCCCCCATCGCTCAGGCTCACGCACGATGCGGCGGATGCCGGCGCGGCCGCGCGCCTCGAGCCACTTCGCGATGGCCACGTTCGACGCGATCATGAAGTCCTCGATCAGATCCCGTGCCGCACTCTTGTGCGTGAGCTTCAGATCGACGACGCGACCGCCCTGCGCCACCGGCGTCGCTTCGATTGTCTCCAGATCGAGCGCGCCGTTCTCCTCACGTTCCTTTTTCAGCCGACGCGCTGCCTCCCACTGCAGCCGCAGCTGAGCCGCGAGCCCGGGCGTCGCTGCGACCTTCTGGGGTGGCTGGACGGTGCCACCGCTCGTGTTCTCCAACCAGTCCCCGGTGTCGTCATATGCTAGCTGCGCCTTGTTCCGCACGACGCCGCGGTAGACGTCGAAGCGCGACACGTCGCCATTCGCCTCGACGACATTCTCGATGATCACCGCCGCGCGGTCCGCGTCCTCATTCAGCGATGTGAGATCCGTCGAGAACGCTTCGGGCAACATCGGAAAGACGGCGACGCCAGTGTACACCGACGTCGCATTCTCGTTTGCATGGAGATCGGCGGCAGATCCTTTCGTCACGAGCCCGTCGACATCGGCAATCGCCACGAGGATTCGAATCGCGCCATCCGGCAGCTGCTCCGCCACTTCGATCTGATCCAGGTCGCGCGACTCGGCGTTGTCGATCGACGACCAGAGAAGATCACGGAGATCGCGCAGGCCCGCGGTGGTCGCCGGCACCTTCGCGGATGCTACCTGCGCCTCGACTGGTTGGCCGAAGTCGGGATCGAACCCGTTCTCCCGCAGCACGCGCCGCGCCGTCTGCAGGAAGTCGACGTGTTGGTTGCTGGCGATGATCAGCTCCGCGTTTGGTGGGTCGCGGATCGAACACTCGCCAGCTTCGTCGCCGCAATCAACCCCTGATTTTGTCGAACGGAATGTTGCCGATGCGGTAGCTCTTCCAATCCTCGTAGTCGAAGTGCCACCACTCCTGCGGATTCACCGTGAAGCCCTGCCCCTCCATAGCCTGTCGAAGGAGCTCGCGGTACCAACGCTGAAGCGACGTACCGCCCGGATATTCGGCGTAGGCGCGATCGGTGCTCTCGTCGTACGTGCTCACCATCTCGACGGGCTTTCCCGTCTTCAGATCGTAGAGCGTGAGATCCACCGCCGAACCGCGGTTGTGCTTCGACCCCTCGGCGGGATTGGCCACGAGCCATTTCTTCGCCGCTGGTGTCGCATCCCAGAAGATCTTCGTCACGTACCACGGCCGGTACGCGTCGTGGATCAGCAGACCATAACCTAACGACTCGAGCGCGCGGTGCGCCCGCACCAGCGCGTCGGCAGCGGGGCGTTGCATGAACGCACGCGGCTCGTCGTAGATCTTCGTGCCGAGGAAGTTGTTCGTCGTCGCATAGCGAATCTCGAGCTTGATCGTTGGATCCAGCTTCACCAGCTCGACGAGATCCGTCTCCTTGAAGTTGCCGCTCTCCGCTGGCGGCGATGCCGCGAGCGCTTCGGTGCGCAGCTGGGCGACGGGACGCAGTGGTGTGATGCGCAACTGGTTCGTGCCCGCCTTCGGCTCGATATTGCGACGCGCGAAGCGCACGCCCGCGGCACGGGCTTCGATCGCGCGACCGCTTCGGTCGCGCGTGAAGACGATCCGTTCGCCATCGTACAGTCCATTTGGAGGAAACGCAAAGGTATCGCGCGCGACTTCCGTGAGGGGATACGGGAAGAACCACTCGATCAGCGCCCACAGCCGGTTGTCGCGTTCGTAGACGTAAAGGATGTCGTAGTCCGGACCATACTCGCCGATGAGACCGCGCCATGGTTGGGCGGCAGCGCCCGGCATTCCATGATTGACGCGGAAGAGTGTATCGAGCAGGGCGTCCCCGGTTCGGAGCCATGAAGCCGAATCGGCGTTAGGCAGGAACCGCGCACCCGTCCCGAACACCGGGTCATCGACCACGAGCGTGTCTCCGCGCGCGTGAAGCTCGGGAATGCCACCGCCATTGGAGGGCAGCACGGCGAGTCCCGTCCCCCGGTGCATCAGCTCCACGTCACGGCCAGCGCCCGACCGGGGCGCATATTCGCCAACGAGATGCCGCGCTCGCACCGGCGCGACCGACTGAGGGGTATCGAGCTCGGCGGATGCATTGCCTGCCACCGTCACTCCACTTGGCTTGCCGCCATGCAGCGCGAGCATTTCGCGCAATGCCACGTCGGCGATTCGATCGACGGCAGCGTTGGCGCCGTCTCGCGTCGTCACGACAACGACACCGAGCTTCTCGTCGGGAAGCGCCTGGAGCGTTGTCGCGTAGCCATAGATGGCGCCGTCATGCCCGACGTTGCGATGACCGTCGAGCGTTCCGATGCGGAACCCAATGCCGTAGCCCTCCTTTTCGCCAGGGCTCGCAAACTGCGGCGTCCACATCTGGGTGATCGTCTCTGGCTTCAGCAGCTGACCGTTCACTCCGCGACCGCCGGCGAACAGCGCGCTGATGAATCGCGAGAGATCGTTCACCGTCGCGTACATACTTCCCGCCGGAGCGATGCCTAGCTGGAACGTCGGCGCGGCGAACGTCCGTCCATCGATGGTCCACATCTGCGCGGGCGCCAGCTCGCGCGTGAGAGCGAGCGTCGGCTCGAAGCCGCTCATGGTCATGCCCAACGGCTGCAGTACGGCTTTGGAAAGCGCCTGAGGAAAGGGCGTTCCGGTAACGCGCTGGAGAACGTAGCCGACGGTTGCGATCGCCGCGTTGGAATACTTCGTGTGCGTCGCCGGCGGATACACCAGCGTCGTGCGATTGAGGCTGGAGACCGTCGCCGCCAGCGGTGGGGATGTGCTGTCGAAGTAATTCCCGATCGGTGGCTCGCGCACAAGACCAGCGCGATGCGACATCAACTGTCGCAGCGTGATGGGCCGATCGTAGGGATTCTGAGGATGGAATTCGGGAATGTACCTGGAAACCGGTGTATCCAGATCGATCTTTCCCTGTTCCACGAGCTGCATGATCGCGACGTCGGTGAAGAGCTTCGACACCGAGCCAACGCGGAAAACCGTCTGCGGACCGGCGACGCGCTTCGTCGCTGAGTCGACGACGCCAAAGCCGCGGCTCCACACAACTTCCTGATCGTCGACGAGCGCTATGGAGAGGATGGGCAGCCGATCCGCCCGCATCTCGCGCTCGATGAGCTGCTGGAGACGATCGGCAACTGGCGCGTAGTCATTGCGCGGTGCAGACGAGACCTGTGCTGAGGCGCCTAACGGGAGGCCCGCGACGAAAGCAAGCGAGCAGGCGGCGAAGAGACGAGCGGCTGGCACCATGATGCAGGTGGCGGAGGGAAATGACGCCTTCGGCGGACGCGTCATGTTCGCCAGCGTGCAGCGCAAAGTCCAGCGCTGACTACAATCGGGCTAATGTGATTGACGGCCGAACCACTGCTTGAGCATGTCCATCAAGGTCCGAGGCTGGATGGCGCGGAACTCACCGGCGTCGAAAAACTTGCCGAAGCACACCGGACAGCACTCGTACCAGACACTCCGTGTGCGCCGGTCGAGCATTCGAATCATCGGCGAGTGGCACCGCGGACAGTCCACACGACGCTGTTCATTGCGACCTGGCGCGGACGTCGCGCCGGGCGGATCTAGCAGATCAATGCTCTCCTTCGCGTGAAGATCGCTGTCTTCGAGCGCGTCGAACCACAGGCCTTCACAGGATGTGCACCGGTCAATTGCGGTTTCTTCTACGTGCATGGTGCGCATCGGCGCGCTGCACTTGGGACACTGGATCT
>Ga0070713_100002887_pt1 | contig 11239 bp, 10 predicted proteins | sample LARL82metaG_FD_65465 | JGI IMG/M metagenome (GOLD analysis project Ga0070713, IMG submission 65465) | Corn, switchgrass and miscanthus rhizosphere microbial communities from Kellogg Biological Station, Michigan, USA - LAR L8-2 metaG | ecosystem: Host-associated > Plants > Roots > Rhizosphere ... | reverse complement strand
ATCGTAGGCATTGCTTCGCTCTCCTTGTCCTGAGCAGCAGGGAATTTGGGCAGCAGGAATGACGCCGATCCTAGCCGCTCGCCGGCAAAGTGTCTACAGTATTCTCTTACGCATGGTCCGCCAAACCTGCTTTGCCGCCTCCGGGGAGCTGGCCAGCCTCAGGGCCCGCCAGCCGTCAGCCGCTGCGCCAGTTGGGCGGAATCGGTGATCGGCAGCGAGCAGGTCGACCCCTGGCACACGTAGGCCGTTGGTCGGCCGCCCAGGGCAGTCTTGCCACCCGCCGGGTGTCCCTCCGGAAGCTCCACCCCCGGCTCGTTGATGGCGATCCAGCGATCGGCCGGCGCACGCTGCTGGGCGAGCTGCCATAGCGCCCGCGTGGAGGGATCGTGGCGGCGGCCGATGATCGTCACTTGAACTGCCCGAGCGTTGAACTGCGCGGCATCGATGATGCTCGCGAGCAGGAAGCCATCCCGTTCGAAATCGGTCGCGAACGACTCGAACAGCTCCTGTGCGGCCCGTCGGTAAAGCGTGTCACCCGTCGACAGGAAAAGCTCCGAGAGCACGCGCGCCATGATACCGTTGCCGGAGGGCGTAGCACCGTCATGCCCATCGCGGATGCGCGCGACGAGGTGCCGAACGTTGTCGGCGGTATGAAAAAAGCCGCCGCTCGGGTCGGCGAAATGTCTGATGCAGGACTTCGTCCAGGCCGCGGCTCGTTGCAGGTATTGCGCCTCGCCCGTTGCTTCGAGCAGCCTCAGCGCAGCCAGACTCATGTTCGCATAGTCGTCCAGGACCCCGGGCGCGCCGAGTTGACCCCCGTTCCACGCGTGCTGAAGGGTGTCGCCCACGGTCATCGCGTCCGCCACGAAGGCGAACGCAGCCCTTGCCGCCTCGAGCCATCGCGGTTCATCGAACACCACGGCGGCTTGCACAAGGGCGGCGATTGCAAGACCGTTCCAGTCGGCGACGATCTTCTCGTCGCGCTCGGGACGCGGCCGCCGTCGCCGGGCCGCAAGCAGCTGATCGCAATGCGCAAGGAAGGACGCTTGATTGCGCTCGCGCGATGCTTCGCCAAACCGGTTGAGAACTTTGCCGCCCTCGAAATCCGCGCTGGAAGCCAGGTATTGCGCTCGAAATTCGTGTGCCGAGTCCCCCAGGACTGACGCCACCTCGGCAGGATCGAGCAGATAATAGGCGCCCTCGCGCCCCTCGCTTTCCGCCGCAAGGGTGGAGGCAAAGGCGGTATCGCCGACGCGCATCTCGCCGAGCAGCCATTCGACCGTGCGCCGCACGAGATCGCGGTGGAGTGCGCCGGCTTCCCTGCGATAAAGTTCGGAATAGAGCGACACCAGCAGGGCATTGTCGTAAAGCATTTTTTCGAAATGCGGGATCTTCCACTCGGCATCCACGGTGTAGCGAAAAAACCCGCCGCCCACGTGGTCGTGAAGTCCGCTCGCAGCGATCCTCTCCAGCGTGAAGCCGGCAGCCGCGCAAAGGTCGCGCCGGCCCGAACGCAAGCCCTGATTCCAGAGGAACGCGAACACGGCAGGATAGGGAAACTTCGGCGCCCCTTCGAGCCCACCGTTTTTCCGATCGATTTGCTCGAGCACCTCGGCCGCAGCCGTCTGCGCACTTTCGTCGGTGATCGTCGCGCGGCGTTGACCATTCGGTGGACGGCGCATCAGGCCGTCGATCAACGCGCGTCCCTTCTGTGCGACGCCCTGCGGGTCCGACCGGTAGGCGTCGCCGACATATTCGAGCACTTCGCGGAATGACGGCAGCCCGTTCTGCCCTTCGTGCGGAAAATAAGTTCCTCCCCAGAAGGGCACGCCGTCGGGGGTAAGAAACATCGTGAGCGGCCACCCAGGCCTGCGACCCATTGCTTGCAGCGCCTTGAGGTAGAGCGCGTCGAGATCGGGCCGCTCTTCGCGATCCACTTTGATGTTGACGAAGCCTTGGTTCATCAACGCGGCGGTCTCGGGATCCTCGAAGCTCTCGCGGGTCATCACATGGCACCAATGGCAGGCCGAGTAGCCGATGCTCAGCAGGATCGGTTTGTTGAAGGTCTTTGCCTCGCTCAAGGCCGCCTCGCCCCATGGCAGCCAGTTCACCGGGTTGCTCCGATGCTGACGCAGGTAGGCGCTGCGCTCTTGAGCCAAACCGTTGACCATGCGAGACTGTACACTGTATTCATCTTGAGGGACAAGGCGGGGCTTCGCCGCCCTACGCACGGAGTGCAGCGTGACGCCAAAAAATCGGCGGGTCGTCATCGTTGGCGGCGGTCCAGTGGGGCTGGTGTCCGCGCTGGCACTCGCCCAGCGCGACATTCCGGTTCTGGTGCTCGAGGCGCATCCAGACCTGTTCATGGATTTGCGGGCGGGATCGTTTCACCCACCGACCCTTGAAGTCCTTGAGGCCAGCGGCGTCACCAAAAGGTTGCTGGAGATCGGCATTGTCGTTCCCGCCTGGCAGCTGCGCGACCGCGCTGAGGGAGTGATCGCCGTTTTCGAGCTCGCCTCGTTGCTAAAGGACGAAACACCCTATCCGTTTCGGCTTCATTGCGAGCAGCATAAGCTTACGCCGCTCGTCTACGACATGCTCAAACGCTTGCCGCATGTCGAGGTGCGGTTTTCCTCCCGCGTCACCGAAGTCTCGCAGGATGCCGACAGTATAACCGTGAAGGCGGAAACGCTTGATGGCATCGAGACTTTCACCGGAGCTTGGGTGATCGGCGCCGATGGCGGCGGCAGCATCGTGCGCAAGTCTGCCAACATCGGCTTCGAGGGTTTCACCTATCCTGAAAAATTCGCGCTGATCAGCACGCCCTACGATCTCGGTGAGCGGGGCTTTACGGATACCGCGTATATTTCGCATCCCATCGAATGGTGCGCGGTGTTCCGTCTGCCGCACAAGGGCCCGCCGGGCTTGTGGCGGTTCCTGTACGGTTGCCGGGCCGACGAGAGCGATGAAGAAGCACTCGAAGACGATCGCGTAGAAGAGCGCTTGCAGACGGTAGTGCCAAAAGCGGGGCGATATGAAACCGTTCATCGGACGATCTACCGGGTCCATCAGCGCGTTGCCACGACGTTCCGCGCCGGCCGCATGCTGCTGGCCGGCGATTCCGCGCATCTGAACAATCCGCTCGGCGGCTTTGGCCTCAACAGCGCGCTGCAGGATGCCATCAATCTCACGGACAAGCTCGTTGCCGTCTGGCGCGGGGAAGCCGACGACTCGCTGCTCGATCGCTACGTCCGCCAGCGTCGCACTGCCAACGTCGAATACGTGCAGGAATCGTCGATCCGCAACAAACGCACGCTCGAAGAAGTCGATCCGGTCATCCGCAAGCAAAGGCTGGACGAGTTGCGGCGCGCCTCCGAAGTGCCTGCCCTCGCCAAAGAGGTTGTCATGAAATCGTCAATGATTGCTAGCATGCGACGGGCCAATTCGATCATGTGAGGCGGCGTCAGAAGACGATCGAGCTTCGATCGAAGTACACGGAGAAAGGGCATGAAGACATTTCACGTCTTCGCAGGCATTCTGGGCGCCCTCGCCTCGCTCGCGGCCCAGTTGCCCGCCGCCGCGCAAGCGGACTACCCGAACAAGCCGCTGACGATGATCGTCCCTTTCCCGGCGGGCGGCAGAACCGACCTCGTCGGCCGCATTGTCGCGCAGGAACTGACCAAGCATATCGGCCGCCCGGTAGCGGTCGTAAACAAGCCCGGCGCAAGCAGTGTACTCGGCGGGCGTGAAGTAGCCGAATCTCCGCCGGACGGGTACACGCTCGGTTTCTTTTCGACCTCGGCGGTTACGGCGCAGTACACTGTGCCCACGCCAATTCCTTTGTCCAATTTCGAACTCGTCGCCATTGTCAACACCGATCCCGCGGCGGTGGCCGTCCAGTATGGCGCGGCTTGGAAGACGCTAAAGGATCTGGTCGAGGACGCCCGTAAGCAACCGGGAAAGCTGCGGCTCGGCATGATACCCGGTGCATCGGCGCAGATTTTTGCCGCCGGCCTCAAGAGTGCGGCGGGCATCGAGACCATCCAGGTGCCTTTCAAGGGCGATTCCGATGGCGCCATCGCCCTGGCCGGCGGCCACATCGACATTCACGTGGCGGTACCGGTGTCCTATAAGAGCCTTGAGGCGGCAAAGAAGGTGCGAATGCTGGCGGTGGCCGACAACGCCCGCTCGCCGCTATACGGAAATCTCCCCACCTTCAAAGATAACGGCGTGGATTTGGTGATCGGCGCGTTTCACGGCGTGTATGTCCCCAAGGGGACCCCGCAGGCGGTCATCGACAAACTAGCCGACGCGCTCGCCAAGACGATGGAGTCCCAGGACCTTCGCGCCGGCATGGACAACGCTGGCGCCGGCATCGCGTTTCTGCGCGGCACCGAAGCAAAGACCTATCTTGCGAGGCAGGACGAGACCTACCGCGCAATCATCGACAAGTTAGGCCTGCGAGTCTCGCCGAAATAAACCCTCACCGCTCAGGTGCGATGTTTGTTGCGCCCGGCGTAAGTCTGGCTTGCAGCATGCACCGACGCCAATGCCGCTTTTCGCGTCTGACGGGGCTTTCGGTCCAATGGCTGCCGTTCAAGTCTTGTGGAACGAAATCCAGAACGATTGGATCACCGCCGCTATCGTCGGCGCGACCGTCGCATGTTCCTATGCGGCATTCGCGCTCATCGGATTCGGCGGCGGTCCGCTAGCCACCCCCTTCCTTGTCCTGCGCCTCCCGGTGCGCATGGTGGTGCCGTTGCTCGCAGTGCTGGACCTCGTCGGCGCGACAATAAATCTGACGAACCTTTTGGCGCGCGGCGGGCGCGCCGAGCTGAAAGCGAGGGTGGATTTTCAAGTTCTCAAGATCCTGACCCCGACTATGATCGTTGGAACTTACGTCGGCACAGTCGTTCTGAATACTCTGCCGTCTCGGTACGTCCTGTTGGCTTTCGGCATTTTCGTCTTTACGACCACCCTGCGCAGTTTGCGGGCTAAGACCAAGCCGAAAGACTCCTGGTTGCTCGCCATAGCCGCCGGTCTGGGCGGGGGCGTATTGAGCGGGGCCTTCGGCATTGGCGGGCCCGTGTACGCGCTTTACATGAGCAGCCGGCTCGACGCGGAAAAAGTATCCTACTCGCTCGGCACGCTGATCGGCATGGCGGCGGCGACGCGCGCGCTGATCTTTTTCTACGATGGCATCTATGCGAACGCACAGCTGGTTGCGCTCCTTTGTGTCGCCCTTCCTTCCCAGCTGTTGGGAATGCTCTGCACGCACCGGGTGACGCGGGACGTGCCAAGGCAAACGGTCATTCGTCTGCTGCGCTATCTCCTATTGCTGGTCAGCATTTCAATCCTCGTGCGCGCGGCCTATCAATTCTTCTGAGGCAGCACGCGGCACGGGGGGACAAGCTGGCCAGGAGCAACCGGCATCTAACTGGCGTTGCCGCGTAGCATCCCCCGGGGCGCAGGTCAGCGTTCGTTGCGCAACGATCGAACGACGCACCCTACTTCTTCACCTTCAGCGGATCTTTGACGTCGTCGAATTTTGCGAACTCCATGTTCCACAGCTCGCCGTTGATCTTCTCGACCTTGCGAATGTAGATCGGCTGCACGATGTCCCGCGTATCCGGATCGATCGCCATCATCCCGCGCGGGCTCTCCCATCGCATGCCTTTCATTGCGGCGAGCAGACTGTCGGCGTCGCTCTTGCCACCGGTCTTCTTCAGCGCCTCGTAGATGAGGTGCATGCCGTCATAGCCGCCGACGGATACGAAGTTCGGACGGAAGCTGTTAGCTTTCTTGAAGTCCTCGACGTATTTCTTGTTGAGCGCGGAGTCGTGCGAGGCGGAATAATCGTGGGCGGTCACGATGCCCAGCATTTGATCGCCCATGGTGTTGAGCTCGTCGTCGTCGGTGAGATCGCCTGGCCCGATGATCCTGATCCCGGAACTGGCGAGACCCCGCTCGGCGAATTGTTTGGCGAAGATGCCCGCTTGCGTGCCCGGGAAATAGATGAAAGCCGTATCGGGATTGATGTCGCGGATGCGCTGCAGAAACGGCGCAAAGTCCGGATTGGCGAGCGGGATGCGGATAGACTCGACAATCTGGCCGCCAAGCTCGGTGAACCGCTGCTTGAAGGCGGTCTCAGCCTCGGTACCGGGCGCCCATTCGTTGACCAGCGTAACGACGCGTTTGCTGCCGTTCTTGGCCGCCCACTCGCCCATGATCCACGAGGATTGGGCGAGAATGAAGCTGGTGCGCACGAAATAAGGCGACCCGGTGGTCGTGACGGAGGCGCCGGAAATCATCACGACGGTTGCGATCTTCGCCTGGGTGATGAGCTGGCCGTAGGCAAGTACGGTCGGCGTGATCCTGCCGCCGATGATGTGGACCTTGTCGTTGACGATCATCTCCTGCACGAGCCGGCGGGCGTTGTCGGCCACACCGCCATCGTCGCGCATGATGACTTCGATCTTCTTGCCGGCGACCATGTTGCCGTGGTGCTGCATGTAGAGCCGTGCGCCGGCCCAGGCCTGCCGACCCGCAGCAGCGAAACCGGCCCCGGTCATGGCAAAGCTCATGCCGATCTTGACCACATCTTGCGCCGGCGCAGGTCCGGCGATGAGCGTGAGCGCGGCGGCGGCCGCGATGGTGAGCCCGCGTTGCATGTTTCCCTCCCGCTTATGAGGCTTGTTGTGCCCCTTGTTCTCTAGCACAAGGGTTGGCTGAGCGACGACGGCTCCCCGGCGGCCGAATCGCCGCTCCGAGCAGGCGAGGCTCTCTCTCAGAGCAGACCGAGCTCTCGCAGCTCACGCCGCAGCGCCTCCGGCATGCGCTTGGCGCCCGGGGCGACACGGTCGAGGTCGCCCGGGGCGTCCTTGGCCGCAAGATAGCGCCAGCCCTGGAACGCGCGCCATGGGCGCGGCTCGACCAGCACGAGCTTCGGCTCCAACACGAGATGGCAGCGGCCCACGCCCTCCTTGTCGACGAACGGACGCACGTCGCGAATACGCTGCCGGCACATGATCTCACCGCGGATCACCCAAAAGAGCGAGCCGCCGTCGCGCAACTCGTCGGCGCGCTTGGGGACCATGCGCGTCCTGTGCATGTGCTCGCTCGAAAGGCCGCGTCTCTTGCGCGCCCTGAGCTTCTCGCGGATCCAGTCCTCGAGGTCGCTCACGGAGTCGCAACCGACGCAAAGCTTGATGAGATGCAGGGCCACGGTGGGTATCGTCGAGCCAAATATGACGACATCATAACGAGGCAGGCATGCGTTGCCACGCGCCGGCCCAGCTTATCCTCAGAAGATGGACGCTGTCCGGCCAGCCTGCCACGCAGGCCGGTTTAGGGAACTCGCGCACGGTCGCGTTCCGATGAGCATTCTTGGGCGCAAGCGGACCGAATTCACTGCGCGGGAGTAACCGGCAGGGGAGCCGAGCGGGCGGGAGCGGCGCTCGGCGACTGACGCTGCGGGGCGTTTGCTTGCGGCGGTCGCCTCGGCGGGGCGGCTTCTGCGGCGCCCGGGGTGCCCTGCGGCTGGCGCTGCGCGGCCTGCGGCTCGGCAGTCATGATGTTCACCGGCGGAATTGAGGACGCCGACGGGAAGTAGAGATTGTTCGGCACTCTCGCCGCTGCACCGGGTGCTGAAGCAGGCGCGCTGGTGGCCACTGCGCGGCTGCCGGCGGGCGGCCAGCTTGCCGAGTAAGTCTTGACGCGAGCCTCGAACGGCCGTTCCGCAAGATGGACCTTGATCCGACTTGGGTCTTCCAGCCAGGCGAAAGCGCTGCATTGATCCGACGTGCAGCCGTCGCGCGCCGCGAGCACATGCGCCACGATGCCGAAACGGTCGGCCTCGAGCGCGCGACGCAGCGCGAGCATGCCGGGGTCAGCAGCGTGCTCGCCCGCGGAACCCAGTACCGCCAGCTGCGCGGCAACATAGGAAATGGCTGCAGCGGTTGCTTCCGGACTGGCGAAAATCGTTTTTTCGCACGTGTCCTCCATCGTCTCCGCGACGAGCGGATCGAGGCATCCCAGTGCCGAGCCAGGCATGAAGGCGCGGGTCGCGAGTTCGAATACCCGCGCATCGAGCGCACGCTGCTCGGCGGCACGATCGCGGCGGGCAAGATAATCCCCCACCCACCAGCATGCGCCCACGACTGCAATCAGGACGAGGACGGCGGCGGGCAGGCTTCTGCCGTCGGCCCCAGCCCGCATGAGTGCGAGCATCGCAACGAGCACGGCAATCGCGAGAGCCGCGGCGATCGCCCAGACCGGCAGCGCCACAACGCCGGTCAAGTCGAGGGCCGCCCATTGCGCAATGCGATCGAGCATGAAGCCACCGATTCAGGGACAGTATGGCTCAGGGGAATACCGCGTGCCACCCCGCCCGGCAGCCCCTGCGATGGGCCAGCCGGCGCATTTGCGCAAGTCCGCCCGCGATCGTAGACGGAGTCTACCGGCGGGCACACCTGACGGCGTGCCGCAAGACCGTTTTTGTTGCGGAATGCGTCCGCTTACGAACGCCGAGCCAATTCAGCGCGAGAATTCGAGCTGACTTTCCCTCGCCACGCGCTCGAATGCCTCATTCGAGTTCTTGATGCGGTACTGGTAATCGGCGCCATCAGAGGGAAGCAGTCTTACGACCTGATAGGTACTGTTGGCGGCCATGTGGCCAATCGGACGCGACGTGAAGTACACGGTTTGGCCGATCTGAAACTTGTGTTCTTGCAACGCAGTTCTCCTAACCTCGAACGACACTGATTTGCTCTGTTGGAGCGGTGCTTCCCCCGATCGCGGCCAATATAGCAGCGAAATCATCCCATTGCCTCAAAAATTCCGTTATTTACCCGGACTCGGCCACATGGGGTCGTATCACTGAATAGCTAGCGTATTCAATCATTTATTTCGATTTGCTAATTTAAGTTCGCGCCATTCGTGCCGCTGTCATGGCGGGCATGCCGCCGCAGGGCAGCACGATCCTGAAGAGGCAGAAGAATCCTCCAGCGGCCGGACGGAGGAACCCGCGGCGGTCATTGCTGGAGTTGCGGCCTCGCCCTCCCGAGGAGCGCAGGGCTAACAGCAGAAACACAATGACGCCGCGTTCGTGGCCTACGCGCTGGCTGCGAGGTTGGGCAGGGGGGATTCTCAGATGCGCTTCATCCTCGGCATTATCATCGGCTGCGCCCTCACCGTGGGCGGCGCCTATGTCGTCGACAGGATTTCGGTCGCCGCCGCTAAGCCGGTCATGGTCAACTGGGATGTGGTGGCGAAAAATTTTGACAGCGCAACCACTCGTGCCCGCGAAGGCTGGAAAAAGATCGCGGGCTGATCGGCGCTCGCCTGACAGGTGCCCAGGGCCGACCTCGAGGCGCCGACGAGCCGAAGCGGGCGTCGCGGTCGTATCTTGTCGAGCAAGCCTCAGGCCCGCACTTCCTGCCGCTGGAAGACGACGTAGGCAATCACAAACAGCAGGATCGTGCCGGCCACCAGTCCGACGATCTGCGGCCATACGATCAGCACGCTTTGCAACAGCGGAATGGGCGCGTCGGGAACGGCGCCGCGCTCGATCAAGGCCAGTCCGAGCGCGGCTAGCATCGATTGCTGGGTCGAACGGACCGAGGGATCGAGCACGACCGCGACGATCTCGTTGAAAAGCACGCTGGGCGAGAGTCGCGCGAAGGTCTGACGCGTATCCAGAACGCCCAGGATATCTCCTGCGGTCGTGACCGCGTCGGCCAAGGCCGGTGAGAAGAGCGGCCAGAGAATGGTCACGAATAACCACACCCCCAGCGCCACCAGTGCCGCAGTCGCCGCCGAGCGGAACACGACCGAGCACAGCAGCGCGAGCGCGAACCAGAAGCCTGCATAAATGATAGTGACCGCCAGCAAGACCAACGCGCGCGCCATCTCCTCGGCATTCGGCGGAACGCCGAGCCCAAGCAGGCCGAGCCCGATCACCAGCAGCCAGAGCACGATGAGGCACACCGCGAGGGTGAAAAGCCCGGCGGCGAATTTCCCGAACAGGAGTGCGTCGCGATAAATCGGCTGCGCCAGGATGCGCGACAGCGTGCGCCGGTTGTGCTCGCCATTAACGGAATCAAAGCCGAGGCCAATCGCGATCAACGGCACCAGGAAGGACAGCAAAGCAACAAGGGGAAGCGGGCTGCTGCGGGTGAAAAGCCGCAGGAAGAGGAAAGGATCTTCCGCCGTGATCTCTTTGATCTGATCGATGCCCCCCCGCACGACGGCGATGGCGGTCGCCACCACCAGCACGATCAGCACCACGACCAGAATGCTGGTAAAACGATCGGCGATCTCCTTCAGCGTCACGACCCCGAAGCCGTGCAACGCCGATCCTTCACGCCGCATGGAGTTCTCCTTCGTGGGTCTGGAAGTAGCGCGTATAGATCGCTTCGAGGCTCGGCTCGTCGACCGACAGGCGCAGCAGCCGCCCCCCGGCCCCGACCACCGCAGCCGCGGCTTCCGGGCGGACATCGTGATCGGCCAAGAGCAAAAGCCGGTTGCCGTCCCCCCGCTCGACCCGCTGCACGCCGGGGATCGCGGCGATCCGCTCGGTCAGTCCCTGCCCTTCGGCTTCGACCTCCACGCGGAAGCCGCCACCGAGCACCTGCCGGCCCAACTCTGCCACGGTGCCGATGAGCGCGATGTTCCCCTGACTGAAGAGGGCGACGCGATCGCAGACACTTTGTACCCGTTCGAGCAGGTGCGAGGACAGCAATACACTCACGCCGCGGTTCTTGAGATCGCGGATGATATTGAGCAACTCGACGGTCGCCTGCGGATCGAGGCCCGAGGTCGGCTCGTCGAGGATGGCGATCTGCGCCTCTTTCATCAGGATTTCGGCAAGCCCGAGCCGCTGGCGCATGCCGCGCGAGAAGGTGGCGACGCGTTTGTCAGCCACGTCGACTAGTCCCACATGGCCGAGCGAGGATTTGATCCGCTGCTCGCGCTCGCTGCGTTCGAGCCCCATCAAGCGGGCGGTGTAGCGCAAATTTTCCGCCGCGGTGAGATTGTCGTAGAAGCCCACCTGGTCGGGCAAGTAACCCACCTGGCGTTTCACCGCCAATGGTTCGCGCGCGGGGTCGTGATCGAGCACGCGCGCCTGCCCGTCGGAGATGTCGCTCAAGCCGAGCAACATCAAGATGGTGGTCGTCTTGCCGGCTCCGTTGGGACCGAGCAGCCCAAAGATCTCGCCGCGCGCCACCGAAAACGAAAT
>Ga0070713_100002886_pt1 | contig 11241 bp, 12 predicted proteins | sample LARL82metaG_FD_65465 | JGI IMG/M metagenome (GOLD analysis project Ga0070713, IMG submission 65465) | Corn, switchgrass and miscanthus rhizosphere microbial communities from Kellogg Biological Station, Michigan, USA - LAR L8-2 metaG | ecosystem: Host-associated > Plants > Roots > Rhizosphere ... | reverse complement strand
GTACCGAAAAGTATTTTTGTGGACGCTGCTGCCGGGGTTGATCGCGGTCGCTTGCTTCTGGCTGCTGGTGCGCGAGCGTCCGATCGAAGTGAAACAGAAGAAGTCTTTTTTGCTCGGATTGCGAACCTTGCCTGCAGAGTTCCGGAAATTTCTGGTGGGCGTGGGAATTTTCGGCGCCGGAGATTTTTCGCACACCTTGCTGATTTTGTACGCGACAAAAATGCTGGCTGCGCAATACGGAATGGCTCGCGCGGCGAGCTTGGCGGTGATTCTGTACACGCTGCACAACGTATTTTATGCCGGCTCGGCATACGTGAGCGGATGGTTGAGCGATCACGTGCCACACCGGCGCGCAGTGCTGGCAGCGGGATATGGTTTGGCGGTGGTGACGGCGCTGCTGCTGTGCACCGGAACACATTCGCTGTGGTTGCTGGGCGGAATTTTTGTGCTGGCAGGTTTGTACATCGGCACGGAAGAGGCGCTGGAAGATTCCGTGGCGGCGGAACTGGTACCGCGAGAGCAGCACGGAATGGCGTTTGGAACGATGGCGGCGGTGAATGCAGTGGGAGATTTTCTGTCGAGTTTGCTGGTGGGCGCATTGTGGAGCGTATTCGGAGTGGGTGCGGCGTTTGGCGCTTCGGCAGTCTTGTTCGCGGCGGGGGCAATTGTGATTTTGCGATTGAAATAGAATTGCGAAGCGCCGATGGGGTGGGGGCCCCACCCCCATGTTTTTTGTAAGTATGGAAAATGCGGGACTTGCGGGAGTACTTTTTGTAAGTATGAGAAACACAAGGCTTATCGGGGTGGATATCGGTCAATTTCGGTCAAAACGCGGAGTTGGTTGTAAGTATGGCAAAGATTCGGGTTACGCCAGATTGCGGAGAATACTTCCGGAAAAAGAAACGCGAAGAGGCTGAGAATAAAGCCGGAGGCGGCAAGAAAGGCTGAAAACCAGCGAACACTCGGAGGTCTCCATGATATTTACTAGATGTAAATAAACTACGCAGACATAATTGGGCTGATTCGAACGGGATACATCGGGCTGATTCGAACCGCGGGATGCGTCCTGCAGACTTTCAAAAGGGTGGAAGAGTTGATCGGTCGTTGCTTTGTGAAGAGGAGAAAGATGAGTGAAGGAACGGGAAAATCGCAGGCAGGGTTACGAGCGGCAAAAAATTACGCGCCGCCGGGATTTAATAATATTGCTCCCTACATTCTGGTGAAGGGAGCGGCGGAGTTCATTGAATTCCTGAAGGGGGCCTTCGCGGTAACGGAGCGGGTTCGAGTGGCGCAGCCGGACGGGTCGATCACGCACGCGGAGATGGGCATAGGCGATTCGGTGGTCGAGTTGGCCGATGCGAACGAGCAGCACCCGGTACGCCCAACGGCGATACATCTTTATGCGCCGGATGCGGATGCGACGTTTGCCCAAGCGGTGAATGCCGGAGCTACGGTGCTGCAGGCGGTGGAAGACATGCCGTGGGGTGACCGGCAGGGTTCGGTGAAAGATAAGTTCGGGAACCGGTGGTATATCGGGATGCCGCACGGGTGGACGCCGGGTCCGGAGGGGATGCGAAGCGTGCAACCGTATCTGCATTTGCGGGATGCGCACAAATTTATTCCGTTTGTGGAAGCGGTATTTGGCGCGGTGGCGGAAGGCGTGGCGACGTCGGAAGACGGGAAGGTGCTGCACGCAACGATCAGGATCGGGACCGGTACGCTGGAGATTGATGAGGCGAGCGAGGAGAATGCGCCGTCGCCGTGCTATTTGCATGTTTACGTGCGGGACGCGGATGCCGTCTACGCGCGAGCAATGCAGGTGGCAGCGACGTCGGTGGAAGCGCCGAATGACAAGCCGTATGGCGAGCGGTCGGCGGGGATCAAGGATCCATTTGGGAATGTTTGGTGGACTGCGACGTACACTGGGTGACGTTTAGCGGGCGACGTTTGCCGCGCTGTATTTACGGGATGACGTTTTGGAGTAGCGCTTCCCTGCCCTGTTCGGAAAGGAAGAGTCCGGAGCACGATGAAAATTATTTCGCTGAATGTTGGGCTGCCGCGAGACGTCTTGTGGCACGGAAGAATCGTCACCACCGGAATTTTTAAGGAGCCGGTGGCGGGACGCGCGGCGTTGCGCAAACTGAATCTGGATGGCGACAGGCAGGCGGACCTGACGGTGCACGGAGGCGAGTACAAGGCGGTTTACTGTTATCCGGCGGAGCATTACAGCTACTGGAAGAAGGAATTGCCGGCGCGGGAGCTGCCAATGGGAATGTTTGGAGAGAACTTCACGACCGAAGGGGTGCTTGAACAGGATGTGCATCTTGGCGACCGCCTCGCCGTGGGCTCGGCAGAAGTGGTGGTGACGCAGCCGCGGCTGCCTTGCTACAAATTGGGCGTGCGATTTGGGTCGGACGATATGGTGAAGCGCTTCCTGGCGAGCGGCAGAAGTGGCTTCTATGTGGCGGTGACGCGAGAGGGAAAAGTGGGCGCCGGCGACGAGATCACGGTCCTCTCGCGAGATGCGAATGCCGTTCCGGTTCCCGAGATTACACGGCTGTATGTTACGAAGCGTTGGGGGACGGAAGAGTTGGTGTCTTTGCGGCGTGCTTTGCAGGTTGCTGTGTTGCCAGAGGATTGGAAGGAGTATTTTCGGGAGCGGATGCAGAAGATGAATGTTTGAAAGGGGGACTGGATTCGGCGAAGCTCGCAATGACATGCTGCTGAACTCGTATTCGTATTTAGAATCCAGTGTCGGTTTCCTAGCCTTGCCGGCCTATACCGGAATTCTTTATCCCCGAGCCCTCTGAACACGCGAATGGCACATTCGTCACGAACCAGAAAAGATCCTCTCGATGACGTTCGTAGTCCACGGAAGTGACATTGGCCTTGGCAAGAAAACACCTGAACTCCTCCAGTAGATTTTTTCCCTTGCTGTAGCCCTTACTCACTTCCCCAGGAGTTGCCACATTTCACCTCCGCAGCAATAGATTTGTTCATAGATATTGAGGACGTCGGTTATCCGTGCCCCGTTCCGCAAAAGAGCAAGCTTGATAGGTGTTCGGCTGAGTAGATTTGAAATCCGTGGCACTGACGCCCGATTTGGCGAAGCGAGCCGTTCAGCAAGAAAAAAACTCTGCGCGATCGATAGCCAAGCGGCGTTCCGTTGAAATAGCGCGATGATCTAGATGCGTCGAGGCTACACTCCATGTATTTAATCTACCTTGGAATCCTCGCAGGGATAGCGACCGCAGCTGTCGGGTTTGCTTGGTTGCAGGCCCGGAGGGCGAGCAAGGCAAGTCAAGTTCTACGCATGGCTACAGAAGATTTGCCCGCCAGGGTTGCAGACGCTCAACGCCTTTCAATGCGGCCAGGCTTACAGGATGCATTGATTAGTCCGGCTTTTGGCAAGGGGTGTCACGTTTCTGTTGACTGTTTGGATGTGAATGCGGATGGGCAGAAGGAACTCATCGTCCAGCATCCAACAGGGGCACACGGCTCGGCGCTGAGTATTTTTGGATGGAGGGTCGGCAAATTTCAGAAACTGGCGGATTTAGGTGTCGGCACACCAGTTGGATTTGAGTTTGGGGATTTTGATGGTGACGGAAGAATTGAAATCAGAAGTCAGGAAACTGATTGGAGCGCTAACCTTCCGTACGTGACTGCTCCTAGATTGACGCTCCTGTTTCGATGGAACGGGGCTGAATTCGTGGAGATTTCGCGCCAAATGACTCCTGCGGAGTCTGCCTAACATTTGCTGCGAAGAGGTCCGTATCGCAGGATGACGCAGCCGTTGGAGAGAGTGCGGGAGTCGAGAAGTTTGAGGTTGAGGGGATTTGAGTTTGGCGGGAAGAGCGGCTTGCCACGGCCTAGCAGGACAGGAGCGATGGCGAGGCGGTACTCATCGAAGAGGTTGTGTTGCATGAGGGTTGCGGAGAGGTTGGCGCTGCCGAAGACGAAAGTGTTTTTGTTGCCTTGGCTTTTGAGGTTTTGGATTTCGGCTGTGACGTTATCTTTGATCAGTTTTGTGTTGGGCCAATCGGTGCGATCTAGGGTTCGTGAGACGACGATTTTCGGCACGGCGTTCATGAGTTTGGCGACTTCGCCAGTGGCGGTTTGCCAGTAGGCGGCCATTCCTTCGTAGGTGACACGGCCGAAGAGAAGGCCGTCGGCAGAGTTCAGTTGTTCGAGCGAAAGACGCTCGAGTTCGTCGCCCCAGACGGACTGGTGAAAATCCAGGTCCCAGCTTTTGGCGCCTTCGAAGAGGCCGTCGAGGGAGAGCAGATTCCACATAACGAGCTTGGTCATCGCGAGTCTCGTTGCGATCCTTATTATATGCGATGCGATTACGCGTGACTGGAGCCTTTGCGTAATTTTTGGATTCATCTTTCGGGAGAGAGAAGCAACCCAAGATCCGCCATTGCTCGCAAGGACGGGGCACCCAAAATCTTCTCCTCATGTACGCCTTAGCCTTTCCGATCAAACCCCTGCTACCCGCCAAATGCGGAATGGACTTCGCGATTAATTCAGGGTAGATTTCGGGCAACCCCGGAAGTTCCATACTGAGGAGTAAACAATGAAATATAAGATTTTCTGCGGTTGTGCGTTATTTGCATTTGTCGTAGCGACGACCCCTGCGCAAACGAAAATGTCCCTGTCAGGCAAGTGCGGCAAGCCCGACGTGCAGCAAAATATTCCTGCCGGCGACTCGCCAAGCCACGTCTTCGTTCTGGCGCAAGGAAAATGCGAGACGAAGGGAGAAGTGGGCGCCGCTGCGAGCAAAGAGGGCGCGTTTTCGGAACACGGAGAAGTCGCAGCAAATCGCAGTAAGGTCTCCGGCGTCTACGTGGAAACGTTTGATGGCGGCGACAAAATTTTCTACACCTACCAAAACAATGTGACATTAAAAGATGGTGCAGTGCAGGCAGGTCAAGGCAAGTATCAGATTGCAGGCGGTACGGGGAAAATGAAAGGCATCAAGGGGGCAGGCACCTGCAAGTACACCGGCAACGAAAACGGCGGCATCGATTATTCGTGCACGGGTGAATACACGCTTGGTGGAAGCGCTCCGGCGAAGCCGTAAAAAACGGGAACCACGGAACAACTCCACCAGCCGATTTTTTCCGAACGGCGATTTATTCAGGATTGGCCGCAACCAGCTGCGGATTGAAGGGCGGGTAGCAGTCGTAATTTCGTTGCAAGACGATTTTGCCTTCGCGGGAGGTGAGAAACATCGCGACGAAGGCTTTCATTTCGCTGCCGGCGGGAAGATTCGTTACTGGGACGGCGAGAATTCCTTTCCATTCGAGCTCTACTGCCACTTCGTCACCAGACTCAAGAATTCGTTGCACGTTGTAGGACTGGCATTGAAGAATCTTGCGGCCTTGTTCATAGGCGGCGCGCAGATCAGCCGCGCGGCGGATGCGCCCTTGCGGCGCGATGCGGTTTGGAAACTCCTGGGTGATTACGTCGGGAGCGTAGAAATCGGCTACTTTCTCGAATGCGCCCATGGAGGCGACGGTCTGGAGATACTGTTGGGTGCGAGCGATGTTTCGTGAGGTCATGATGTGATGCTCCTCGCTTCGATGCAATCAAGAGAATAGACTATCTGAGCCGGAGGTAGCGCGTGGACGAGAGGATGATACTCACATGCAATCGTTACGGGATGTATTGAAGAAAGCGCAGGACAGTGGCGCGGCGATCGGCCACTTTAATATTTCAGATCTGGTGCTGTTGAAAGCGGTGTTCGGCGCGGCGCAGGAAGTGAACGCGCCAGTGCTGGTCGGATTGTCCGAGGGTGAGCGGGAATTTGCGGGGACCGGTCCGATTGCGGCCTACGTTCAGAAACTGCGCGAGGAATCCGAATTTCCGATTTTTTTGAACGCGGATCATACCCACTCACTCGGGAAGGCGTTGGAAGCGGCGAAGGCGGGGTTCGACTCTATTGTGTTCGACCTTTCGGCTTTGCCGTTCGATGAAAATGTGCGGCAAACGAAGCAGGCGGTGGAGGCGCTGAAGGCGATCCATCCTGCGATGCTAGTGGAAGGAGAAATCGGGGATATCGGAAGCGGCTCTGAAATACATGAAACGTCTCCTGACCTGTCGAGAGGGCTTTCGACTCCCGAAGAGGCGAAACAGTTTGTGGAGAGCACGGGAGTGGATATTCTGGCTCCCGCGGTGGGAAACATGCACGGCATGCTGAGAAGCATGGTGCGCGGAGAAACGAAGAAGCGGCTGGAGATCGAAAGAATCGCCCGGATCAAGAGCGCGACGGGCGCCTTTATGACGCTACACGGCGGCTCCGGAACCGATGATGAAGACTTGCGCAGAGCGATCGCGGCAGGAATCAACATCGTGCACATCAATACGGAGCTGCGGGTGGCGTGGCGACAGGGTTTGGAACAGGGCTTGGCTAAGCATCCGGACGAAGTGGCTCCTTATAAGATTTTGCCGGCGGCAGTGGATGGGGTGAAGCAGGTGGTCAGCTCGCGGCTGAGGTTGTTCAGCGGCGAACGGGGTGTTGCCAGGGGAATCTAGGCCAAGGAAATCAGGCGCACGGAAACTAGGTCGAGACAACCTAGTTAGGAGAAGTTAGCGCCAGTGTGCTCCGCCTCAACGAATTAGCGAAAGAGCAGCGGAGCGAAGTCGGTGAGGTTGCGGCGCCAGACCATCCAGGTGTGCGCGCCGGGCGTTTCGATGTCCACGTGCTTGATGGATTTGGATGCGAGCCAAGCACGGAGATCGCGATTGAGGTCGATGAGATGGTCGTCGGTGCCACATGCAATCCACAGCAAACGGATTTGCTGATTGGACTGGGAATTGAGCGCGGGAAATTCCTTGTCGAATTCCGGAGTGATGCCGCCGGAGCTGAATGCTCCGATCCAGGCAAATTGATTGAGAGTATTCAGGCCGGTGAGCAGCGATTCGGACCCTCCCATAGATAGACCGGCGATCGCGCGCGAGTTGCGATCTTTATTCACGAGATAAGCAAATTCCACCTGCGGAATGACTTCCGTGAACAGAGCTTCGCGGAATTTATCGAAATTGCGCTGTGTGATGCCGGGATCGTGAAAAACGCCGGAGTTTGGCTGGAGGACTTTAGGTTCGCCATAGCCGAGCGGCATAACGATGAGCATGGGCTTGGCTTTGCCCCGCGCGATGAGGTTATCGAGGATTACGTTGGCACGGCCGACGGCGGTCCAGGCGCTGGAGTCGTCGCTGTAGCCGTGCAGAAGATAGAGGACCGGATATTTTTGATTGGCGCGTGGATCGTATCCAGGTGGCGTGTAGACAAAGAAGTCGCGATCGTCGCCGACCACTGCGGACTTGTAAAAATGATGATGAATTTGGCCGTGACGAACGGCGGCGATTTCCCAGGAAAGAGAAGGCGGGCCGGGAATGTGGACTTCGTTCGAGCGATTGAGGAAATTCGGCTTGACCGCGTAATTGGAGGGATCGAGCAGGCTGACACGGTCAGCGACAAAGTTGTACCCGTAATAATCGGGGGTGAACGGGTCGGTGGTGATACTCCAGACGCCCTGGTCGTCTTTTTCCATGGGCAGAGGTTGGCTGGAGCCTTCCAGGGCGACTGCGACTTCTTGCACGTTGGGCGCGCGAAAGCGAAAGGTGACGCGATGATCGGAGTGAACTTCGGGTGAGACGACTGGTGGAGGGGGCGGAGGAGGAGCTTGAGGCTTGGACGTTTGCGCCGGAGTATTTGCGGACAGTAAGAAAAATACGACGAGAAGCAAAATTCGTTTCATCATTCTCCCTTGCCGCGCAGGCCATTGCCCCGCAGAACGATTGCCGGGCAGTTTGAACGCGGCGAGGCATGTTACAACATTGCTCGCTGCGAAACGCGAGCTGATGTGATTATTTTGGGCCGTAGAAAAAATAGTCGGCGGAGTATGGTACGCGGATTTCCTGGTTGACGTGATCCTCGTCACAACCGGAGCCGGGCGCCTTGCCACCTTCTGTATTGAGGCGCTGGATTGTGGTGGCGCGGGCAAGCACGCCATTGCCAGTGTGGCTGATAACTTTGACGAGAAGCCATGGGATAGACTGAGCGTCCGGGGACGCTACGCTAACATCAACTTTGCCGACTACGCGGCTGCCGTCTTTGGATTGCCAGGACGGTCCAGCGAAGTGCTTGCCGACAAGCTGGTCCTTGATGTCGAAGAGCTGGGCGTCAGGAGCTTTCAGAGTCCAGATAAATTGCCCGCCGCCACTTTTGCAAATGTAAATCTGGTCGCCTCTAGCATGGAGTTGTAGAAGAAACTTCTCGTCGACGGGAGGCTGAAGAGCCTGCGGGACCTCTTGCTGCTCCTGCTGTGCGCCGTCTTGCGCGGGGAGAGAGATGGCGTAAAAAAGAGTAGAGGTGGCTAGCAACATGATGGATGCGATAGGGCGAACATAGTGGCGCATGGGGAATTCCTTTCGTTCGTGTGGCATCCGAGGCGAAATGCGATTGTAACGCGATTAAAGGCGGAGAGGGGTCAGGTGCCCAGATGCTTGGCTAAAAAATTCGCCATGAGCTGGTCGGCTTCTTTGGATTCTGGAAGCGACGGATTATTCCAGAAGGCGTGGGGCAAGGCTTCGAAGATGACGAGCTGGGCATCGACTCCGGCGCGAAGATAGGCGCGCTGCAGGATGGTGGTGCCGCTCAAGAGAAGGTCGCGTCCACTGCTGATGAAAAGAGTGGGCGGGAATCCTGTGAGATCGGCATAAAGTGGCGAGAGGACGGGATCGTTAAGCGGAGTGGTGCCGGTGTAATCCTGGTTGCCGCGGTCATTGGGATTTGGATCGTCGAGATGTCCGGAGAAACCGTTTAAGGCAAACAACGAGATGGAGTCGCCAGCATGACCGAGATCACCCAGGCCGGAAAAAATTCCTGTAACACCGGGCAACGGTAGCTTCAACTGCTTTAATTTTACTGTGACTTCTGCGGTGAGAATGGCACCTGCCGAGGTGCCATAGATGCCGATGTGACTGGGTTGGTAGGTTTTCAGCAGTTCCTTGTAGACCGCTACAGCATCGTCGAGGCCAGCAGGAAAAGGATGCTCGGGCGCGAGGCGGTAGAGCACGGCGATTACTTTTATTCCGGTGAGATTGGCGATGGGAATGGTTTCAGACAGGGAGCCGGAATCGGAATTGAATCCGCCGCCATGGAGATTGATGAGAACGCGATCACGCTTTAGCGCCGCGATTTCAAGCGGAGTGACGACACGTACCGGAACCCCTGCAATTGTGTGGGCCGCAATATTTGCCGGATAGAGTTTCTTCGACTGCTCCCCAACTCCTGCTTGCCATTTATCAGTGCCAACGCGGCGCTGTTCGAGAGTATGGGGAGTCGCAGCATCGGATTCCACACGCGCCAGGACTTTTTGCGCTTCGGGGCTGATTGTTGATGGAACTGGGATAATACGAGTGACATAAGCGGAACCGTCCGGTGCGATTTTGCTGCTGTTCGTCGGCTTGGCGTCATTGCAGTTGGTCTGCTGCGCATGCGCTGGTGCGGCAATCACCAACACGAGGACCATTACAGAGATAATTGGAACAGAAATAGAGGGACCTTTGAAAACACGCATGCGCAATCCTCCGAGTACAATCAATCGTCGGCATCTTATCAGGTTCTGAATTACCAGCAGCCTAGGGCGAACTGTTTACGACTGCCTTTGAGGCGCGATTAACTTTCGAGAGGATCTGACGAGGCGACGAAGAGACCGTATACGAATTTGCCGGAGGCAAAACCTCCGCGCATCGCTTGAAACGCCTTCAGGTAGGTCACGAACTGACTGCCGTAACGGGCGGCCAAAGACCAGAAGTTTTTGTCTTTGATAATTTCGAGGCTGATGTCCCAGGTTTTGGCGGTGTTTTTATTCAAGATCTCGCGGTGGCTAATCTCCAGCCCGCTTGATCTGAGCATCCGCTCATATTCGTCCATGGTCTTCAGCTCGACAAGCATGCCCTGTTCGATCGGATCGATAAACTCTTGGTGTTCGGTAGAAGTGAGATCCGCTTTCTTAAACCAGTCGGTGATTGCGAATGAGCCGCCCGGCTTCAACAGGCTCGCGGCAGAAGCAAAGAACGCACAGCGATCCTGATAATGAGAGATGGATTCAATGGACCACAGAACGTCGAACTGCTTGCGAAAGCTGAGCGCTTCGGCGTCCATCAAGAGGAAGGTTGCCGGAAGATTTTTATCCGCAGCAGCCAGCGTAGCCATTTCGACCTGAACAGACGAATTGGTAATGCCGGTTACAGTTGCCTGGTATTTCTTTGCCAGGTACAGACTGCTGGCACCGAAGCCGCAACCGATATCGAGGATTCCGGAGCCGGGCTTGATGTTTGCGAGTTCCGCGAGATGCTCGATCAATTGAAGTTGCGCACGCTCTTTCGATTCATCGCCGCTAATCCAATATCCATGATGTAAGTGTTCGCCCCACAACGAGCGGTAATAAGGGCTCACGACGTCGTAGTGCTCAATGACTTTGGCTTTTTCGTTTGGGCGAGACATTATAAGCGAGATTTTTCGGTGAACAAAAGCTGTAGACAGATTGTAACTGCATGACGGCGACTTTGGGAAATTACGTGCCGAACGTTGAGTGCATCAAGCGGCGGGTGAGTTGTCCGCGACAAAACGAAAATCGATCTGAGAATCCCATTGCGCACTGGAATACCGGATGCTAGTCTGAGCGAACAAAAGGCGAATTGTTAATGGTATTGTGCCAGAGCACGCGAACCGAGAAGCCTTGGTTTCGCAGCGGCTTGGCGAGGAGGGTTGAGCATGGCGGAGTCGCTGGCGATACGAAGGGACAGGATGGCGGCTGCGGACGCAACGGAAATCACTCGCCAGCGGGGCGAAAATTCGGTTGCGCGCATGAATCAGGTTTTGGAGGTGTTTGCCAAGCGAGACCATAACGGCGAGGTGTTGACAGCCGTGCGGCGGTTCCCTGCTCGAGCGGCAGAGTTTGCCGATTGGCCGCAGTGGGTGCAAACGGAATTGCGTGCGGCTTATGGGTCGAAAGGAATTACGCGGCCATATTCGCACCAGGCACAGGCGGCGGAGGCGGTCCATGCCGGCAAAAATGTGGTGATTGTTACGCCCACGGCTTCCGGGAAAACGCTTTGCTATAACCTGCCGGTGATTCAAGCAATTTTGGAGAACGAAGATGCGCGCGGGTTGTATTTGTTTCCCACGAAAGCGTTGGCGCAGGATCAGTTGGCGGAATTGTATGACGT
>Ga0070713_100002880_pt1 | contig 11256 bp, 9 predicted proteins | sample LARL82metaG_FD_65465 | JGI IMG/M metagenome (GOLD analysis project Ga0070713, IMG submission 65465) | Corn, switchgrass and miscanthus rhizosphere microbial communities from Kellogg Biological Station, Michigan, USA - LAR L8-2 metaG | ecosystem: Host-associated > Plants > Roots > Rhizosphere ... | reverse complement strand
CAGGCCGGTCGTGTTGACGTCGGGGTACTTCTTGAGCATGTTGAACGTGAACGCGACGTCGGCCGCGGTCATCGGCGAGCCGTCAGACCACTTGACCCCGGGACGGATCGTGAACGTGATCGTCTTGCCGCCGTTTGCCCAGCTGTAGCCGGTGGCCAGCCAGTTGTAGTACTGGCCGGGCTTGATGGCGTTGGTCTGCAGCAGCGGCTCGTAGATCAGCGACGTGGCACCGAGCAACGCCGCCGCGGATGACTGGATGAACGGGTTGAAGTTCTTGGTGATCGCGTTCTGCTGGCTGGACTCCACCGTGAGCACGGAGGAGCTCGAGCCTGTGGTCGCGGCCGTGTTGGAGGAGCTGTTGTGCGAGCTACCTCCGCAGCCGGCGATCAGCCCTGCGGCGACCAGCGCCGCGCATGCTGCCAGCAGACCTGGTTGGTTGATCCATCGTTTCATCGAGGAGCACACCTCTCTCTGATAAAAGACTCGTGTCGCGTATGTAGAAATTCACGTCCCTGGTTACTGGCCAGGAGTCGTGTCGCATAGGTAGACGGTCACGTGCCCCCGGGTTAGGCCGGGGGCGCGGGCTTTAAGTCATCGCGCGGTCCTCCCTTCGAACGCGAAGCTGGCGCCCGAACGCGTCCGGGTCGGGCGCGGAGGCGATCAACAACCGCGTGTAATCGTGGCTTGGAGCTTGCGTGACCTGCTCGGCCGGCCCGCGCTCGACGATCTCGCCGCCGTGCATGACGAGGATCTCGTCAGCGAAGTAGCGAGCCGACGCGATGTCGTGCGTGATGTAGAGCACCGCGAGGTCGAGCCTGGCGCGGAGCTCCTCGATCAGGTCCAGCATCTCGAGCCGGATCGAGACGTCGAGCATCGAGACGGGCTCGTCGGCCAGCAGCACCCGCGGCGAAGCGGCCAGCGCACGCGCGATCGCCACGCGTTGTCGCTGCCCGCCGGAAAGCTCGTGCGGGTAGGCGTCGCGGTAGTGCTCGGGCGGCGACAGGCGGACCTGCCCGAGCAGCCGGTCGAGCTCGTCCTGACCGGCCTTGGACCCACTGCGCTCGCTGTGCAGGCGGAGGGCGCGCTCGAGGTGGTAGCGCACGGTGTGCAAGGGGTTGAGCGATGCGAACGGGTCCTGGAAGACCATCTGCACGGCTCCCTTGTAGGCGCGAAAGCCGCGGCGTGCGGCGGGGTCGATGGGCGTACCGTCGAGCAGGATCTGCCCGCCCGAACTGCGCTCCTGGCCGGACAGCATCCGCGCCACGGTCGTCTTGCCAGAGCCGCTCTCGCCCACCAAAGCGGTGATCGTGCCGCGGCGCAGCGCCAACGAGACGCCGCGGACAGCCTCGACCTCGACGCGGCGTCCGAGCCGGTAGCGCTTCGCCAGGTCGACGGCCTCCAGCGCCACGGCGCCGTCCTGGATCTGGCGCTGCTGGGCGGCCACAACCGGCTCGCTCTCGACGCGCGCGGCGTTGACGAACGGGCACGCGCTGAGGTGGTCGGGCGCGACCGGCGTCAGCGCCATGTCGATCGTCTTGCAGGCGTCGGTGGCAAACCCGCACCTCGGGACGAACGGACAGCCGAGCAGGGTTCCCCGCAGATCGGGCGGCGCTCCGGGGATCCCCGACAGCTTCACGCGCGGGCCGGTCAGCCGCGGGAACGACGTGAGCAGGCCGCGCGTGTACGGGTGGGCGGCGCGCCGGTGGATCTCCTCGCGCGTGCCGGACTCGACCACCTCGCCCGCGTACATGATTACGACCCGGTCGGCGATCTCAAGCAGCAGCGACAGGTCGTGTGTGATGAACAGGACCGAGAAGCCGAGCGCGTCCTTGAGCTCGAAGATCTCGGCGAGTATGTCGCGCTGCACGACCACGTCGAGCGCCGTCGTCGGCTCGTCCATGATCACGACCTCGGGCTCGGCCGCCAGCGCCATCGCGATCATCACGCGCTGGCGCATGCCGCCCGAAAGCTCGTGCGGATAGCTGGCCAGGCGCGCACGCGGGATGCCGACCATCTCGATCAGCTCGACGATCCGGTCGTGGCGCTGCTCACGGGTGAGCTCGAGGTGGGCGCCGAGCGCGTCGAGCAGCTGGTCGCGCACGCGCAGCACCGGGTTAAGCGAGTTCATCGCGCTCTGGAACACGATCGCGATCTCGCGCCAGCGCAGCGCGCGCAACTGCTCGGCCGTAGCCGTCAACACATCGACTCCGCCCGCCTCAAGGCGCCGCCCCTGATAGGTGACGCTCCCGCCGGTGATCACCGCGGGCGGCCGCAGCAGCCGCATCGAGCCGTAGGCGAGCGTCGACTTGCCGCAACCCGACTCGCCGGCCAGCCCCACGACCTCGCCGGCGTGCAGGGCGAGGTCGACGTGGCGCACGGCGCGGACGTCGCCGCCGCCGGAGCGGTACGCGATCGACAGGTCCGAGATATTCAGGATCGGCCGACGCGTGCCCCCGCCGGAGCCGGCGCCGGCCGAGGTCAAGCCGGTGGTGTCGATCGGCTCGGCCACGCCGACCTCCTGCGGTTCGAGACCCGCGCTCATGAGCGCTCCGTGATGGCCTCGCGCAGGACGGGCGTCGGGTCAGACGGCCGCCACGTCCGCCGCCCGACGCGCTTCGCGCTCCCTGCCCGCAGCCGTGGGTTGCCGAGCTCGTCGAGCCCGAAGTTGAGCAGGACGAGGCTCATGCCCAGCAGCGCGGTGCAGATCCCCGGCGGCGCGTACCACCACCACGCACCGAGCTGGACGGCGTTGCCGCCCTGCGCCCAATAGAGCATCGTCCCGTAGCTCCAGCTCGACAGATCGGACACGCCGAGGAACGCCAGCGCGACCGAGGTGAGGATCGCGTAAAGGACCGTGCCGACGAAGCTCGCGGCGATCAGGCCCACCTCGTTAGGGAGGATCTCGAAGAAGATGATCCGCCAGTTGCTCTCGCCCGCCTCCCGTGCGGCAGCGACGAAGTCGCGCCCCCGCAGCGACAGCGTCTGCGCACGGATCACCCGCGCTCCCCAGGGCCAACCGAGCGTGCTCAGCACGATCGCCGTCGGCAGCTCGCCCGTGTGCGGCAGGTAGCCGAGGATCACGACCAGCAGCGGGAGCGCCGGCAGGACCAGGAACACGTTGGCCACGAGCGACAGGCCCTCGTCGGACACCCCGCCGAGGAAGCCGGCCGAGGTGCCGATCAGCACCGACAGGACCGTCGCGATTACGCCGGTCAGCAGCCCGAGCACGACCGTCGAACGCGTGCCGACCAGCAACTGCGAGAGGACGTCCTGGCCGGTCGCCGTGGTGCCGAGCAGGTGGGTGGCGGTAGGTCCGAGCGGAAGCGCCTGACCGGGCGTCGTCGCCGACGGATCGAACGGCGCGATCCACGGACCGACGATTGCCACCAGGACGAACAGCCCGAGAAGCGCCGCTCCGACCTTGGCCTTGCCCGGCACTCGCCGCAGCGCGGCGCGGCGGTCCTTGATCACCTCGGCGGGAAGCTGCGCCTCTCCAAGCGGATCGGCGGGGGTTGCGAGCGCCGACATCAGTACGCCGTCCGCGTCCGCGTCCTAGGGTCGGCCAGGAAGTACACGATGTCGGCGATCAGGCACGCCCCCAGAACCGAGAGCGAGATCACTAGGAAGATCCCCTGCAGCAGCGGGAAGTCGTCGGACGTGACGGCGTTGTAGAGCGTCAGCCCGATGCCCGGATACGAGAACACGATCTCCATCACGAGCGCCCCGGCGACGACGAAGCCGAGCGACAGCGCGAATCCGGCGAGGTTGGGAAGGATCGCGTTGCGTCCCGCGTACGAGAACATGACCCGCCGCGGCGACAGTCCCTTGGCCTGCGCGACCAGCACGTAGTCCTCGGCGATCGTCGTGATCATCACGTTGCGCATCTGCAGCATCCAGCCAGCCATCGAGGTCAGCACGATCGTCAGCGCCGGCAGGAACGAGTGGTCGATCGCGCTCGAGATGAACGACCAGTTCCAGCCCGGGGACTGACCGAGGTCGTAGCCCTGGCCAAATGGGAACAGGCCCCAGCTGACCGCGAACAGTTGGATCACGACGAGCGCAAGGAAGAAGTACGGGGTCGCCTGCAGAAACGTGAACGCGGGCAGCGCCCGATCGAGCCAGCCGCCACGCCGCCACGCGCTGAGGACCCCGAGCAGAGTCCCGAGGACGAACGCGATGATCGTCGCGGTGCCGACGAGGATCAGCGTCCACGGGAGCGTCTGGCCGATGATCGTGGTGACCTTGGCGGGGTACTCGTTCACCGACAGACCGAGGTCTCCGTGGGCCAGGTTGCCCAGGTATGAGAAGTACTGGCTCACCACGCTGCCGTGGGCGTGGGTCCCGAACTCCGCCTCGAGCGCCTTGAGCGAGTTCGCGTCGAGCTGCGGGTACTTCGCCAGCATCGCGTTCACGGCGTTGCCCGGCATCACGCGCGGGATCGCAAAGTTGACCGTGATCGCCACCCAGGCCGCGACGACGTAGAACGCCAGTCGGCGGGTGATGAACAACATTTCGTGCTGCTCCTCTCCTGGTCCCGTTGCTCCACCATCCACGTTCGCGAATGGCTATGTAAACGCTACCGGAACAATTTCGCCCCTGTCAAGGTTGTATTTCAGGAATTTCCGCAGTAAGTTGCGCCCTCTAGCGAGCTTCGTCGCATGTAACGTTTCAGGAAATGTGATTCAATACGCCGTATGAGTTCCACGACCAGCCCAGAGAACGGCCGCAACCGACTGACGATCCGCCAGGTCGCCGATCTCGCCGGCGTCTCGACGGCGACCGTCTCGCGGGTGATCAACGGACGCACCGAGGTGTCGGACAAGGCGCGGGAAGCGGTGCTGCGGGTCGTGCGTGAGCACGGCTACAGCACCAACCGGACCGCGCGCGGCCTGTCGGCCGGACGCACCGGCCTCGTCGGCGTGACGACGCCGGTCGTGCATCACTCCTACTTCGCAGTGATCCTCGACGGTGCCGGCGAGGCGCTCTACGAACAGGACATGCGAATGGTCCTGTGCCCCACCCACCACGAGCACGATCGGGAAGCATCGCTGCTCGAGCGCCTGATGCAGGGAACGACCGACGGCGCGCTGCTGATCCTGCCGGAGGAATCGCCGGACGAGCTCGCGGCCCTGCACGAGCACGGCTACTCGTTCGTGATCGTCGACCCCCACCGCCACCTGGACGAGCGCGTGCCGACGGTCTCGGCCGCGCACTCCTCGGGCGCCGCCGAGGGCGTCGAGCATCTGCTGTCGCTGGGCCACCGCCGGATCGCGGCGATCACGGGGCCGCGCGGATGGATCGCCACCGAGCAGCGGCTGCGTGGTTATCGCGGGGCGATGGCGGCGGCCGGCGTGATGCCCGACCCCGAGCTCGTGGTCGAGTCCGACTTCCACGCCGAGGGCGGCGTCGAGGCGGCGCTGTCGCTACTGGACATGCCCGACCCACCGACCGCGATCTTCGCCTTCAACGACATGCTCGCAATCGGCGTCATGCAAGCCGCTCGCCGTCGCGGCGTGCGGGTTCCCGATGAGCTGTCGGTGCTCGGCTTCGACGACACGTTCGAAGCCTCGATCGTGACTCCCACCCTCACGACCGTCCGCCAGCCTCTCGCCGAGATGGGCCGGATGGCCGTGAATCTGCTGATTCGCCAACTCGAGAACCAGCGGATCGAGGCGCTGCACGTGCAGCTCGAGACCAAACTGGTCGTCCGCGAGTCGACCGCGCCGGCGCCGGCGCGGTAAATCCCTACGTCGCGGGAGCCCTCCGGATCCGGCCCGATCCCTGCCCGCGCGTCTCCTCGGGCTCGGGCTCAACCGGCCGCGCCAGCGCCCAGAAGATCATCAGGCCGCCGAAGATCAGCATCCCGAGCCCGGTCCAAAGGTTGATGTTGATGCCCGCGGCCTTGGACTTGACCGCGTGCGATCCGAAGATCCCGAGCGCCAGCAGGATCAACCCGTAGAGCACGAACACCGCGCCGATCAGCCGGCGGATGTCGAACCGGTTGGCCATGCGCGCGGCCTCGGCTTGGTCTTGGTCGTTCGCGCCCGTCGGGGCCATCGGCTCCTCGCGCCGATCCGGCATACCGAAGCGTTGTTTGTCGTCTTCTGGCATCCGTTGGCTCCTAGCGTCTCACTAGATGAAGATGATGTTCAGCACGATCACGAGCCCGATCGCAACGCCGCCGAGCAGCCACGGCGACCGCCACCACAGCTTGTCGCGCGGGTCGGCGTTCTCCTCGCGCTCCTCTGTGCGCGTGAGGCCCCATACAAGCCCCCGCAGTTCCTCCTCGGGCTTGGGCTTGGTCACGAACGAGACCAGGACGAGCACGACCCCGCCGGCGACGAAAGCGATGATCGCCTGCCAGAAGCTCGCGCTCAGCGCGGAGCCGAAGTGGAAGATGTCGTGGTAGGCGGCAAGCCGGTTCGTCGCATACGCCGCGGCCGTCCCCGAGACCAGGCTCCAGAACCCCGCCCAAGGAGTCGCCCGCTTCCAGAACATCGCGATGATGAACGTCGCGAACAGCGGCGCGTTGAAGATCGAGAACAGCGTCTGGATGTAGTTCATGATGTTCGAGTAGCCCTTGGCGATGAACGCCGTGAGCACCGAAACGAGGATCCCGCCGATCGTCACGAAGCGACCCGCGCGCAGGTAGAACGCCGAGTCACGGTCCTTGATGAAGTAGGCCTGGATCAGGTCGTAGGTGACGACCGTGTTGAACGACGTCACGTTCGCCGCCACGCCCGCCATGAACGCGGCGAGCAGACCGGTGACCGCGATCCCGAGCATCCCCTCTGGCAGGAAGTTGCCGATCAGGTGCGGGATCGCGGTGTTGTACTGCAGATTCAGGCTCTTGCCGCCGAGGCCGTGGACCGTGAGCACCGCAATCAGCCCGGGAAGGATGATGATGAACGGCAGGAAGATCTTCGGGTAGGCGCCGATCAGCGGGGTGCGGCGGGCGGCCGACATGTTCTTTGCGGACAGCGCGCGCTGAACCTCGGCGAAGTTGGTCGTCCAGTAGCCGAAGCTGAGTACGAAACCGAGTCCGAACACGACGCCCACCCAGTCGGATGCGAGCGGGTTGGTGACGTGATGGATGCCCAGCCCCTGCCACGCGTGCAGCCCGGGCTCGCCGAGCGGCTTGAATGCCTTGACCTTTTGCTTGACGCCGTCAATGCCGCCGATCGAGTGCAGCGCCACGAGCGTCAGCGGCAGCAGGCTCGCCACGATGATGAAGAACTGCAGGACCTCGTTGTAGATCGCCGAGGTCAGTCCTCCGAGCGTGATGTAGACGAGCACCATCGCCGCGGCGACCAGGATCGCCGTCGTCACCGACCACCCGAGCAGCAGGTGGATGATCAGCGCGAGCGCGAACAGGTTCACGCCCGAGATCAGCACGGTTGCCACGGCGAACGTGCCGGCGTTGAATGCGTGCGCTGCCTCGTTGAAGCGCAGCCGCAGGTATTCGGGCACGGATCGGACCTTCGCGCCGTAGTAGAAGGGCATCATGAACAAGCCCAGGAAGACCATCGCCGGCACGGCGCCGATCCAGTAGTAGTGCACGGCCGCGACGCCGTACTGGGCGCCGTTTGCGGCCTGTCCGAGGATTTCGAGCGCGCCGAGGTTGGCGGCGATGAACGCCAGACCGGTGATCCATGCGGGCAACGAGCGCCCCGACAGGAAGAAGTCGAGATCGGTCTTGATGAACAGCCGCGCGATGAACCCGATGCCAAGGACCACCGCGAAGTAGATCGCGATGATCACGTAATCGATCGTCGACGGGTGCAGCCTCAGCATGCCGACCCTCTCCTCATGGAGGGCCTGCTACCCGCTTAGTCGAGCTTTATGCCACGCGATGCTCGATTGAGCCCAAACGTTCTATTTCGATCCGGATTACGTCACCGGATTTCAAGAACCGGGGCGGATCCATCGCCATGCCGACGCCGTTCGGCGTGCCGGTCAGGATCAGGTCGCCGGGCTGCAGCGTGCACGTCTGCCCGATGAACGCGACCAGTTCCTCGCAGCCGAACACCAGGTCAGACGTATTGGCGTCCTGGCGCAGATCACCGTTGACCCAGGTGCGTAGGCCAAGGCTGCCGGCGTCGGGCACCTCGTCGGCAGTCGTCACCCAGGGACCGAACGGGCAGAAGGTGTCGGCGCCCTTGGCGCGCGTCCACTGCGGCTCGCGTCCCTGGAGGTCCCGCGCGCTGACGTCGTCTGCGACGCAGTAGCCGGCGATCGTCCCGCCGGAGCCCATCACGATCACCAACTCGCCTTCGTAGTCGAGCCGCCGCACTACCTCGGGGCAGCGAACGGGTCCGCCGGGCGGCGCCACCGAGCCGGCCACCTTGACGAACACGATCGGCTGCTCGGGAGCCTCGTTGCCCATCTCCGCGGCGTGCGCGGCATAGTTGCGGCCGATCGCGTAGATCGTTCCCGGGCGCGGGACCGGTGCCAGCAACGTGACCTCCGACAGGCCCCACGACTCAGAGCCGCGCGACGGCGTCGCTCCGCCGAGCACGTCGGCGACTCCGACTCCGCCATCGAAGGCGACGACGCGGTCGTCGAGCACCTCGCCGGCCAGCGGCTGTGAGCGGCCGGGCGCGCGGAACGTGGCGAGCTTCATCGCCCGGGAGCCTACTTAATCGTCCGCGGCGGCTACGTGCTGCTTACGCCCGCCGGCGCCTTCGTTGGCGCCTGCACGTGCGTGACCGGCAGGCCCAGAGCCCGGGCCTTGGAAATCAGGTCGAGCTTCAGCCACCGCGAGATCCCCAGCGGCAGCGTCGAGATGATGATCTCGTCGTAGTCGCCAAGGTTGACGGCGTCGTGGATCGCCATCAGCGGCTCGGAATCGCCGAGAGTGCCGGTGACCTCTGACCCCGCCGCCTCACTCAGCTTGGGGAGGGCCTGTGCGAGGACTTGCTGGGCCTCGTCCTCGCCGGTGTCCTGGGGGTCAACGAGCTTGTGCATGCCGTGCGGTTGTCGCGGGACGACGAGATGGAACGTGGCGGGGCTCCGCTGGGCACGTGCGCGAACAGTGTCGAGCAGACCGCTGGTGGCCGCCGTCTGATGCGCGACGACGAGTACGTGAGCCGGGTCAGACATCTACTTACCTCCGGCGAAGCGTTGCGGACAGGGCGAGTATCTCACCGCCGGCGCGGGAGGTGCAAACCGGCCGAGGCGCTATCAGGTCAGCCGAGCAGCCAGGCCTCGCGCCCCCATGTGCGCGATCGCCTGGATCGAGATCTGCGGGTTGACTCCCGAGGCGCTCGGAAAGCTCGAGCCGTCGAGCACGTACAGCCCCCGGACCTCCCACGTCTGTCCGGTCGGATCGCACGCGGAGGTGGCGGGCGACCCGCCCATCCGAGCCGACCCCATGATGTGGAACGAGTTCAGGATGCACTTGCCGGAGCCGTAGCCGCTCGCGTCCGCGTCGGCCATGAACTTGGCGCGGCTCCCCGTCGAAGTGTCATAGCCAACCCACTTGGCGTGTGAGCTGAACACACGCCGTGCTCCCGCGGCCTCGAGCATCTGCGCGGCGCCGTCGATTCCGGTCCGCAGGTGGCCGGTGTCGAACTCCGACAGCTTGTAGCGCACGACCGGCTCGCCGTCGCGCCCGACGCGGACCTCGCCGCCGTCGCGATCGCGCAGCAACACACCGATCGGCACCGTGCTCGAGATCGCCTCCATCAGCCCAAAGTGATCGCGGGCGCCGCGCCACGGCGCAAACCCGATGAACAAGTGTGGATGCTCGGCGGCGGTCTCGTACTTGAGGCCATAGCCGTCGTGCAGGTCGCGGAACTGGTCGGAGTAGAGCGCCTGCATCACGCCCTCCCACGGCTTGAGTTCCTCGTCGAAGACGCCAAACACCGCGGCCGCCGGATGCAGCTTGAGGTGCTTGCCGATGTTGGTGTTGCTCAGTCCGGAGCGCTTGAGCAGCGCGGGCGTGTGGATCGCCCCGCAGGCCGCGACCACGGCGCGGGAGCGGATCTCGAGCCGCTTGCCCGCGGCCGTGATGCCGACGACCCCGCGGGCCGAGCCGCCCTCGACCAGGACCTTCTGGACGCGGCTTCGCACGACCAGGCGCGTGCCGGCGGCGTGCGCGTCGGCAAGCCACGTCTTGACCACCGACTGCTTGGCGCCGACGCGGCAGCCGAGCCCGCAGTAACCGCATTCCTTGCCCTGGGCGCACTTGCGCACCCCGCGCGGCATCGCGTCGACGTGCCAGCCCAGCGCCAGGCAGCCGTCGCGCAGCTTCTGCTCGCGGGTCGACGGGTCGTTGTACTCCTGGTTGACGCCCAGCCGCTCACAGACCGCGTCGAGGCTCGCGGTGTAGTCCTCGGACGTGAACGCCGCCACCCCGTGGGATGCCCACTCCGCGCGCACGTCGTCGGGGGTCCGAAACGACGTCGAGTAGTTGACGACGGTGCCGCCGCCCAGGCACGAGCCCGCGAGCAGGCCGACGCTCTGGTCGTGCGTGGCGGTCGGCGCGGCCATGTAGTAGCGGGTGATCGCCCCGAGCTCGGAGCCGTCAAAGTCCTGGTCGTCGTAGTAGTCCCCCGACTCGACCACGACCACGTCGAGCCCCGCCCCGGCGAGCACGGCTGCGGTCGCGCCGCCGCCGGCGCCCGAGCCGACGATCACCACGTCGCACTCGAGCTTGACGTCTCGTCCGTCGAGCTCCACGGTGGCAAGCGGCTTTCGCGGAGCGTCGGGCAGCGTCCCCAGAGGGCCGTCATAACCGATCGCATCCCACGCCGGATTGCGCGCCCCGCCGGGCTCGGGGAGCATGTAATAGAAGAGCAGCGCGGCCTTGCGCAGAGCCTGGAAGACGGCGCGCCGCTGCGGCGCTCGCGAGTCCGCCCAGGCGAGCAGGACGCGCTCGCGCTGGTCGACGCTGAGCGAGCTCCAGCGCTTGAGCCCGGCGCCGCCGAGCGCGCCCAGCGCGACGCTGTCCCAGAGCGAGAGCAGCGTCGCCAGCTGCTTGCGCTCGGATGGGCGGGGGTTGCGTGTGATCGCGGCGATCACGGCATCGGGCACACCCAGCTCGGTCGCGCTGCGCAGGCCGTCGCCGGAGGGACAGAAGGCGTCGCAGATCTGCTCGAGCGCGCGACGCTGGCGAGGGTTCAGGTCCATGTCGCCGACCCTAATCGAGTCTGTACTCCCCGTGGGCTACAACGACTGCTGACCCGCCGACCACGACCCGCTCGATCCGCTCATCTGATCCGTCGACGCGCGCGTGCAGCACCGACGGCCTAC
>Ga0070713_100002874_pt1 | contig 11264 bp, 9 predicted proteins | sample LARL82metaG_FD_65465 | JGI IMG/M metagenome (GOLD analysis project Ga0070713, IMG submission 65465) | Corn, switchgrass and miscanthus rhizosphere microbial communities from Kellogg Biological Station, Michigan, USA - LAR L8-2 metaG | ecosystem: Host-associated > Plants > Roots > Rhizosphere ... | reverse complement strand
CCCCAGACCACGCTTCCCATGATCTGACTGGCGGCGGTTTTCGTATTGATGATGCGACCGGCGGCGACCGCATCGACGACGCGCGTCACGCGAACGATACCGAGCTGCTCGTCCACCTTCACTTCGACGAAGATCGCCGAATGCGTATTGCGCGCATGTTTGGTGTCTTCGGCAAATTCAACGAGCTTTTCGCGCTCGACACGATCCACGCCGCCATGCCGCATGACATCCGCGAGAGAGACCGAACGGCTCGCGGCTTTTTTGGCGGCAATCATGCCGTCGGACAGAACGACTTCGTCAGGCTTCAAGCCGGCCAGCGGCGAACCGGGCATTTTTTGCGCCAGCCCAAGAAGTTCGCCGCGGATTTGATCTGCCGTAGCCGCAATCGCGTGCGCCACTGAAGCCGCCGTCCACGACCCACCTTCGACGTGAGACTGTGGAAGTGACGAGTCGCCAAGTTTCACCGTGACGTTGTCAATCGGAAGCCCGAGCATATCGGCGGCGACCTGCGCCATGACGGTATAGGTGCCTGTGCCGATATCGGAGGTGGCGCACGACACTTCGGCGTGCCCATTGGCCGTCAGCACGATGCGTGTGGCAGTCGGGACCTGCAACGCCTCCCAGATGCCGGTCGCCATACCCCAGCCAACCAGCTCGGTGCCGTCGCGCATCGATCGCGGGGCGGGATTTCGCTTCGACCAGCCGAACGCCTCGGCGCCCTGCCGATAGCACTCCTTCAACTCTTTGCTGGTGTAGGGATTGTCATTGTTCTGATCGCGATCCGAGTAACAGCGCAGGCGCAGCTCGAGAGGATCAAGCTTGAGCGCGACCGCCAGCTCATCCATTGCGCATTCCAGCGCGTAGACGCCCGTTGTCGCGCCCGGCGCACGCATATCGGAGGGTGTAGGCACATCGAGCCGCGCCAGTTTGTGCTCGTACTTTGCGGTGGCGCTCTTGTAGAGCAGCGCCGACCACGAGGTGTCGTTGCGGGAGAACTCTTCATATTGCGAGGTCATGGCGATCGCCTCCTGGGTGATCGCCTCAAGCGTCCCGTCCTTCTGCGCGCCCAGTGCCACACGGTGGATCGTCGCCGGCCGATATCCCAGGCCGTACATCTGGTCCCTGGTCAGCACGAGCCGTACCGAGCGCTTCAGCTGGAGCGCGCCCTGCATGGCCAGCACCACCTGATATTGCGGGCGCAGACCCGAGCCGAATGCTCCGCCGACATACGGCGACATGACACGAACGTCGTCCGGCTTGAGGCCAAAGACGCCGCAAACATAGCGATGCACGTTCTGCACGCCCTGGGTCTTGTCGAACACCGTGAGCTTGCCGTCGCCGCCACGAACAACCGTGGTCGCAAACAATTCCATCGGATTGTGATGCTCGATCGGAGTGAAATATTCTCCGTCATGCCGCACGGCAGAGGCGGCGAAGGCCTTTGCGGCATTGCCACGCGGTTTGTCGGGTTTTTCGACCACATAGGCTTTGTCTAGACGCGCGTGCAGATCGGTCGCGTGTTTCTCTTCATCGTAGTCGATGTGCACCAGGGTGGCCGCGAAGCGGGCCGTCTCCGAGTCCTTGGCAAGCACCAGGGCGATCGGCTGGCCGTTGAATTTGATCTTGTCGTCATAGAGCGGGCGAAACGGAGAACCGCCCTCGGGAGCAACCTCATCGCTGTAGCCCGCGTCGGTATTCGCCATCTTCGGGCGATTTTCGTGAGTCAGCACGTCGAGCACGCCATCGAGTGCGAGCGCCCTGCTTGCATCGATGTGCGCGATGCGGCCTCTGGAGATGGTCGAGGTGACAACACTGGCGTAGACGAGATCGGGAGCGCCGAATTCGCCAGCGTACTGTGCGGAGCCGGTGACCTTTGCGCGTCCATCAACGCGCGAGGTGGGGGTGCCGATATAAGATGCCATGACGCTCACCGGACTTTCTTGCTGGACTGCACTTGCGGGGTGCTGTTCGCGGCCTGGGTCATGGTGCGAATGATGGCGCGGCGCGCGAGATCGATCTTGAAGGCATTGTGCGAGAAACCCTTGGCTCCACGCAGCGCTATTTCGGCCGCCTGCGCGAAAGCGTCCGGTGTGGCGGCCTTGCCTCGCAATGAGGCTTCGGCCTCCGCATTGCGCCAGGGCTTGTGCGCGACGCCGCCAAGCGCGAGACGCGCTTCCTTGATGTGACCGCCATCGAGTTCAAGTGCAGCCGCAACCGACACGAGCGCGAACGCATAGGACAGTCGGTCGCGGATCTTCAGATAACTATAGTTCTTCGCAAATCCCCGCGCCGGGAGTTCGATCGCCGTGATGATCTCGTTTGCCTTGAGATTGGTATCGACCTCCGGCGTATCGCCGGGCAGCCGGTGGAAATCAGCGAACGCGATTGTGCGATCGCCAGTTGGCCCTGCGACGTGGACTTTCGCTTCAAGTGCCGCGAGCGCGACGCACATATCGGACGGATGCGTGGCAATGCAGGCTTCACTCGTTCCCAATATCGCGTTGATCCGGTTGATGCCGTCGATGGCCGAACAGCCACTGCCCGGCTCGCGTTTGTTGCAGGGTGTCGCCACGTCGTAGAAATAGAAGCAGCGCGTGCGCTGCATCAGATTGCCGCCGGTCGATGCCATGTTGCGAAGCTGCTGCGAGGCCCCGGCGAGGATCGCGCTCGACACCAGCGGGTAACGCTTCTCAATGATCGGGTGGTAAGCGAGATCACTGTTCGGCACGAGCGCGCCGATGCGTACGCCACCGTCGGCTGTTTCTTCAACGCTCTTGAGCGGGAGATGCGAGATGTCGATCAGCCGCATCGGACGCGCGACATCGTATTTCATCAGATCGACAAGATTGGTGCCGCCGGCGATGAACTTCGCTTCGGGATCGGCGGCGATCTGCCGGACGGCATCGGCGACGTCGTTTGCCCGCGCATAATCGAAATTGATCATCACTTGCCTCCCATCGCCCGCATCGCCTGCTCGATGGCGGCGACGATATTGGGATAGGCACCGCAACGGCAGATGTTGCCGCTCATCAACTCGCGGATTTCATCGGTGGTCTTCGCCTTCCCTTCGGCGAGGAGGCCCGCGGCGGAGCAGATCTGGCCTGGCGTGCAGTAGCCGCACTGGAACGCATCGTGATCGATAAACGCCTGCTGCAACGGATGCAGCGCGCCATCGGTGGCAAGACCCTCGATCGTTGTCACGTGAGCGCCGTCCTTCATGACGGCGAGCGTCAGACATGCATTGACCCGTCGTCCTTCAACCAGGACCGTGCATGCACCGCACTGACCGTGATCGCAGCCCTTCTTCGTTCCGGTCAGCTGCAGGCGTTCGCGAAGCGCATCGAGCAGCGTCGTCCATGGCGCGACGGACAGAGTCCGCCGGTCGCCGTTGACGTGCAGTGTGATGGATATTTCGCGCGGCTTTGAAACTGCTTCAGGTCGAAAATGCGATCGCGAGACAGGCTCGTCCATAAGATGCTCCCGGTTGTAGCGATTACCCCCCGGGTCAGGCGTCGTACGCGTAAACGCTAGCATCATTGAAAAGACCGGGCCAGCAGCACAGTGTTGCCTACGGTCATGACGGACATGTCACAACGCAGGGCGATACCTACTTGACGTTGAATGCGACACGAGGTCGCGCGTGCAACCCGTCGAGGAAATCACTGCGGAATTATTCGATCACCTCATCGACGCGGGCGAGCAAGCCACCGTCGAACAATGTCCGCTTGGTTGAAACGACACCGGCGCCCGTCTGGTCCCGTGGTCTAATTCATTTGCGTCCCACCGACTCCGCGTTGGCCATCTTGTCGAGCGCTGCTCGTACACCCCGGGCGAGTTTCAGTGCGTCGTCGTTCGCCCAGAAGTGCATGAAAAACAAGCGCGGTTGTTCATCGAGCATGTGGCTGTGAAGCGCCGTGACTTCGATCCCGTTCGCACGCAAGGCGTGGATCACCGGATTGACTTCCGTTGGCGCCAGAACGAAATCCCCCGTTATTGCTGCTTTGCCAGCGCTGGTTGGTTGGAAATTGATGCCGGTGGCTAGACCAAGCGCAGCGGCCGGATCCAGAGACATCCCATTCTCGGTAATGGAATCTCGTCGGGGAATACCGAATTGATAAACACCGCCCACGGATTTGCCTTTGACGCCGACGATACGGTCGAGTTCTGCCGTGTCGAGGGCAACATCTGCCGCCGCTGCAGCCGACGGGGGAGTCAGTGGAGTCTTGCTTGCCGCGAGCGCCGTATGCAGCGCACTTGCGAGTTTCACAGGATCGCCGTGTCCGCTGACGTGCATGTAGAACGTTGCCGGGTTCGCGCGCAAAACATGATTGTGGATCGCGGTGATTTCGAGTCCATTTTCAATAGCCGCTGTCATTACGGGCGTGATCTCGCTTTCAAGCAAAACCAGATCACCCATCATCATCACGCCACCATGGACCGGTTTGAAAGCCGTCCATCCACCGAGCGCCAATGCAGGCTTTATCGTCACCCCGTCCAGCGTCACGTTCAAATCAGTGCGCGGAAAGCCGTATCGATGAACGTCAGCGGTTACAGCCGCAGAACGTCCAAGTGTGTCGTCGATTTTTTTCCAATCAATTTCCTGAGCTGCGGCCCCGCCGCCCACGACAAGCGCGGTCGCCAAAATAACAATACCTCGCATAGCCAGTGCTCCTTCTTTCTGATTCCAGGCGCAATTGATCGACAGGCTTCGCCACCCGCGCTGAAACAGACTGAGATGATGAGAGATTGCTGCTCTAGCTTTGCCCATGCGCAATCACCTCGCGACAACGAGTGCTGCGCAGCGCTTGGACGGTTTGGCCGTCTGACGGGGAGTCTGCGTTTTCCCCGTATTGACGAAACTAAGAACGCCTTTGACCAGGAGCAAGTTGCATCAGAGCAGGCTCCGATTTTTTTACTTCCACTTTATTCCCGCATTCGCAGCGACCGCGCGGACAACTCCGGTCTGCACAAGATCAATGTTCGAGTGGTACGCGGATGCTTCAGCGGATCGGCTTGACAGCCGCCAACTTCAGTATCATTTGTTTTGGGTCGGGCTTGATCGCAGTCGCCCGGCTTAGCCAAGGCATTTCGCCCAAGCACTGCACTTAACCCGCTCGTCGGGCTGAGGGCTTTTGGCGAATGCCTTTATTCCCACAAATCCGAAGCTGACGACGGCAGTGGAGAAATCCGCGCCTCGAAGCCCGAGGACGCCCCTCTAAAGTCGGGTCCGTCGCAGCCACCCGGCCGTTACAAGGCATTTCGCCCAAGCTCTGCTCGCGCTCCGTCAAACGACCTGTCGTGCATCGACAGGCGTGGACGGCCGACGATTGGGAGATAGCAAATGTCAGAACTATTCAAATTTCCGCACGCCTTCGTCAGGCACAATGACTCAGCCAGCACCACTCAAAACCCTGGCTTTTGCAAATCAGCGGACAACGAGCACCACTCGGCACCGCTAAGAAACGACCACGTTGTCTTGTGGGCGATAGACGGACTACTGGCTTTGCACGCCGTCCTCGTGAGATGGCGAAGCCGCCGACGAACCTTTCGTGCGCTTGCCGATCTTGATGAAGAACAGCTTCGGGATGTTGGACTTACGCGCAGCTACCACAAGAGTTATCGGGCGCTTGCGGAGCTCGATGATACTCAGCTTTGCCACTTGAGCGAGCTCGGGCTTCACGTACGCCGCAAAGTCAGGCGGTTTTGAATGCGGAGTCATTTCCATGTCTGAGCCCAAAACGCGCCTTAAAACGCCCCTCAAGACGGCCCTTGGCCGCGTCGCTGTCCTGTGGCGCGGTGATGCAGCGACGCGCCGCGACGCGACGCCAGAGACCAGCAGGTTCAAGGCTGTCTTCGCGGCGCTCGGCGACGTTGGCGTCGACGCCGAACCGGTGGTCTACGAGGATGATGTCCTCGACGCCGTGCGCACTCAGCTCGCCGCGCTTGATGGCGTGCTCGTATGGGTCAATCCCATCCACGAAGGGCGCAACCGCGCCAGGCTCGACGCCCTCCTGCGTGAAGTCGCCGCGCACGGTGTCTGGGTGAGCGCACATCCCGATGTGATCCTGAAGATGGGCACCAAGGAAGTGCTCCATCGCACGCGCACGATGAGTTGGGGTTGCGACACGGCGCTCTATCGAACGCCCGAGGCGATGCGTGCCGAATTGCCCGCCCGGCTCGCTGCGGGCCCACGCGTCATCAAGCGTAGCCGCGGCAACGGCGGCCAGGGCGTCTGGAAAGTCGAGGCGCTGGCAAGTCCGCACAGCCGACCAATGGTTCGCGTATTGGACGCGACCAAGGACGTGCCGGAGGAACTTGCGCTGGACGCGTTTCTCGAACGATGCCTTGAATATTTCGCGGATGGCGGCGTGATCGATCAGCCATTTCAGTCACGTCTGAGCGAAGGTGTGGTGCGTTGCTACATGGCAGGCGATCGCTGCGCCGGCTTTGGCCACCACAAGGTCAAGGCGCTGGTCGATGCGCCGGCCTCGCGAGCGGAAGCCGGACAGCGACTTTACACCTCCAATGCCGACCCGCGCTTCCAGCGTCTGCGTCGGTTCATGGAAGACGAGTGGACGCCGCAATTGATCTCGCTGCTGAACATTCCGCCGCAGGACCTGCCGATGATCTGGGACGCGGACTTCATGCTCGGCCCAACGGGTGCCGATGGAGCGGACACTTACGTACTTGGCGAGATCAACGTCAGTTCGATATTCCCGATGCCCGACGAGGCGCCGGCCGAAATCGCGCGCCGGGTTGCCAACCGGCTGCGGTCGAAGCTCTGACTATTGTTGAAGCTCCGCTGGAGCCAGGAGCTGACATTTGTGCCTCGCGTGATTGTGTAACAGCGCGGCCAACGCCTATGTAAACCGCCTCCAAGGAGAGCGGCGATGCCAGACTTAACAACAATCATACAGGCTAGTACGGCTCACGCTTGGGTATATCTGCCAGTCGCGATCCTACTTGGCGCAATGCACGCGCTTGAGCCCGGTCACGCCAAATCGCTTATGGCAGCCTATATCGTTGCAATCCGAGGAACAGCAGCGCAAGCGGTCGTTCTCGCGACATCCGCCGCCGTGGGACACACGATTGTCGTTTGGGGGCTTGCCATCACGGCACTTGCGCTGGGTGAACGTTACATTGTCGATCAGGCAGAGCCTTGGCTGACGGCCTTATCGGGCATTCTCCTAGTATTGCTTGCGTTGCGAATGTTCTGGGCCCTGCGCAGTCACCATCACAGCCACAGTCACCATCACGGGCACGAGCACAATCACGAGAACCGAAGCCACACGCATCAGCCGCCAACCATCCGCGGTCCTGTCACCACCGGGCAGATCATCTGGTTCGGATTTACAGGCGGGCTCATGCCGTGTCCCTCAGCCATCGCAGTCTTGCTCATCTGCATTCAAATAAAAGCGTTTGCTCTTGGGGTCGCGATGGTTGCCGCGTTTAGTCTTGGGATCGGCCTCACCTTGATCGCTATCGGTCTCGCCGTTGTTTGGGGCGCGGGCAAGCTCACAAAGACCTGGCCTGGTTTTGAGCGGGCAGCACAAAAGCTCCCTCATCTGTCCGCCGGATTTGTTTTGATCGTTGGCTCTATCATGGCCGTGGCCGGCTTGAATGCCGCCGGGATGTTCTCATCGCGTAAGCCGCACTGATTTTGCCCGCGTCCGCTTTAGGTCATTAGCGGAAATAAATCCAATTCATGTGGACTGGGCGGAAAGCTAATTACAAATATTGTTCTATAGGAGCATCTCCGACCGTCACGTAGATCAGTGCTCCCTGAAGGCGCGCGATGATCTTGTTGTTTTCCGCCGGATCGACGGTGATGCAGCCGAGGCTCCGCCCCAGCATGCCGTTATTCTTGGCGCGATAACCAGCTGTCGTGTACCAGTTCGGGTGAATGACCCATTTATACGGCGGCGTGTGGTTGATGTAACGATTGTACGGCGCCATACCCTCGAGGACGCCAACGATCATGTTTCGATAAACGGTTTTGTCGTAGCGATCCACGATCGTCCGGTAATGGCTCGTCACCTCGGCAGACGCGGGTATGCTCTTGAGCGGTCCCAGCGGGACCATGTCCAGGTCCCGCTGAAAGCCTTTGAATTTGGTGGCTTTCGCGTGGGGTCCATTGCTTTTTCCATGCGCCGCGAAGTGGGCGGTAACCTGATCTGATTTGAAATCCAAAATGTAGAATCTCTTGTTCGCCGACGGCTGAGAAATGTCGAAGACCGCGAACACGTCTTTTTTGGAGAAAGTCGGCTGGCGTGAGATCGCAGCGGCGCGCTGAATTGCGGCCAGGGGAGCGCCGAGTTGCTCCGCCTGTTGCAAAAGGGAATCGAGTTTGCCGGCAAAGTCGTCCTGCTTTGTGACGCCCGCCGGTGGTGCGTCTTTTGACTGCGCGCGGGCCGCCAGCGGGCATGCCAGCGCACCAGCCAAAACACCGAGAAATTCCCGTCGCCTCATCCCTGCCCCCGACTCAGAGTGAGCATCGTATCGGCTCAATGGGGGGCGTTAATAGAGGTTGAAATCGGTCTCGCTACCGCAGCAGGAAATGCTGGCTGATGCCCGCTTTTGGGCCAAAAGCGGGCATGCGCCCTTATTCGACGACCGCTGCAACATTGGAAAATTCTAATAGCGAATTTGACGAGACCGGGAGCTGCGACGGGCCGAAGATCCGCAGGGGTTGTAAAATTGATTAGGCACGCAAAACCCGCCGATACCGCTCACCGTTGCCCTGCACTGCTCGATAGTGAAAAAGCCGCAGTTAGTGGCACCGCCAGCCATCCCCCCGTACTGGGCGCACCATCGGGTATTGTCGCACGGCAGCGCATTGGCTGGCGTCTGCATCAGCACTACGGGCGTAACAAGAAGCGCAGCCATAACACTCGTCGCGAAGCGCATTGTGAGCCCTCCTACGTTGTTACCCTAACTTACACCTGTAAGCTGATTTTCATCCCCGGCATTGGCCTTTGGTCCAACCCAAGACTTTATTTCAGGTGCTCTGGCCAGCGAGACAAACTGAAAGTGACTCTTCGGCGGCGAGCGAAGGGAACACTTCACCCACCCGATGTCGGCTTTGCCTTTGCTGGCGGAACCTTATCTCCTCTCCGACCGTTACATTCTGGTTTCAGAATGGTGCGGCGATGTTGGTTCGATCGGTTCTGACGATGACTTGCTGGATGGCCGTCGCGTTTTCAGCCGCGTTTGCGCAAACTGAATCGCGGCCGGCTTCCGACCAGACACTCAAAAATCCATCGGAGTTTGAGTCGATCGCCAATCAGGAAGATCGATCACGCGCGATCTTCACCGAGATCGGAAAAGTTCTCACCAATCCACGATGCATGAACTGTCATCCAGCCGGAGACCACCCGCTTCAGGGCGCTGAACATCGCGAGCATGCGCCGCCAGTATGGCGCGGCGAGTCCGGTGCGGGGGTTCCTGGCGCGAGTTGCGCGATGTGCCATACCGAAAGCAATTTCACGCTGCACGAAGCCGCGCGCTATCAAAGCATCCCGGGAAATCCGCGCTGGCAGCTCGCACCGTTGTCGATGAGCTGGGAAGGAAAAACACTCGGCGAAATCTGCCGACAATTGAAAGATAAAGACCGCAATGGCGGCCGCGACCTTGCAGCGTTGCAGGAGCATGTTGCCAAGGATGATCTGGTGGCCTGGGGCTGGAATCCCGGACAAGGTCGCGAACCCGCGCCGGGCAATCAGCAATTGGCCGGGGCACTGGTCCAAGCCTGGATCGATAGCGGAGCGCATTGTCCGTAATCGGAAATCGCGCGCGCAACCTGACGCTACTTGTCAATCAAAAGCAGCCGTTCGCTGGACGCTGGCTCAGCTAACGCCGGGTACTTGCGACGCCTTCGATAACGGCAATGTAAATCTAAATAGTGCGCCCCCACTTGGACGATTTTCCGCCCAAATTCTTCCGCCGAGGGTTTGGACGATGGTGCTTGTGATCGATAGCCCAAGCCCCGTGCCCTGACCCTTGGTCGTGTAGAACGCATCGAAAATTGTGTTGAGCCTTTCCGGAGGGATTCCGGTCCCCGTGTCGGCAACCGACACTTCGACTGAGTTATCGTTCACCAACGAAGTGCTGATCGACAACGCGCGCTTGCCGGGATCGCAGTCATGCATGGCCTGGATCCCGTTCACCGCCAGATTTACAAGCGCTTGCTCCAGCTGAATGCGATCAGCGCGGATCGGCAGAGGCCCATTCGGCCTGTAGGTGTCAAGTTGAACGCCATTCCTTCGAGCTTCGCCCCCAATGATACCGATCGCGTTCATGATCACGTCATTGAGGTCGAGTTCGTCAGTCTCGACTTCGGTCTTTTTCTTTAACAGGTCCCGCAAGTTGGAAATGATATCCGTTGCTCTCCGGTCTTCCTTCTGAATGTCCGTAAGTATCCCTTCAATCTTTTCCAGGTTTGGGGGGCTTCGCTTGAGATACAGCATTGCTGCGTCGGCATAGCTCTGGATTGCCCCTAAAGGCTGCCGGAGCTCATGAGCGAATGAGTTCGACAACGCGCCGGCAATCCCGGTGCGATTTAGATGAAGGACTTCGAGCAAGCGTTGACGCAACTCTCGTTCAGCAATCTGACGGCGACGGCGTTCGACGACCAGCCCCGCAATCACACCCGCCTGAGCAAGCAGGACGCTGCCAAGGATAATCATCTGCCAGCGATATCGCTCCCATACGTTGGGTTCACGGAATTGCACGATACTGCCCGATGGCAGGCGGCCTTCGCTGATATTCCAGTGACGCAATTCTCGCCAATCGTATATCGGCGAGCCGAAAACCACGTCGGGCATTTTAATAGCCGACGGACTTTCGCCTTTTAGAATGCGAAGCGCCACTTCGGCACCCTCCGCGCCCAGCTTCTGCGTCTGCATCAAAGGACCACCAACGATGCCCCGGCCGATTTCATAATCGCCCATTCCGAAAATCGGCACCGATGCAACTTCGCGCATCGTCTCGAGTGCACGGTCTTGCGAATAAGGAATGCCCGCCGCATCCTCGGAAAGCAAAAACCAAAAAATCGAAGCTGTCGGCGGCATTGCCGCCGCGCGTTTCAGCATTTCGTCAAACGTCAGATCGTTGAACCATTCGATCTTCAAGCGATCTGCGAGGGGTTGAAAGTCGCGGCGCAGTTCGGACGTCCAGTAGCGCTCGACCGGTGAGTTGCCGACAACAACAGACACTTCGGTCGTTTCGGGCCGGAGTTTCAGAATGTTCGCAAGATATGCGGGAAG
>Ga0070713_100002873_pt1 | contig 11267 bp, 12 predicted proteins | sample LARL82metaG_FD_65465 | JGI IMG/M metagenome (GOLD analysis project Ga0070713, IMG submission 65465) | Corn, switchgrass and miscanthus rhizosphere microbial communities from Kellogg Biological Station, Michigan, USA - LAR L8-2 metaG | ecosystem: Host-associated > Plants > Roots > Rhizosphere ... | reverse complement strand
AGATCGGCGGCGCGCCGGGGGCCGACGCCTTTCAAGTACTGGAGCGAGTCCTGGAGTGGATCGACCGCCATACGATACCGAATGCCGAATGTCGAATGCAGAATGCCGACTGCGTAATGCCGAATGTCGACTGCGTGAGGCCCAAAGCCTACAGCCTACAGCCCGAAGCCTAGTGCGAATGTTTACTGGACGATCGTGGTGTTTCCGTTGCCGACCTTGATCTCTTTGATGGCCGATGGCAACTCGAACGGATCGTCCATGTTGATGCCGTTCGGACGCTCAGAGCTCTTCGAGTAGTACGTCAGGAGCTCCTGGAGCAGCGACTTGGGGACCGCGACGCCGGAGATCTCCGCCGAGTCCAGCACGAACCGCCCGGTGCCATTCGTCGTTGTCAGCGTTCCCTGCGCGGAGACGGGCAGCCGACCCGTCAGGTACGCGAAGGGATCGCTCCACGTGCGTTTCTTCTGAGTGCGTACAGCATCGAGATCCACGACAGCGCGGCCGGTGACGCGGCCGTCGCCGGCTCCGTGCAGAATCGGGTCCGCGATCCCGACGGGCACCTGGGTGCCGGCGAGAAACTTCAGATACGAGTTGACCTCGGCGTCGGTGACTGCCGTGACGCGCGGGCCGGCGCCACGCTTGGGCGCGGTCGCCGCGTTCTTTTCGATTTGCGTCAGCTTGGCCTGAAAACGGACCGCGTCAGCTTTGGAGAGCGTCTCGTCCGCGCGAAGAATCGCCGCGCAGGACAGCACGACCGCGAGGCACGTGGTGGCGCGGTGACGGTTCACAGTCAACAGTTTACCGTTAACCACCAACAGTAAACTGTGAACCGTAACCTGTTAACCGTTTACTGTCCCCCGCCCTTTTTGCCGCGCGCAGCGGCCCGGGCATCCTGTCGTGCGCGCATCAGCAGCTCCAGCTTCTGCTGTTCCATCTGCTCTTCAAAGATCCGGAAACGCGCCTGCTGACGAAGGTCGAGCGTCTCGTCAACGCCGTCGTACGCCTTCCGGAGGTCGGCGGCGGCCGACTCGTCTTCCTGCCGCAGTGCCTTCAACCGGTCGGTGATCGACGCTTCGTCGTTGCTCCCCGTCTGCGGATTCGTGAGCTTTCGGAGGTCGTTCAGGATCTGCTGATGGGCCACGAGATGCCGGCGCCGCGTTTGCTGAAGGGCGTTGAGGCGCGTCACGAACTGGCCGTACTGGGCATCCGCCAGCTGCAGGCGGTCCTTCGCCTGAAGGACGATATACGCGTCGAACAATTCCTGAATCTTCCGGGGCGTAATCGGCTGATCCGCCGGCACCTGCGGCCCCACCGCAGCGGCTGGTGGGGGCGACTGCGCGCCGCGCTGCCCGTGTGGCCCCGCAAATCCGGATGTCGCCGCGGCGAGCCCGAGGATGCCGGCGATAACGCTGGCGCGCATGGGTTGCATTCTATGTGGACCACGCCGGCAGCGCGCCTCAGTCACTCGACCGCTTCAGTTCGGATTGAAGCAGGCGGTTCAGCTCTTTCAATTCCGCCTGATTCAGGTGCGTCACTTCGTGATCCACCGCGCCGATGTGCGCGCCCATGCCGGCGGCATGCGCCTCGTCGACGCGCATGTCGGACGCCGCGGCTGTGAGGACAGCCCACACCGCCGCATCCTGATCATCGAAGGGCGACAGGAAATCCGGGTCCGCGGCCGCCGGGCTGACGGCCGGCGTCACATGACTCGAGGCGAGCTCGCCTGCGGCCGGCGTGCTTCGCGTGATACGTGGCAATAGGGCGGTCGACACGAATGCAATCAGAACCGCGAGCGCCGCGACGAGGGGCACCAACGCGCGCACGCCCACTGACGACCACCAGTGCGCCGGTTCGGGCGCCTCGTGCGCCACCTGCTGCCGTACGCGCGCGCTGAAATGATCCCAGAAGAGCGGCGACGGCTCCGGCACTTCCACGCTCGACACGTCGCGCAGCGACGCTGCGACCTGCTCGGCCTCGTCGCGGCACCGGGCACACGTGTCGAGATGGCCGGCCCGCGACGGAGCGAGGGTGCCTTCCGCGAAATCGACGAACTCTGAATCCCGCAAGTGCGTGGTCATGGCTGCTCCCGCAGCAGTCTCTTCAGATTGTTCAGCGCGTGAAAGAAATTGGCCTTTACGGCTCCGACTGAACTTCCCAGTATTTTCGCGATCTCGTCGTGCGGCAAATCGTGGTACACGCGCAGCACAAGCGTCGCGCGCTGCTTCTTCGGCAGCCTGCCGATGGCGGCGCGGACCTGCGCGGCGCGTTCGCCGCGCAACAGTGCATCGGCCGCGGTTTCATCCTGCGACGCCACGCGCTGGTCGCTCGCTGCGATCAGTGGATCGAGCGACTCGGGCTTCGGCGCTTTCACCGACACCCGGTTGAGGCACACGTTCACACCGATGCGATAGAGCCACGTTCCGAGGGACGCCTGGCTCTTGAACGTCCTGAGGCCGCGGTACGCGCGAATGAACACGTCCTGCGCAAGGTCGCTCGCGTCTTCGTGGTTGCCGACGAATCTATAGCACAGCTGGTAGACGTGCCGGCGGTGCCGCTCGACAATCACATCGAACGCTTCGCGCTCCCCCGCAAGACAAGCCGCGACCAGCTCGGCGTCGGTCTGGTTCGTCACCGTCACCTTGATACCGGTCTCAGCCGGCGTCGCCATGGCCCAGGTACGCGTAAGCATCGCGCCTTCATTCGCTTAGACCATCTCGGACAGGCGAAAGTTATATCGTCCAACCAGTCTGCGTAATTGTCCGGCGGACAGGCTCATCTACGCGACGAACGCCGTTGACTTTCGCTTTTTGTTTGCGTATAGTCCGCGCATGCTGCCTTTGACGAAGCGTCAACGGGAAATCCTGGACTACCTCAACGATTTCATCCAGCAGCACGGCTACGCGCCGAGTCTGGAGGAAATCGGCCGTCGCTTCGGTCTGTCGTCGCTGGCTACGGTTCACAAGCATCTGACCAACCTGCAGGAGAAGGGCTTCATCAAGCGCGCCTGGAACCGCAGCCGTTCGGTCGAACTCGTCCCATCCCGCATCGGCGGACGCGCGGTCGAACTGCCGCTGTTGGGATACGTGGCCGCAGGCCTGCCGATCGAGGCGGTCGTCGGCAGCGAAACCATCGCCGTTCCCGAGGACCTCGTCGGCAAGCGCGACACCTACGTGCTGCGCGTCAAGGGCGACTCGATGATCGACGAGCAGATCCGCGATGGCGACTACGTTATCGTCGAAGATCGCCGCACGGCTGAAAACGGGGAGATGGTGATCGCCCTGCTCAACGGATCCGACGTCACGCTCAAGAAGCTGTATCGCGAGCACGGGCACGTCCGTCTGCAGCCCGCGAACCCTGCCATGCAACCAATCATCGCGCAGCCCGACCAGGTGCAGATCCAGGGTGTCGTCATCGGCGTGATGCGCAGGTATTAGAATTCGCGGATGTCTGACCGCAAGCAGATCAACTTCACCATCATCCCTGACGATGGCGGCGACTCGCCGCGGACGTACGCGAACTTCTGCGCTATTTCGCATACGCCATTTGATTTCACCCTGTCGTTCTGCGAGGTGCAGCCCCTTTCGCAGAAGGACATCGAAGGCGCCGAGGTCAACCACCTCGTCAGGGCACCCGTGCGCGCCAAAATCGTGCTGCCCTTGCAGGTGGTGCCCAACCTGATCGCAGCGCTTCAGGAGCATATGCGCGTGTTCTCGGAGTCGACCGGCGTCACGATCGTCGAGGGCAAGGGGCCGGTTCACTGAAAGAAGCAAGAGGGAAGAAAGAAGACGGGAAGCGGTGGTTCTGCACGTTGATCTTGACTCCTTTTTTGTCGCCGTCGAGCGAACCCGGCGGCCCGACCTGGCGGGCCGCCCCTTAATCGTCGGCGGCCGCCCCGGCGGCCGCGGCGTCGTCGTGGCCGCGTCGCGCGAGGCCCGCCGATGCGGAATCCGCACGGGGATGCCACTGGCGCAGGCATCCATCCGCTGCCCCGATGGCACGTTCGTCGACGGCGCGTTCGACGCGTATTTCGCCGCGTCGCTTCAGGTGGACGAGATCCTGCGCCGCGAGAGTCCGGAAATCGAATGGGAGTCGATCGACGAGGCCTTCGTCGGATTGGGAACGCCTCGCGCTCGCGGCAGCCGTGCCGCGATCGAAACCGTCGAGCGGCTCCAGCAACGGATTCATCATCTGGGGTTCGATGCGGCGTGCGGCCTCGCGCAGTCCAAGCTCGTCGCGCGGATCGCCTCGCGTCTTGCCCGCCCGCGCGGCCTCGTTCATGTCCTGGATGGCTACGAGGCGCGCTTCCTGTCGCCGCTGAAACTCGAGATCCTCCCCGGCATCGATCCGGCGCTCGCGCGGCGTCTTCGTGCCGCGGGAATCCGCCGCCTTGGTCAGCTCGCGAAACTGACAGAGCCGCAGCTCTCGCTGCTGGCAGGACGAGCAGGCACGACGCTCGGTCGGCATGCGGCGGGTGTCGACGCGAGCGGCATCCGACGCACCGCGCTGCCGCCGCCGCGGATTCACGATCGCGATCTGTCGTCGCCGACGGCAGACGCGGCCGCCGTTCGCACCGCGATTCGCGACGAGATCGAACGGCTCGGACGCGAGCTCCGATCGCGCGGCGTCTTCGCGCGCACGATCACCCTGCGTCTGCGCTTTCCTGATGGCCGCCTCGATTCACGCACCGCTCCTCTGCCAGAGCCGACGGCGCTCGACGATCCGCTGTTTGCCGCCGCGCTCGATCTCCTCCCGCGCTTATGGCCGGGCGATCGCCTGGTGCGAGCGGTTGGCGTCTCGTGCGCGGGGTTGCTGGCCGGCACGCGGGGCGCCGCGCTCTTCGCGCGTTAGCGCCTGTCCGTCACTTCGCGCGCGATCATCACTTCCGTCGACTTGATGATCCCGATCGCCTCGTCGCCTCGCTTCAGCCGGAGCTCCTGAATCGCGTCGCGCGTGATCACCGCGGTCAGCGTCTGATCCCCGATGCGGAGCCGGACCTGCGCGAGCAGGCCGTCGACTCGAATCTCCTCGACGAGGCCGCGCAGCCGGTTGCGACCGCTGAGCGCCACAATGATCCCGGCCGACTTCTTTCGCGTCCTTCGCGGCGCGGAGCCCGGCTGCCGCCCGAGCAGCCGTTCGACTTCGGCGTCTGAGATCCGGTGATGCCCGCCTGGTGTCGTCGTCGTACGGACGCGCCCGAGACGGATCCAGCTCTTGATCGTCGAGTAGCCGACGCCGAGACGCGTGGCCGCCGCTCTCACGGTCATTTGCGACATAAGTCCGATAATAGTCGATTCGAGCCGAATTGTCTTTCAATTCGAGCCGTGTCTACACTCTCGGAATGGGACGCGCGCTGGCCATCCTCGTCGTCTGTCTCTCGTCCCCCGCCGCGGGCGCGGCGCAGGTGGCGTCAGGCGCCATCACGGGCGTCGTGACGGATCAACAAGGCGCGCCGGTTCCGGGCGCCACGGTCACGGTCACGAACGCAGCCACGGGGCGGCAGCGGGTCCTCGTCTCGAACCAGGATGGCGTCTTCGCGGCTGCGACGATGGCACCAGGGAAATACCGGGTCGACGTGACGCTGACCGGTTTCAAGCCGGTCGTGCAATCCGGTGTGCGCATTGCCACGGGCGAAACCCTGCGGCTGGACGTGCAGCTCATCGCCCGCGACGTCCACGAACAGGTGACTGTTACCGCCTCGCCTGCGCCCCTCCGCACCGATACAGCCAGCCTTGGGGCGACGATCGGCAATGAGGGAGTCGTCGGCCTGCCGCTGAACGGACGCACCTTCATCACGCTGGCGCAGCTTGCGCCCGGCGTCGCGCTTCCGCCGGGGTCGCAGCTCCCGCGCATCAATGGCGGGCGTCCGCGGACGAACGAATACCTGTTCGACGGGATTTCCGCATTGCAGCCTGAGCCTGGTCAGGTGGCGTACTTTCCCGTGATCGACGCCATCGAGGAGTTTCGCGTCGAGACCAACAGCCCCCCTGCCGAGTTCGGACGATTCAATGGCGGCGTGATCAACCTGACCACGCGGTCGGGGTCGAATACGTTTTCCGGCAACGTATTCGAGTTCCTGCGGCACGAGGATCTGAACGCACGCAACTTCTTTCAGTCGTCCGGACCGAAGCCGGAGTACCGTCGGAGCCAGTTTGGCGGAACCGCGGGAGGCCCGCTCCAGCGCAACCGGACGTTCTTCTTCGCGGACTATCAGGGACAACGGCAGACGATCGCTCGAACCGTGATCTCGACCGTGCCGACGCTGCTTCAGCGCCAGGGCGTCTTCACGGAACCGATCGCGGGTAAGGTGCCGACGATCTTCGATCCATCCTCCGGATCCGTCCGAACCCCGTTTGCCGGCAATGCGATTCCGACCGGTCAGATCGATCCCGTTGCGTTGTCGTTGATTCACCGCTATCCATTGCCGACTTCAAACGGAACGGCGAACAATTTCCGGCGTGCGGCGCTTGAAGCCGACAACCAGGATCAGGGCGACGTTCGCCTCGATCACGCGATGACGAACCGGGATCGAATCTTCGGCCGGCTCACCTATTTCCACGATGACTTCGTTCCCGTCACCCCACTTCCCGACGGCAGCGGAGTCACGACCGGGACGCTCGGCCCGCAGAAGACGTCTTCATGGGCGTTCGCGGGACATTCCCAACACACGTTTTCGTCCCGGCTCGTCAACGAGCTGCGCTTCGGCGATACGCGCCGGTCTGTCGATCGGACCGCCGCTGCCACGCTCGAGGCCGCGACAGGCTCGTCGCTGCAGATGCCCGGGATTCCAGGCAACGCGCGCTTCCCCGATACGCTCCCGACGTTTCTGATCAGCGGGTATCAGCAGCTCGGATCGCCACCGAATACCGCGTCGACGTTCAGCACGAGCGTGACGCAGGCCGCGGACACGGTGACGTGGCTCAGGGGGAAGCATTTCGTGCGCGCGGGACTCGACTTTCGGTGGGAGCGCCTGAACGTCGTGCAGCCACCGTCGCCGACGGGCAGCTTTACGTTCAACGCGATCGGCAGCGATCAGCCGGGCGCCACCGGCACGGGAACGCCGTTCGCGAGTTTCCTGCTCGGCCAGGTGCAGGCGTTCTCGATCGATCTACAGCAGGAGGTCATTCGCGAGCGCGCGAAGTCGCAGGAGTACTTCGTCCAGGACGAGTGGCAGATCGCTTCCAGGCTGACGCTGACACCCGGCCTGCGCTACACGCTCAACTTCCCGTCGCGGGAGATCGACGGGCAGACTGCGGTGTTCAACCTGAACACAGGTGTGCTCGATTACCCAGGCGCGCATGGCGTCCGTCCGCTGAAGAAGGACAACTTCGGCCCGCGATTCGGCGCCACGTATCGCGCGACGGATCGAACGATCCTGAGCGCCGGGTACGGGCTCATCTGGATCGAAATGGCGGGCATCACGACGCCGTTTACGACGCCCATGTTCCCGTACCTCCAGACCGTGTCGCAGCGCGCGCTCGACACGGTCTCTCCAGCGTTTCTGCTGCAGGACGGTCCGACGATCGCGCCGCTTCCACCCGGACCGCTCGCCGGACTCGGACAAGGCGTATTCACCGTCGATCCGACACTCGGCTCGGGTTACGCGCAGCAGTGGAACGCGTCCGTCCAACGTGCGTTGACGCACTCGCTCACCGTCGAAGCGTCGTACGTCGGCTCGATCATCACGCACGTCGGCATTCCCGATACGAACCTCAATCAGCTCACCGCCGACCAGCTCGCGCAGGGAGCCTCGCTCCTCCAGCGGGTGCCGAACCCGTACTTCGGCATCATCCCGCGCTCGTCGTCTCTGGGCGATCCGACGATCACCGTCGCGCAGCTGATGAAGCCGTTCCCCGAGTACACAACGGTCAGCCGGTACCGGAACAACGTAGGGACAACGCTCTATCGTGGCCTCGAGCTGAGCGTGCGTCAGCACCTGGCCCACGGGTTGACGTATTCGGCTGCGTATACACGATCACGTCTGCTGGACGATGCCTCGTCGGTGTTCGACGCCTCGATTCTGACGGGACCGATCGCCAACTATCCCGTCGCCGACAGCTTCAATCGGCGGCTGGAGCGCGACTACTCCACTGGCGACACGCCAAACGTGTTCGTCGCGTCCGGCGCATGGAACGTCCCGCTGACCGGGGCGGTCCTCGGCAACTGGACGGTGACCGGCATCGTCACGCTGCAGTCCGGGATGCCGGTCGCGATCACGCAGACGACCAACTTCAACGCGTTCGCGGGATTCGGCGTCCAGCGTCCGAACCTGGTGGGCAACCCGACGCTTCCCCCGGATCAACGGACGCCGACACAGTGGTTCAATACCGCGGCGTTCGCCGTCGCACCGCAGTTCACGATCGGAACGGCCTCCCGGAACCCGGTGCGCGGCCCCGCGTATCGCGACGTCGATCTCGCACTCATGAAGCGTGTCCCGATTGGCGGCGCGCGTTCGATCGAATTCCGCGCGGAGGCGTTCAATCTCCTGAACGCGACGCCCTTCGGCCAGCCAGCCGGCGTTCTCGGCGCCGCGAACTTTGGCACAATCACATCGGCCGGCGATCCACGGGTGATTCAGCTCGCTGTGAAGGTGGCATTTTAGGGCCGCCTGTCACGCACTGCGATCTTTGCGTTCTCAGCGCGAGTACGTACGTGACCGCCGGTACAATGGATTCAGATGCCACTGAAGGTACCTAAGCCGCCGAAATCGGCTGCCGACACGCGCGCGATCCTGAAGAAGCTCGAACGCCAGCATCCGCATGCCGACACCGAGCTGCACTACTCGAACCCGTACGAGCTCCTCGTGGCGACCATCCTCTCCGCGCAATGCACGGACGAGCGCGTGAATCAGGTCACGCCGGCGCTCTTCAAGCGGTACCCGGACGCGAGAGCGCTCGCGTCCGCGACGACGACTGACCTCGAGCCGCAGATCCAGTCGACCGGGTTCTTTCGGGCGAAATCGAAATCGCTGCTGGGAATGGCGAAAGCGGTCAGCGAGCAGCATGGCGGCACGATTCCGGCCTCGATGGAGGCGTTGACGGAGCTGCCTGGTGTCGGGCGTAAGACAGCGAACGTTGTTCTCGGCCACGCGCTCGGCGTGCCGGGGCTGCCGGTCGACCGCCATGTGCTGCGCGTGTCGAACCGGATCGGTATCGCGAAGTCGGAGGATCCCGAAGTCGTCGAGCAGCAGCTCGGCGCGGCGATCGTGCCCGCCGCATGGATCATCGCGTCCGACACGTTGATCCTGCACGGCCGACGCATCTGCAAGCCCAAGCCCCTGTGCGAGAAGTGCGCCGTCCGCGATGACTGCGTGTTCTATGTCAAAGTCCTCTCCCGCAAGAGGCCGCAAGGTACCGGCTCCGGCATCACACGGGCCCCCCTCGCGTCCGGCAAGAGGCCGCAAGGTACCGGCTCCAGCATCACACGGGCCCCCCTCGCGTCCGGCAAGAGGCCGCAAGGTACCGGCTCCAGCGCCACAAGAAGCCGCCTCGCGAGAGCAAAGAAATGACGCGAGAACGGTTCGAACAGCTCGTCGAAGAAGCGCTGCGCGAGATTCCGAAGCGCTTCCGGAAGGCCATCCACAACGTCGCTGTTGTCGTCGAGCAGGAGCCGGCGCCGGACGTGCTCGACGAACTCGAGGTCCCGCCGGGCGACACACTGCTGGGCCTCTACCAGGGGACGCCCCTGACCCAGCGGAGCTGGGGACATGGCAACAGCCTGCCGGATCGCATCTCGATCTATCAGGGCCCGATCGAGGACGCGTGCAACGACGAAGACGAGATCCGCGACTGCATCGCCGAGACAGTCATCCACGAGTTCGGTCACTACTTCGGGATGAGCGAGGAGCAGATCGAGGAGATCGAAGAGAAGTTCTGGCGCGGCGAATCGATCGAACAGATGTGAAGTCCCGACATAGATTCGGCCAGCACTTCCTGGCGCCGGCGTGGGCTGACAAGGTCCTGGAGGCCATCGCGCCGCGGACCGGCGATCGGTTCCTCGAAATCGGTCCCGGTCCCGGCGCGCTGACGCTTCGACTCGCGCCGCGCGTCGCGCACCTGACTGCCGTCGAGGTCGACCGCGATCTCGCTAGTGAATTGGCCGTGCGGCTCCCGCCCAACGCGGAGGTCGTGACCGAGGATTTTCTGGACTTCGAGGCAGCGCCGCTCCTCGCCCGCGGTCCGCTCCGCGTTGCCGGTAACCTTCCCTACAACATCTCGTCGCCGATTCTGTTCAAGCTGATCGCCATCGCCGACCGGTTGACGGATGCCACGCTCATGCTCCAGCGGGAGGTCGCCGACCGGCTGGCGGCACAGCCGGGAACCAAGGAATACGGCGTGCTGACGATCTTCGTCACCGCGCAGGCGGACGTCGACCGTGTGCTGACGCTCCCGCCGGGCGCGTTCCGTCCCGCGCCCAAAGTGCACTCGGCCGTCGTCCGACTGCGATTCAAACCCCACGTCGTTCCGGTCGAGCTCCGCGACGTGTTCGGACGGATGGTGCGCTCGATGTTCACGCAGCGACGCAAGACCCTGAACAACGCCCTTCGCCCGTTCGCCGACTCGATTGGGGAATCCGCTCCGGCCGCCCTTCAACGGGCGGGCATCGACCCCAGGCGCCGCCCCGAGACGCTGAACCTGCCAGACCTCATCGCTCTCGCCTCGGCCCTCCAGCCCTCGGCCCTAAGCCCAAGATCCTGAGCGATTTCGGAGCGGCTGTGCTACTATGCGGCGTCCTCGGAGGCGGCCGTCCCAGCGGCTCTTCTGAGTGGACACGTGTCCTTCGCGGCGCCCGCCGCGGCGTGCCCTTCGACCAGGTGAATTCAACAGAAGCTGAGTACTCGCACATTTTCACGAACCGCGGACTGAATGGAGATTGACGGCGCGAGCAATGCTCCGCCGCTCGAGCTGATCCCGCTCGGTGGGCTTGGCGAGTTCGGCATGAACATGATGCTCGTCGCGTGCGGCGAGACGGCGATCCTCGTCGACGCCGGCGTCATGTTCCCCGAGCCGGAGCTGCTCGGCGTGGATTTGATCATCCCGGACCTGCGGCAGTTGCAGCGGTACCGGATCCAGGCGCTCGTGCTGACGCACGGGCACGAGGATCACATCGGCGCGGTGCCGCACGTGCTGCCGTACGTGGAGGGACCGGTTTACGGGACGAAGCTGACGCTCGCGCTCGTCGAGCCGAAGCTGGTGGAACTGGACGACGCCGGGCGGCGGGAAGGCGCCCGCCCCTCTCTCGTGGAGGTCAGCCCGCAGGAGCGCGTGACC
>Ga0070713_100002870_pt1 | contig 11268 bp, 9 predicted proteins | sample LARL82metaG_FD_65465 | JGI IMG/M metagenome (GOLD analysis project Ga0070713, IMG submission 65465) | Corn, switchgrass and miscanthus rhizosphere microbial communities from Kellogg Biological Station, Michigan, USA - LAR L8-2 metaG | ecosystem: Host-associated > Plants > Roots > Rhizosphere ... | reverse complement strand
CCTCGTCCTCGTGGCGGGTACCACGGCCTCCGCCGCCGTGAGCCTGACCAGGGTGAGCGTTGACATCTACACCGACACACAGGCGCAGCACCGCACCGAGGTTGAGCCGGGCACCTTCGCGTTCGGCTCCACGATCGTCTCGGCCTTCCAGGTCGGCCGGGTGTTCGGCGGTGGCGCCTCCAACATCGGCTGGGCCACCTCCCGTGACGGCGGCGCGACCTGGGCGCACGGTTATCTGCCCGGCATCACCGGCAATGGCGGCGGCCCGTTCGGGCAGGCCAGTGACGCCACCGTGGCCTACGACGCCAAGCACAAGGTGTGGCTGATCGCCTCCCTGGGCATCGGCACCTCGGTGGACGTGCTGGTCAACAGGTCCACCAAGGGCGGCGTGGCCTGGGGCAAGCCGGTCACCGTGGCGACCGGCTCCAACGACAAGGACTGGGTCGTCTGCGACAACCACCCCGCCAGCCCGCGCTTCGGAAACTGCTACGCCGAGTACGACGTCACCAGCGCCGGTGACTCGGTCATGATGCGCACCTCCACCGACGGCGGCCTCACCTGGGGTCCGGCCCGCGCGCCGAGCGGTGGCGCCACCGGGCTCGGCGGGCAGCCGGTCGTGCAGCCGAGCGGCACCGTGGTCGTCCCCTATGAGTCCTTCGCCGGCAGCGAGGCGATCCGCTCGTTCCGCAGCACCAATGGCGGCGGCTCCTGGAGTGCCACCGTGGTGGTCGCCAGTATTAGGCACCACGGCGTGGCCGGCTCGCTCCGCGAGTCCCCGCTGCCCTCGGCCGCCGTGGACGGCGCCGGCACCGTCTACGTGACGTGGGCCGACTGCCGGTTCCGCGCCGGGTGCGCCAGTAACGACATCGTGCTGGCCAAGTCCACCGGCCCTAGCACGTGGGCGGCGCCGGTCCGGGTCCCGATCGATCCCGTGTCCAGCACCGCGGACCACTTCGTCCCCGGCGTTGCGGTGGACCCCGGCACCTCCGGCGCCAGCGCCCGGGTCGGGCTGACCTACTACTACTATCCGAGCGCGTCCTGCACGGTCTCGACCTGCAAGCTCGACGCCGGGTTCGTCTCCTCGGTCAACGGCGGCGCGACGTGGGGCGCGCCGGTTCAGGTCGCCGGGCCGATGTCGCTGTCCTGGCTGCCGAACACCTCAGAGGGGATCATGTTCGGCGACTACATCGCCACCGCGATCGTGAGGGGTGGCAACGCCTATCCGGTCATCCCGGTCTCGCGGGCGCCGGCGGGCTCCACACTCCAGCAGGCCATGTACGTGCCGGCCGGCGGCCTGGCCGTCACCGGCGGCAGCCGGGCCGCCTCGGCGGCACACCGCCACCGGTTCACGCCACAGCCGGCGCCCAGCCTCCCGGTGACCGCCCGGTAGCCAGGTGACCGGGTCCGGCGCGACCGCGTCCCCAGGCCCCCCGGGGCCTGGGGACGCCCAGCCTGCCATTCTGCCCACCGCCGATGCGGAGGAAGCGGCCAGGGTAACCGCGTTCTGGCGGGGCCTCGGGCTGCCGGGGCTGGTAGACATCCACACCCATTTCATGCCGCCTAACGTGCTGGCCAAGGTCTGGGCGTTCTTCGAAGGCGGCCGCGCCGGCGTTGGGCGCGCCTGGCCGATCGCCTACCGGCGGCCCGAGGAGGAGCGGGTTGCCCTGCTGCGGGCCTTCGGCGTGCGCAGGTTCGGCGCGCTGCTGTACCCACACAAGCCGGACATGGCCGCGTGGCTCAACTCGTGGGCGGCCGGTTTCGCGGCCAGGACTCCGGACGCCCTGCACAGCGCCACGTTCTTTCCCGAGCCCGGGGCCGCCGGCTACGTCGCGGAGGCCATCGGCGCGGGCGCCCGCTTGTTCAAGGCCCACCTGCAGGTCGGCGGCTACGATCCCCGGGACGAGATGCTGGACGCGGTCTGGGGGATGCTGGCCGAGGCGCGGGTGCCGGTCGTCGTCCACTGCGGCTCCGGGCCTTACGCGGGGGCGTTCACCGGGCCGGGCCCGATCTCCGGGGTGCTGGCCCGCCATCCCCGGCTGACCATGATCGTCGCTCACCTCGGGGCCCCCGAGTACGGCGAGTTCCTGGACCTGGCCGGCCGCTACCCGAGGGTCCATCTCGATACCACGATGGCCTTCACCGCGTTCCTGGAGCAGCTCGCGCCGTTCCCTGCCGCACTGCTGCCACGGCTGGCGCATGCTGGCGACCGGATCCTGCTGGGCAGTGACTTTCCCAACATCCCGTACCCCTACCTGCACCAGCTGGAGGCGCTGGCCGGGCTGGACCTCGGCGCGCCCTGGCTGCGCGCGGTCTGCCACGACAACGCCGCCCGGTTGTTTGGGCGGGGCGGTGGGGTCGGAAACAACAGAGCGCGGGGCGGTGGGGTCGGAAACAACAGAGCGCGGGGCGGCGGGGCCGGGGCTAGCAGCGTGCCGTGAGCCGGCCAGGCGCCCCCGCCGCTCACATAGCCTGGGGAACGCATGGCGACAGTGTCTATCGGCGGCGGGGTGTTATGGCTGACCTGGTCATTCTCGGTGTGATCGCGGCGATTGTGCTGCTCTACGCGGTTGACAGAGCGGTGCAGGCGCGCATCCGGGCAAGACGGTTGCGCAGCATGAGCCAGCGCCTTGCCGCCGTTGCCGTCAGGGCCGAGGAACAGCAGGCCAGGCGCGAGGCGGCCGATGCGGCCAGTGCGGAACTGACCTCCGTCATGCCCGCGATCAATCTCCGCCTTCCAGCCAAGCTGCCCGGGCAGCCGGCCGACGGCGACGCGCCGCACGACTGACCGGCCGGCCGCACCGCCGGGTGGTCACTGCCCGGGGGTGGCCGCCTGGCCAGCGGGATCGGCGCGCGCCGCGGGCACCGGGCGGAGCGGCAGGCGGACCGTGAACGTGCTTCCCTGGCCTTCGGTGCTCTCCACGGCGATGGCGCCGTTGTGCGCGTCCGCGATGGCGGTGGCGATGGCCAGCCCCAGGCCGGTGCCGGGGATCACCCGCCGGGTGGCGGCGGCCGTCCGGTAGAAGCGCTCGAAGATGCGCTCCAGGTCGGCGGCGGGGATACCCATGCCGGTGTCGGCGACCGTGAGCACGGCCTGGTCGTCGGCCATGCCGGTGCTGACCTCGACACGCCCCCCGGGCCCGGTGAACTTCACCGCGTTGGACAACAGGCTGGCCATCAGTTGGGCGATCCGGCCGGGGTCGGCGGCGAACGGCGGCACCGGCGCCACGGACAGCACGACGTCGATGTGCTTGAGCTGGGCACCGGGCCGCACCTCCGTGACCGCCTCGGCGGCGATCCTGGCCAGGTCGATGCCCTGGAGTTCCAGGGCCAGCTTCCCCGACCGCATATGGGCCAGGAACAGCAGGTCCCCGACCAGCCGCAGCAGCTGCTCCGCGTTGCGCCGGATCACCTCGGCGAACCGGCCGGTGTTCGGGCCGTCGGCCCCTTCCTCCTCCAGCAGTTCGATGTAGCCGATGATCGAGGTCAGCGGGGTTCTCAGCTCGTGCGAGACCGTGGCGATGAAGTCGTCCTTGAGCTGGTCAAGCTCGAGCAGGCGTTCGTTCTGGGCACTAAGCTCGGACGCCTGCCTGGCGAGCGTGTTTTCGGCGCTGACCTGGGCCGTGACATCACGGGAGATCCCGAAGGTGCCGATGATCTGGCCGGCTTGGTCCAGTAGCGGCATCTTCGTGGTGGAAACCCAGGCGTCCGGACGCCCGGTGTAGGTCTCCCGTTCCACCTGGCCCGCGATCGGCCTGCCGGTCTGGATGATCTCCTGCTCGTCCGCGAACGCGTCGGCGGCGTGCTGCCGGCTGAAGACGTCGAAGTCCGTCTTCCCGGTCAGCTCCTCTGCCGAGCAACCCGGTGCGTACGCGGCGATCCAGCCCGCGCTGACGAAAAGGAACCTGCTCTGCAGGTCCTTGAAGTAGACGCGCTCCTCGGTCGTGGCCAGCAGGTTCGACATGCACGTGAGCTTGAGCCCGCGCGCGGCCTCACTGCCGGCGTCCCCCTGTGGCGCCGACTTGGCCTTGGCCATCGCCCCCCCGGGATCGGCCCCTTGCCCCTTTCCATGTTCTATCCGCTGGAGCGCCTCTCTTAACCAGGCCGGCGCTTCATCGGCGCTGGTCACGGGCCAAGGCCGGCCCGGCGCTCAGCGGCTGGCGGCCGCCAGCGCCGCGCGGATCGCGTCGGCGCTCGCCGGTGACCCCTTCTCGTCGTCGAAAGACCCGTACGGTGCGCCGTAGACGGGAGTGCCAGGCTGCTGGCGCCAGCTCTCCGCGAGTGGCCCCGCGTCCACGGCTCCGAAACCGATCGAGTCCAGGAACGCGGTCACCGCCGCCTTCGCGTCCGCGTCGTCGCCCGCGATGGGCAGGTAGCTGCGATCGGGTGCGCCGGACGGGCGGCTCAGCGACTCCAGGTGCTTGAAGAAGATGTTGTTGAACGCCTTCACCAGCGCAGCGTGGGCCAGGTGCCGCTGGATCAGCTCACTGCTGGTCAGCGCGCCGCTGTCGAGTTCGGGGATCTGCCCGTCACGCTGCGGATAGTAGTTGCAGGTGTCGATGACGACCTTGCCGGCCAGCGGGCCGGGGTCGACGTTACGGAAGGCGTGCAACGGGATCGTGACCACGACCAGGTCGCCGCCCTCGGCCGCTTCCTGCCCGGTCCCGGCCCGGGCGAGTGGCCCTAGTTCACCCGCCAGCCCGGTGAGGGTGTCCGGGCCACGGGAGTTGCTGAGTATCACCGGGTGCCCCGCCGCCACGGCGAGCTTCGCCACGGTGCCACCGATCCTGCCGCTTCCGATCAATCCCGCAGTTGTCATGGACGCGGTAACCCTCGCCGGTGGGCGATCATTCCGGGCCGGCGGCGTTAGCTGCCAGCGCCGCCAAGCGCGTGCAGTAGCGCCTTCATCCAGGGACCGAGATCGGCGGGGGTCCGGGCGGAGATGAGGTTGCCGTCCACGACCGTGGCCTGGTCCACCCAGTCGACGCCGGCGTTGACCATGTCGTCGCGGATCGCGCCCACGCTGGTCGCCCGGCGGCCCTTGAGTATCTTCGCGGAGATCGGCACCCAGCCCGCGTGGCAGATGAAGGCGATCGGCTTGCCCGCGTCGTCGAACGCCCGTACCAGGTCCAGCACCGCCGCGGAGCGCCGCAGCTTGTCCGGGGCATACCCGCCAGGGATGACAAGCGCGTCGAAATCGTTGGCGGACAGCCCGTCCACCATGGTGTCCACGGGGACCGGCCCATGGCCTTTCTTTCCTGTGACGGGCTCGTCGTCGAGGCCGGCCACGGTCACCGTGACCTCCTCCTCGCGCAACCGGTACAGCGGGTACAGCAACTCCATGTCCTCGAACTCGCTGGCCGCGAGCAGGAGGACCTTCCGTCCTGCCAAGGTCATAGCACCGACCCTACGCTCCGCGTGCGCCACCGGAGCGTCGCCCGGGCAGGGATGGGCGACGCGGCTGAGCCCCGTGCCTGGGCGTGAACGGGGCGCGCGGGTGGACACTGGGAGCATGACCAGGCTGACGGCCCGGCTGACGGGATGGGCGGTCCTGGCCGCCGCTGCGGTCATCGCGATGCCGGGGTGCATGACCGACATCAACGCCGAGACCCCCGCGCAAGTCCGCAAGCAGGCCGACATGGTCTCGCTGATGATCGGCGGCGCGATGGGGACCGGCCAGCTCACCGAGGCGGGCCTGATCTGGATCGTCGAAGGCAACGGCGGGGGGTATGTCACCGCGATCACGCGTTCCGGCCGGGCGCGGACGGCAAGCGAACGGACCATCGTCCACGCCGTTCTGGGGACCAGCACCGTGTCGGCCAACGACACCCCCGGCGGCCTTGGCAAGCCGGTAGACGAAACCCCCGCGGTGCTGTGTTACCGCTTCACGGTCGGCTACTACCCCTACCAGGTCTGGCAGGCGGACGAGCCGTGCCCCCGCCCCCGGCCTGGCGCCGCGGGCGGCTTGGCGGCAACGGCCACCGCCGAAGCCAGCCGGAGATGGTCAGCCCAGAACGCGATCGTCAAGCTGCCGCGGCCGGCCCTCACCCAGATCAGCTCCGCGCCGGTATCGCTGTCACAGGCGCAGCACCTGCTGGGCCTGGACCGGCATGCTCGCCGAGCGGCCGGCGTCCTCCCCCTCACCGCCAGCTCGTTCGCGGCTGGCCACGGCCGGGCCGCGCTCGCGCTGCCACTGAGCTCCGGCGCCTGCATCTACCTCAGCCTCCCCGACAACCCCTACGGGGGAGGCCTGCCCGGCCCCTGGCTCAGCCCGGTGCTCGCCCCTTGCACCGGCGCTGCCGCGCTGGCCGCCTCCGGCTGGATCAGCGTCAACCCAGCCGCCGGGGGCTGACGGCCACAACCCACCTTCGCCGGGCGATCTGCAGCCCGGCTCGCGGCGACGGGACAAACATCATTAAAAGGCTTTCTTCATAATAATCTATGAAATCCAAAACTATAGGAATTAATCGTTCGCGGACACGCCCCCGCCGGGCAAAAGGGAGCTATTACGAAAGGGGGTCTGTGGGCCGTCCCGGCATGCTAAATATCTCTATTGCGCTGTCTGGATTACCGGGGCAGGAGGTGTCGTGGCAGCGAAGATACTTAGTATTCGGCCCGGAAAGTTCGCCGTGCCGGGGGAAATTGTGCCGACAGGAGCGGGGCCGGGAGGAATGGCTTCGGCGGAAGCGGCGCCGTCCGGAGCGGCGCCAGCGGGGGCGGCGCCGTCCGGGCCTGAGAGCACCCCGCCGGGGCCATCTTTGGGTGGAGTGGCCCCGGCGGGGGCAACGCCGGATGGCGCGACGTCGGAAAGCACGGCGCCGGGCCGGATGAGGCCGGCGGGGGCAGCGCCGGCATCCGCTGCGGCGTGGTCGGAGGAGGGGCCGTCCGCGGAACGGCCGGGCACGCCGGGGCTGGATCTGACCAGCGAGCCGGCGTGCCCGGCCCAGTTGCCCGGCGAGTCCCTGCCGGTCCGCGAGTCCTTGCCGGCCGGCGAGTCCTTGCCGGTCCGCGAGTCCTTGCCGGCCGGCGAGCCGTTGCCGGTCCGCGAGCCGCTGCCCGGCCCGGTGGCGCCAGCGTCGCTGGCGGCCGTTCCCGCCCCCAGGTCCGTTGCCGCTGACCTGCCGGCTTGCGCGAACCACTCCGCCGGGGGCGGGTCACGCCGGCCAACCGCGTCCCCGTCGATCCGGTCCGCTGAGCGCCGGCGCTGGTGCGCGGAACTGCTCGCACCCCAGACGGCGGGCGTGGTGCTGTACGGCTCCGGCGGAATCGGCAAGTCCGCACTGGCAGCACAGATCGCCGCGCGCGCCACGCGAGCCGAGCCCGGCCGCCTCACCGTGACTTTCACCGGCGAGGTCTGCGCCGACACGTTCCTGGCCCGCCTGGCCAGTACGCTGCGGCGGCACCCGGTGGCGGCGTCCCACGGCGGTGCCCGCGCCCTGGCGTCGGCCGGCCGTACCGACCTGTCCTGGGGTCACCGGCTCGACCTATTCCGCGACGAGGTGCTCGGCCGGGTTCCGGTCCTGGTCGTCTTGGACGACTTCGACGACAACCTGTCCGTCCGATCGGCCACAACGGCCGTCGAGGACCCGGCGCTCGCCGGGTTGCTGGCGGACGTGGCCCGCGCGCCCGGCCTGGCCAGGCTGCTGATCACCTGCCGGGACCCGGTCGAGATACCCGGCGCCGCTCTCGGCGTCAGGCGCGTCGGCCCGCTCTCACCCTCGGGCGCCGCGCAGCTGGCCGCCGCACTGCCCGCGCTCAGCCTGCTTGACGAGCCGGACGTGGACCAGGCGTGCCGGCTGACCGGCGGCCATCCACGGAACATGGAATACCTGGACGCGCTGCTGTCCGCCGGGCGCGCCAGCTTCGCGGAGGTGGCCGAACGCCTCGCCGCGGCGACCGGCGCCAGGGCCGGCACGGGCAGCCTGCGCACCGAAACCGATGCCCCGCCTCCCGGCTTCCCGGCCGCTGCGGAGAAGGTGGCCTCGCTGGCCGGCGACGTGCTGCTCGGCGAACTGTGCGCCCGCCTCAGCCCGGACGCCCACGACCTGTTGACCGGAGCGTCCGTCTACCGCGAGCCGGTCGGCAGCCACGTGCTGCTGCTCCCGGCGGGCCGGCCGCGCCAGGCCGCCGCGCTCACCGGGCTGGTCGCCGAGTGCGCGGCGGCCGGCCTGCTGACCGCGGACTACAGCGGCGAACTGCCGTCGGTCTTCGTGCACCGGTGGACCGCCGCCGAGCTGCACGCCCGGCTCACCCGGGAGCGGCGCGGCGAGGAGGTCGCCGACGCCCACCGCCGGGCCGCCGAGTACTGGCGGTGGCGGATCTCGTCCTGGCCGCACGACCGCCATGCGCTGCACGAGGCCAGCTACCACCTGCTGCGGGCCGGGGAAGCGGGCCAGCGCTCGGTGGCCCGGCGCGGTACCGCGCGGCGGTTGACCGTGATCGGCGCGGCCGCGCTGGCCGTGACGGTCGCGGCCGGCGTCGCCGCGGCCACCGGGGCCTTCTCCGCACCGGCCCACGTGCCTGGCGCCACAGCCGCGCACGGCAGCGCCGCCGCCGCCGCGGACCCGCTGGCCAGCCGGTCCGCGGCCGTGCGCGCCCGTGCCGCGGCATGGGTGGCCGGGCAGATGAGCGGGGACGCGATCGTGTCCTGCGACGCGGCGATGTGTGCCGCGCTGCAGGCACGCGGGATCCCGCCGGGGAACCTGCTGGTGTTGCGCCCCTCGTCGGCCGATCCGCTCGGCTCGGACCTGGTGATGGCGACCCCCGCGGTGCGCAGCCGGCTCGGCAGCCGCCTGGCGAGCGTGTACGCGCCCGTGGTCATCGCCAGCTTCGGCGCCGGTGACCTGCGGATCGATGTGCGCGCGGTGGCCCCGGACGGTGCGGCCGCCTACCGCAGAGCGCTGGCCGCGGACCTGGCCGCCCGCCGGGACGCCGGGCGCGAGTTGCTGCACAACTCGCGGATCAGCCTCTCCCCGGCCGCCCGCAGCGATCTCGCCGCTGGCCGCGTCGACTCCCGGCTGCTCCTCATGCTGGCCGCCGTGGTCAACTTCGAGCCGGTGCGGATCGCCGCGTTCACCGGCTCGGGCCCCCCGGCCGCCCCTGGCGTGCCGCTGCGGTCCGCCGACCTGGCCGTGCCGGCCCAGGCCGGCGCCACGACCGGCACCGCCAACGGCGCCACCCACCCCGGCAGCGCCCTGCAGAGAGTGCTCGGCTTCGTGCGCGCCCAGCGGCCCCCCTACCGGGCCGCCCGGGCGGTGATCGTCCGCGGGCGGGCCGGGCCGCCGCTGATCAGCGTGGAGTTTGGCGCCCCCAGCCCGGCCGGTCTGCTGCATGGCCGGCCCCCGGCCAGCCACGGCTCCGCCTAAGGACCGCACGGCCAGGGCTCAGCCACGGCACCAAACCCCCACCCGGACAACCACCGATCGATGACACAGCACGCCCCTAGGACCGGGCGCCTACCGGCGCCCGGAGAGAGATGAGGACCCATGAGACTGCCGCGCAAGGCGCTCCGGGCGGCCGCCACGGCCGCCGTGACGGCGTACGCGGTGCTGCTCGGCGCCGTCCCCGCTGGCGCGTCACCCGGTGGCGGGTGGGTGCGGCTCGCGCACCTGTCGCCGAACGCCCCGGCCGTGGACGTGTACCTGTACTCCTTCGGCAGCCCCCGCGCCCGGCTGGTGCTGCACCACGTCAGCTACGGCACGGTCTCGCCGTACGAACAGGTCCCGGCGGGGGACTACACGGTGTCGATGCGCTCGGCCGGCGCCGCGGCCACGGCACAGCCGCTGCTGTCCACCGGCTTCCGGGTGAGCGCCGGCCAGGCCTACACGGTGGCTGGCATGGGGCCCGCGGCCGGGCTGCGGCTGCAGGTGCTCAACGACACCCTCACGGTGCCGTCCGGGCAGGTGCTGATCCGGGTCATCCAGGCCTCGCTGCGCGAGCACGTGGTGAGCGTCCGGCTCACCACGCGGATGCTCGCGCGCAGGCTGGACTTCGCCAGCACCACGCCCTACCAGCCGGTCGCCGCCGGGAGCACGGTCGCGCACGTGGCCGGTGACACCGAGGACGCGTCCCTGGGCATGTCGCTGCGGCCCGACACGGTTCACACGCTCGTGGTGCTCGACGGTGCCGGCCATCTGCGCCTCACCGACCTGGAGGACGCGGCGGGCAGCGCCGTCCGGCCCCACGGCGGCGCGGCCACCGGCCTGGGCGGCATGGCCCCGCGCCCGGCCGGCGACCCGGTTCCATGGCTGGCCGTGGTCGGCGCCGGGCTCCTGCTTGCCGGGGGCGCCTGGCGCCGCCGGATCCGGACGCCATGACCCGCCACGCCGTGGGCGGGCGCGGTGTGCTCGCCGCGCTCGCCCTCGGCCTGGCGCTGATCGCCGCGGGGGCCGTGGGGCTGGTGCTGACCCGTGGCGGCCCGGTGGCAGGCCCGCCGCTTGCCCAGGTGCCCGTCCCGGACGGCCTCGCGGCCAGCGTCACCCGGCCCGCCGCGGCCGGGCCGGTCGCGGCACCGGTCCGGCTGACCATCCCGGCGATCGGCGTCCGCACCCGGCTGACCCGGCTCGGCCTCACCACGGCAGGCACCTTGCAGGTGCCGGCCAGCTACCGGGTCGCCGGCTGGTATGACCGCAGCCCACGGCCCGGTGCGACCGGTTCGGCGATCATCGCCGGGCACATCGACTCCTACCGCGGGCCCGGGGTCTTCTTCCGGCTGGCCAGCCTGCACCGCGGCGACCGCGCCTACGTCCGCCGCGCGGACGGCAGCCTCGTGGTGTTCGACGTCACCGCCGTCCGGCTCTACCGCAAGGACCGCTTCCCCACCGCGACCGTCTACGGCCCGGCTGCGGGCCCGCAACTGCGCCTCATCACCTGCGGCGGCACCTTCGACCCCGCGCTGCGGTCCTACGAGTCGAACGTGGTGGTCTACGCGGTGGCCGCCGGAAGGGTGGCTTAGCGGGGGATATCCGCCAGGAGGACACCGGGGCGCCCCTCCGGCAGCCGGGTGGTCACGTCGCCGTCCGGCCCGACCAGCGCCGCCAGCCGGGGAAGTCCCCATCGACCGTGGAGCCGGCCTGGCCTGCCAGGCGATCCACAGGCCCCGGCGGCGCGCGTGGCGGCGCGCGTCGCCCAGGGCCGAGCCCTCCCACCAGTCAAAACCCCGCTGCCCGCGAGGCTTCGGCCACGCCGGAGCACGCCCGAAGCCAGCCTCGCCAGTCGCCGCGGCCAGCGCCTCAGTCCGCCACGGTGGTCAGCCGGCAGTAGCACGAGGAC
>Ga0070713_100002869_pt1 | contig 11268 bp, 7 predicted proteins | sample LARL82metaG_FD_65465 | JGI IMG/M metagenome (GOLD analysis project Ga0070713, IMG submission 65465) | Corn, switchgrass and miscanthus rhizosphere microbial communities from Kellogg Biological Station, Michigan, USA - LAR L8-2 metaG | ecosystem: Host-associated > Plants > Roots > Rhizosphere ... | reverse complement strand
GCGCTGCCCTTGAGCCCGCGTCTTCCCTCGTATAATGCAGGCACTCTGGACGCCGCCGGCGATACATTTACAGTCAATTTCACTCCGCCTGCGAATGCCCCACAACTGCGGCTGGTGAATGCGACCGTTTTTCAACTGCCTCGCGTCGCGACAATCGATTCACTGGTGGGTGACGGCACCCCATTTGATCGAGCTGGGCGGCCGATTCAGCCCTGGTCCAGCACGCTTTGCGGAGGCGTCGTAGTGCAGGATGGCGGCGGGGCGCAGGGCACGGTGAACGGGGTGGACTGTACGATTGCGACAGTCGCTCAGAGCCCTCATGTGCTGGTTTCGCACCACCTCGGCGAGCCCGGTGTCATCGACTGCTCGGCAGGGGTACCCCAACAGCCGCCTCCGCCGGTAGTCCGGGACTCGATCTTCAACCCCGACTTTGAGGGTCCCATCTGTGCCGGAACGCAGCATGACCCCTTCCCTTCGACGACTATTTATGTCGTGGCGACCTTCGAGGATCCGAACGCTCTGCACTTTGATCCGCAGGCGGGGACCTTTGTCGTTGGACCGGTTCAGTCCAAGGTGTTTTACCAGTTCTCAGGTGTCCGGCAGGTCTCCGACCTCCTGTCGGCGCCGATGTGCCAAGGCAAGGCCGTGATCGCCAATTCTGGCCAAAGCTTCCACAACGCCGGCTCGTTGGTTCAGGGGGGTGTGCAGGCGGCCCTGTCCGTGACGCGCAATTCCGGAAGCAATATCAGTGGCAGCATATCTGCCTTCCTTCCGGCCGGGCTCGCTCCAATCCAACCTCCACCCAATGTGACGAATCTGGGTAATGTTGTCATCAACAGCGGGCAGACAGTCACCCTGGCGGCCGGCGACTATTTCGCTTCGAGCCTCACCCTCAACAGCAGGTCGGCGCTCAAAACAAGTGGCAAGGTGCGCATTTGGGCAGGCGCCCTGGTGATCGGAGGAACGGCGGCACCCGCCAGCAACAGCGCGAATGATCTGACTATTTTCGTGAACAGCGCGACCGACCTTCACGTGAACAGCGGCGGGAGCCTCGTGGGCACCATCTATGCGCCCACATCCAACAACACGCTGGTCGACGGCACAGTGCATGGTTGTGTAGTCGGCGGCTCGGTCACGCTCAACAGCGGTGGGAAGGTGGTTCTCTGACAAGAGCGGATAAGTTCGGGCCGAAAGGCCCGAACTCCTTACACCGCTCCTTCGTAGAGCACGGCGGTTGGCTCATCCCGGACAATCTTCGTCTCAACATTGTAGAAGTGCAGGCCGAAGTTGATCCGATCCTGGTCTGAGGGGTTTTCCGGCGAGTAGTGCAGAGTCAGGCCGTGCAAGGCCATGACGTCGCCCGGCTCGAGCTCGATGACATGCGGGTCGCGAAATGGGGAGGCATCGCAATAAAGGCTGTAGTTGTTCTGCGCCGGCCGATGGAATAAGCGGCCGAGGCGGTGCGAGCCCGGTATGATGTGCAGGGCGCCGTTATCGGCGTGGATGGGAGTGAGAGGCGTAAACAAAGCCATAATGCGGCCATCGCTGTGATCCCAGTACACCGCGTCCTGATGCCATTGTTTGGGTTGCGGGTAGGAGCGCTGTTTGCGATACAGGAAGCCCAACAGCACGGCGGACTCGCCATTGAGATCGCCAATCACCCCACGGACGATGTCGCTTTGGGAATACCTGGCGAGGCGTGAGTCGCGCAATTCCGGGCCACCGATCCATTCACCTTCAATACCGGCAAACAGCTGGTCCGCTGCAGCCCGCAACGGCACGAGCTCCGCGGGTGGCATTGCGCCCCTGATGACGAGGTAGCCATCCCGATTGAAGGAGGAAATCTGCCCGGCACTCAAACAGGTGCCGGTCTCCACAACGTCCTGGAAGACGCGCTTCTTGTCTATGAACTGATCGATCATGTCCATTTCAAATGATTATTGCGTGCTTGACGTCACCGGTTGGCCGAATTGCAGCAGGTACCCGTTGTTGTCGTAGATCCCGAATTCGCGCATTCCATAGGGGAAAGTCTCCAGCTCGTAGCTTATCCGTGCGCGATCTTTCACCGTACGCCAGAACTCATCTACGTCGTCCGTGCTGAAGTACAACGATCCGGTAAATGACGGCTCGCGATCCTGTATGCGCCTATCCGGAACCAGCAACATGAAAGTGGCCTGCCCGCGCTTCATCGAGGCCCAGGTGGCAGATTGATTGCTACAGGTAAATCCCAGAACGGACGTATAGAAGCGGACGGACCCTTCCAGGTCCACGGTGCGCAGAATGGGCGTCAGGGCGTGAATCTGCGCGTCGATGTCGGCTTGGATTTCAGTCTGGAATTCGGTTTGAAACGAAGTGTGCGACTCGGCCCCGGTGACCAGGTCCGAGAGATTGCCCAGGTTGACGATCTCGTGCTGCAAACGGGGATCCCGCAGGACTTCGAGCAGCTCGCCGTGTCTGGGGTGACTCGGAATATGAATGGAGCGCTGCCGGAGCTCGCTCTTGCTGTACGTGCCCCAGTTGACCAGGCGAGTAAATTGGACGTTGTCGACAGCGTGGGCCCTGGCGAGCTCGACGAATCCCGGCATTTCCTGAAAATTGTTCTCCTGCACGACGAAGTCAAACTTGAGGTGTTGCAGGGGTCCGTTCGCTCTCAACCGCGCTATGAGCTCGAGATTGCTGAGCAAAACACTCCACTCGCCGCCGCGACGATTCAGGGCATAGGTTTTCTCCGTTGCCGCATCTATGGAAATCTCGGCCGCAAAGATGCGCTCCCGAACTTCCTCGGGGATCTTCGCCCAAATGGGGGCGGTCCATAGCTGGGCATTGGTGTGGACGTGAATTCTCAGCTTTGGGTACTGGCTCACCTTCAGCGTTCGCAACCACCGCAGGAAGAACGGGCTCCCAAAAGCATCTCCAGAGCCGCTGACGGTGAGGACCTCGAGGTTATGGAACGCTTCATTGGCCAAACGGTGCTGCAGTTGAATGATCTCCGTCTGCGACTGTGACTCAATGATGTGTTCCGTCCTGCACGAGGGACACGACAGGTTGCATGACAGATCAAAGGCCGCATTCAGCGTGCGCGGACCGTCAGGTATGATGTCCAGGTCCTTATCGATGATTTCTTTCAAACGCACATCGGTCACATCTTCGACGGCCTGGACAGGACCTGTCGCCGACTGCAGGAAGGCGCATTCCCGTTCGCAATAACGGAATGATCCGTCGAGAATGGAGCGTCGGATCTTGCGCGCGACCTCCCCATTCCAGACTTCCGCGACAGTAGAGGTCTTGAGATTTCCGATGGAAACGGGCAGCCAGCCGGTACAACACAGGTAGGCTCCGCCGCGCTGCCCGGAGCCCGGGACCGCCGGCGTGGCCACATTCAGATGCTCAAACGGCCGCGAGCAAAAGAGCCGTGTCTTGGCAGGGGACGAGCTCATAGTCGTTGCAACCTCGCACGGCGTGATGGACCGGATCTGGGAGCCTAAATTTCGATACTGCTTGGGTTATCGTCAGGACCGATGTAATGCCCGGACACCGGCGTGCGCGTCCAGGCGCTAAAAAAGCCGAGGCTGAAAACATTCAAATCCTCTGGGCGCGTGGTTTTGAAGATCGAAAAGACGTCCGCGCCACGTTGCTCCATGGCCGTCGCCAATTCGTCCTTGATGAAACGTAAGTAGCGCGGCGCCGCCGGCGCACGACAGATGAACAGCTTCTGTTGGGTCAGCAGCAGGGGCTTGAATTCTGCGGCATTGCCCTGGAGCCAGCCGAGAATGGCCCAGGTGATCTGCGGATACCGGGGCGAGAAAAAGTCGTCGATGACAATGAGTGCATCGGGCGATGCGAGATCCTTCACGAGGTTGATGTCTCGCGTTACATCCTCGCCCGTGTGGCCGCCATCGATGTGCAGCCACCGATACTGGCCCGACTGTTGGAAGAGCGGGTCGTCGCGGGAAATGTCCTGAGTCCACTGACGTTTCAGGCAATTGTTGTGAGGGTGAGCCACACCGACTCTCGCCTGGATGGTTTCGTCCAGGGAAAAGTCGATCAGTGTGAGCGTCTCATCGGGGCGCGCGTATAAGCTCCAGTGAGCCGCCGACTTTCCCTTGTAGACCCCGATTTCCAGCAGATGACCCTTGATCTGCCAGCGTCGCTGCATATCCAGCAGCACATCGCAGGCCATGACATCCTGGATATTGTACCAACCCTCGCACTGGAAGTAGTGCCGGGTCAGGTAATCGGCGAAAGTAGGCGGGAAAGTGGTGCCGATTGCAGCTTGCAGGTGTAAACCGTTGACGGTGCGCCGACGCGATACCTTCGCCAGCAGGGGCTCCAAGGCAGCGTGACCATTGGACGGCAGTTGCAGCGGGCCCGGCATATCCGCGGTGAGTGCGGCCAGGGTCCCACAACTGGAGAGATCATCGACTCCTACAACGGCAACATCCAGCTTGCCACGCCATTCGACAGGCAGGCTGGACTCGACCTTCTGAAGCACCTCTTGAAATGATCCGCCCGGCGGGCGCAAATAGATCAGAAATACTCTCGCCCGATTCTCCCTCAGCGCTCGACCGAACTCGCTCCACAGAAAAACCAGGTCATCGGTGCTATCCCGCAAGGGGCAGGCCAAAACGTTGCGCTTACCTGTTTGCAGCGCGGTTGGGAGCTCATGGGGTGTCAAGAATGGAATCATGAAGAACGCCGGCACAGGACTGGGTACCCTTATCAGTGGCGCTCAACGGCGAGTATTACGCGAAGGCACCGTGTTACTGACGTCATTTCAGTGTTCCCGGTGTTTTAGCGAAGAGCTTCGTCGAAATGGCGGTCCCCCAATCCACCGGTGCATGGCGGCACATCGCTCGCCTGGCCTTCCCGGCCACGCGCCTCTTCAAGAACCTATAAATGACTGAAAAAAACCAGGCCCGCAAAGTGGAGAGCTTCTCCTTGCGCAGACTGTTGGGATGGTAGGTGTAGGCCCACTCGCGAAACTTTTCCAGCAAGGGCATGTTTTCTGGAAAGAAGGGACCGTACCCGGACAGCACTCCCAGGCAGGTTCTCAGCTGTTGCCTTTGCCATTCACCGAATTGTGCGGTTACCTCAAAATAGACGATCGATTCGGCAGGCTTGATCACGGGCCAGGTGTGTGTCTTTTCGTACCATTCCCGGCCCGTGACCGCATAGTAGTTGCTCAGATAGACGTCATCGGCGATTCCGGTCTCATCGAGAGGCAGCTGCGGCACATCCTTTGTCCAGAAGCACATGCTCGCGCCAGAGCAGAAGTTTGGCCGGTCCGACTGGGCCCGAAACGGCACGGAAAACACGTTGTGTGCAAACCAGGATTTGAGGGCCGGCAATAGACGGTGGCTCTTCTTGCGATAGAAATGCCGGAAGTCGTGCCGCACGGCGAGGAAATGCGAGCCGACGCAGACTGGCGAGCTGACGATGGCAGAGTGAAAAATCAGCTCTTCGATGTTCAATAGGATGGAGCCATCCTTGAATCCGACATCGTCGTCTATGAGGTGAATGATGTCGTACTGTTGTGCCTTCGCGAACGCGACGATTTCGTTGATGGCATTGTTTTTACCGCGATCCTCGACCTCGAGGATGTACAGGGGAATCGCGGGATTTTCCGCTTTGAAGTCATTGACCCTCGCGACCGAGGGATCGCTGCCGCCGGTAGCCGTAACGCCATTGATGCAAACAATGATGTCAATGGGCCGCTTGCGAGCGGCAATGACGATCTCCTTCCTCAAGCGTTCCAACGAGGCGTGAATATAGCTAGCCGAGTCGATCGTGGGAATCGCTACAGCAGCGCGAAAGTCGTGGCTCACTGTACGCCCTGTAGGGGGTGCGCAGGCGCGAGAGCGTCGCCGCAGTGAGTGAGCTCATCGGCGTGATTGATCGCCAGTTGCCGGTAGGCGGCCAGTAGCAGTGTGCCTTGCAGACCTCTGGCTTCCCGCAGGATCGCGAAGACCTGAGTCAGCGACAAATTGGTGATCTCGGCTTGAATGTAAAGGGCTACTTCGAGCGTCGGATGTTTTGCCAGGAACGTGCGGGCGTTGCGCAGCCAATTCCACTTCTGCGCGAGCTCATCGCGAGGGTGATTCTGGTGGTAATTCACGGCGTCTGGACAAATGAGGGTGCGAATGCCCGCCGCCGTCAAACGGTAGTGGAGCTCCGTATCTTCCAACCCCCAGCCGACAAAGGCCGTGTCAAAGTTGCCCACGCCAGTGACCCAATCGCGGGGTACCGACAGATTGCCGGTGGTGCCGTAACTCCACGCCAATGGGCACTCGGTGATGTCCCCGCCGTAGACTGCATGCACGGGTATTACATAGGTTTCAAACCATGGATCAGGTAGTATGTGCCGCTCGATTATGGCGGGGTCTGCTACCACTTCCTGTCGCGAGAACGTGGTAACTGTCTTACCGTTGCGCAGTGCGACCGCAAGGTGCGGACGTTCCAAAACCAGGGCGGCCAGCATCCGAGCGGGTGTTTCCATACTCGCCGCCAGTTGTGTCATTAAGCCCAGTTGCCAGCCTATTACCGCGGCCCCGGTGGGGCAGCCGCGATGTGCGGCCATATGTGCCTGCAGGAACTCCGGGTGGACGACCCGGTCGTCGTCGCAAAATACGAGCAGATCTCCCCGGGCGAGGGCGATCCCGTGATTGCGTGCAGCCGCACGGCCACGGTTGTTCGTACGCTCCGCGAACAGGGGCAATGAAGTGCGGAATGAGGAAACGATGTCCGGCGTGGAATCCGTCGAGCCGTCATCGACCAGGATCAGCTCGTAGTCACGAAAGGTCTGATTGCACCAGGATTGCAGCGACAACTCCAGGTAAGACGATTTGTTGTAGGTGGGAACAATAACCGAGATTGTGGGAGAGTCCTTCGCCATGGGATGGAGCGGCTAGGCTGCGTAGGCCGACAGCTTGTTGTGAAAGGAGGCAAGGGTCTCATCCCCGGTGATTTCCATTCTGGGCAAAGCTAGAGGATTCATGCCAAGGGTTACTGCACCCATTTCCGTGGTGTAGGCGATGTCGTAACCCGCCCAGCGCAATACGTGTGTCAAACGCTCATCGCAAGCGCCGAACGGAATAGCGATGGCGTTCGCTTTGATTCCCAACTTGGCTTGCAATGTGAAGCGGGAGCGCGACGCTTCCTCCACCAGCTCGTTCACTGAGAGCTCGGGCGAGCGGCGGTGGGTTGCCATGTGGCTGCCGAAAATAACACCCTCGGCTTGAAGTCTGGCCACATCGTGCCAATCCATGAGCGCTGCCGGCGGGCCGTGCTGGGCATCCCACGAAGCGCAACCACCGACGCGGTCTGTGACCAGAAACACTTCCGCGCGGAATCCGAATTCTTGCAGCAGTGGCCAGGCGTTGTTGGCGAAGTCGCGATAGCCGTCGTCGAAAGTCAACAGCACTGGGCGGCCGGATAGCATCCTCCCGTCGCGTAGTGCACGTAAGCAGTCGGCCGATGTCACGCTGTAATAGCCGTGCTCGTCCAGATACTTCAGTTGTTGCGCCAGGCTGGCTGGCGACAGACGCCATTGAGCCAGGGCGGCGGGGCCCTCATCCGCAATGCTGTGATACATCAAGACCGGTATCGTCGGCGCCGGTCTCATCGTCGGTAATGACCGTTGCGCACACCGGCGTCGATGGCGCTCCCATGCCAGGTCAGAATGGACGGCCTCAGTCGGGCGAGGCCGGACACGGCCGCCATCGGCGGCCGCTTGCTCGAAGCTCCATCGCTTCCAGTGTGAAACGACATGAGCCACTTGCCCAGCGTCGTCGGGAAGTGGGTCCTCCAGGGGCAACCGCGCCTGATGTAACAGGCCAGAAACACAGGTCGCCGTTTTCAGGCGGACGCGCCAGCTCGCGCATCGCAAGGTGGATAGGATGCGACGTGCGAGGATCGGCACGGGTACTGAAAAGGGCGCGTGGAGCCAAAGCTCGCACACCGTATTGGAGCCAACCTGGCAGCGCACGTAGAGAGTTTGTACAGACGAGTTTCCTTCGATGCGTGGCAACGGCGCCCCTAAGTCAACGCGTAGTCCACGGACGGTATGCAGTACGACAGGCGTCTGTAGGTCCGATTCCGAAAGGATGTGCGCCTCGAGCGCGCGCAAACAGTAGTCCTTTCTCTCAGGCAGGGTTTGCTCCAGATGGTTGCAGAGGGCCATCACATGGGGCAGAAGCTGACTCCAGATATGGGCGAGCTTGTCATGTCCACAGCGCGCCCCCACCGCAAGACCTGCTTCAATATCACGTACCGCGTCCCGCAAGACCGCGGGTTGGGAGAGATCCGGCCAGGCCGATTGCACTGCCAGAACCTCACGAGGGGATACCTTAGCGCCCGCGGTAACGCCCGCGAAATAGAGGTTGACACCCGCCGTGGCGCTGAGGACATCGTCAACCACACCCATAGCGAACCTCGCATCCGGACGGACGATACGAGGATCCGGCCGGCGTGCCTGCCTCAAGACCTGGTCGGCATCGCGGATCAAACCCAGGTTGTTGTGGCTGCCAGGGTCGCGTTGCAAGCGATACCACGCCAAGGGCAGGGGCACTCCCAAGAATCTCGCGCCCACCCGGGCTACACGCAGCCATAAATCCCAGTCTTCGGACGTTTTCAGGCTCTCGTCGAACAAGCCCGCATCCAGTACCGTCTGGCGGCGAGCGATGATGGAATGGATGGCGAGCGGGCAGCTCAGGGATAACGCCCTGACGGGATCATCCTGCAGCTCTTCAGGATAGGTCATGTCCATTCCCGGGGTCTCTGCCAATGCCGTGCCGTCGCTCAGTATCCGGTTCGAGCCACAGTAGGCGACCGATGCGTCCGGCTGTGACGTCAAGGCCGCGAACATGCAATCGAGAAAGTCAGCGGAGAGCCAGTCGTCGGCATCCAGGAACAGGATCCATGGTGAACGGCTTTCCAGGACACCGCGATTACGCGCGCTCGACACACCCTGGGAGTCCTGGCGGATCGCGCGAAATCGAGGGTCCCGTTTCAGCCATTCACTGATGACATGCGGCGTGGCGTCGGTCGAGCCATCATCGACAATCACCACTTCCCAACGGCCGAGTGACTGAGCTCGTACTGACTTCATCGTTTCGACCAGCGTCGCTGCGCCGTTTCTAACCGGTATGATGATGGTGATCATAGGGGGCCCGCGGCCCCGACACGAAGCCAATCGTATCAATCGCCACCAGGGTAGACTCAATACGAGGTAGCGTAGTCGCCGCCACTGGCGTTTGCGCAGCGCTCGTAGAAGAATCATGGCTCCACCAGGAGCTTCAGGGCGGGCCGGCCGAAAACGACACCGCAGCCGAGCTGCCGAAGTGCCAGTTGAACATGTCTGAAGTCGAGAACATGGGTCACCAGTTGCTGCACCTCCATTTGCAGTTGACGCTCGGCGAGCAGGGCGAGGCTGAGCTCGAAATCGGTAGCGCTTGTACCATACGCGCCTGACAGGCAGACGGATTTACCCCAAAACGTATGCACGAGATAGCCACCGCTGCGGCGTAACTCCTCGACATCCAGGCCTTCGATGCGCCCGCCCATTGTTAATCCGCCAAACAATACCAACACGCCTTCTGGCGCAACATATCGCAGGCCCTGCTGAACGGCGGCAATGCCATTTCCAGTGACGATGACGACATCGGCTACCTCGGTCGCGCAGTCTTCCTGCGTACATGTGAAGGTATCCGCCCGTGCCACAATGTTGCGCGAAACAGCTTCATCGAGCCGCACACGGCTGGGTGCACACACTCTCACCCGTGCCGCACCCAGTCTCTTTGCCAAAAGACAGTGCAGCAAGCCGAAGGAGCCACAGCCGATGACTAAGACGTTCGCGCCTCGCAAGCGATCGGCAAGTGCTGTCTGCGCATGGATGCAGCACGCCAGAGGCTCGGCAAAAACAGCAGCCCGCGAGGGTATCGAAGCGGGGACCAGGAATACGCGGTTCTGCCTGACGACGGTGCGCGCGACGGTAAACAGGGAAGTCAGGAATCCGGTGCCGTTATAGCCTATGGTCTTCAGGGGGTCTTCCAGATCGGCGGGATTGATAACGACCCGGTCACCAACCGCAAATTCGTGTACGTCCTTGCCAACTTCCGTCACCTGCGCGACCACTTCATGCCCGAACACGCCGGGTCGGTGGTCCTTATGATTGTGAAAGATGCGCGCGTCGGAGCCGCACAGTCCTACCAGTCGTGGAGCGATGCGCATCTCACCGGCATGCAAGCGAGGCGCGTGCGCTCGCTCGAGAAACAGTTGGCCGGGTGGGGCATCCTTGCGGATCTGCTGAAGCATGGCATCGCCATCAGTTCGGTTTGATGATCGTTTTGAGTCCATTGCCACAGAGCGCGTGACTCATCGCTTCCTGAATACGCTCGAGTGGATAGGTCTGCGAAATCAAGGTTTCTCCCGACACCACACCCGAGCTCAACATGAGAAGCGCCTTATGTACGTCCGCGCTCCTATAGTTGGCGCTACCAATGATGTGAATGTCCTGATAGTGCAACTTGTGGGCATCGACGCTAAGGACGTCGCCCCGGCTCAGGCCAGCAAACGCCAACAAACCGCCCGACGGCGCCACCAGCGCGAAGCCGTCGTTCAGGGCCGAGACGTCCGGGCATGCCTGCACCACCATGTCGAACGGGGCCCCGCTAAAGCCGGCGAGCTTCATTGCCGGATCAATAGCGATACACGTCATCTGCGAATAAGGTCTCAACCGGTCCTGCAGCCATAACACCCGGTCTGGATTCGTATCGGCGAGTACGATGTGTTTGAACCCATTGGCGCGCGCGAGGAGCGCATGCAGCGTGCCGATTGGGCCGCCACCCAGTATCAGTGCGCTGTCCCGAAAAGTCAGCAGTTGTAGTAAGCGGTCCTGCCCATGAATGACGCAGGCCAGCGGCTCGACGAGGGTGCCGTAGTCTGGCGCCAGGTTGTCGGGCAAGCGATGCACCTGGCCGTTGCGCAAGGCTTGTTCCGGAACCACCAGGAACTGCGCCAAGGCGCCGGGATAGTCTTCGTAGATCACTTTTGGGCTCTGACACAGATGGGTTGCGCCACCCAGACAGTAGCGGCACGTGCCACAATGGATATCGGGTTCCACCATTACCAGCTGACCGCGTGAAAACGCCGTACCGGCATTGCCGGCCAAAACGACCTCACCAACGAATTCGTGCCCTAGAATGACGTCGCCCGAGGGCAGCGGTTTCGAGCGCTTCTTTCCCGAAAAGATTTTCAAGTCGGTTCCACAGA
>Ga0070713_100002868_pt1 | contig 11270 bp, 7 predicted proteins | sample LARL82metaG_FD_65465 | JGI IMG/M metagenome (GOLD analysis project Ga0070713, IMG submission 65465) | Corn, switchgrass and miscanthus rhizosphere microbial communities from Kellogg Biological Station, Michigan, USA - LAR L8-2 metaG | ecosystem: Host-associated > Plants > Roots > Rhizosphere ... | reverse complement strand
GACGCAGCCAATCGCGGTAGCCGCGTGGAGAGGCGTGGGCGAACACGCGACCGCAACCACTGCGCCGGGGCTCGTTGTCCCAACTCGGGTTGACCCCCGGGTAGCGCGGATACACAGGATCGGATTCCGTCATGGACTGACGAGCCATCTCGCGCCAGTCATGCACGTCGCCGTGGTAGTCCGGATTGAGTAGTTGCTGGCGGGCGGTGATCGGTGCGGGCGTGGTGTTGTTCGGCGGAAATTCCACGGCGGCATCGAAGCCGATGTCACGCGGATCGACACGATCGAAGCTCTGCACATAAACCAGAACGATCTCGCCGGTGCCGTTCGTACGGCACCACTCGCGCCAGCGTCGTGCGGTAGCCCTCGGTTCTGGTAGCAGGCCGGGGCGGTAGATCAGCAATAGCGGTTTGCCGTCCACGCGCAGGTAACGTGGGTCGCGCAGGTAATGCGAGACATATTCGATGAACGCGAGGTCATCCGCTGCGCTGTGTTGCTGGCCGATCAGGATGTCGTCGGCGCGGCCATCCCAGCGGCGCGACCAGTTCTCGTTGGCCCAGCACAAGCATAACGGCAGGTCCAGCGTGGGATCGGCCAGCCATTGCTGCAGCGGCTGTTCCAGCAACGTCTTGCCGGCGAACCAGTAGAAATAACTGCAGAACGCGCCGATGCCGTATTCGCGCGCCAGCTGCATCTGCCTGCGCATGACATCGGGCAGGCGCAGATCATAAAAGCCCAGTTCGCCGGGCAGGCGCGGCTGGGCGTGGCCTTCGAATTGCGGCAGCGCACGCGCCACGTTGTGCCATTCGGTGAAGCCCTCACCCCACCACGCATCGTTCTCCGGGATAGGGTGGAATTGCGGCAGATAGAACGCCACCAGCGTGGCGGGCAGTGGCGCGGGCAGCGTGACGCTGCGTCGGGAGACATAGCCAATCGCACGCCCTGCGGCGTGGACACGCGGTCGGCGTTCAACTTGCGACGAATCACCGACCTGGCCGCGCGGACCCGAAGGCAGCAGGTACGCGTGCCGATCCAGAAAGCGCTGACGCAGCCGGTCGCGTGTGGCTAGCGGCATCGGGGTTAGCCGGAACCCGATGCGCAGCACGGCGAACACGTAGCGTTTGGCGAAGTCGCGAAGTGACATGGCGCTCTATCGGTGGTGATGCGGGAGCATCGCGGTTGGCATGACGGCGGTCAATCCAGTACGCGATGCAGGGCGGCGGCGGCGGCGGCGGCGGAGAAGTGCTGCCGCACATTGTCCAGACCATGCCCGGACAGCTGCTGCCAGAGGGCTTTGTCGCGCTGCAGCCGCAGCACAGCGTTCACGAAGGCGGTCGCATCGTCGGCTACCAGTACGTCTACGCCGTCGTGCAGCTGCATGCCCTCTACCGCGATCGTGGTGGCGATCACCGGCACGCCATGGCTCATCGCCATGTTGATCTTGCCCTTCACGCCGGCGCCGAAACGTAACGGCGCAAGCGAGGCGAGGCACTGGTCCAGCCATGGCGCCAAGTCGGATACGCGGCCATGCAGTTCGAGACCCGGCGTGGTGAGTTCGTGCCGTACGGCATCCGGTAGATCGCCAAGTACGTGCAGGCGAATGTCAGGTAGTGCTGTCCGCAATTTTGGCAGTATGTCGCCGGCGATCCAGCGGATCGCGTCGCTGTTCGGTGGATGGCCGTAGCCGCCGATGAAGACCAGATCCTTGCGTTCCGTGTACGGATGTCGGCAGCCGTGGACGTCGTGGATATTGGACAGCACCTCTACCCGGGCCTGCGGCAACATCTGTGCAAGCAATGCCTGCTCGTGCGGGCTGACCACAAAGGTGGCATCGCATTGGCCGATCAACGCCAGCTCACTGCGGCGCGAGGCTTCAGCTTGACGGGCCATGGAGGCGTTGCCGCTCAGTTCGGCGGCGCGCTGTTCACGCAAAAAGTGCAAATCTACCGTGTCGAACACCAGCCTTGCCTGTGGAGCGTGTTTGCGCACCAGGTCGGCGTATTGGCCAGCCACGGTGTGGCGGCACAGGATCACGGCATGCAGCTCCGCACCGTGCTCGCGCAGCCATCCAGGCAGCTCGGACACCCACGGCTTGCACAACACCTCGATGCCTAGCAAGCCGAGGGCCGCGACCTCCTGCATGCTGGCGCGACCGTCGTCGGGCAGGAAGCTGGTGGACCAACCCTGCTCATCCAGCAGGCGCAGAATCGCCGATAACCGCAGCGAACCCGAGTCGCGCGCGGGTTCCGGTGTCATCGTATCCACGACCAGCACACGACCGCGCGAACGCCAGCGAGCGGCGCGTTCCAACGCGGTGCCTACGGGCGGTTGCGAGGGAAGTTCGACCTTCCATTTATCGACGAACTTCGCCTCGTTGATCACCTGATGGCGCTTGACGCCCTTAGTGAGGTCGGTGCCGGCCGTTATGCCTTCGCAATGGATGACGGTGCTGGTCGGTTCGTAATAAACTCGCAGGCCGAGCCGGCGCACCGCGAATGCCAGATCCGTGTCTTCGTAATAGGCAGGTGCATAGCGGGCATCGAACCCGCCAATGCGCTGGAACACCTCACGGCGAATCAGCAGCGAGGCACCGGAGACGTAGTCCGTCTCGCGGCGATAGCGGAATGCAGGAGCGTCACGTCGTTCGAAGCGGCCGGTGGCCCAGCAATTGCCGTCAGCGAACACGATACCGCCCGCTTCTTGCAAGCGACCGTCCGGATAGACCAGCCGGCTGCCGGCGATGCCGCAGTCGGCGCGTTCGGCGAAGCAGCACAGCAACGCATCGAGCCAGCCGGCTGTCACCTGGGTGTCGTTGTTGAGAAACAGCAGGAACTCGCCGTGCGCCGCTGCCGCGCCGGCATTGCAGCTGCCGATGAAGCCGAGGTTGCGTTCATTGCGCAGCAACCGCAGCCCGGCGACTTGCGCCAAGACGGTGGCACTGTCGTCGGGCGAGGCATCGTCGACCACGATCACTTCGAACGGCGCTTGCGCACCATGTCGTGCCAGCGAGCGCAGGCAGGCGAGGGTATGGGTGAGCTTGCCGTGGACCGGAATGACGATGGAAACCCGTGGCTTTTCAGCTAGTGGCAGCGCAAAAGGTGCGAACGGCTCGTCCAGCGGCAGCAGCGACAGGTCTTCGTCGAGTTCGGGTCGCGACTGGAACTCCTGACGCATCCGCGCCAGCGTGCCGCGCCAGCCGCGCAAGGCGAAGCTGCCGCGCGTACGTTGCAACAGATAATGAAGGCGCTTCAGTCGCCATGACAGATTGCCGATCAGCGGAGTGCCCTCGACCGCTCAGAGATTCTGATAATTCGGCCCCGAGCCACCTTCCGGCGTGATCCAGGTGATGATCTCGTACGGGTCTTTGATGTCGCAGGTCTTGCAGTGCACGCAGTTCGCCGCGTTGATCTGCAGGCGGCGGCCCTTGCTTCCATCGGCATGAACGTCCTCGACCATCTCGTAGACGTTGGCGGGGCAGAAGCGGGTGCACGGGTTGCCGTATTCGGTGGTGCACTGGTCGATGCAGATGCTGGTGTCGGCGACGTGAAGGTGGATGGGTTGATCTTCGTCGTGCTCGGTGGCGGCGAAGTAGACGCCGGCGAGGCGGTCGCGCGGAGCCAGCGTGCGCTGCACGTAGTCGCGCTTCGGTTCTTCCTGCGCGCCCAGCTTGTGCAGCGACGACCAGTCGGCCTTGTTCTTCAGGGTCCACGGCGAGATGCCGCCGGTGACGGTTTCCCATGCCGCATTCAACATGCCGAACCACAAGCCCTTCTTGAACGCGGGTTTGATGTTGCGGACTTTCCTCAGCTCGGCCATCACGTCGGAGCCGCGCAGCTTCGCGTCGAAACCGGCGGAATCGAGACCGTGGGCAACCAGGTGTTCGGCGGCGAGCATGCCGCTCTTGATCGCCTGGTGCGTGCCCTTCACCTTGGGCACGTTGAGCAGGCCGGCGGTGTCGCCGATCAGCAAGGCGCCGGGCATTTCGGTTTTCGGCAATGACTGGTAGCCGCCGGTGACGATCGCTCGGGCGCCGGCCGAGAGGATCGTGCCGCCATCCAGCAACGGTTTCACCGTGGGGTGGTTCTTCCATTGCTGGAACGCTTCCCACGGCTGGTAGTTCGGATCGCTGTAGTCGAGTCCGCTGACGTAGCCGAGCGCCACACGATCCTGGTCCAGGTGATACAGGAAGCTGCCGCCATAAGTATGGGTGTCGGCCGGCCAGCCGAAGCTGTGCACGATCTTGCCGGGTGTCACGCGTCCGGGCGGCAGCTGCCACAGTTCTTTGATGCCGATAGAGTAACCCTGCGGATCGCTGTTCGCATCGAGCTTGAAGCGCTTGATCAACTGCTTGGTGAGGCTGCCGCGCGCACCTTCGGCGAGCACGGTGACCTTGGCCTTGATGTCGATGCCTTCGGTGTAGCCGGGCTTGTGTGTGCCGTCCTTCGCCACGCCCATGTCGCCGATGCGCACGCCGGCGACCGAGCCGTCCTCGTTATAGATGGTGTCGGCGGCGGCGAAGCCTGGGAATACGTCCACGCCCAGCGCCTCGGCCTGCGGCGCCAGCCAGGCGCACATCGCGCCCAGCGAGACGATGAAGTTGCCGTGGTTGTGCATGCCCGGCGGTACCGGCAGCTTGCGGCCGCCGGTCTTGCTGAGCAGCCAGAACTCGTCCTCGCCGGCCGGCACACAGATCGGCGGTGGGTTGTCGCGCCAGCCCGGTAGCAGCGTATCCAGCGGCTGCGGTTCGATCACCGCGCCGGACAGGATCTGCGCGCCGATGGTCGAGGCTTTCTCGATCACGCACACGCTCACCTCGGGCTTCAATTGCTTGAGGCGGATCGCGAACGACAGGCCGGCCGGGCCGGCGCCGACGACGACAACGTCGTATTCCATGGTTTCGCGGTCGCTCATGGCGGACTCCGTGGTGCTGCGGGCAGTGCAGGCGGTGGCCGTGCGTGGTGGTATGGATCAGACCGCCATTGTCCGGTTTCGCGCGCCAAGCAGCAACGCGTGTTGCGCTACCGCTTGCAATCGTTTCATCGGACATGGCGATAATCGGGACATATTTGAAGGAGTCTCCATGAATTCGATGCCGCCGATCGCCGATCTCGACCTGCGCCGCGCCTCGCTGTGCCAGCTGCTGCACTGGCTGGCGGTGGGCCGCGTGCAGCCGCAGGCGCTGGCCGATGCCTATCAGCACGCGATCGAACGGCTCAACCCCGAACTCAATGCTTACGTCGACGAGCGCTCGGGATTGCTGCAGGAGCAGGCGCATATGGCCGATCGGCGCCGTCGCGACGGCGTGATCGGACGGCTCGACGGCATCCCGATCGCGTTGAAGGACAATTTCGACATGGCTGGCTGGCCGACCCGGGCGGGTCTGCCGGGCCGCGAAAAGCCGGTGCAGGACGATGCGCATGTGGTGGCGCGGTTGCGCGCCTCCGGCGCGGTGCTGGTGGGCAAGACCAATATGGACGAGGGCGCGCTGGGCGCGGTGACCGACAATCCGCATTTCGGGCCCACCCATAATCCGCATCGGCACGGCTACAGCGCCGGCGGTTCCTCAGGCGGTGCGGCGGCGGCGGTGGCCGCAGGTCTCGCGGTGGCGGCGGTCGGTTCGGACAGTCTGGGTTCGATCCGCATCCCTGCCAGCTATTGCGGCGTATACGCATTGAAGCCCACGCACGGCGAAATTTCCGCCCGCGGCCTGGTGCCGGCGGCGCGCCGGCTGGATGCGGTCGGCCTGCTGGCGCGCAGCGTCGACGATCTCACGGTGCTGCTGCAGGTGCTGGCCGGATACGATGCCGACGATGCGCGTTCGCGCCGTCGCCGTGTCGCCTTCGCGCTGCCGGACTGGGAGCCGGGCAATCTGCGCGCGGGTCTGTTGCCGGATCTGGCTGCTGTGGGCGTGCAGCCGGAAGTCATCGAGGTGTTCGAGGCGGCGCTGGCGAAGCTTCCGCACGCGCTGGGCGACCGGCGCACGGTCGATTTCGACGACTGGAATTTCAGCCGTACCCGTCGCGCCGGCCTGCTGCTGATGGAAGCGGAGATGCTCGGTACCTTCGCCGCCGATCTGGCCAATACCGAGCATCCGGTGTCGGCACGTTTCCGCAACATGCTCGGTTATGCGGCTGGCAAGAGCGCGGCCGACTACGCGGTGGCCGATCGCGTGCTCGACGCGGCCACCTTGAAGATGCGCCGGTTGTTCGCCCAGGTCGATGTACTGGTGCTGCCGACCACGCCGCAAGGTGCGTTTCCGCTGGATGGCCCGGTGCCGGATTCACAAGCCGACCTCACCAGCTTCGCCAGCCTGGCCGGCTGTCCCGCCGTGAGCCTGCCGATGGGCAGCTTGCCGAATGGCATGCCGGTCGGATTGCAACTGGTCGGTGCGCGCGGTTCGGACCTGCGCCTGCTGGAGCTGGCGGCGGCATGCGCCGCGACGCTGGACGCCGAGCCGACGTATCCGGTGATTGCCTGAGGATCGCGTAAGATGGCGGGCGGTATGCGATGCCGACGGCACCGTTGATACACCGCCGCGGTAAACATTCGGGTTCTTCCGGCATGACGACAGCTTCCCTGCAATCCCGTTCCCATCTCGATGACCTCGAGGCCGAGAGCATCCACATTTTTCGCGAGGTGCTGGCGGGTTTCCAGCGCCCGGTGATGCTGTACTCGATCGGCAAGGATTCCTCGGTGCTTTTGCACCTGCTGCGCAAGGCGTTTTATCCGGCACGGCCGCCGATGCCGCTGCTGCACGTCGATACCACCTGGAAGTTCCGCGAGATGATCGCGTTCCGCGATCAGGTGGCGGCCGCCGGCGACGTAGAGGTGCTGGTGCACATCAATGAGGATGGCGTGCGCCAGGGTATTTCGCCGTTGACCCACGGTGCCACCGTGCATACCGACGTGATGAAGACGGTGGCGCTGAAGCAGGCACTGGATCAGTACGGTTTCGACGCGGCGATCGGCGGGGCACGCCGCGATGAGGAAAAGTCGCGGGCGAAGGAGCGCATCTTCTCGTTCCGCAACGCACAGCATCGCTGGGATCCGCGGAATCAGCGGCCCGAGTTCTGGCACACCTACAACACGCACATCCGCAAGGGCGAGAGCGTGCGGGTGTTTCCGCTGTCCAACTGGACCGAGATGGATGTGTGGCTGTACATCCAGCGCGAGAACATTCCGGTGGTGCCGCTGTATTTTGCCAAACCGCGCCCGGTGGTCGAACGCGATGGCGCACTGATCATGGTCGACGACGACCGCTTCGTACTTCGCGACGGCGAAACCGCGCAGACGCGCGAAGTGCGTTTCCGTACGCTGGGCTGCTACCCGCTGACCGGCGCGGTGGAGTCCTCGGCCGACACGCTGGCGAAGATCATCGACGAGATGGCCAGCTCGCGAACTTCCGAGCGGCAGGGCCGGGTGATCGATCAGGATCCGACTGCATCGATGGAGCGCAAGAAGCAGGAAGGTTATTTCTGATGGGTGCGACGACTGAAAAAGGTGCCGTGCTGCCCGCACAGAGCCTGCTGCGTTTCATCACCTGCGGCAGCGTGGACGACGGCAAGAGCAGCCTGCTGGGCCGGCTGCTGTATGACGCCGGCATGCTGTCGGACGATCAGCTGGCCGCGCTGGCCCGCGACAGCCGGCGGCAGCATGCCGACGCCGGCGACGTGCTCGATTTCTCGCTGCTCACCGACGGTCTGGATGCGGAGCGCCAGCAAGGCATCACCATCGATGTGGCGTACCGCTACTTTCATACCGCGCAGCGCAGTTTCATCGTGGCCGACTGTCCGGGGCACGAGCAGTACACCCGCAACATGGCCACCGGCGCGTCCAACGCCGAGCTCGCGGTGGTGCTGGTCGACGCGCGCAAGGGCCTGTTGCCGCAGACGCGCCGGCATACCTATATCTGTGGGTTGCTGGGCATCCGGCAGGTGGTGCTGGCCGTCAACAAGATGGATCTGGTCGACTACGACCCGGCGGTCTATGCCGCGATTGCGGCGCAGTACCGCGAGCTGGCACAGGAGATGGGTATCGTCGAGGTGCATTGCCTGCCCGTGGTGGCGTTGACCGGCGACAACGTGGGCGCGCGTTCGTCGCGGATGCCCTGGTACCAGGGTGCGAGCCTGCTCGAACTGCTGGAGTCGGTCGAGGTCACGCCGTTCCGCGCCGCCGATTTCCGCATGCCGGTGCAATGGGTGAATCGCCCAGACCATGCGTTCCGGGGCTACGCCGGTACGATCTGCGGCGGCCGGGTGAGTCGCGGCGACGAAATCATCGTGCAACCGGGCGGACAACGTGCACGCGTTGAACGCATCGTCAGCGCCGACGGCGACCTGGCTGATGCGGCGGACGGGCAGGCGGTGACGCTGTGCCTGGACCACGAGATCGACGTCAGTCGCGGCGACGTGATTGCCGATGCGTTGCGTCCGGCGCCGGTGGCCGATCAGTTCACCTGCCACCTGTTGTGGCTGGGCGACGCCGCGTTGCTGCCCAACCGTACTTACTGGCTGAAGATCGGCACGCGCACGGTCAATGCGCGGGTGATGTCGATCAAGTACAAGGTCGACGTCAACAGCCAGGCCCGGCTTGCGGCACGCCACCTCGGTCTCAATGAGGTGGGTTACTGCACGCTGGGGCTGGACGACGAGATCGCCTTCGAGGCCTACGCCAGCAACCGCACGCTGGGCGGTTTCATCCTGATCGATCGCCTGAGCAATGCCACGGTGGCATGCGGCATGCTGGACTTCGCACTGGGACGATCGGCCAACGTGCACTGGCAGCACGTCGATATCGACCGCACGGTACGCGCCGCCAGCAAGGGACAGCATCCGCTGTGCCTCTGGTTCACCGGCCTTTCCGGTGCCGGCAAGTCCACCATCGCCAACCTGGTCGAGCGGCGGCTGCATGCGCTCGGTTATCACACTTATCTGCTCGACGGCGACAACGTGCGCCATGGCATCAACAAGGACTTGGGCTTCACGCCGGAAGATCGCGTCGAGAATATCCGGCGTATCGCCGAGGTGGCGCATCTGATGGTGGACGCAGGACTGATCGTGCTGGTCAGCGCAATTTCGCCGTACCGCAGCGAGCGGCGCTCGGCGCGCGAGTTGTTCGGGGCGGCGGAATTCATGGAGGTGTTCGTGGATGCGCCGCTGGAGGAATGCGAGCGGCGCGATCCCAAGGGCCTGTACCGCAAGGCCCGTGCGGGTACGATCCGCAACTTCACCGGCATCGACGCCCCGTACGAAAGGCCCGAGGCGCCGGACATCCATCTGTTGAGCAGCGGACAACGCGCCGAGCAATTGGCCGAGCAGGTCACTGCAGAGTTGCTGTCCAAGCTGGACAACAGCGGCACTCACCCGTGACGCGACGGTGCCATCGGTGGGGCAAGGCTTGGATTGCCCCGGGCCGGCGGCGATAATACGGGACTTCCCCTGCAAGGCGCCGCCGCGATGACCGAGAAGACCGTACTCAACGCCACCCACCGTGCGCTCGGCGCGCGCATGGTCGACTTCGGCGGCTGGGACATGCCGATCAGCTACGGCTCGCAGATCGAAGAACACCATGCGGTGCGCCGCGATGCCGGCATGTTCGACGTCTCGCACATGACGGTGATCGACCTGCACGGTGCGCGCACACGCGAGTTCCTTCGCCATCTGCTGGCCAACAGCATCGACAAGCTGAAGGTGGTCGGCAAGGCTCTTTACTCGTGCATGTTGAACGAGCAGGGCGGCGTGATCGACGACCTGATCGTGTATTACCTCGGCGAGGAGTATTTCCGGCTGGTCGTCAACGCCGGTACCCGCGCCAAGGACCTGGCATGGATCGAACAGCAGGCCGCCGCGTTCGATGTACAGGTAAAGGAGCGTCCGGAATTCGCGATGATCGCGGTGCAGGGTCCGAACGCCCGCGCCAAGGTGCTTGGCCTGTTGCATGAGGTGGATCGCCCGCGCATCGAGAAGCTAGGCAAGTTCGCTGCCGCTGCTGCGCAAGGCCCGCACGGGATACCGCTGTTCGTGGCGCGCACCGGCTATACCGGCGAAGACGGTTTCGAGATCATCGTGCCGGCCGAGCACGCCGTCGCATTGTGGGAAGCGCTGGCTGCCGCCGGCGTGGCTCCGGCCGGCCTGGGCGCACGCGACACGCTGCGGCTGGAAGCCGGCATGAATCTTTACGGGCAGGATATGGACGAGAGCGTCCTGCCATGGGAAGCGAACCTGGGCTGGACCATCGCGCTGGACGAGGGCCACGAGTTCATCGGCCGCTCCGCGCTGGAGCGGCAGAAAGCCGCCGGCGTGCCGCGCGTGATGGTCGGACTGGTACTGGACGAGAAGGGCGTGCTGCGCCACGGCCAGAAAGTTCTGACCGCGAACGGCGCCGGCGAAATTCTCTCCGGCAGTTTCGCGCCGACCCTCAACAAGGCAGTGGCATTCGCGCGCATTCCGGCCGGCGAGCCGGGCGACGTGCGGGTGGACATCCGCGGTCGCGAAGTGCCGGTGCGGCTGGTGAAGTATCCGTTCGTGCGCGACGGCAAGCCGTGCGCGGGCATCTGATCCACCGCTGCACAACTCACCCACGGCGGTTGTGGCTAGAATCACCGCCTGTACCCTGACTCACACCAAACGACTGGACCCCGATCATGAGCGAGATTCCTGGCGATCTGAAATTCCTCAAGTCCCACGAGTGGGCCCGCGCCGAAGACGACGGCCTGGTCCGCGTGGGTATCTCCGACCACGCGCAGGACCAGCTAGGCGATCTGGTCTACGTCGAGCTGCCGGAAGTCGGCTCGGCCGTGAAAGCGGGCGTCGGCGCCGCCGTGGTCGAGTCGGTGAAGGCCGCCTCGGACATCTACTCGCCGGTTTCCGGCGAAGTCGTCGAGGTCAACGAGCTGCTCAACGACAAGCCCGAGATCATCAATGAAGACGCCTTCGGCGAAGGCTGGATCTTCCTGGTGCGTCCCAGCGACCGTGCGGAGCTGGACGAGCTGCTCGACGCGAACGACTACGAAGAGCTGGTCGAGAACGAAGACCACTGAGTCTTGCGCCATAGCGTGATGTTGCCGGCCGCCAAGTGCGGCCGGCGACGTTTCCGGCGTAGCGATCGGGGGAGACGTCGAGCCATCCGTCCGATCCGATGATGATCGATAAGGCGATCCGTCAGGGCGGCATGCATCGTGTCGTCACGCCTTGCATGCAGCGCACGCTTTCGCTGCATCGCCCATCGATCTGCATCGACAGCGTCGACACGATCCTTGCCCTGCTTTTTTT
>Ga0070713_100002866_pt1 | contig 11276 bp, 6 predicted proteins | sample LARL82metaG_FD_65465 | JGI IMG/M metagenome (GOLD analysis project Ga0070713, IMG submission 65465) | Corn, switchgrass and miscanthus rhizosphere microbial communities from Kellogg Biological Station, Michigan, USA - LAR L8-2 metaG | ecosystem: Host-associated > Plants > Roots > Rhizosphere ... | reverse complement strand
ATAATCGGATCTTCAAAGATCCCGACAGTGATCCCGAGCAGGATCTTTACGGAATGGTTTCGAACGGTGTCGACCACGCAGGATTGCTGCTGCTCATGTACCCACGACCCGTCTTCGTGGCAGCGGCGGTTTTAGATTTCTTTCCAATTGAGGGAACGAAAAAAACATTCAGGGAAGCTCAGCAGTTCTACATTCGCTTCGGCCATGCAGACCGCATCGCAATGACTGAGGGATATCATGGGCACCAGTTTTCCGACGGCAATCAGCGTGCCGCATTTGAATTCCTGGATCACTTCAATGGCTTGCCCCTGATGCAGGCTTTACCTGCCACGAACGATCTCCATGCAAAATCGGTACAGTGCACGCGGACTGGCCAGGTGATGCTGGACTTCCCGGATGCCCAGCCACTCACTCACTTGATTCGTGACTTCTATCTCGAGCATAAGGGACAGGCAGTCGAGTCCATCAAAGACCAATATTTCAACCGAGGTTATCCTGGAATCCATTCGTGGCAACTCGACACCTATGAGGGCATCGACCCTGTCGACGGAGAAATTGGCTGGCAATTGATAGGTACGTCAACGTTCGATGGCGTCGCGATCGACCGATATACCCTTCATCACAGCAGCAGCTTAGTGATGCCTCTTATTTATCTACACAAAGCTTCAAACACCAACAAGAAATGGGAGATCTGGTTGGGCAAGAACGGGATGGCTCAACCTTCCGACTGGCCCGAACTCTTGAAGCAAGTCCAGCAAGGCTTCGACGTCATTTCGTTTGATTTTCGAGGTCTGGGCGAGACACGCATGCGTTACAAGGCCTTATCGGAAGATGATCCTTCGTTCGCGTCGCTGGATTACGATCACGCCTATGTGAATCCATTGTCGAGCGTGCTCGCGGATTACGTGTACAACTCGTTGCTCACAGGGCGGCCGTTTTTTCTGCAGATGATTGAAGACGTAGAGATTGCGACGCGGTTTGCGCAACTAAAATTCGGCGCCGATCACTTCTCCCTTGTCGCAGATCCAGATTGCGAGTTGCTGGCAAGTACAACTGCCGGCACCCTTGACGGAATCACCCGCACTCCAAGTTCGAACACGCCGCCAATGAAATGGTCCGACATCGTCGAGCATGAAATCGAGGTGTGGCCCATTCAATGGCTGATGCCGGGCGGAGCTTACATCCAGTAATCGCTCTCGAAATCTTGGGCATGAAGCGCGAATTTCAGATTGCGGGCCTTAGCTATTTGAGGGCCGATGGCTCGGATTCGCGACGGGCCTATCTTGAGATAGGCACTCCGGAACTTAGCAATGAAGCTGAGCTCTTATCCAGATAAATTGAAGTGTTTGGATGCGTGCGAAGGATGGATGCGGGAACACTTGGCGAGATTTCGCCTTCCAGAGAATTCCTGACGGCCTGTGCCTTTCTCTCGTCTGGTACGACGACCAAGATTTCGCGCGAGCGCAAGATCTGCCGTACCGACATCGAAATGGCTTGCTTGGGAACCTCTTTCACGCTCGCGAACCAGCCCTCATTCACCTGCTGCTGACGGCACGCTTCATCCAGATCAACAATTAAGTAAGGATCTTCAGTCGTAAAATCTGCCGGCGGATCGTTAAAGGCCAAGTGCGCGTTTTCGCCAATGCCTGCGAATAGAAGATCGATCGGCGCACTCTGCAACTCCAGTCCAACTTTGGCAGCCGAAGCCTGTGCATCGCCCTCACCATCGAGGAAGTGATATCGCTTGATGCCCGTCTTTCTGATCAGTCTTTCCATCAGGTACTTGCGGAAACTCGCAGGATGGTTGATCGGAAGCCCCACATACTCATCGAGATGAAACACCTCAACGAGAGTCCAATCGATACCTGGTAGAGAAGTCAGCGCGCCGAGAAACTCGAACTGAGAGGCCCCGGTCGCCGCTACGATCCGCGCCGCCCCTTTATGCCGAATCGCATTGCGTAATGAATTCGCCGCCTGTTCGGCAGCGGCCTGGCCCACCATCTCTTTATCTTCAAGAATTTTGATATGCAGTTGTGACACCCTTGTTATCTTTAACCTCCATCTAGAACATACTCATCTGCTGGTCAGCGAGCAGCACGATGCCCGACCGTGGTCACAGTCTGAGTAACCGCGCCGCATTCTCGTAGTACACCTTTTTGAGGATCTGGTCGGGCAGCTCGATTCCGTAGATTCTCCAGCGGCCCTGTGGCGGAATCTTTGCCGGTGCGTAATCAAAATACTCGTCCTCAGTTTCCAGAAAGCGGAAGTAAATCTCGTACAACCGATCGTTGAACACCTGTTGCGGATAATCGTCGCCATGCGGTGTCGCATCGGTACCGAACAAGATCCGATCTTGATACTTCTCAAAAAATTTGCGGCTGGTCCTTGGCTGACGTCCAAGTTCACCGATTCGAGCCGCAATATCGACATGCATGTTCGGGTAGCGGTCCAGGTTTTCGGATACGTTGCCCAAGTCTTCCGCGAAATTTCCTACATGTAGCACGACAAATTGTGTCTTGGGATGGCGCGCCATCACACGATTACGCGCAGCGAGGAGATCATCGTTGCTCGGAAAATCTCCGCCGTAAAAAGACCAATCCGGATGATTATTGAGTTCCTCATACCGCTCATTGAACCTGTCTGTCGGCGTAAAGAACGCGATCGGATCTGAAACATGGATCGCCACAGGTATGTTTAGCTGCCCGCAGATATCCCACATGGGATCAAATCGCGGATCGTCAATCTTGACAAGCTTTCCGGTGGTGATCTTCTCGCGAAGATACAACCCCAGCGTCTTCAGGATTTTGAGCCCGCGAGCGCCGTCCCGATGGGACTGTTCAATGGCTTGAGCCTGCAATCGCGAATAATCCGGTTCCATGCACCGGGAGTACGATGGCTCAGTGAATGTGAAGAAGCGTCCTGCATGCGTGCGATCGTATTTTGCTACGGTCTCTGCAAGACCTTTTTCATAGCCTCCAGTCAAATTGACCATCGCACGAATATTCTTACGGTCCATTACACCCAATAGCTCTTGTGGACTCCCGAGATACTGACGTTCGCCTGAAAGTTCGACGCCACCCTCTGACTTCGTCGAGACCGAGATGTGTGTGTGGATATCAATCAGTGGATATTTGGAGCGCTCCACATGACTCTCGTGCACACGCAACATGCTTTTCGGTTCGTATTGCGACAGGTCTAAGGGTTTAGGGGCGGGTGGACGTTCGGCCTGACCTTCTGGCATCGCGGGAGCAAAATGAGATGCTCCTGCAACCACTCCCGCTCCATAAAGCCACTGGCGGCGGCTCATCGAAAGTGGTTTGCGATTGTCCATCTCTTTTATCGGCCGGGCTCCATTACCGGCGTTGCAATATCAACTGGCTCATTCTTGCCATCTACAGCACCGTGCCAAACACTGCCGCCAAAGGTCGTTACGTAGATTTGATCTGCATTCTGAGGATCAGGGATCACTCGGTGCGCCCACTTGAAATTAAATCCTGGAACTCGCTCCCAATGTTCACCCTTGTCGCGCGATTGCCAAACAGAAGATTCGAATCCAGCGGCGTACAGGACTTTCGAATTGTGGGGGTCGATTGTTACGTCGTACACGTGTTGATCGCGATCCAGTATCAAGCGCCAACTCTTCCCCCCGTTCTCCGACAGATAGATGCCACCACCTTCTCCGTGTTGTCCGCTTGCCCGTGCCCACGCGGCTAGATAAAGCCGTTCGGGCGACTCAGGATCAACAGCGATACCGTTGGGTGCGTTAACCCCGTTCGGTAATGACACTTGTTCCCAGTGTTCGGCGCCATCATCTGAGCGATATAAGGCTCCATCCTGCGCGGTTCCGATGCTTCCATCTTCCGATCGCCGCGCAATCAGGACGTACAGCGTTCCTTTCGCACTGCGCGCCAACCGCCACGCGAACGGCTCCCGCTGTGTGATCCCCTGATTTTTCAAACTCCATGAGTGTCCACCATCGACGCTCTTGTATACGCCACGTCCGAAACCGGTGACATAGAGGATCCTAGACTCAACTGGGCTTGTAGGATCGAGCAGAATGTGCGTCGCGGCCGTAGGTTCCATTCCCTGATTCGATTTCGTCCATGTTTTGCCACCGTCTTCGCTGCGGCAGACGCCGCCCTGGTAGCTACTGACTCCAGTCCGTCTCCACATTTTTGGACGTGGAAGATCGTGGGTACCGCTATTCACACTCCACGCGCGTCCTTTCACTTTCGGATCAAAGGCCATCCAGTAAGTGGTGTTGGTCCACGCTTCTGGTACGCCCATGGTTGCACTTGTCCAGGAGGCTCCGCCGTCCTCGCTGCGAAAGGCTCCTATGTCGGTGTACGTGATGAACATTCGCTTAGCATCAAATGGATCGAAGTGGACGCCATATGTCGTGGTGACGTCCAGCCCTACAGTTGTCCACTCCTTGCCGTTTACATTGTGTGAGTAAACTGCGCTCCAATTAGCGCCACCATCCGTGGTTCGCATTGTACGGCCAAGATCAGTGGCATAGCTCAGACTTGGATCCTGATCGGCAACCGTGATGTTGAGCGGATTCTCTCCCCAGGTAACGCCGAACCTCGGAGTAATCCAATCGTCGTGAACGTTGTTGGCTGCCTCAGAGGACTCCTTCCATACAAGTTGCCAATCACGTCCTGCGTTCGACGTTTTTGCCACCCCCATCCACGACTTTCCCTCGAACACCAGGTCGGAGTAGGAAACATAGGCGATTTCCGGATGATGAAGGCTCGTTGCGACGGCACGAACCTTCGCACCACTCCCCGGAAGACCCGCACTCTGAAAGTTCGACCCTCCATCGGTCGAAACAAACGCACCTTGCTCAGAAGTCAGATAAATGGTGGGTTTCAAGCCGGGAACGAATCCCATGGAAATGTCGGTCGCGCGAGTCGGCAAATTCAGGCTGCGCGTGCTACCTCCGCTCACGACTGCGATCGACTCGGCACCGCCGACAAAGATTGTCCTCAGCTTGGCTTGAGAAGTCGGATCAATCCAAATGTGTCGAACTCCTGCCGGAAGCTCAACCTGCTTCTGCCAGGTTTTTCCGAAATCTCGCGAAAGAAATAAAGCCGGATGCTCTTTCTGCCCGGCAGCGACATAAAGAACGTTCGAGTCGTCAGGATCAATTGCCATCGCATACATCTCGCCCAAATTGTCCGAAGGAGCCACGATGGTTTCGTCGGCGTGATCGGAATTCATTTTTACGCCCTTGACCTCGGAAGGCGCCGGAGAGATCAGCCTCCAGGTTTCTCCCCCATCAACACTCCGCCAAAGGCCTGTCGCATGTGCGTATATCGTTTTCGGATTCTTCGGATCGAACACAAAGAAATTTACGACTCCGCGCAGGTTGAACATCCGCCACGTGCGGCCACCATTATGCGTAATGTATGAGCCGGTCATGTCGCACGATACAAGCACAGTATTCACATCGTGCGGGCTAATGGTTGGGTTGAACATGGCGCCGCCGCCACCCGGGCCGATCACGCGAAAATTACCCGGTCGTTCCGCCCTGGTGTTTGCCACGCAAAGAAGGCAGGCGAGGGTGATCCCGAGTGTGACTCTAATTTTCATGAATTCCTTGGACGGGTGGCGACTGCCCGCTGAGCTCTGATTCCTCGGGCAGTCGCCTTGCATCCGCCGGTGTCTAGAAGGTCACCCGGAGCCGCAACCGTATCGTCCTACGGCTATCAATGCCTTCCTGCGGGAAGGTGGAGTACGCACGACCAAAGTCCGGGTTCGGATTAACGTCTTCCACTTCCGGCCTCAGCGTATTGGGATTGACCTGGACATCGAATCCTCCGAGATAGGAAAAGCTGCCGTCTCCGAAATCCTGATTCGGCATCCGTATTGGATGATTGAAAATGTTGTCGAAGTCCGCACCAAAGTTGGCGGTGACTCGTTCACCGAACTTGAAGTCTTTGTGCAAACCGAAATTCACTCCCCAACCTCCGGGTCCCCACAGCAGGTTCTTTCGAGCAACGGCGGTGTTCGTGAATACATCAGCCCCCATGGGCGGAGGTGCAAAGGCATCGGGATTGAACATCTGATCGCCGACATGTTGGTTGTAGTTTCCGACGATCGTTGGCCGATAGCCAATGTAATCGTTGAAATCACCCAGTGCATCGATTGAGGTAGTCGCGATATTTCCCGGACCCACCATGCGCGCGCTGTTACCGCAGTTATCGCAAGTCCAGTACGGAGTGAATGCGGTACCGCTCTTGGCAAACATTTGGAACGTCGTCTGCCATCCGCCTAAAATTGCGTCCTCCCACTTCGACATCCCTCGGCCAAAAGCTCTGTTCCGGCCAAACGGCAGATCATAGCCTCCGTAGAACACAAACCGGTGGCGTGAGACCCATGCATCCTGCGTATAGTCCAGTTGCGGTTGAAATGGATTGTAGGGAACGCCTCCCAGGCTCGAATTGCCCTGGTCGATGCCTGTCGATTTCGAATCGGTGTAGCTATACGACGCGTTGAACATGAATCCGCTGTTGTAGTGCCGCTCGACCTGCGTCTGGAATATGTTGGTCTGGCTATGTCCGTAGTTCCCATACGTCAGCAGGTAATCGCCCAGTGTCGGATACGCCAGACGCGCGTAGTCGGCGTTAGTTGGGAGGCAGTCTCCATCATCCGGACTGCACGCCGTCACGCCGTCGCCAATCGTCGTGCCCCAGGGATTGTTCGTGGGTGCAATCTCGTTCAGGTCGATGCCGCCAATCAATCCGCTCGCGTGTGTACCGAGGTAGGAAACACGCACCGAAGTCTTCATGCCTAATTGCCGCTCGAAGGTCGCATTGTATTGCTGGACCAAAGGAGCGTGCAGGCCGACAGGCACGGCGTTGATAGAGATGGCGCTGGAGTCGAGTACAACGTCACCTCCGGTCATCGGGGTAGGCCAAGCTTGTAGCGGCGGATTTACGGTGCCGTTCGCTTTCGTCAAGGCCTGATTGAAGCCGTTGGTTGAGATTGGATCGCGAATTCCCTGGGCAGCCGACGTTGGGAAATAGATTCCATAACCGCCGCGTACAACCGTTTTATCCCCGAGTCCCCAAGCGATACCGACGCGTGGAGCGAAATTGTTCCGGTCTGTCCGGACCAGGCCTCGGCCAATGCCGAGCCCCGACTGTGCAGCAGTCACCGTCGGCAGCGTTGCTGAAATTCTCGGGTCCAGATAACCAAACGTCTTATCGGACGAGACGATGAAGCGTCCCGTGTTGTTGTCAAACGTGGGATCGAAGTTCAGCAGAATGTCATGCTTGTCCACCCACGGAGAGACCAGTTCATACCGAATTCCAAGGTTCAGGGTTATGTTGCTCTTCACTTTCCAATCATCCTGGAAGAAATATCCTTGCTCCCAGTTGGTTACATCCATATCCGGACGCGTTTGCGCAATGTAAGTGACCTTGCTCGGAGGCAGTCCAAGCAAGAAATTGGCGAATGGATTAACGCCGCCTCCGCTGTAGGTCATCGTTCCTCGCGGATTCCCGCGAGCGGTGGAGAAACCATCCAGACCTTCGTTGTGAACAAAATCGGCGCCCATCTTCATGTTGTGTCGATTCACAACCCATGTGAGCGTGTCGCCGAATGTCGCGAGATACTGGCTCTCCTGGCGATCGGTGTTGCGGTTTCCGCTTTTATCGAAGGGTGTGAACTTGGAGCCATAATTGATCACTGTGTGGCCGAAGGTGCCGAGTTCTGCTGGTCCTACAACCGCTCCGTATGCGTCAATAGCACTCTGATCCAATCCGATGCTGGATAAAAAACCTCCCAGCGTTGTGTTGCTTCGCCGGAAAATGAACTCTCGATTGAAGCCGCCGCGAGCTTCGTTGATGATGTTGTTGCGAATCGTACGCACATAAGACCCCGAGAGCGTATGGGTCCGCCGCTCCTGCTGAGTCAGACCGAGTCCCGTAAACGGCGTTCTGACAGCCGAATTACCGCCGCCGAAAGCTTGCTCGTTTAACACGCCATAAACGTGATCCTTGTCCGAGAAATCATGGTCCACGCGAAGAGTCCCCAAATCGCGTGTGGTCAGACTCGGCATCAGGGTCTGATACAACTCGCCAATCCGGCCGTTTGACGAACTGATTGGAATCGACGGATCAATCTTTGGGAAGTACGTCTGGATGAGCTGCTGCACATTCGGATTCAGCAGCCGCGATGGGATGGTCTTGAAGACCGGTCCACAGCTAGTCGGGTCAGCTGAGTCCGAACAGTAGGTCGTCGTGTCATTGGCGATTTCAGATGCGGTAAGTTGGCTGAGTACATTTGACGGAACGGCAGGCTTGAGGGAATCGTCCAGAAGAGAGAAATCGCCGGTCCAGAATGTCGGATGCGGCAACTTGTTATCGGTTACTTGTACCGAGTCTCTCGCGTAGTTGCGTTCGTAGGCCATGAAAAACCAGGTTCTCTTAAGACCGGGGATTGGACCTCCGAACGAGCCGCCGACGTCGTTATAGTTGAAGTAGGGGGAGGGATACGGATACAACGAGCCCTGCGCATCGGCTATTCCCTGCTGATCCTGAATCGTCAGCCCGGCGAGAGCGGAGTTCTTGTTGTTATAAAAAGCCGAACCATGGAATGCGTTCGTGCCTCGCTTCGTAGTCACGCGAATGCTGGAAATCCCAGCGTATTCGGCGCTGAAATCATTCGAGAGAACATTTAACTCTCCGACCGCCTCGAGCGACGGCTCACTCGCAGAGGCCGAACCGTCGAGGGTGCTCGTAGATCGCTGTCCGTCAATCGTGAAATTCGCGCCGTAGCTCTGGAATCCAAGAAACTTGAACGTCCCATCCCCGGTACCCTGCGTGATATTCGGGTTCAGATAGAGGAATGAATACACATCGCGACTGTCGCGAGGCAGGTCAACCACTTCACGGGCACTGATCGTGTCGGAGATCGTTTGGTCCGTCGTGTTGATCGTGGGCGCCTCGGTGGTCACCTCGACCGCCTCCGATTGCCCCGCCACCCGGAGTACCGCGTTGGCAGCGATCACATCGCTGCCGGTAACAACGATACCCGTCATGTCCGTAGTGCTCATTCCCGGAGCCGAAATGGAAACTTTGTAGTTCCCTGGCTTGAGGCCAAATGCCTGGTAATCACCCTGAGAGTTTGTAACTGTTTCGCGCGTTGTACCGGTCGACAGGTCAAGAATGACCACTTTCGCGTTCGGAACGAGGGCGCCACTACTGTCTGTCACTGACCCTCGAATAGTTCCGAGATCCGTTCCTTGGCCGAATAACGTTGGCGCAAAGAGAAGGCAAATCACACACACAACCATCGCGACTTGAGATTTCGCGTATTTCATAGGGACGCTCCTGAACAGGGCGAAGAAAATCATCTGCTTTTTACCTCAAATCAGTAACCGAAAGCAAGAAATAAATAAAATAACGAAAGTATACGATGCCAATCATAACCAATTCCCTCTGTCGTCGTGGTAAAGTCCTAGCGGGAGAAAGCTTTCGATGACCAACGAGGTTTTGGCATCAACGAGGGCAGGGTCTGTCCTCGTTTCCTGCGCTGCCCTTCTCTTTGACATGGACGGCGTCCTTATTGACTCCACTCCCGCTGTCGAAAGGGTCTGGAGCGGCTGGGCACGGGAGCACTGCCTCGACCCCACACAAGTGATCGCCCACGTTCATGGCCGCCCGAGCATTTCCACGATTCGTTACTTTCTCCCTGATTCCGATTTCGAGATGGAAAACCGCGACGTGGAGCGCCGAGAAATAGAGGATACCGAAGGGATCGTACTTCTTCCCGGCGCCGCCGAGTTGCTCAGGAGCTTGCCCAAAGATCGCTGGACAATCGCGACCTCGTGTACTCGCTCCCTGGCCGAAGTTCGTCTGCGCGCAGCGGGACTACCGGTCCCCGAGCGAATAGTCACATCGACAGATGTTTCTCATGGCAAACCTCATCCTCAGCCGTTTCTGAAAGCCGCAGCCAAACTGGGTTTTTCTGCTTCCGAGTGTATCGTCGTCGAGGACGTAGCAGCCGGAGTTCGCGCCGGCAAGAGCGCTGGTGCACGAGTCATCGGCCTCCGCACGACAATTCTAGATTCTGAGCTGTGCGAGGCTGGCGCCGACTTCATCTTGGATAGTTGCACAGATATTGCGTTAGACGATGTTTCTGATTCTTTACGGCTGCGTCTGAGAGGTGCAAACACAATAGATTGCACATAGAATCCTGCTTCGCCATAAAATCTTGCTTCGAAAGATAGAGAACCAGCCATGCATCGAAGAGATCTTCTGAAAAGCGCTGCTTTGATTCCCGCCTTAAGCTGCCTCGATTTGCGTGCGCAGGTAATGGACGATCAGTCGGTGAGCTTTCCGTATGCGCCCACCGAACGCCTAAACCAGGGGCCGTTTGGTATAGAGCAGGACGAAGGTTGGCAAACGATCCTGTTTACCACTCCTTCCGAGAAGCCATTGCGCAATCCCGGATTCGGTCTGATCGGCTATACCTGGGAAGAAAGCGGGCCCTCGTTGGCAGCGCGAGCAGGGCGCGAGACTCTGGAGCAGCATGTTGAGAAAATCTCCTCGTTGCCTTTCGTCGATGTCCTTTACATTCGTTGTGATTGGCGTAATGTGCAGTCCAGCGCAGGTCGTCTCGATCTTCATCCGGTTTGGGCCCTGACTTTCGACGCCGCGAAACGAAAAGGTCTGCGGGTCGCATTTCGGGTACAGCTCTCGAACACCTCGTTTCAGCCGGAAGAGGTGGCAATCCCTGCATTCCTCAGAAGTCGAGTTCCCCTCGTCAACATCGGCAACATCGGCCGCATCCCCGGCAAAGGTGATGCGCAATACCGTGAACCTCGTTACGACCATCCCGAATTTCAGAAGGCATTCGTAGAACTTGTGGATCTGCTCGCAGCGGAGTTTGATGGTAATCCATTGCTCGAATGGGTTGACCTCATGCAATACGGCTTCTGGGGAGAAGGTCACACTAGCAATTACCCAAGCCCATTTCCTGACTACCAGACGGCGGAAAAGACTTCGCTCAGCATGACAGCGCGGCAGTTGAACGCATGGAAGAAAACGCCCCTCGCGGTCAATACCCAACCCGACATCAGCAACGTGGGCAACCGCTCGGTCATCGATATGGCGATGCGCGCGGGAGCTTGGCTCCGTTCCGACAGCATCATCGTCGAGGAACCCATTCAGATCGACGAACTCGCGAACCGTCCGCCGTGGACTGCCGCCATTCTCGAAGACGGATACTTCCGGCAGTACGACATCCAAAAACTTTCCACCGAC